>Ga0209249_1000200_pt1 | contig 79296 bp, 84 predicted proteins | sample SaaInlV_200m_DNA_4_FD_184653 | JGI IMG/M metagenome (GOLD analysis project Ga0209249, IMG submission 184653) | Marine microbial communities from expanding oxygen minimum zones in the Saanich Inlet - SI037_S3LV_200m_DNA (SPAdes) (version 2) | ecosystem: Environmental > Aquatic > Marine >... | reverse complement strand
TACGGGAATAAACATGATCCCAAATATTCTTTTTTATCTCTGATGTAGGTGCAATCGCTTTTCTTGTTTCAGACAATTCTAAAACTAATGAATTCTGATTTTTAATATTCTGCATCACACGGCGTTTTATACGTGTTTTTACGGCCCCTTTTACTAGGAGTTCTCTTCTAAGCCGACTAAATACTGGATCAGACATATTGCTGGCAATCTTTAAAACGTCAAAAAGCCCATTCTGTTACACTTTTTCACAGATTTCTGGGGGAAGAAGTAATTCAAGCTTTTTTAATGCTCTAGATTTTTGAGTGCGAACTGCGCCCTCTCTCATGCGTAAAACACGGGCAATCTCTGCATTTGGCAATTCTGCCATAAATGAAAGCTCTAGGATGTCTCTGTACTTCTTAGGCAATTCACCCATTGCAGATCTAACAGTATGTAGCAGATGCTTGCGCTTAACTCTGGTCTCTGCACGATTAAATACATCTTCGTCTTCTATATCCTCTGGTACTTCTTCTAAAGTTTGATGTGATCTATACGAATCGATAACTGTATAACGAGCAATTCTAAAGAGCCAAGCTCCAAATGGAACATTCTTTTGAGGTTTATACGAATTAAGTTTCTCCCAAGCTTTTACAAAAATATCAGAAACCAAGTCTTCTGCTAACTCTTCTTGGACTCTAAAAGATGTATACCTATAAATCTGATCAAAGAACAGATCATACAGAGTACCAAACGCATCACAGTCGCCGCCTTGAGCCATTCTAACCAATTGCTGTAACTCTAACTCAGTTGACTTAGGAGATTCCATAAGGGGAGAAAGTATACTCCCTTTTAAACGTAAAAAGCAGGAAATTGTTACTGAATATCGGTTGCTATATCTATATATTTACTAAAAATAAAGTATGGATACCTTTAAACCTTTCAATTGAAAGGTTGAATAGTATATTTTAACTAAAAGCAATAATTCATTGTCATATATTGAGTTAAAAGCCCTGTTTGACATATTATTTTCTATGCATTTATTGCTATTCCCACTCTATTGTTCCTGGTGGTTTGTTTGTTAGATCTATAAAAACCATGTCTATTCCTTCTATATCTAAAATTCGATTTGTCATTTTTTTCAATACATCAGGTGGAAGAACTACCGCACTCGCAGACATAGCATCTTTGGAATCAATGGGACGCAATACAATGGATTGACCTCCTTCATTTTCTCCAAAGGGAAGTAGTACTACAGGGAACTGCCAAATCTCTTCGTATAATCCAGCATTTTTCATTTCTTCATCTGCAATTGCATCTGCTTCACGAAGAAGTTCTGCTCTCTCTGGAGTTATATATCCTGACGTAAATTTAAGTTTAGTCGCCTCAGAATGAGAAGTGCAAAAAACCATTCGATTTATATTAACCAAAGAATTGACCGCACTAACTGCTGTTCTATACGCAAATTCATTAGGGGTACGTTCATCAGAAAACATAGCTTGAGCAAGCCTATAAGTTCTACCATCACCTTGAACACCTACAGAATTAATTGGAAGAGTCTTCACCCTCTTATTATTTTCATCTGGGACTAATGATACGGGTGCATTATCAGAAGGGCTAAAAGCAACTTTCTCTGCACAAAGGATTCGAACACCTAGGCCTGGACCTGGGAAAGGATGCCTCCAAACAAAATCATGTGGTAGGCCAAGCTCTTCGCCCAACTCTCGCACTTCATCTTTATAAAGATCTTTTAATGGCTCAATTACTAAGCCCTCATCAATCATCTTTTGCACAGCATCTACACGATTGTGATGTGTCTTTATCTTGTCTGCATGCTTGGTAGCTCCAGTTTCAATCGTATCTGGGTAAATAGTCCCCTGACCTAGTATCCATCCATCTTCTATGGATAATCCCATCTGCTCACTTACTCTTTTTTGAACATCTAAAAATGTTTGCCCAATAATTTTACGTTTCTCTTCTGGTTCATAAACACCTTCTAGTTTTGCAAAAAATTCTTCAGAAGCATCCTCTACTCGTAAATTTGTAATACCAAGTTTATCAAATGCATCTTTCACTTCTGCTACCTCATCCTTTCTCATTAGTCCTGTATCAACCAGTAATCCCTGTACACGATCTGCACCAAGTACATTGTTAAGTAGAGTGAAAGCAACACTAGAATCTACTCCTCCAGATACAAGCATAAATACATTTCTATCACCTACTTCTTTTAATATTTCAGTTGATACATTTTCTTTGTAACTATTCATAGACCAGCCTGATGTATTACAACATTCAACAAAATTATTTAATATCTGGTTCCCATGTTCTGTGTGTGTAACTTCTGGATGAAATTGGATTGCATAAAAATTTCTAGATACATCTGCAAAAGCAGCATTTGCACAAGAATCAGACGTTCCAAAGCGTTCAAACCCCTCTGGCAACCTAGTAGCTTCGTCTCCATGAGACATCCAAACTGTAATTTCATTAGGAAGATCTTTTGTAATTTGAACATCAGTATTTTCAATACTCAATTTTGCACTTCCATATTCTTTTACTTTCCCTTGGCTTACTTCTCCACCTAACACTTTGGTTATATATTGAAGCCCATAACAAATACCTAGTACTGGAATACCAAGATCAAAAATCTTTGGATTAGCCTTTGGACTGTTTTCGTCATACACACTTTGTGGCCCACCAGAAAGAATAATCCCCGCAGCATCTTTTAATAATTCTGCAGATGTTTCTGGTTCCAGGATTTGAGTAAAAGCACCTAGCCTACGAACACGGCTAGAGATCAGATGAGCGTATTGACCGCCAAAATCCAAAATGACTATGCTTCCTTTAATCGTACTCATGCGCATATGGTACACAAAATAATCCCAATAAACGAAAAGATAATCTTTTTAGATTTTTAAGAATCAAAATTTTCAACCTCTTTACTTAAATACTTTTTACAAAGCACAGTGGCCAAAAGTATCCAAACTGTATATGCCAATGCTGCATCCTCGAAACTATGTAGTAAGAGAGCAGAAATTGAAACACCTAAGAAAATGGCAAACATCTCTTCATAAGATTCATCTTTTATTTTCCAAAGCCTCATCAAGATTAAAACAATCAAAGAACTAAATATTAAAAACCCAATAAACCCAAGCTCCACTCCAATTTGAATATACCAGTTCTCTGTGACGAATGGGCAACTGCAAATTTTCCCAATTGGTTGCATTTGAATTCCCCCTGCAAATACGCAAAGATCTGTTCTGTCTTTTGCCCAAGAAATATCTGCTCCGTCTGGTAAGAAAACACATGAATCACTTAAATGATTACTAGCAGGACCAGCAGATGAAAGCCCTTTACCTAGCGGATTCTGGACCATTGAATAAATCCCTTCTATAGGCTTACGGATATGATCAACACTAGATGCAGCGCGTAGCACAACTTCTGGTGCAATAATTATTATTAATGCAAATGCGAATATAAGTGGCGCGATTGCTCGAATGCTAATTCTCTGAATACTTTTTGCTGAGTATTTAGTAAATAGAAAAAGTACAAAAACAGAAAAGGAGGCAATCCATGCACTACGAGAGAATGTAAGGAAAATTGCAGTAGCGATCAGGAGTAGACACAAAACATATGTATAAATTGAATGTTTGCTTCTTGGTTTAATAGAGAATATTCGAGACAAAAAATGTGAGTCTGTATTTAAAGATTTAGCCAGCCCAAACAAGCACACACTCCAAGGAATAAGTAACCACAAACCAAACTGATTTGGTCCACTCATTGTACTTTGTATCCTACGAATTCCAGTACCTCCAATCTGTTGATAAGCTGCAAGTGGAGCATTAGGTAAATAAAGAGAATGCAGGTTACTGTAGCCAAGAAATTGAAAGAATCCCGAAGGCAAAAGTATACTTATAACTCCAATAACTGCAGTAGCTAACCCCGCCATAAGCAATACAAAAAATGCAATATGAGTGAAGTTAGCAGACCATTTTACACGCCTGAGTAAGAAGAAAACACCAAGAGGGAAAATGTCATATTTGATCCCAAGAAATACTGATTTTAAATCGTAAAAAGTAAAAGCAGTGACTATTAATGCGAGTGCTAAAAAAGAAATAATGAGCCAATCAATTGTATCTAATTTAAGTACTTTCTTTCGACTTTCTGGATGCAGAATTAATTTATAAACCTCTACACATGCGATTAATAAAATAATCACAATTAGCATCTCTTTCCAAAGTGCTAACAGAGTAAGTGGAGCATTACCATTACCTTTTATTATTTTTGTAAAAACAGTTACCAAAAAAGCATGGAATGGTAACAAGCCAATTAATACAAGAGTTAAATACTCTCTAACACGTTGCATACTAGTGCGCAGTGTACATGTTCTATGTAATGTAATCACTTATAAAAATACATACTTAAATTGACATCAAATAAGCTTGTAGTACCCTTTTGCCCCCCTATAACCCCTTTTCTATCAGGGCTTATAAATGATTCGCTTAGGGGAGTGAATTATTTCAGAGAAAAGGGCATATATACCCTAGCGCCTGTCAAAAAGAAGCAATCCTACTCATATTTAGTTAGCCCTACTAAATACTGAGTACGGATGCCTCCAACCAATCTGACAGGCGCTTCTTTTAAATAAGTTTTTGACAAATGTTAAAGAATATTTACCATATCACAGCTTTCTCGAGGAGTTTCCTTGGGACCGCCTAAAAATTCCCAAGCGGGAGAGTAGCGTCTGTCAGGCCTCTGGCAGACGTTTTTTTAACAAAAGAAAACTATAGTTGACATACCAAAAAATATGTTTAATATGTGTCGGCTCTCTCCTGAATACATTTTTGGAGAATATACTTTTTATCTCGGATTTAATCCGAAAACAATTATGTACCACATCATTTGTGGAGAGAGCCTAATACACCCCTGCGTCTGTCAGACTTTTCACCCCCGGTGGATTCCTAAGCGTTCTGACAGGCGCTTTTTTAAATATTTAAACGCTCTTCCTCTGCACGGAATACATTCTGATCTTTTATAACTTGCTCAACAGTATCAATACAAACCTTGCTTACATCTTTGCCATAGAGTTTTGGAACTGATCGCATATCTGCATTGCCCCAAGCGTATTCAACTGCGCTCTTTATAAATTCACTATCTACAGGTGGGGCAATTAGGTTGCCTCCATTAATTGAAGACTCTGGCCTGTCTGATCCAAAACGAAGTGTTACACATGGAACACCCATTACATTCATCTCCTCCTGCATAGATCCTGAATCTGTTGCGCAGACTGCAGCCTTGTTCATTGCAGCTATAACATCTACATATTCTGGCCACACAGGGCTATATATAAAGTTTTCATGCTCAGCATCTAGTTGGTCTACCTCTTCTTTTAAACCAAATTCTTTTAACGCACTCTCTGTTTTGAACAGAGAAATAAGTAGAACTTTTCTACCGTCTAGAATTAGAGATTTCATTGCATCGTAAATTGCACGGAATCTTTTTTCGTTACTACAGTTTTCTCCTCTGTGAATACAGAATCGAACAAAGTCTCCATCTGCAAGTTGTGGATGTCTTTCAAATACAGTGGCTTGATCTGCTCGATCAAGTGCCTCATACGTTGCATCTGCAACAGAGTTACCAACAACAAATATACGGTCCTTACTGAATCCTTCGTTCTCTATAAATTCTCTAACCAGTTCTACTGGTGCTAAATGGATTCCTGTAGCTGCTTCGCTACACCTTGTATTGAACTGTTCTGGGTATGGTTCTTGGCTACCTGCCTCCCAGTTATCACGATCCATTAAGTATTCCCTCCACTTTTGCATATCGTTCCCAAACTTCCAGTTTTTAAAAATAGGAGTCAGGGTTCGGATCCCTGCCTCTACATGAACAGATGCAAACCTATTACAGTAACCTGCATTACTAGCTGCCATGGCTGTTGTTGTGTCCCCGTGTACATAAGGAATAACAACCTTTTCTATTTTTTTGATTTCTGAAAATACATATCCCAATCGACCAATAATTTGGCTAACAACCTCGAACGAGCTACCACGAACATTCAAATTAAAATCTGGTTCTACGCCGAACTCTTTCAACATTCCTCCACTTAAGTTTTCGTCATAGTGTTGCCCTGTATGACCAAGAATCACTAAGTGTCCCCTGCTTTTTAGTTCTTTATAAAGCGGAACTTGTTTAATTATATCTGGCTTTGTAGCAATCATTATTACATGCACATGCTTTTGATCACTGCTAGCGATATCTTCTAAAAACGAATCTGATTTGTAACTTATTTCTTGCATAGTGTGAACACTATACCGCAAGAGAAATCCTAGAACATTTAAAAACAATGAATACTTTTGTATGTTTACCCCCTCTCCCCAACCCTCTCCCCACGGGAGAGGGAGACGAAATCCACATTACTTTTTGCAATACGTTTAATTCTATATTTAAAGCTCAAGTCTTAAAGCTTAAAGCTATTTAAACTGCTTAACTGCTATATTGCTACACTGTTTAACTTTTATTGCGTTTCATTTCTTTAGGAATTTCTATTCCAAGAATATTAAGACAAAGTGGTGCGATATCTTTTAGACCTGTGCAAGTAACTAAATCATCAGAACCAGAAATAGTATTTGAATTAACAAATGTCTGCACTTGGTTTGCTGTGTGGCTTGGACAAATTGTTTTACCATCTTCATAAAACATACTTTCTGCGTTACCGTGATCTGCTGTAACTATCCAATCATATCCAGCTTCATTTAAAGCAGGAATAACTCGTTGCAATTCTTGATCCACAGTTTCGCAGGCCTGTACTGCTGCATCTATATCACCCCCATGCCCAACTAAATCTGGATTAGCAAAATTAACGATTATTAAATCATGTTCATCTTTTTCTACATTTTCTAGAACAGTATCTGCAACTTTATGCGCACTCATTTTTGGAGTTAATGAGTAGTTAGAAACCTTTGGAGATTCTATAAGTATTCGATCCTCACCACTAAATGGATCGTGCTTTTGTGAATTAAAGAAGAAAGTAACGTGAGCGAACTTATCTGTTTCTGCAATACGTAATTGTTTTAGGCCTGCATCAGAAACTACTTCCCCTAATGTTTTTTTAACATCTGGAGCGGGGTAAGCAACTGGCAAATGATCTGAATATGGCCCCATACAAGTAACATCTGTTATACGAATTGGGCGAGGGAATTCAGAAAAATCTTCTTCTTCTAATGCGCGAACAATCTGTATCATTCTGTCACTTCTAAAATTAACACAGACAACAGTGTCTTCTGGTTTTATAGATTCAAATTTAGGAGTTTTAAGCGGACGAATATAATAATCAGTATCTTCTGTTTCAGATGCTTGCAAATACCAAGACGCAGCTCCTGCACACAAATCATCTACTTCCTCACCTTCCCCATTTACTAATAAGTCATACGCTACTTTTGTTCTATCTGCATATTGTTTGTCTCTATCCATTGCAAAATATCTACCGACTAAAGATGCAACTATTCCAATTTGCGCGGAATCAATTTCCTTTTTAAGCAAATCAAAATCTGTACAAAAGTACTGCTCCTCTACGTCCCGTCCGTCTCCAAAAAGATGTAGATATACTTTTTCTACCCCGCGATCTTTTGCCAGTTTCAACATTGCATGAAAATGTTCAATAGAACTATGCACACCACCAGATGAATAAAGGCCAATTAGATGGAGTGGTGTCTTTTTTTCTTTGGCACGATCACAAGCACTTACAAGAACTTGATTGTTATAAAATTCATTTGAAGAAATTGAACGAGCGATTTCTGAAAGTGGCTGCCACACAACTCTCCCCGCACCAATAGTTAAATGCCCTGGCTCACTGGCTCCTTGCTGCCCTGCAGGCAGTCCAACTGCCTCACCAGAGGCATCCATAAGGCAATTTGGCACTTCTTGCTCTAATTTATCAATAAAAGGAGTTTTGGCTAGCTCTCGCGCGTTGCCTGGCCCAGAGGGAGCAACACCAAATCCATCAATAATTATAAGACATAGTTTAGACATAACATGTAAAGCATAGTCCATTCCGTCCAAATGAAAAAGATGCTATAATGTAAAGAATTTTTACAAAAACACACAATGGAAATTGAACGCATATCTCGGCTAAGATTCGCATCCACAATTTTATGGGCAATTGTGGGGAGCACTGTCGTAGTAGCTAGTGCTGCAGGCTTGGCCAGAGCAACATTAAATTTAAATGGTGCCCTAGTAGAAAAACCAGAGATTGCTGTGTATTTGCTTATGCCAGAAGAGCACATCACACATGTAGAGGTATTACGAGAGGGGGAAGACACAAAAGATTTATTATTAGAAACAAAGGAAGGAAAAATGCTCGTAACAATGAAAAAAGGAGAAGAAGAATGGTTCATCTCTTACAAAGAACAGCTTCACGAATAGTTATTTCGATTTTGTAAGTACTTTAAAAGGAAAAACGACGACTGCTTTCCAGACACGTTTAAATCGCCAAGGCTGAGTAATAAGCCTAAAAAGCCATTCCAAATTAAGTACTCGCATTATTTTAGGTGCTCGTTTTACTGTACCTGCAATAAAATCTAGTGTCCCACCTATGCCCATTGCAACGCGTACAGATGGCATTTTATTTAAATATTTATCAATCCAAAATTCCTGTGCAGGTGCTCCATAGGCAACAAGCAATATTGATGGTTTGCATTCATTAATCCTATTAATTATTTCTTCTGAATCCTCTGGTTTTGGGCTACCAGAATAAGTACCTGCAATAACTATTTCTGGATTATCTTTTTTTAAGTTTTCAGCTGCCTTCTCAGCCACCCCAGAACCAGCGCCCAGTAAAAAAACTGAATTCTTTGAATCCAATTTAGAGCAGGTTTTCTTAACAGTATCTACACCCGTAACACGTTCAATTAATGGATTTTTTATAAATTTTGAAGCCAATATTAAACCCGCACTATCTGGAATGTTTAGATCTGTGCGATTTAATAAATCTTTGAATGCTTTGTTTTTAGACGCTTCTACAAGCATTTCACTATTTGGAGTGGCTATGTGTTTCTGCTGCGAACCAGAGGTAAATTGCAGAATCAAATCACATACTTGAGCAGACGAAACTTTATCAACTGGAACGCCTAAAATAAACACACGATCTAACACAAATCTATAATACATGTACTAAGAACCTTGCACGAGCCATAGAGTGTTATACTTTATATACATGAGACAACTATTCTTAATTTCATCGGTAATTATTTGCACAGCATGCTTACCCTCAACTCATGTTATTGAAGAAGGTACTGAAACAGGAACAGGAGTAAAAATTGAAGCACCAAAACACGACAGCGAAGCCCCAGAAATTACAGAAACAGGTAGCCTACTATCTACAGAAAGATTACTAGAAACAGGAGTACTAGAAATCGGTAGCAGCAAAGCTCCTCATACATTGCTAATATTCACAGAGCACAATTGCAATTACTGCAGGACCTTTCACAAAGAACAATTACCTATTTTAATATCAGAATTTATAAATAGCGGAGAGCTGAGAATTCAAATATCTCCATTTGTTTTAAACAAATATGCAAATAGCAAAGACCTAGCACAGGCTGCGATTTGTGCATCTAAACAAGGGAAAGGGCTGATTATGCATAACGAATTATTTAGCGAATCGAACAGGGATCTTAAATCAATCAATTCATATGCAAAAGAAATTGAATTAGACGAAGCAGAGTTTGAAATATGCATGAACAATACTGGTTCTGGATCAACTGTTTCCAAAATGCAGGATTGGGCAAAAAGCCTAGGTGTTAAATACGTACCAACATTCTTTTTGGATGGAGAAAAATTCGAAGGCCTACAGTACTATTCAGATCTACGTGGACGCATAGAAAAGGTATTAGAAGATTAATTTAAATCCTTAATTAATATAAGTTTGTGCCTATTTGTTTTGCCAGAAACGATTGAAACTTGGCTAGCAGTTACACCAAACTCAGAAGCCAAGAATTTTATTAACTGAGCATTTGCTTTTCCCTTATCTGCAGGTGCGGCCACAGCAATTTTTATACTTTCATCGTCCATAACCTCTAATATTTTTGTCTTAGGAGCGTCTGGGCGAACCCGCACAGCAAAGCGAACAGAGCCATTTTTTACTAGTTCTTGTTTTAGAGATGTAAACACATAAACAGAGTACATGTGTAATACTTGACTTTATCTATAAAAAGTATATTACTATTGCGTTTCGATCTTTTTCAACCACTCCAAGGAAAAGGAAAATAGTTATGATTAAGTTTATTGTATTTCTTGCCCTAGCAATCGCTGGCACAGCTGCATGTGTAATATGGATGAAACCGAGTGATTACATGATATTATTCGTTGCCCCCACATTTGTACTGTGGCTTGCGACAGGATTTTCTTATCTTGAATATCGGAAGGAGCGCGAAGAGCGCCAAAAGAAGATGAAGCAAGAAGAATAGGCCATCGAAAAATAGGCCTAGGAAGCAAGATCGAACCAATTGGGAGTACTCGTCGTGCTCCCTTTTTTTAATATCTAAAATTAAATAAAACAGCGCAAAACGATTGATACTACAAAGATTATTGGCATACTTGCCGTCCGGTCTTTCACTAAGTTCTTCATAAAAAAAAGGAGATAAATATGAAGAATCTTGTAAAGGAATGGAAGTCCATATTGCCATTGTTACTATTGGCACTTGCACTTCTGTCCACAGCCGCTTTTTATACATTTAAAAAGTGGTACCTAGTAGCAATTGCGATTGTTGCTATTGTTTTCTTAATCTATTCTTTCTTTATTTTTTACAGAAGGAACCACCTTCCGATTGATAAAGAAAAAAGTGAATGAATAGATTAAAAAGGCCTGCGAATTGGAGGTGCCCCGCGTACCTCCTTTTTTTAAAACAAATTTTCTTTTCTCCACTTTTCTATCTCTGCGTGATGGCCAGAAATTAAAACATCTGGCACACGCAAGCTGCGGAACTCGTCTGGTCTTGTGTAGTGTGGATATTCTTTTTTTCTATCCAATGCTGCAGAGAAGCTTTCTTCTTCTGCAGATAGATCTTTACCAAGCACTCCAGGGATTTGGCGAGCAATCGAATCAATTAAAACCATTGCAGGCAATTCCCCTCCTGTTAATACGTAATCTCCAATAGAAATCTCTTCATCTATCCAACCACCATCTATCACACGCTGATCAATCCCCTCATAATGTCCACAAACTAAAATTAACCATTCGTGATCCCTTGCAATCGTTTCAACTTTTGGCTGCGTAAGCCTCTCTCCTCTTGGGGATAAATAAACCTTGTGTGGTTTTGCTCCTTCGTCCTTCGTCCTTCGTCCCTCAACTTCCTCTATAGCATCCACCAATACGTCCGCTCTCATTAGCATCCCAGCACCTCCGCCATAAGGTTTGTCGTCTACTTGTTTGTACTGACCAATCCCAAAATCACGAATGTCGTGAAAGTTAATTTCAAGTAGTTCTTCATCTTGTGCTCGCTGCAAGATACTTTCTGTAAGCGGGCCTGTGAACATGCCAGGGAAGAGAGTTAAAATATCTATTCTCATGGCAAAATTGTAACACTTATCAATTAATTGGTTATATAAACTCCTTCATTAATTCATCTATTTTTTTGATCTCTACCTCTTCTACTGCTGTAGTTTTTCTGCCTTGCCTTGGTAACAAATTTTCGTACAGATTTGGTACTTCTTCATTCTGGTACAAAACACCTGTAGCTATGCGTTCACTAGTATCAGCTACTGCAAGTGCACGCGCAGCTTCAAAATCATTAACGTTGTGATTGTCATCCTTCACGTCGTAACATCTGTCTAATAAATATTTATGAGAAGCAAATTTATTATAGGTAGGGCATGACTGCAAAATATCTACAAACGCAAAACCTCTATGCTTAATTGCCTGCATAAATATTTCTTTCATTTGAGGAATATTCCCACTAAATCCACGAGCTACAAAAGTAGGTTGAAGTGAGAATATAAAATCCATAGAAGGAAGTGTTCTTTCTGGCATTCCATTAGGAGAAGAGTTCATGGCTTGTTCTTGCCAAGTTAAAGCACTTGCCTGTCCAGTTGTTAAACCGTAATTAGCATTGTTATGTAAAACAAATGTAATTGGGTAATTGCTTCTAACTGCATGAACTAGATGTCCAACACCTTCTGAGAAACTTGCACCATCTCCTCCAAAAGCAATTACAGGGACATTAGGATTTGCAATCTTTGCGCCAGCTGCAAAAGGAATCACGCGACCATGTAATCCGTGAAAAGTGTAAGCATTAATTTTATCTGACATGTTTCCATGGCATCCAACATCGTAACAAAGCAATACCTGCCAAGGCTTTATGCCTAGCTCAACTAGAACCTGTTTAGCGGCAGACCAAATACCATAATCTCCGCATCCACTACACCAAGTACACAGATTTTCAGATGAATAATCCTGCATAGAAACGCCGTCTTGATTTAAAGGAATCTTCATATTTAAATGAGCGGGAGAATACGAGAATAAAGCTCATCAGAGAAAAATGGTCGTCCATCATATTTAAGAATCTTATGATCAATATCTTTTCCACATTCCATTTTTATTAGCATGCCCAATTGCCCTTGGTAATTCTGCTCAACCAAAACTACTTTCTTTGCAGAGCTAGAAAGTTTTTCAAATCGATCAGTTTTAATAGGCCACAAATACTGCCAATGCAAATATCCGATACTTTTATCTTTTAGATCATCACTTTTTAACACATCTAAGACAGCACTTTTTGTGCTGCCCCATCCAACAATAAGTAAATCAAATTTCTCGTCTTTACTTATAACTCCATCGCTATTAAATAGTACTGGTTCTGGTAGTGAATCCTTTAGGCTTTGCGCCTTTCTCATGCGCTTTTCCATTTGCTCTATCGCATTTTCAGATGACTCATTAACTGTTCCTTTTGCATCATGCTCGTCTCCTTGAGACGCAAATACTGCAGCTTCTGTACCAGGGAGCCAACGTGAACTAACGCCATCTTTTACAGATGGATCATATCTATCTGTACTCTGTACTACTTTAAGCTTAGATGTATCTGTAATTAATTTTCCCCTCCTCAGCTCTGCACTATTTTGATCATATTGCTGCTGTGTATAAAGCCCTTCTGCAATGTGCTTGTCAGTTAGTACTATTACAGGGATTTGAAATTCTTCTGCAAAGTTAAATGCCTCTGGCATTAAATCGAATGCATCTTGGCTATTACTTAGCCCTATAACTAGTCGTGGAAACTCCCCATGTGCAGAGCCAACTGATAATAATAAATCACCTTGAGCTGTCCAAGTTGGTAAACCTGTTGATGGCCCCGGCCTCTGTGCCAAAGCAAAGACTGCTGGATTTTCTATCAATGCATTCATAGAAACAGTCTCTGTCATTAAATCAAAACCACCACCAGATGTAGCAGTCATAGCTCTAGCTCCCATCAACATAGAACCACTCATCATTTGTGCAGCTGTAATTTCATCTTCTGCTTGCTTTACAACAATACCAGTTTGATTTTGAGTCTTTGAAATATATGTAAGCAAAGGAGAAGCCGGTGTCATTGGGTAACTAACAAAAACTCTACAACCAGCATGAACGACCCCCATACCTTGTGCAGCACTACCAGTTATATATAGAGCATCTTTCCATTTTGGATCTGGCTTTGGCAAAGAAACTAAATTCAGATCAGATTGAGCTGCAAAATATTCTATTGCTGCATCTATACATTTAAAATTCATATTGATTATGTTTTCTCCCTTGTGAGCGAATTGTTCGCGAACCAAATTTTTTAGATCGTCCACACTCTGATTCAATAATGCCCATACAAATGATGTTAAATATATATTTCCTAAAATATTTGGAACATCTAACTCTTTTATAATGTCCTCCATTGGGATGTATAAAGCTTTGACATTGTGATCTGTAAGCCATTTTTCATCTTCTTCAGGAAATTCCCACATAGGGGTTTGATGCAAAATAATCCCACCATCTTTTACGTCTCGTAAATTCTTTTTTAACCCATGATGATTAAAATGGAGCACTACATCAGACCTAGACTCAGAACTTTCTATTCGTTCATCACTAATATCTAACTGATAACTCGAATGTCCTCCTTTAATGAGAGACATATATTCACGATAGCCAAAAACACAGTACCCAGAACGTTTAAGCCCCATGCCACAAATCTCACCTACAGAGTTAACTCCTTGTCCTTGTGCACCCGTTACTTTTATAGAGATTCTATTCATTATTGATTGAATAATATATGAGAGCACACCCTGAGTGAACGAAGTGAATCGAATGGGTGCGCTCCAGTGATTTTTATAGATGAACGATTCATGAATAAAAGTGTACTAATTAGCTCTCACTTATCAACTTAATAAGTTTTTCTCCCCATTTATTAATTCTTTCTTCTTGGCCCTGTGGCTCATTGATTATTGTAAGGGGTTGCCCAAGAACAGTACCATTATGAGACATAATAAACTTTCTTAGATGCTCGCTAGCTCTAGACGTAAAGTAATAGCGAGTGTCACCAAGTGAAACAATAGCGACAGGCTTTTGTTTTAAATCAACATTCTTACAATCCTTTTTTAAAAAAGAATCTAGATGAGGATTCAATTGTCCCTCTGCTCCACCTATATCCCACGTTCCCGATGCTAAAATTATTCTGTCTGCCTTCCCTAGATCTTTTACGCTGGCTTCTTCGCACCTGATTATATTAACAGTTGTATTTACTAAATTATCTCTTAGTAAATCTGCCAAAATAGAAACTACGTACTCAGTGTTACCACTGGTAGATGCGTAAAGGATAAGGAGGGATGAATCCATGTTGAAGTAGTGTACTGTTTCTACTTAAGAAGAGAAACCATTAATTGCCGTATCTATAAGAATATAGTATAATATATCTATTAATTAGCAATTTTAATCAGATCTATTTTGTATGGATATACTAAAAATTCCATTTAAAAACATAGAAGCAATTCAAAATATTGCAGATGAGTGTTTTAATACACGAAATAGATTATTACAAGAGATTGTTATAGTCGCAGGAATAGAGCCTCCTGCTGCAAACGTAGTACATTTTGAAAATGAAGTAATTTTTATAGAAAAACAATATTCAAAAGAGAAAGAGGCACAATTGGCACAAATGTATATAAAGAACCGCTTACAACTCTTTCTTATAAACGAGCTAATAAATACAAAAAATTCAAATGGTGATCTAGTTCTATGTATTGATCATGTACGAGAAGTAACTTTTAGACTAAAAGAGTGGGCGATAGGAATGGGATTTAGTAAAAATATTGTAAATGCTTTTGATGAAGAAGAGATATTCTCATCTGTATGGCAATTAATAGAATCTAAAACGAATTAATTTAGCTGATTAAAATAGTTAAATAAGGTTAGCTCAAAGAGGCATAGATTTTTGTTATGTAAAAAAAAGAGGAAATATTTGGCAAATGCACCCCTAGACCCTTGATTTTTTCTTGTTCGCCAAGTAAAGTCCGCGCGTTTTTCCACTATTGACTATGAACGATAACTTTTCGGCTTCAAGCAGCTCCAAATCTGGAACAGCTACAGCTACAAGCGCATCATCCCCATTTGGTCAGATTACTTCCTTAGAAGTAAGTGAATCTGAGCGTGTAAAAAAAGAGATAGATGCAATGGAAGTAGAAGAAACTAAAACAATCAAATCACTACAAGATAAAGAGGAGCAAACCGAAAAAGAAATGAGAGAAGTAGCCAAAGGTGAACTAAAAAAATATAGAGAAGACGAACTAAGCACAATAATTAAAAATGCAGAATCAGACGGAGGTTCAATTGAAGAAAAACTAGAAAAGAAATACTCAGAGAAAGAAAAAGATGTAGTAAAAAATCTTTCTTCTAAGTTCCTTACTTATTCCTCATCTTCTTAATAAATCGATATGGCAGTTGTTGAAATGCAAAAAGTGGCACTAATCGCTCATAAGTCTCTCCGAGAGGAGCTGCTTGATGCTTTGCATAAAGAAGGAGCTATAGAAATTTCTGAAAGAAAAGGAGTAATAAATGTAGATCACACAGAAGTAGCATTTAAATCTGCAGAACTACAATTTGCTATACAGACGCTAAAAAGCGTTGCTTCAAAAGAGACAAAAGCTGCAATGGGTAAGCGCACAACAGAACAGGATACACTCCAAGCAGCTAGCCATACAGATGTTCGTGGAACTGTAGACGCACTTCATTTATTAGAACAAAAGGACACAGAAGCAGAAAAGAGAATTCAAGAACTTATTTCTCTTAAAGAAGCGCTAGAGCCATGGGTACCTCTTTCACTATCACTTGATACACCTACAGAATCTCTAACAACTGTTAGAGTTATGGGTAATATCCCACAGGAATCTTTTAAATCATTAGAAGAGTCTATTAATAACGAGATTCCTAAATCATCTTTGATGACTGTTAACACTATTGATGATGAATGCTTTGTTGCTATCAATATTTGGAAAGAAGATATCCAAAAATTTGAAGAAATAGCCACAAGTATTGGATGGACAACTCAATTGTTACCATGCTTAAAAGGAACAGCTGCGAAACTATTAGAAGAAACAACAGTAGAAAAGAAAAAGCTAGAACACGTAATAAGAAAGAATCATGAGGAACGCGTTAGACTTTCTGTAGAACTACCTAGTCTGCAAAAAGTTTCTACTTTTGTTAGATGGCTAAACGAAAAACAATCTGTAAGAGAAACAATGAATGAAACTAGTAGTACATTCACACTACTGGGATGGATGCCAAAAAAACGAATCGCTTTACTAGAAAGTAGATTACAAAAAGTATCACCAGCGATTGCATTACTTAAAGTTAAAGCAGATGAGGGAGAAGAAGCACCAGTACTACTAAAGAATTCAATATTAGTAACTCCATTTGAAAGTGTTACCAATCTATTTGGCCTACCTCTTTATGGTGAAGCTGATCCAACTAGGAATTTGTCCCCTTTCTTTATATTGTTTTTTGCACTCTGTTTAACAGATGCAGGATATGGGGCAATAATTGCATTAGTTTTTGGTATTGTTCTATTTAAAATTAAAAAAAGACCAGAAGAAGCACAATTAATATGGCTCTTGTTCCTTTGTGGAATACTTACATTTATTGTTGGAATATTCTTTGGAGGATGGCTAGGCCTACAAGCAGAGAAACTACCAAGTATTTTTACAAAAGTTGGAGAAGACGGAACAATATTATTTAAAGGACAAATATGGAATCTAAGCTCACAAGAAGGAATTGAATTCCTGCAAAACTTATCAATGGTTCTTGGTTTCATTCACTTGTTCCTAGGAATGTGGCTATCTGGAGTTCATAAATGGATTCACAAAAGAAAAGCAGCAGCATTCTGGCAAGATTTCACAAATCATATTCTTCTTGGAGCAGCAATTTTCTTTATCGCAGCACCAGAAGGCCTAAATCAAATTGCTACATATACTCTATATGCCGCACTTGTTCTAATGATATGGGGTAAAGGATATGGAAACGCTTGGTATATACGCCCAATAGTAGGTGCAATGGGACTACTATCATTCGCACTTGGACTACTTAGCAACTCACTAAGTTATTTAAGACTTCTTGCTCTTGGTCTTGTAACAGGAGCTTTGGCTCTTGCTGTAAACCAAGTAGCAGTAGAGTTTGGAAATCTATTCCCTATTTGGATAGCAATTCCACTAATAGTCGTTATATTTGTTGTTGGTCACACAGTTAGCATTGCACTGAATACGCTTGGTAGCTTTATTCACGCCGGTCGTCTTCAGTTCATTGAATACTTCTCACAATTTTTCGAAGGCGGAGGAAGATCATTTTCTCCTTTCCGCCGAACAACTACGCCTTAATTTCTTATTTACCATCTTTCCATCTTCTACTATGAAGTTCTCACTTCTATCAATATCTACCGCAGTACTATTAGCACCAGTTGCTGTTATGGCTCAGGAGCCAGAAGCAATCGCAGAGGTCGCAAAAGTTGCAGACCCAATACAATGGGGACTAGCTCTAGCTTTCCTCGGAGCAGCATTCGCTACATTCATGGCATGTACAGGATCAGCTATGGGTGTTTCTATGACCGGTCAATCCGGTGCAGGTTTACTAACCGAAAAGCCAGAACTAGCAGGAAAAGTTATTACCTTACAGGTTCTTCCTGGTTCACAGGGTCTTTACGGAATGGTTATCTCCCTACTTTTCTTCTTTAGTTACGGACCAGTAATTTCAGGAGAAGTTCCTTTGTCTACTAGCCAAGGACTAGTGCTCTTCGCAGCATTCCTTCCAGTTGCATTCACATGTCTTACATCTTCACCTTATCAGGCAAAAGTATGTAGCGCTGGTATGCACATGATTGCAAAAGACGACAAGCTAACAGGTCGTGTTATTACAATGGCAGCTCTTGTAGAGACATACGCTCTTCTTGGGTTCCTAATTTCATTCTTCATGTTGAACTCATTCCGACCAGTTCTAATCGGATAATCCTTTTAGACTATTCTCGGTATTAACCCCAGTAACTATGCCACTACAAGACATCCTCAATGCAATTTCTGCTCAAGCTGATAGCCAAATCAGTGAGACTCGCTCTGCTCATCAAAAAAATATTAGTGAACTAAGAGAAGCAAGTGAGAGAAGACTCGCTAAGAAAAAACAAGAACTGGCTACCCAGAAGGAAAAGAAGAAAATAAAGCTGAAAGCTAAAGCAGAAACTCATGCCGAAATGCATAAGAAAAATGTTTCTCTACGTAAAAAAAGAGAGCTACTAGATAAAGTTTATGTTGCAGCAACGGCAGAGATTTGCTCTCTACCAGATGACAAGATTGAAGAGCTAATTCGTAACTGTCTAAAGCAGATAGAAGGCAAAGGATCTTTGTATCCTTCAGAAAAACACGCAAGTCTTCTAAAGAAACTTGCTCCTTCTGAGCAGTTCTCTATAGAAAAACCTATTTCTGCTAAAGGAGGATTCCTTTTCACTTCTAGTGAAAAAGAACAGAACTTTACATTTGAACACCTGATTCAGGAATGGCTACGACCTAGATCAGAAATTTCTATTTCAAAAGAGCTATTTATGTAAATAAGTATTTATGAGCAATTATTCTTCTCTCATTGGCCAAGACTTTGCCTTCGCTCACGGACGAATTGGCACCCTTCAACAAAGGTTGCTTACTCAGTCCGATATTGACCGATTACTAGGAGCGCAAGGATCAAATATAGTAGAAGATATTTTTACAGAGCTAAAAATAACAGATGGCATTGATCAAGGAATACATGATGGTGATGCTATTTTGTTGGCCATAGAGAAATGGATTAGAATTGAAGTAGAAGAAATGACCCCAGAAAGTAAAAGAGACATATTCAACATTATTTGGATAGATGGTGATGCTCCACTGCTTTCTTTCTTACTAAAGAAATATCATTCATTTAATAGTGAGATCAGCTGCGAACCAGAAAGCGGAATCTCTGCTTTTTCTCCAGATAAGCTACGTCTTCTAGTAGAAGAAAACATTGCTTCTGATCTGCCTAATACTCTTGTCCAATTTGTACAGAAGATAAAAGGAATGAATAACCCTAGCCCAAAGAAAATTGATACAAGCGTTGCTATGTTTGTTGCTAGTGCAAAATCTAAACTAGCCAAATCTAGCAAGAGTAAAGAAATCCTTAAATTCGTTCAACACAGCATAGATTTAAACAATATTCGTACTGCTCTTAGATTACTTAATGAGGAGGCAGAAAACCCAGAGTCTTTCTTGCTACCTGGAGGATTGGTACCTACCAAAACTCTTACGGAATCAAAGAAATCTATAGCATCTGCAGCACAACAATATGGTTTGTCTTATGATTTATCAGAAGCACTTTCAAAAGACGAACTAAACCTAAGTGATATAGAAAAGAAACTAATAGAGATAATGGCAAAAGACATCTCTAGTATGTGGAACGTTCCTCTTTCTATAGAGCCAGTGTTCGCATTTGCCTCGATTGCGATTTTACAATTGAGACTAATGCGAATGATTTTAATTGGTAAAAGAAACACTTTAAGCCCACAAGATATTAAAAAAGCTCTTCCTCCATTTTTGTCCGCATCTCACTACTAAACTTAATGGAATACCGTATAGCAATCGTCGGCACAAAAGAAACAGTAGGAGGATTCGCTCTACTGGGTGTAGATATTGTTCCTGTAGAAACAGGTAAAGAAGCAGTAGAACAACTACACAGACTTAAAAAAGAGATGACAGTCGATCCAAACGGGAAAGAAAGAAATACGTACGCAATCGTATTTATTACAGAGGATCTAACAAGTGAACTTTCACCAGATGATGAAAAGAAACTAACACGAGGAGCATTGCCAGCATTTATTCCTATCCCTTCTCACAAGGGATCAACTGGCTATGGCCTCGGCCGACTAAAGAGAATAGTAGAAAGAGCAGTCGGCTCTGATATTTTGCAATAATCTTCAATTATTTATTTCCATATATACCATGTCTTCCCAGCCAATAATTACCAAAGTAGCCGGACCGCTAGTAGTAGCTAAAGGTATGAAAAACGCAAAAATGTACGAAGTTGTACGTGTCTCCAAAGAAAAGCTCATTGGAGAAGTTATTGAGCTTCATGGTGAAACTGCTTCTATTCAGGTTTATGAAGAGACATCTGGTATTGGACCAGGTGAACCAGTTGAACTAACAGGACAAACTCTTTCTGTAGACCTAGGGCCTGGATTGCTTACATCTTTCTATGATGGGATCCAAAGACCTCTAGAGCTAATTGAAAAAGTAGCAGAGAGTGCTTTTATTTCACGTGGAATTGAAGTTCCAGGACTAGATAGAGAAAAGAAATGGGACTTTAAAGCAGTAGCACAAGAAGGAGACCAAGTAATTGCAGGAGACATACTTGGAACAGTTCAAGAGACAACTCTAATTGATCACAAAGTTATGCTTCCACCTCACATAACAGGTGGAAAAATAAAGAAGATACAATCAGGTTCATTCAATATTGAACAAACTGTTGCAGTAATAGAGACAGAAGACGGAGATAAAGAAGTATGTATGCTTCAAAAATGGCCTATCCGTATTCCTAGACCATCTAAAGCTAAGAAATTCCCTAACGAACCACTGCAAACCGGAACACGTATTTTAGATACTCTATTCCCAATTGCACGTGGAGGAGCAGGAGCAATTCCTGGACCATTTGGATCAGGTAAAACAGTTACACAGCAAAGTCTTGCTAAGTACTGTGCAGCTCAAGTTATTGTATATATTGGATGTGGAGAACGTGGAAACGAGATGACAGAGGTTTTGAAAGAGTTCCCAACTCTTATTGATCCAAATAGTGGAGAACCTTTGATGAAACGAACAGTTCTAATTGCCAATACAAGTAACATGCCTGTAGCTGCTAGAGAAGCTAGCGTATACACAGGTATTACAATTGCAGAATACTACAGAGACATGGGATACGACGTAGCACTCATGGCTGACTCTACATCTAGATGGGCAGAAGCAATGAGAGAGATGTCAGGTCGTTTAGAAGAAATGCCAGGTGAAGAAGGTTACCCAGCTTACCTAGGATCAAGAACAGCAGGTTTCTACGAAAGAACAGGAATCGTTAGCTGCCTTGGTAAAGAGGACAGAACAGGGTCACTTACAGCAATTGGTGCTGTATCCCCTCCTGGTGGAGACTTCTCTGAGCCTGTTACTCAGAACACACTTCGTGTTACAAAAGTGTTCTGGGCACTAGACGCTAAGCTTGCTTATAAAAGACATTTCCCAGCTATTAACTGGTTACAAAGTTACTCACTCTATCTAGATAATCTAGATAAGTACTACGCAACCGAGGTTGCAGAAGACTTCTGTGAAAAGAGAGACAAGATCCAGGCAATCCTTCAAGAGGAAAGTAAGTTAGAAGAAATCGTTCGTCTTGTTGGTACAGATGCCTTGTCTCCAAGAGAGCAACTAACAATGGAAATTGCTCGAATGGCAAGAGAAGACTTCCTCTACCAAAATGCTTTCGACAAAGTAGATGCTTACACATCTTTAAAGAAACAATACAAGTTGTTAGATGTAATGATTCACTTTATGGAAGAAGCAGAAAAAGTAATAGGGCAAGAAGACTTTGAGTTTAGTAGAGTAAGAGATCTGCCTGTAAAGGATGAAATCGCAAAAGCCAGTTTCATTCCAGAAGACGAGGTAGAAGAAAAGTACGCAGTTCTAAAAGAAACTATCTCTAACCAAATTGGAGCACTAAAAACTCAGAACACTTCTGTAAAAAAAGAAGAAGTTCAAATCTAACCTTTAATTTATAATTTTAAATTTTACATTCCCTTAATTATGTCCACCGCCTACAAGACTGTCACAGATATCTCCGGACCAATCCTGCTCGTAGAACAAGTAGAAAACGTCTCTTATGACGAACTCTGCGAAGTTGAGCTTATCTCTGGAGAAAAGCGTTTGGGTAAAGTTCTAGAAGCAAGAGAAGGAATGGCCGTTGTGCAGCTCTTTGAGAGCACACAAGGTATTACTACCGAAGGAACAAAAGTTCGTTTCCTTGGTAGAACATTCGAACTTGGAGTATCAGAAGATATGCTTGGACGTGTCTTTTCTGGATCTGGAAAACCTATCGATGACGGACCAGAAATAGTTGCCGAAAAGAAACTAGATATAAACGGAACTCCTATTAATCCATTTGCTCGTGAGTTCCCAGAAGACTTTATTCAAACAGGTATCTCTACAATCGACGTACTTAATACTCTAGTGCGAGGACAAAAATTACCTATCTTCTCTGGAGCTGGACTTCCTCATTCTCAGCTAGCCGCAAAAATTGCTAGGCAAGCTAGAGTGTTAACAAAAGAAGAAGTAGAGACAGGTAAGGCAGCAGAAGCAAGTGAGGCAGGAACAGATGATAAGTTTGCTGTTGTGTTTGCAGCCATGGGAGTTACTTTCGAGGAGGCTCAATACTTTAAAACAGAATTTGAAAAAACAGGCGCTCTTTCCCGTGCTGTTCTGTTCCTAAACACTGCAGACAATCCAGTTGTAGAGCGTATTGCTACACCTCGTTTAGCTCTAACTGCTGCAGAATACTTAGCATTCGAAAAAGGATATCACGTGACAGTTATCATCACAGATATGACAAACTACTGTGAAGCCTTGCGAGAAGTTTCCGCAGCCCGAAAAGAAGTTCCAGGAAGACGTGGTTACCCAGGATATCTATACACTGATCTTGCAACACTTTACGAACGAGCAGGACGTATTAAAGGAAAAGAAGGTTCAATCACTCAGATTCCTATCTTAACAATGCCAGAGGATGATGTTACTCATCCTATTCCAGATCTAACTGGATATATTACAGAGGGTCAGATTCGTTTAGATCGTGGTCTTCACCAAAAAGGAACTTTCCCACCTGTTATTCCTATGGGATCTTTGTCTCGTTTGAAAGGAAAAGCACAAGGAGAAGGTGTTACAAGAGAGGATCACAGTGGAATGGATGCTCAGCTAACTGCAGCATATGCTAGAGGAGTAGAGGTTAGAGAGTTGGCCGTTATTCTTGGTGAGTCATCACTTAATGATACAGACAAAGCCTACTTAACGTTCGCAGATAGATTCGAAAAAGAATTTATCGCTCAAGGAGAAGAAGAAAACAGATCAATCTTTGAATCACTAACAATTGGATGGAATCTACTAAGTGAACTACCTAAGAGTGAGCTAAAACGTGTAAAACAAGAGCACATTGATGCTTATCTACCAGCAAAGAAGAGTGAATAGTCGCCAGTTTAATTAATTATTATGCCAAACATTTTCTCTATCATTGGCGAAGCATGGAACTTTTATCAGAAACAGCCTGTATTAAATTCTGTGTTGCTATGGATGATATTGCTACCACTAGTAGTAATCTCTTTTCTTGGCATCCCCCTAGAAACAATTGCTGAATCTCTTGTAGAAAGTACTTCTACAAATGTTCAAAGAGATATTTTGCTAATGATTCTATTGGTATTTTTAAATATTGTTTTTGGGATAATTACAATATGGGGAACAGCTTGTACATTACTAATAGGAAAGAAGCTTTTAAAGAACAGCTCAGGACGTACCCGATCCTCTTTTAAAACTCTTAGGACAGAGGCAGCCAAGTATGTACCAAGTCTAGTGTTAACAGGAATTTTAAGAGGTTGTTTAATATTATTATGGTCACTACTTTTAGTAATCCCAGGAATCATATACGGCATAAGGACTTCTTTCTACAGCGTAACTTTGGTATGTGAAGGCAAGAAGTACCGCAACTCACTTAGTGCAAGTACAAAGGTAGTAAAAGGTAATACCTTCTCTATCTTTTTGTACCTTGTAGGAATCAGCTTAGTTATCTTTATACCTATAAACATAATTACAGGCTCTATTAGAGCTATAATTGAACATTTTGATGATAGATTGATCCCTGCATTTAGCATTTTAGAGGTAGGGGCTAACGGTGTTGCCTCAATGATAGTCGCCCTATCTACAATCATTCTTTTCTCTCACGTAAAAAAGCTATCAAAAAAACCTACTCATCAATCAGTTTCTGCCCCATCTATTTAAAATGGCACTACTTAATGTAAATCCAACACGAATGGCCCTAATGGATCTAAAGAGGCGAACAAAATCTGCTCTTCGTGGTCATAAGCTTTTAAAAGACAAACAAGATGGTTTGATGCAACAGTTCCTTTCTATTATTCGAAATGCAAAAGAACTAAGATCAAAAGTAGAAAATGAAATTGGTGAAGCATTCAAAAAATATCTAATGGCTTCTGCATGGTTATCAGACGCAGAGATTGAAAATGCTCTTAGCAGTCCACAGGCAACTAGTAACTTAACAGTTGTAACCAAGAACGTAATGAGTGTTCGTATCCCAGAATTTACAATAAAGAGAGAGGGCAATATAAAGACATATGGTTACCAAGGAACTAACGCATTACTAGATGAAGCAATAGGTGCTTTCGATACCCTATTTGAAACACTTGTAACACTCGCTCAAATAGAAAAACAAGCAGAGAACATGGCAATAGAGCTAGAGACAACTCGCAGACGTGTTAACGCTTTAGAGCACAGAATGATCCCTGATCTAGAAGAAACAGTTAAATACATTCAGCTCAAACTAGACGAGGCAGAGCGCTCTGCAATCATTGGAACAATGAAGGTGAAAGCTAGTCTAGAAGAAAAGGAGTAATACCCTGAATCAGATGTGAATATGGTAAGCTAACTTACCTACTTTTAAACGTATGATTAAATCTCCTTTTTCATTCTTCTGCCGCAACGGAGAAGTCCTTCCAATGGAAGAGGCAACAGTATCTATAAATAATATTGAGTATTCATATGGGTTTGGAGTGTACGAAACATTTAGAGTTGTAAAAGGGGTGCCACTTTTTAAAAAAGAACATATAGAAAGATTATTTATATCTGCTTCTACGATTGATTTAGAACATGGGTTTGATGAGGATAATTTGAGTAAATGGATAGAGGCCCTGTTACAAAAGATTGATAACGAGACATACAACATAAAGATACTTCTAATTGGCGCAAAAACGCCCCAAGACGCGTCTTTATTCGTTTTTCCGCTAAATCCCCTATTCGTAGATAAAAAACTCTATAAACAGGGCATAGAAACAATAACTGTAGAGTTTGAAAGACCAGCCCCAACAGCAAAAACATTAAACATGCTCCCAAGCTACTTGGCACAAAAAAAGGCAATGAGGGCGAATGTGTTCGAGGCGCTATCTGTTCACCCAGATGGATGTGTGTATGAAGGAACCAAGTCTAACTTTTTTGTTGTAAAGGATGGAACAATTATTACCCCACCAAGTGATCAAGTGTTAGAGGGGGTGACTAAACTTAATGTGCTAAAGATCGCAGCGCAGAGCGGCATAACCGTAATAGAAGAGCCAATTAAATTAGATGAATTAAGCAATTATGATGGAGCATTTTTAACAAGCTCCAGCATGAAGATACTTCCTATAAGTAAAATAAACGATCTAGAATTTTCTAAAATCCCAGAGGTAGTTAAAAAGCTAATCAGTAAATATAAAGAATTCATAGAAACCTATACTTCTTAAAATTAATTACTTAACAATATTAACAATGTGCTCAAATACCTTTGGCTCATGAATAGATAATTCACTTAAGGTTTTGCGATTTAGAGCAATATTTTTATCTGTAACACCCTTTATAAATCTAGAATAATTAATTCCAAGTGGTTTAACAGCTGCACTGATCCTAGTAATCCATAGTCTTCTGAATACACGCTTCTTTTTTCTACGATCAATATAAGCATGCTGACCTGCTTTCATTACAGCTTCGTTTGCTTTTTTAAATGTTGAGTGACGCATTCCACGATACCCTTTGGCTAGAGCTCGTATCTTTTTATGACGCCTATGACGGACTGTTCCAGTTGAGACTCGCATGGCTTTTTATGTGTAAGGCAAAAGTGGTTTAAGTGACTTTTGGTCAGACTTGCTACCAACAAGAGTCCTATTTAGGTTCTTTTGACGCTTGCTCTTTTGTAAGAGCAAATGGTTACGAGAGTTCCTTTTAAGGGTTAATTTGCCCCCTCCGGTCCTTTTTACTCTCTTTTTTGCGCCGCTATGTGACTTCATCTTTGGCATAAGCTGACGAATTATAGGGACTTAAGCACGTATATCAAATGAAAAAGCGACTTTTAATGAAGTATTATTAATCCTCCATATAATGGACATAAACCAATATAATATTATTATATACGACTATGGATACAGAAAAATTAGAACTGGCCAGAACTTTTTTAGATAATGTTCGTCTTACTCAAAAAGAATCTGGAAAATTAGCAAGAGGTCGGAACCGCTTAAGTTCTGAAACATCAGATGCTATGAATATACAATTAGATAGCATTAGTAAGCTTATAGATATTCTAGAATTGCCAAATGATACAGCCAAAAAGCTCTGTGAAAGATTTGAAGAAATATGTAGAAGAAGAAGAATGAAAATGATTGATGAAATTAGAAGAGAAATATATGAACTATTAATATTTGAGCTTTCAATTAATACTCAAGAACTAGAAATGGAACCTGATCAGTTAGTAAGTGTGACGTTATTATCAGAAGTACCAGCAGGATTTATTTTACAAGAAAAAGAGTTTGAATGGTTCAAGGGTAATCTAGGGATAGTAAAAAGGGCTGCTGAAAAATATTCTAATCCTAGAGAGTTTTTAAGAACTGTGAAGGAGACCGTGGAAGAGATTTTAGAAGAAGAAGAATTTAAAGATTTTTGGGAAACCCCATGGATGGTGCTACATGCTGCTGTACATAATCCTACTGATCCTCGTAGGCTTTTAAGAAAAGTAATAAAGACTGTGGAAGGATTTTTAGAAAAAGAAAAGTTTAAATGTTTTAGGAAAAATAAATGGGTAATACGACATGCTGCATTAAAGTATTCTAAGCCTGAAAAGTTTTTGAGCACTGTAAAAAGAACTGTTAAAAAAATCCTAAGAGAGAAAGAATTTGCAGGTTTTAAAAAAACTTCATGGATAGTGCTACATGCTGCTGTACATTATCCTGATGATCCTCGTAGGTTTTTAAGAACTGTAAAGGAGACCGTGGAAGAGATTTTAGAAGAAGAAGAATTTAAATGTTTTAGTAAAAATAAATGGGTAATACAACATGCTGCCGTGAAGCATTCTAAGCCTAAAAAGTTTTTAAGAACTGTAAAGGAGACCGTGGAAGAGATTTTAGAAGATAAAGAATTCGAAAGATTTAAAAATTCTCTAGGAATAGTCCTAAAGGCTGTTGTATGGCATTCATCTGATCCAAAAGATTTTTTAAGGAGTCAGCCTACCTCTTCGCTCTAAACACAACTACGAATTGATTCCCCTGCTTTTTAACCTCTTGCTCCACATCAGCAACGTCTTTTAAGGCTTCTACAACTTTATCTAGCTTCTCTTTTGCATATTCCTTGTTGGTTAGTTCTCTACCCCTCATACGCAAAATGAATTTAACTAAATGACGCTCTTCTAAAAATCCTTTTGATCTATCTATTAGTCTTTGTAGATCATGGGTATCTGTTCTAAAACCAAAGCGGAGGGTTTTAACTTCTGTCTGCTTGGTATGTGCTCTTTGCTTCTTGGCTTGCTTTTGTAATTGATACAAATACTGACCAAAATCCCCAATTTTAACTACTGGAGGATTAGCTTTTGGTGAAACTTCTATTAGATCCAATTCCTGTTCTTTCGCCATTTCTAGCGCTTTCTCTGTAGATAATCTATGTGTGGTTCCGTCATCTTCAACTAGGAGTACTTCGGTTACACGAATCCGTTCGTTCATACGTGGTTTTTTAACAGAGAGTGACTGACTTTGCTTCTTACCGTGTCGTTTGCGCAGAGGAAAAAGGGGAAATAATAATTAGAACAGCTCCAAATCTAGTTTCATTATCCATATTCGTCAAGGATATAGCTAAAGATGACTAGATAAATTTAATGCGCTGTATACAAAAATAATTGTACAGATACGTTTCTCCATTTAGGCGCTCCTCCTTTTTTTAGATTAATTGAATCCATAATAAGCATAGGAAAAGGCCATAGATTATGATCGTCTATTAGCTGACCAAAGTCCCCTTCAAACAAAATTCTAACTTCCCTAAGTAGTGATGACTGCATAGTCATTCTAAATAAACTTACAAAATCAGAGGAAGAAAACGACCTAAGTAATTGCTCTTCATGAGACCTAGAATCTAGTGCATAACGAAGCAAATCTGTAGAAAAGAACTGCTCTAAGGCAATAATCCCAGTTGGATTTTCTTCTTCTGTTTTATGTATAAGCATCTCTCTTTCCTCTGGAGAAAGTGCATCCCCCACAGTTAGTAGCCCTGCGATTCTTGTAAATGAAAGGAATTTTCTTAAGCCCTCTTCGTGTACATCAAAAGAAAAATGAATTGGATATGCGTCTTCTATCGGATCACCAATATCTATTTTGGATGCATTCTTTAAAATGTTTTTTGATTTCAGTCCCTCCTGCAAAACATCAAAAATAGAAATCAATCTGTCAAAATCTGGTTCTTTTGGAAGGATCAGAACATCAACCTGTTCTTTTTGAGAGCCGATCTTTAGCACAGAATTAAGTTCTGCCATTTCGATCTGCTGCGTGATTGTATTTAAACGACGTTCTAAAACAGGAAGCTCAGCAACTAAAGGTAGCGAAACCTGCGATGCATTTGCTATGGCTCTAACCTGCTTAGACATAATCTGAGCAGAAATAATTAGTAGGGTTAGCGCAATAATATGTAATCCAATCACACGAACTTTTGGCCTATTTATAATGGAAAGAATCTTCATTTAAGAGATATTTGTATATCGAATGGAGTTATAAATCCTCCTACGGAATCCTCTATTCTAGAAAAAGATGGAGACTTAAGTGATTCTACAAATGGTTGAGAACGTAACTCCTCTACAAGCTGAGCAAGTATTGTCATACTTCTTGGGCCTGCATTTTTTACATTCCCATTCAGTTTTAACTGTCCATCCACAGGGAAATATTTAATATTATCTATAAATACAACTTGATCCCCATCTTTGTTATGTAGTGACCTAGAAACTTGAGAAACTGTAGAAAGAAGTGACTGGAAAGGATAATGACTTTGTTTCCAATCAGATAATTTTCTGTAATCAGTACCCTGCATAGACAGCACGAGATTCGAACGCATTTCTTGTTTGTGTTTAACCTGCTCTAGTAAAGCTTCATGATATGTTTTTAGTTCATGTGCGTTATGTTTACTACCAGAGATATCTACCATTAAAAGTGCAGGCAAAAATACTGACTGACTAAGAAAAAGTAAACAAGTTAAAGTAAGTGTGAACAGTACTAGCGGCACCGAAGTGCGCTGCAAAATCTGAAACGGAGTAGATGATTTTTGTGAAGCTAAAGACATGTTTGTTTTCCCCATATTATAGCGCAAAAACCGTATTTTTTCCATCTAAGGAATTTGCTAAACTACAAAAAATATTTTACAAATATCATTTACTCAATAATTCCGTTCTAATTAAAAGAATGATAGGCTTCTGCTAGCAATCTATTCCTCCCTTTGCCTTGGAAGAGCTAATCCAAAAATTACAGGATCTAATATCCGCTCTAAACACGGGAAAGGACTCTCTTTGAGGCAAAAGAAATACCAAAAAAGATTAAAGAACTAGAGGAGCAAACAAGCGCCCCAGACCTTTGGGACGACCAGCAAGCAGCCAATACTCTATTTGCTTCATTAAAAGCGCTCAAAAGGCAATGGGACCCCATTATTGAACTACTAAAAAATGCTACAGATCTACTAGAACTAACATCTGCATCTTCTGAGGCGGATCTACCAGATTTGAGTGGAGAGTTTGAACAATTGGAACAGCAATGGGATAAGGAAGAAATCCAACTATATTTAAGTGGAGAGTTCGATACAAATAACTGCTATCTAACAATTTCTGCAGGTGCAGGTGGCACAGAAGCGCAAGATTGGGCAGAGATGCTAGCCAGAATGTATTTAAGATTCTGTGAACGACAAGGTTGGAAAACATCAATCGTTGATCAAACCCATGGGCAAGAGGCAGGGGTAAAATCTGTAACCATTCATATAGACGGTTCTATGGCCTACGGACATTTAAGATGCGAAAGAGGCACCCATCGTTTAGTTAGGCTCTCCCCTTTTAATGCAAAGAACTTACGCCAAACTAGTTTTGCTCTAGTAGAAGTAATACCAGAAATAATAGAGACAGCAGAAATAGAGATTGATACAAAAGATTTAAGAATAGATACATTTAGAAGTAGTGGTGCAGGGGGGCAACACGTAAACAAGACAGATTCCGCTGTACGTTTAACACATGAACCAAGTGGAATAGTTGTTAGTTGCCAAAGTGAAAGGAGCCAACAACAAAACAAGATCCAATCCATGAACATGTTGCGAGCCAAGTTACTAGAGAAAAAGAGGAAGGAAGAACAGAAGCAAAAAGATGGATTAAAAGGTTCTGTAAAAAGTGCAGACTTTGGTCAACAGATTAGAAACTACGTATTGCATCCATACCAAATGGTAAAAGATGTAAGGACAGAAGTAGAAACCAGTAATACACAAGCTGTGCTAGACGGAGACTTAATGCAATTTATAGAAGCAGAGCTACGTAGAGTTTAGACAACAAAAAAAGCGCCCAACTAGTGAGCGCTTTTTGTTTGTTCAGTAAATGAAGACTAAAGGTCTTCTGCACGAACAGTTTTGCGACCGTTTGCTTTTGCACGCTTAACTGCTTTTTCTACGGCACCCTCTAGCATTGCGCTTACTGCGTCTGCTAGGTCACCAGAAGACATCATGTCGTGCTTCTTAACGAGGTCCTTAAGCTTGGAAGCTACTACGTAACTCATAAAGTAAAATGGGAAATTAGCTAAAAACAGACAAATTCTATGGTGCAGAGGCAAAGTGACGCAAGTAGTTTTACGAAAATTCTTCACAAAAACATAAATGATGTGCAATTGACCGCAGGATTCTTTCTTGTATGGCGCTTAAATGTACAATTTAAAGACCTGAACAATTATTTGTTTTCTCGGCTAGCCATGTAGTGAACGAGCGAAGCGAGTTCTACTACATTTAATAGCGGAGCCATGAAGTAAGAGCTTTCTCGTTATTGTTATGTTTATTGGCCTGCCATGTAGTGAGTAAAACTGTTGTATCTATAAAAATGTACCCCTACGCTCTTCGAGCTACGGGGGCACACAGTATCTTCGGCTTCATGCTACGCCTTCGGCTTGCATTTAGCTCGAATTCAACTGTGGCGGAGAGAGAGGGATTCGAACCCTCGAGACCCTTACGAGCCTACACGATTTCGAATCGTGCGCTTTCGACCACTCAGCCATCTCTCCAAAAGCAATAATAGAATAAATAGTGACTCACGTCTTCATCTGCCAAAGCGTAGCGTAGGCAGGCGACCACCTTGCCCCGCACTTGAGCAAAGCTCATAGTGTAGGGTCAGCCATCTCTCCAAGAAGAAGAATAGAACAATTATCTTCTAAGGTCTTCAAATTACCACGCACTTAACCAAAGCATTCCCCTAGACAACCAAATCTAAAAGACTAGTATTCATCTCCTTAATTTACCCCCAACCAAAATGTCAGAAAAAGGTCCAAAGCCAATCACTGTATTTAAATCACCAGAAGAACAAGAAAAAATATTATCTGAACAAGGACTAACTGCAGTCCCAGTTGGAGGAAGTGAAGAACATGGATTCCATTATTCTGTAAAACCAGAAGGGCAAGAAACAACTTGGCCACATGTTGGAAGCATAAACCAAAAAGGAGAATTCCTTCTAAGCCCAACCATGGGAGAAACTTTTAAAGAAATTGATGAAATAATTGGAAATCTTAGGAAACTTTTCCGAGCTAATCCACCAAGCAATTTTCCTGGAGAACAAAAATAATTGGGGGAATGTTCCTCTCCTATGAGGAATTTTAATATATTTATAAGCACAGAACTAGGCGGACTAAGCGATCAATTTGATAATACAGATACATCCTTTAGAAACATGTGTGAGGATGCTTTACCAGCCGATAAGGATATAACTCCAGATGATATAACTATGGAATCCCTTCAGGGAAAACTCCCTTATAATGAGCAAGGGAATAAAGCACTTCAGTTATTAATGGTGCTAAAGAGTAGATACGTTAAACTAATGGAACTTTAAGTCACTTCCCATTAATTAATTTTGAATTCTGTAAGTCTAAAAGCTCAACTAGCAGAAAAAGAGGTTAAATTGACGGAATGTCAGGCGCTAGCAATGGATATTTTAGAAAGAGGAGGGAATGTGTTTTTAACAGGAGAAGCAGGAACAGGTAAAAGCTTTTTACTAAATAGATATCTAAAAGATAAATATTCAGAATCATATCCAGTTGTAGCCAGCACAGGTGCCGCTGCAATATTGGTTGGCGGTCGAACGTTTCACAGCTTTTTTGGATTGGGGATCTTGGAGGGTGGACCAGAAAACACAATTAGAAGAGCTATGAAAAGCGATAAGCTTATTGATCGACTTAATGCAGCCAAGTGCGTTGTGATAGACGAAGTTTCTATGCTCTCTGGAACAATGCTGGCAACTGCAGAGGCAATTGCAAGAGAGGCTAGATACTGCGAAGAACCATGGGGAGGGCTAAGGATTATTGCTGTTGGTGACTTTGCTCAATTACCACCTATTGATGAAAACATTCTTGGTAAAGAATGGGCTTTTTTGCACGACGTATGGCAGAACTCTAATTTTAGAAACATTGTTTTAAACAAAGTTATTCGGACAGACGATGAAGCATATTTAAGATTACTACAAAATATTCGTAACGGTGAAATAGATGATGAGACCGAGGAATATTTAATGTCTAAAGTATTAAAAGACACAGAGGATTTCGAAGGCACCAGACTGTACCCGCATAGATCTAGTGTAGATAAATTTAATATAAAAAAATTACATGAACTAAAAGGAAAACTATGTAAGTCTGAAACCATTTATGCAGGCAAAAAGAACTACATCGAAATGTTAAAAAAGAAGGCACCAATCCCAGAGACAATATTACTTAAAAAGGGTGCATTAATAATGATTAGAAAAAACCATATTCCACACAACAACGAAAAAATGATCTATGTGAACGGAAGCCTAGGAAAGATCACAAAGGTAAGGGAAGACGTACTAGAAATTGATTTACTTAGTGGCAGAAAAATTAATCTAACCAAACAAAGCTTTGAAATGTTTAATGGAGACGGGGAAAGTGTCGCACAAGCCTATAACTTCCCTATCAATTTGGCATGGGCATCTACCATTCACAAAGCACAGGGTGCAACGTTAGATAAAGTTCTAGTTAAACTAAATAATTTATGGGAACCAGGGCAGGCATATGTTGCATTGAGTAGAACAAGATCAGGAGACAACCTATTTTTAGAAGGCTGGTCACCAGAATCTATAATGATGGAACCAGCTGTAAAAGATTTCTATGAAAGGATAGAAACTAATGATGATTATCAAGATCAGTGGATTTAGAACTCTTTAAATTAATAATATATTATATTTGACATATATTGTTTAAAGTATAAATTGCTAGTTATGAATACTCTAGATGATCAAAAAATAGGATGGGATGCAGAAGAACCTGCTATTATAGAAGACATTGATCTTGAAAAAACATGTGAAGGACTTGTTAATTACTTAGGAAGTGATGATAGCACGGTTAATTGGAAAGATATTTTTGATGCTGTAATAAGAGAAAGTAAAATAAGCCACGAAGATTTCAAAACGAAAACTCTGCAAATAATAGGAATGTGTAAAGAATTCAATGTAGATATTATCCATGTAGTAGAAGAATCTAAATAATTACGAATAATCCTACTAGATTAGAATAATCTCTCATTTTGCTTATTCAAAATGTAATACATTGTAATACAAGGCACCCTATTTGTAATACATTGTCACACAAACTAAAAAATATACTAGTAAACACAAATGCTTCTATTCACCTTCTTCTCCCCTAGGGAGAAGAAAGAGATGAGGGGGTAAACAGCTCAACTAAAAAAAGATGTATTGACCCCCTCACCCTGCCCTCTCCCCACGGGAGAGGGTGTGTAGGAATTGATTGGAATTGAATTTATGAATACTTTCAAAACACTGTTTTACTGCTTCACTGTTTTGCTCCTTACTCAAACAAGTGCGCTTGCCACACCGCAAAGCTTATTCATAATAAGACCAAAGCCTGTATAATTCCTGTTATGGATTTCCCTATTGAATTACCGGCTAAGCATTTAGATTTAGCAAACGAATTAAATATAGATCCAAGTGATATAGAAGAAGTTTTTACAAAAGGAGGAGGCCCCGGTGGGCAAAAGGTAAATAAGACCAGCAGTTGTGTGGAACTGTTTCATAAACCAACTGGAATTACAGTACGTGTTCAAAGGCATCGTGAACAAAGTAGAAACAGAACCTCTGCTTATAAATTACTTATAATGAAAGTAGAAGAAAAGATACGAGGTAAGAGGTCCGAAAGAGCCAAACGCATATTTAAATTAAGAAAGCAGAAAATGCGCAGATCCCGTAAGTCTAAAGAGAAGATGCTAGAACAAAAACACCGAAGAAGTGATATAAAAGAGGGAAGGAAGAGTGTTATTTAAACTAAGACCAAATAATATTTAATATTGTTGTTTGTTTTTTTGTATAACCTATCAGAACTAATACCTAGGCACCCTCTCCCCTAGGGAGAGGGCAGGGTGAGGGGGTTCAATACAAAGAATTATATTAATTTATTGTTTTTAGCTTTTAATAAACAATCTATTTTCATAAATCCCCTCTCCCTAACCCTCCCCCGTCTGGGGAGGGGAACGAAATCTAATCTTCTTTTAGTAATACCATTAATTATATGATTTTTCTAAAAACCACTACTTAACTCAAAATAATCAGCTCAAAGCTTACCGCTTAAAGCTTAAAGCTTTTATTTAACCTTTTTTCCTGCTTGCATCCTTTTAGCTAGAGTTCGAATGTAGCTAGTTGATACCTTGATTGTTTTGTATTCACCTGTATTTGGATCAAATACACGTTTCTTTTGGATATTTGCTTTAAAAGTACGTTTTGTTGCACGCATTGAGTGGCTACGGTTGTTACCACTTGTAGTTTTCTTGCCGGTTTTGCAACATTTGCGTGACATAAGCCAACACAGGGTACCCAATTGTGCCTAAAGGGCAAATAATTTGAGGTAAAAAATATAGGTATTCTAATCCTAGTCCTTCGCATTTTTATACAACCTACGTACAATAAACACATATGCCAATGCTAGAATTTTTTACACCAACGTTTATTATTGCAGTTTTAGTCTCGCTTTCTGTGCATGAATGGGCACATGGATTTGTGGCATACAAGCTGGGTGATCCAACTGCAAAATATGAGGGAAGGCTTACGCTTAACCCAATTTCTCATTTAGATCCCATTGGAACATTACTATTTTTAGTTGTTGGATTTGGATGGGGCAAACCTGTTCCTGTTAATCCTCAATATTTTAAAAATCATAATAAAGACACAGCACTAGTAGCAATCGCAGGGCCACTAAGTAATTTTATAATGGCTATCACTGCATTTTCTATATTAATGGTAGTAGGGAAAGGATCATTTCTATTTTATGGAGGAGGCGCTAATGCATCTGTCTTAACAACAATGCTTTCTACTTTGTCTCAAGACTTTATTCGGATTAATTTAATATTAATGGCATTTAACTTACTACCTATCGCACCACTAGATGGATCTAAAGTTATCAGAGCATTCATTCCATACAAATATGAGCGTGAATACCTAGAGTTTATGGCACGAGGCCCTCAAATATTACTAATATTGGTACTTGCTAGTATGTTCCTAAACATACCAATATTTTCTGTATGGATAGGTTTAATCATCTCTCCTATCCTAAATATTTTTGCTCTTATGGCAGGTATTGGATAAGTCTTTTCAAAATCTGATATACTCTGCCACATGAGCAAACTATCTATAGTTTCAGAACTTTGGCGTTTCCTACGTGTGCGAAAAAAATGGTGGCTTTTGCCACTAGTCACTTTTATCGTTTTACTTGGTCTAGTGCTTATATTTGCACAAGGCTCTGCATTCGCACCGTTTATTTACACTGTCTTTTAAGAACTGATGAGTACAACATCTATAATTATTATCGGCGTAATCGTGTATCTGTTTTTGTTTGAACTAATCCTAAGTCTCAAATTTATAAAAATAACAGAAGACAATCTTCCTCCTCCATTTAATGTTCAGCACAAAGCTTGGATGAAGTTTTCTCATATTTTAGGAATAATAATGAGTAAAATAATTTTGAGCATATTATGGATAGTTGGGTTTGGACTATACGCAATTATTTGGAGGCTATGTCATTTAAAAAAGAAGAAAAAAGATTCCTACTGGGTAGAAATTTCTAAAGAAGGAAACAGTATGAAATATTCATTTTAAACCTGTGAACAAACCAATCTACATCCTAGGCATATCATGCTTTTATCACGATAGTGCAGCCGTTTTACTAAAAGACGGGCAGATTGTGTTCGCAGCACAAGAGGAACGTTTTACACGAAAGAAACAAGATGAAAGCATACCAATTAATGCAATTAATAAAGCTTTTGAATTTGAGGGAATATCAATTAAAGATATAGATGCAGTTGGATTTTACGAAAAGCCATTACTTAAGTTCTTTGACCGAATCTTACAATCCTACTTTAGAGTCTGGCCTTTTGGATACGTCTCTTATTTGAGTGCAATGAAAGAGTGGATGAACAAAAAGCTTTGGACGTCTCATCTACTAAAAAAAGAATTAAATTACGATGGGCAACTTTACTACAGCACTCACCACGAATCTCATGCTGCATCTGCATTTTTTGCATCAGGATACGATGACTCCACAATAGTAACCGTAGATGGTGTAGGTGAATGGGCAACTGCCACAATGGGGTACGGAAAGAATACTGATATTGATCTTAGCCACGAGGTTCGTTACCCACATTCACTTGGGCTCCTTTACTCTGCAGTTACCTACTACCTAGGTTTTAAAGTAAACAGTGCAGAATACAAAGTTATGGGTCTAGCCCCATACGGTGAACCAAAATATGTAGATAATCTGCGTGAACTAATAGATATAAAAGAAGACGGAAGTTTCGAACTAAATATGAAGTACTTTACGTATGACAGAACCCTGCGAATGACAGGAAAAACTTTCGAGAAACTACTAGGCCAGCCACGCAGAAAACCAGAAAGTGACCTAGAGCAGTTCCACAAAGATGTCGCACGGTCTGTACAAGAAATAACCGAAGAGATAATGCTGAAAGTTTGCGCACATGCAAAAAAATTACACCCATCCAAAAACCTTTGTCTAGCAGGTGGAGTAGCACTCAACTGTGTTGCAAACGGAAAGATCCTGCGCTCAGGCATGTTCGAAAATGTCTACATTCAACCAGCGTCTGGGGACGCAGGTGGAGCACTGGGTGTTGCTTATTTAATATGGCATCGGGAGTTTAAAGGTAAGAAAACTAGCCCAATGCCGCATCCATATTATGGCTTAGACTACAGCGATTCTAAGATTGAAGAAGCACTGAAAGAAAACAATCTTCCATACGAAAAACTAAGTGAATCAGAAATTATTACAACCACTGCCAAGCTAATGGAAGGTGAAGGAATAGTAGGATGGTTCCAAGGCAGAATGGAATACGGTCCCCGTGCACTTGGAAACAGATCCATAATCGCAGACGCTCGAAACAAAGATAATTGGCAAAAGGTAAACTTGAAAATTAAGTTCCGCGAATCGTTCCGTCCATTTGCTCCAACAGTACTAGAGGAACGTGCCAGTGAATACTTTGATCTAGATCGCCCAAGCCCATACATGTTGCTAGTTGCAGATGTGCATCCTGACAAAAGGGAGGAGGTACCAGCCATTACACATGTAGATGGCACCGCTCGTATTCAAACAGTTTCTGCTGCGGAGAATCCTAAGTACCACAAACTTATATCTGAATTCGCCAAAAATACTGGCTGCCCTGTAATTATTAACACCTCGTTTAATGTTCGCGGTGAACCAATTGTAGAATGTCCAAGGGATGCTATTAACTGCTTCCTGCATACTCAAATGGATTACCTAGTTCTAGGTAATTACTTGGTTCGCAAAAGTGCTTTAACAGGTGAACAAAAAGACAACACCGAATATCTAGAAAAGTTTGAGTTAGATTGAGGAATGAATATAGCTTGTTTACAATTAAAAAAACCTTGTTTACAATTATGTTTACAATTAAATAAACTTTAGAGCTTCAGAATTTACCTAATATAGGGCAATTCATTGCAAATAAAATACTTGGAGTTATTTTAAATAGCTCCGATAAACATGAATTAATCTGTTAAATTTACAATGTAAAGAGTTGGTAGTTAAAATGCCTAGAGAGGTTTGAGTTGGATTGAGGAGAAGTACTAACTGAATAAAGTATCTAAGTTAACACCTTCCTTAATTAGGAATTTTGCGATTGTACTTCTTGTATTTTTTGACTCTAAAGATTTTGGAATAATCATAAAATCTCCATTTTTACCGATCAGCTTTACATGTGATCCCTTGCCCTTACTATCATCAACCTCAAAACCTAATTGCCGCAATTTTCTAATCAGCAACTTAGTCTTTACTGGCGGTATACTAGGCATAAGATGGTTCTTTTACCTTAAATTCTTGTACGATTACTGATCCACTATCACCCAAAGAAATCCTAGTTTGTTTTACCTCCTCAATATTAAATTCTATAAGAGCAGCACAATCTTTCGGAACATCAAAATAGGTAAGTATTGCATCTTCTGCATTTTTTATGGCTAAAGCATGTGTCCTAGCCTCGCTAATTAACCCTTCATGATCTGGGGAACAAATAAAAATAATTGGATCTCCATTATCATCAAATTCAGAAATAAATTGAATTGTAATTGATGAGGGCAATCTCTTTAGAATTTCTTCACGTACAAAAGAACTATCGCTCTTGCCGGTAAATTTATTTAACCAATTCATTATGTAGTTGAGATATTGTATCCTAGCAGAGAATCTAATCATTTTAACACTTTTTTTTAATTAAAACCATTGATAATTACCTACCTGGCTCAAAAGTAAGAGCTCCTAAGCAGGTGATCAAAAGGACAACTCCGAGTATCTAGAGAGATTCGAGTTAGATTAAAAACTTATTGCCATAATGCTTTAATCTCTAGAACCTGAAATTAAGAAAGTCAGTCCCGTTATTTCACCTCCTATCTTAGATCCTGTTTCACCTCCAGCTAATCTTTTACGTATATCCTCAGCAGTAGAAGAAATTTTTTCGATCACCTCAGGAGGAATCGGAACATTTGATTTCACAACTCCATTTGAAAGATCTTCTAACCATTCATCTGTTGTTTGTTGTTTTTTCATGTTTATTATTATAACATAAATATATAATTATATCAATCCATGGATTCTAATGGAGTTGGATTGAAGAATATATATATTGTTTACAATTAAATAAACTTTGTTTACAATTGTGTTTACAATTAAATAAACTTTATATATAATTAGAATATAGATTTAAAAGGACAAATTCTTACAGAGGCGCTTGAATCAAAGAAAATTACCTCGAAAGATATTTCGGTTAAATTTGGTGTTAGTAGACAATACGCACAAAGAATTCTACAAGATTTGATAAAAAAAGGTTTACTAATTAAATTAGGATCAACTAGATCTGCCTCATATGTATTACCAAAATATGCTGGGAACATTGAGTGGAAATTTGACAGAAGATATTTAAATAAAAATCTAGCTGAACATGAGGTGCTTGAAGATATAGAAGGCAGGGCACAATTTAGACAGTCACTTTCTGAAAATGTAAGAAATATATTCGAATACACTTTTTCAGAAATGCTTAATAATGCAATTGAACATTCTGAATCAGAAAACATACATGTAATTGTAGAAAAAAATGAAAATAATTTATTATTTCAGATTAACGATTTTGGAATTGGTGTTTTTAGAAACATTATGAATGATAGAAAGTTAAAATCTGAGCTAGAGGCTGTTCAAGATCTACTTAAAGGCAAAACAACAACTCAACCGCAGGCACACTCAGGGGAAGGTATTTTCTTCACTTCAAAAATAGCTGATGCATTCAGTTTAGAAAGTTTTGGATATAAGCTCACAATAGAAAATAATATTGAAGATCTATTCTTCGAAGAGATAAAACCATCAAAAAAAGGTACCAAGGTATCATTTGATATTGCATGCAATTCAGAAAGGCATCTAAACGATCTATTCGCAGAATATCAAACTAACCCAGAGGAATATGCATTTGATAAAACTGAGATTCAAATAAAGCTCTACACAATGGGAACTATTCATATCTCTCGCTCGCAAGCTCGACGCGTACTTACTGGTTTAGAAAAATTTAAATCAATTACTCTTGATTTCGATAATGTGCCTAATGTCGGACAAGCCTTTGCAGATGAAATATTTAGAGTTTTTAAAAATAAGAATCCTGATATCCAAATAACTCCAATTAACATGAATAAAGCTGTAAAATTTATGATAGGGAGAGTTGGTAAATAGCTGAATTGTCTAACATAGTTAAATTTCACATGATATACCCCATTCAACTTAAATGGGTATTGGTTCCAATAAATTTTAATTATAACCTTTTGAGTCACTTTCTTCATTGACTAAATAAAATTGCAAATGTAAAATATAATTACATCAAATTACTCCTAGTTGGTTTCTCTTTATGAGCTGTAATCTTCCAACTTGAACGAAATGATTCCAAAACTCTGATCCCCACTAGCTAGGGGATGGGGGTTTTAACTACGCAGGAAACAAGAAACAAAATATAGTTTTCTATCTTTTTTTGGTCCTTTCTCTTCCCTTATATGAATAATAATTTCTTTATTATCTGCATCTAGTCCTTTTATCTCGTAACAAACAAACCCATTTTTGATTGATTCTTTTAATACAGGCTCATGCTTCAAAATATCAATTGCTATGTCAAATACTTTTAATCGTGATTTTCTATTCTTTCGCTCAGTTAAGGCTTCTGGGAGTTTATCTAAATAGATACGCTTTTTGTGTGCTTTGCAATAAACACTTTTTGTTGTTTTCAAAAACCTATTTAGATCTGATCTAAGTTTTGAAAGATTATTTTTTGAAACACTCTTGCTTGATACATACATATTTACTGATGGATAAGACATTATTAATACAATTAATTGATGTCGTCAAGAATCTAGTCTGCACTTTGTAGACTTTTTAGTTAATCTCTACATACTTGCTATACTCCTTTCAACTTAAATGGATTTTAGTTCCGCTATTCCATACTTGGCATGCCCCGAAACAGGTAGCCCTTTAAAACAAGGGGGAGAGAGTTTGGTAAACGAATATGGAACCAAGTACGAAATAAAGGATGGAATCCCCCGCTTGCTAATAGAAACCAAAAGTGAGGAGGAAGAAAAGGTAAGACAGATGATGCAAAAGTTTTACGAGACTGTAACTTTCCCTGGGTATGACGGAATAGATAGCCCAAGTGTTTTGATGGATAAAGCACAGAAGAGCGGCTTTGGGAGGTGGCTAGATGAAGCCATTCCTCCTATGGCTTCTGTATTAGAAGTAGGTTGCGGTACTGGGCAGATGACAAACTTTTTGGGGTTAGTAAATAGTAGGAAAGTAATTGGAATGGACCAGAGTATTCCTTCCCTTTTACTTGGGGAAAAGTTTAAGGAGCAATTCGATTTAAAGAATGTATCTTTTGTTCAGGGGAATATATTTACATTGCCTGCAAAGAACAATTCGGTGGATGTACTTATTTGCTCTGGGGTCCTGCACCACACTCCAGATCCTTATAAAGGATTTACGGAACTACTAAAGAAGGTGAAAACAGGTGGATATATTGTGATTGGTTTGTATAACAGTTACGCACGCATGCCTCTGGGAGCTCGTAAATGCTTGTTTAAATGCACGGGGGGGACGATGCGAAGGATTGATGCCCATATGCGCAGGAAGGACGTAGATCAAAGTAAAAAGGAGATTTGGTTTAGTGATCAGTACAGGAATCCTCATGAAAGTTGGCACAGCGTAGATGAAGTACTTAAATGGTTTGAAAAGAACAATGTAGAGTTTGTAAGTGGAGTTCCAGATATTGGCGGAAGAATAGAAGGAGAAACTCCGCAGAACCAAAAATTGTTTGCAGATCATCCAAAAGGTAACAGTGCTCAACATATTTTAAAACAGATAGGTTGGGCATTTACTATAGGAAGAGAAGGAGGACTATTTGTTTTGGTTGGTAAGAAAAAATAATAGAATATGGCTGGACCTGCCTGCCGGCAGGCAGGTGTTCACAATAGGAAGAGAGGGCGGTTTGTTTGTACTTACAGGGAGAAAGAAATAATTTGACAATAAGAAGTATAAGTATATTGTATCGCACTTAATTGACTTACCAAGCTTAGCAATGGCAATAATGAGACCAGAAGAAACTGCAGAAAAAGATACTGAGCCAGATATTACGGAAGAAGAAATAATGAATATAATGTTATGCGATAAGTTAAGCCCTGTAGAAGAACAACAAATTATTGAATCACTTAAAATAAGCACAGATCAAGCAGATGAAAATGTAATAATAAAATTATTAAGTGATGAATTAACCGATCAAGAAATAATTGTAGTTACAGAAATTATTGAAAAATCGCCAGCATGGCAGAGAGCAACAACTAGATTAGCAGGAGACAAAAAGGTAGGCACATTAAGAGATGGAGAAAGAATTCGATTCCAGTTTGCAGTATCTGGAGGAAGACCTTAATCCCTTGTAATTATTAAAAGTAATTTAATAAAAAATACTTATTACTAATCATTATTATGTCAAACAATACAGTAGAACAACTAGTCGAATTAGAAACAAGGATATTCATTACCGATTAAAGATAAAGACAGACTTAGGATGTTTTTCAAAGGCAGACTGACTCTTGCTAGAAGCAAAGGAATTATCCAAAAAATTACAGAATCGTCAGCTTGGCAAGCAGCAGCACATGAAATAATTGACGAAGTATTCAACGAAGAAGGTGGCAACATTAGAAGCGCAATGGAAGAATTGTTTAATATTGGTTAATAACTATTTATATGTTCGATACTAATCAAAAACCAGTAGAAGAATCTGTAATCACAATAGATCCCGATAATGTGGATGAAGATATTCTAATAGCTTTTTGTAATGAGGATTTAAACCCAAAAGATACAAAGCTAGTTGCTTTTACAATTTCTAAATTTCCAAAATGGAGAGAGGATGCTGAAAGGATAATGTATGAAGAATTAGAATCCTCTGGAGAAATAGTAGTTACAGATATAGAAGCAGAGATCGATGAAAGATTAGAAGAGGTGCTTAATATGTAATATATGACTGGTTCATTATTTATTTTAGTGTCCCACTTGCGCTAAGCTATTTGCGAAATGAAACTAAAGAATATTTCTATAAACCTTGGGCTACTAGTTATTACTACTATTCTATTTTTTGGAGGAATAGAGGTAGCTTTAAGGGTTACTGGTTTGCAAACGGTTAAACCTAATCCCCCTAAAATTTATCAAGTTAGTGAAGACGAAAGAATCAGTTACGAACTAATACCAAATATAAGCAGGAAGGCATACAGACAAACAGTAACAACAAATAGTTTGGGGTTTCGCTCTGCAGAGCTAGAGGAGGAGAAAGAGACAGTTGTAATACTTGGTGATTCAATTGCTTTTGGATACGGGGTAAAGGACAGCCAAACAATAGCTGCAAATTTGGCTGAGCAGATCCCAGAATACAACTGGTTAAATACTGCATCACCGGGGTATCACTTGGGAATGCAAACCGCCATTTATGAAACAAAGTTAAGGGAGCTAGACCCTGCAATGCTTATGCTTGTATTCCATTACAACGACTTTGATACACAAACAGGCTGGCTAGATGATATGGGGATAATTAGGGCACCAGATTGGGTGCCAACAGAAACACAGTGCAACCCAGTAGAAGAAGGAATACTAAAATTAGTGCCCGCAAAATGTTGGCTAGACGTTAATAGTGCTTTTTATAAAGTGGTGAAAAAAGTGGTAAACATGCGAAATGCAGTAGAATCATTAGAAGATTCAAGAAATGAAGAAACACCAAAAGCAGATAGCATTACAGACGATCAAATTGAAATGTATTTATCTCAATTAGATAAATTAATAGCTGTTTTACCAGAAGGAATGCCACGAACATTCGTAATTTGGCCAGATAGATTCATGCACTCAGAAAGCAGGCCAATATTGATCTCTGAGGTTAAGAAAAGAGGGCTTAAGGTAATAGATCTATACGAAACATTTGGGAACAATGTAGAGGTACTGGGTTGGGACACAGTTCACCCAAGCGCAAAAGCTGTTAATGAGGCTGTGGACGTAATAGCTCCAAAATTAGAATTTTAAAGCAAACAATAATTGACTAATTATGCTCTATCCGTAAAATGCCTCGGCGTTCTTTTAAATCGCGGGAAAACCGCTTGTATCAACCGTTTTTCGAAAGGTATTAGTTAATGCGTATCCAAACTACGAAAGCTGTATGCTTAGGTAGAACTAGGCCAATGTCAGAAATGTTGCTTCTGTTCGCTAGAACTATTATGGCTTTTGCAAAAGATGAAACAGATGATGAAAAAATAAGATTTCTCAACATCGAGCATTTCTACAAAAATCTACGCGGACTATCGGACAATCTTCCTGACCCACCAATCATTATCCACTGCTCTTGGGAAGGCATGGAGGATGCAACAGCCGATCTAAATGGAAAATATGTCAGACGAGAAGGCGAATCTATCAAGCCTACACACAGTATTGAATCCCATATCGAGCATAGGGTACTTACCCTACTTTGTGCATTTGAAACAGGGCTACATGTTCGGCTTGAGTTGGACTACGGCGCGCACGGCGGACCAACTTGTACACTAACGATTGAGGATACCTCAGAAAATCCTGACGTAAAATCAATCATCAAGTCTGCAAATGAAATCCTTCAGGTCGGAGTCTGGACTTGCGTAGGCTCCGATCAAGGTGATCGCATGACTCCCAGTCAAATCGAAAAATGGTATTTCCCAGAAAGAAGAAACTAAAGAATAGCAAGCTGCCTCGGCAGCATACAGAGGGACTCACGAGTCCCTCTCTTTTTAAATATGCATTCCAAATAACGATCTAATACGTACTACTTGGAGTTTAAAAATAACGAATAGATATTTACTACCACGCTTTATTAAAACTTTTAGGTTTGGAGCAGTTTTGGATTCCCCTGCTCTGCGAGACTCACAAGTATATGGAATTTCTACTATTGAATACTTTAATAAGATGGATCTAAAAATAAGATCCATAAAATATTCACCATAATCACCACGTAATTTAATTCTGTTTAAAACATCTTTCCGCACGGCAATAAATCCACTGGTGTAGTCTCTAAAACTTCTAAACAGGAGTGTTCTTAAGCTTAAATTGAGTATAGAACTCAATATAATTGCTGCCCTAGATTCACCTTGCGAATATTTCTTTTGCCCACCGCCAGAAACAAAACGTGATCCAACTGCAATATCGTATCCGTTTTTAACTTGATCAAGTAGATCTGGAATAACAGACGGAGGCATAGAAAAATCACAATCCATCCAAACAACTGTATCTCCATTTGCTAGTTTTACGCCGTCTTTTAGGCTTTTTGTAAGCCCTCTGTCTAACATACGTGTAAGTAAGCGGAGGTTTGGGACCTCACCAGAATCTATAATGCCCTGAACAATGCCAGACGTTCCATCTGGAGAATTATCGTCTAAAACAATTATCTCGTGCGGATCTACTATTGAAATGTGAATATCTTTAATTAGATCTGCAATATTGCCAGCTTCGTTATAGGTTGGCAGCAGTACACTTACGAGAGAAATACTATGAGGTTGCAATTTCTTTGATGACATCACAAACGTAGGTTAATTGTTCTTCTGTTAGAGCAAGCCCAGAAGGTAAATAAAATCCTCTTTTAGAAATATCTTGGGTCACTGGGTACTTATCATCTGTTCTGTATGGGTCTGCAATGGGCATAGAAGAGATTGAATAAAAGAAATCCCTAGTGTCTACTCCTTTTTCTTGTAGAGCACTCCTAAGCTCATCTTTTGTAAGAGGAAATGAATTCTCTACCAAGATTCCATACATCCAATAAACATTTTCTGCGTAGTCTTTTGTAATAGGAAGCCTAAGCCCATCAATATCTTTTAATTGTGATGTGTAATTACTAGCCATCCATTTTTTATGAGCCAAGAATGTATCAACCGATTCTGTTTGCCCTAGCCCAAGTGCTGCTTGCATATTGGTCATTCTATAATTGTATCCAACCTCTTTGTGCCAAAATCGTTTGTTAGAATCATGTGCCAAGTCTTTTAAGCTGCGAGCTCTAGCGGCTATTTCATCATCATTAGTCACTAGCATTCCGCCTTCTCCTGTAGAGATAATTTTATTTCCATAAAAACTAAAGCATCCAACTGTTCCTATTCCCCCACACTTTTTGCCTTTGTAGGTTCCACCATGCACTTCTGCGGCATCTTCTATTACATATAGATTATGCTTTTCGGCTAGCACGAGTATTGGGTCCATATCTGCACTATGCCCATAGATGTGTACTGGCATTATTGCCTTTGTACGATCTGTAATCTTAGAAGCAATTTGATCTGTATCTATACAATACGTTTCTGGATCAACATCTACAAATACTGGAGTTGCTCCTGTGTATAAAACAGCATCCAAGCAAGCAATCATAGTAAAATCAGGGAGGATTACTTCGTCTCCCTTACCAATATTTAATGAAGTTAGAGCTAAGTGAAGTGCAGACGTTCCACTTGTAACAGTAATTGCATGTTTAACGTCTATAAACGCAGCAAAAGTTTCCTCGAACAAAGAAATATATTTACCAGCAGAAGATATCCACCCTGTTTCTAGGGCATCTAAAACATACTTTTTTGCGCCATCTGCGATAACTGGTTCATTAACAGGAACTTTCACAAAAACAGTATGGAATAAAGAGGCAAAATGAACAATCTGATCTACGAGTTCTTATAAACCTTTGCTCCGTTGTCACCAAGGAAAGGGCCTTGTTTTACCTCTATCATGCGAGCTTCTTCTATAACTTCAACACTGTGGCCACCTCTTAAAAATAAGAGAAAATCACCCTCAGAAAGCTCGTGTTCACCCAGTACATTCCATTCTTCGTCTGTTACTGTGGCCTTTACTTTTCCTTTTTCTATGTATAGGAACTCAGAAACTCTTTCTATTGGGATAGATCTACTGGGATGCAAATGTGGTTCTACTTTGTATCCAGTTGGACGTTCCATTAATCCAATTTGCAAAGAATCCTCTGGATTGTTTAAAAAATTAACACCGTCTGGAGCAGATAATGAGCTACTAAAAAACATGGCATACAACACACCATCTTTTTCTATTTTTATAGGTGTACTCATATTAATTATTGGGTAATTGATTTAATTGTTCTACTCATTCTGCTTTTCCAGCTATACCAAAGCGCTAGCTCGTTCTGTTTCTCTTTCCTTTTTTTAGAATCTTGATCAGTTTCATTTATTGCTTTTCGTATAGCAGATGCAAAAGACTCAGGATCACCAGCGCCTGCAAAATAAACTGATGATTCATCTACAACATCACGAAGTGGCAAAATATCAGCACAGACTATTGGTTTAGCGGCAGCCAGATACTCAAATAATTTAAGTGGAGATGTGTCCCTTTGAAAAAATGGATGATCTGTTTTTGGTGCAGGGTAAACCAAAACATCACAAGCATTTAAAATAGAAGGAACTTTATCTGCAGCCACTCTATCTTTAAAAATGATATCTTCTTCTGTTAACTCAAGATCTCTAGCTACTCGTAAATATTTTACTTTCCAACTAATAGGACCACCAACAATGCAACCTGTAACCTTGGCTCCCTCTTTTTTTAGGATGGAAATTGCATGAATCAATTCTAGAATCCCTTTTTCTATTGTATTTCTTGTTACAAAAGAACCAACATAACCAATAATCGCACGATCCCTTGGTAAAGATAATTCAGCTCGTACATTTTCTACCAAATCCAAATTACTAAAACGATCAAGTCTAACTCCGTCTCCCTCTACAATCATGTTAGATGTTGCTACCCCCATACTCCCAAGCTCTTCTTTTAATGGTCTAGTTAAACAAATAACCTTTGCGCATTTATTTAGGGCAGATACTAAGTTTTTGCGTCTTCTTCTTGGGATTGTATGCATTTCTGCAGCTACAGGAGTTTTTAAATGTACCAAAGTTCTAAGCACTTCTGCAGAACGCACATATACCAAATCATAATTTTGTGAATTTAAAAACTTTCTTAAAGCAAAACGATAAAAGTACATCAAGACAATAAATCTAAATGCTCCTGGAATCCATCGTGCAGAAGCTGCATTAAAATGATGCAAATAACGAATTCCAAAATTATCTGGCAGATTATAGTAATCATGCGCAGGTTCTGTAATTAAATTACGAATACGAGGACAAATAATGGTTACTTCGTGCCCTAGCTCCACAAGCGAACTGCAAACCTCTGCAATCTGCTTTCCGTGGGCTTTTTCTGTAGGAAACCGTGTATGGGTGACGTAAGCGATATTCATAAATATTCAATACGCATAATACTCTACATCAATAATAGGTATATGTAGGAATCATACGCAGGATTATTTCCATTGATTCGAATTGAAAGCTACCATTCTGGTATGCCCACTAAGCATATTTTGGCATTCGGCTATCACGACCAACAAGCCCAAAGGCATTGGGGGATAAAAAAACAGCTAAATAAACAGGGTGGAACTGTTACTGAATGTCATACAGACAAGAATGGGCTTATAAGAAAATATGCCTCTTTAACAGTCTGTTATTTAAAAAATAGCAGAAAAGTAAACACAGTACTTGTTACGTTCCCCGGGCATTACTTAATGCCATTAGCTTGGGCATTAACCAGATTCCCAAGAAAGAAATTAGTATTTGATGTGTTTATTTCTTTGTGGGACACAATAGTAGATGACAGAAAAAAAGTATCTAAGTGGAATCCCTATTCTTGGTTTTTATACTGCGTTGATTTTGTATCGTGCCACGCAGCAGATGAAATTTTAATAGATACAAAAACCCATCGTGAATTTTTTATAAAAAAATTCCGCATTAACCCAAAGAAAATTAATGTTTTGTATTTGGGCACTCGGGAGGATGTTTTTTGCCCATCTAAAGTTAAAAAAGAGAAAAGTGATACAAAAGAAGTGCTGTTTTTTGGCTCTTACATCCCATTACAAGGCATTGAGCATATCATTGAGGCAGCAGCAATATTGGAACCAATAGAGCCAGATATTCACTTTAAATTAATAGGATCTGGGCAAACACATAATCAAATGAAAGAAATGGCAGAAAAAAAAGAAGTAAAAAATATTTCTTTTGAAAAGAGGGTATCTATGACAGAGCTACCAGAAATAATTAGAAAATCTGATCTGTGTCTTGGAATATTTGGAACATCCAAGAAATCAAATCGTGTAATTCCACATAAAGTATATGACGCACTAGGATGCGGAGTCCCTGTACTTACCAGAGACAGCGATGCAATTAGAGAACTATTTGCACACGATAAGATGGTTACACTTTGCAAAGCAGGTGATGCACAAGATATTGCAGAAAAGATTCAAACTATTTTTAATTAATTAAATGAATAAATTTATAAAAAATTGGTGGCCAGAAATGATTATTACAATATTCGCTGGATTCTTTTTCCTCCGTGAACTTGATACTTTCCCCGCCGCATGGACAGACGATAGTCTATTTATGATTGTTTCTAGGGAAATCGCAGCAGGTAGAGGATATCTGCTACCAATACTTGGTAACGAGTGGTCTTTTCCATACATTTTGGCTGTAGGTCCTACGTTACTTTTACCTGTTGCATTGTTTATTAAAGTATTTGGCTTTTCTGTAGAAGCCGCTCGAATCCCAATGGTCTTGTACATGATACTAGCTACAATCACCTTCTATTTACTAAGCAAAAAAATAAGTAACAAGAACTCCGCTAGATGGTCTGCTCTTTTACTTGTAACGCTTTCTGCTTTTGTTAATACGGGCAAGGTTGTTATGGGGGAAATACCTGCAATGTTCTGGCTATTACTTGGCCTATTGCTCTTATTAAAAAGAGAAAAGTCTTGGAAAAGGGACGCAGTTATAGGGCTCTGCCTTGGCTTGAGTGTGGTGACGAAGCTCACAATGGGGCTTATATATCCCGCGATTGGCGTTGCTTGGATAGCTGCACTTTTATCAAAGAAATATAAAAAAACATTATCACTAACCAGAATTGGAATAGTCGCCTTACTAGTTTATATACCACTAAGAATTACTGAAATGTCGCAAGCTACAGGGCTTTCTGGTGATTTTGAATTTATGTTTTCAAGCAATAGTGGAGGAATAAATATTCTTCACGGACATCCAGAAATACTTTTACGCCCTCAATTTTTGTATTACCAAATTCTACTTTTGTTTGGAGCTATTGGACTGTTAAGCATTCGAAAAAATCTGAATAAGACAATCGCAATAATAGTCTCTACATTAATCGTAGGATTCACATTGTATTTCTTGAGCAGCTTTGGATGGTACAGGCATTTACTACCTGCACACATACTATTAATTCCATTTGCAGTAATAGGAATACAAAGGATTGGACAGAGGTTCCACAAAATTATTTCAATACTAATTCTTCTTTTCTTTATATCTGGTCAATTCTGGTGGCAAATTACTTACAAAGGATCTAGTAGAGATACAAGAGGAGCACAGGCAGCAATATATTTAGAAGAAAACTATAGAGATGTTCCTATGATTGTTCAGCAAGCAGAAGTATTTGTTAGACTACAAGAAAATCCAAATTGGTTGTTCCTAACAAACCCAATACTTACAAAGCGCCTTCCTAAAAATTTCACAACTCCTACCGCCGCGCAGCAGTGTATGTATTGGTTCATTGCTCTAGATAATCAGGGAAAGCAGGAATACAAAGATAGAATCACAGATACAGTTGTTAATAAATACAGCATTGTATCCCCACCAAAAAACTGCACTTAAGTAAGTAATATCTCTATACTCTAAAAAGAATGAAGCTCCCCTTTTCTAGCGCAGCGCAAAAAATAAACCCACATGCCGCGCAATTTTTGTTATATATATGCAGTGGCTCTATGGCTTTAGTTATAGATTTTGGAAGTTTTATGATTCTTCTTAATGTTGGCTTTTGGTATTTAGGATCATCAATCGTTGGTAGCACTCTAGGTTTTTGTACTGCATTCCTTTCTCATAAATACTTAGTATTTAGAAAAGACAAAAAATTCTTAAAGCACTTGGGCAAATACGCACTTGTGGACCTATTTAGTACAAGTATTGCAACTGCATTATTGTTTGCGTTAGTTGAGTTCTCTCCAATGGGAGAAGAACTAAGCAAGATTATAAGTATGGGGAGTGTGGTACTTTGGAACTTCTTTTTATATAAGTTTTTTGTTTATGTCTGATCTAATTCCAATCAGCGTTCACATACTCACATATAATTCTGGTGAGACACTAGAAAATACTCTTATGAGTATTAAAGATTGTGAAGAAATTTTAGTAATAGATGGCGACAGTACAGACAACACTTTAGATATTGCCAGTAAATACAATGCAAAAGTTATCAGCCAAGAAACTACTGGCAAGATTACAGATTTTTCAAGTGTTAGAAACCTAGCATTGGCAAACGCAAGCAAAGACTGGATTTTCGCATTGGATAGCGACGAAGTGGCAACTGAGGAGATTTTAGAATCTATGAAAGAAGCGGTAATTAAGAATGAAATTGCGGCCTTTTATGTAATACGAAAGTATGTTTTAAATGATGGAAGAGTTGTTGATTTCGCATCTACGTATCCAAATAAGAGACTCTATTTCTTTAATAAGAAAGCAATAAATAAATGGATAAAACCAGTGCACGAAAGACCTGAACTTTGTGAATCTGTACCAGTTTACGATCTAGAAGGTGCATGCCTAGCACCACTTGGAAATAACGAAGATTATTGGAGGAAAAACAATCGATATCTAAAACTAGAGAGACAGAAATCAAAAAACAAAGGATGGAAACATTGGCTTGTAAGTCGCCTGTTCCACACAACCAGATCTAGGAGTATCGCATTAATTAGGATAATGATAATTTGGGGAATCCCAAGAAAAGGAGTCCGACTTCCTTTGCGCTATGAAATTGCACGCTTGATATATGGGCTCAAGTTAATCTATGTAACTTGTCCTTTAGTTAATAAGAAATAGAATATCTATTTCTTAGCTTTTATAAGGTAATTCAGCCTAGAATCATGCATTCCGGTGTCATTTTCTATCTGCTGAACATCTTTGAATCCTAAATCTTTAAGAGCTTTTATCATGTCTTTAACTGGATACATCCATTTATGAACATCAAAATCATCAGTGTCTTCTGATTTAAACTTTCCAAATAAATGTTTATTAACATTGTCTAAATCTTCACCTTCTAAAAGCCCCTTAGCTATTGCTTCTATATCTGGAGTAGAAACTCGTAACACTCCCTCTGGCTGCAAAATACGATAAAACTCTTTTAAGATATGTTCGTTGTGGTGCTTTCTAAAATGTTCAAGCGTTGCGCAAGAAATAATCTCTGCAATCACAGAATTTTCTATTGGGAATTTTTTCCTTATATCAAATACCAAATCCACTTGCGGGAAAGGTATTATATCCACATTCAAAAACTCCTTTGGGTTATATGGATTTCTACCACCACAGATATCTAGCTTTGCCCCTTTTAATCCTTTTACTTGCCATTCCTGTGCTCTTTTAGAGCACTTGGCTTTGGAATGGGAATCCTTTGCCCATCCATATATAAACCTAAAACGACGGATTGCTCTGTAATGACGATCAAGAAACTTTTTCACAAGACATATAGTAGAAGAAATCGCCTTAAATCAATACACTAAAACATATGAAACGAGATTACGCACAACTACTGCCATATATTTTCAAAAAGTTTAGTATTTTAAGTGCGCGTCGTACCCTGTTACCTACAGTTAAATATTACTGTTCACGCAAGGCTCTACCCGCATCAGATAAACCTGCATTATTTACAATGAACATACTGCCACCTATGGCAACTGTGTGGTACGAAATGGTTTGTAGAAATTTAGGAGACTCTGTTGATATTGTAATTTTTGACTGCTCTGGAAAGTTAAATCCAAAAGATTTCCCTCGTGCAAAAGTTCAAAAGTTTTTAAATAAATATGCAGCTACAAAATCAGACGAATTTATTCAACATATTGCAAAAAACAGGCGTATTGCATGGATATGTGACGACGATATGTTCCCAATGAGTAATAAAATGTTAGATGTTCTAAAGAAAGAATTTAATGAGCCAAATACAGCGACTGTTAGTTTTAGACCTCGTGAGTGGTGGCATTACCAGATAGATGGCAAAAAATACAAACCAAGTAGTAGTTACTGCATCGCATTTAACCGCGATATTTTCTGGGAAAAAGAAAAATTATCACTCGCTCCTTGTAATGGTAACGAGCATCCATCACTTATTGGCAAGCCACCAAATAGATACGACACTTTTGATAAGGCAAACGAGACACTGCTAGAAAAAGGATACCGATGTTATATAGTTCCAAAAGAAGAAGAGGATGAATACTACGCAGGCTTTAGCGGTGTAAGTGGTGCTGTAATGCTTTTAAATCATTTTAAAACTCCAGAACAAGTTATTAACTACTATTTAACTCCACCCAAGGAAGCATGGAGTGGGAATATGCTATTTGGCACACTGCAAGCAATGATCAGCATTAGTGTGATACAAGAAGTTTACGAAAAAATTAAAGGACACAAATATCCATTAAAATCTCTACCAAGTAGAGAGCAATTAGAAAAAATACTTAATGATCACAAAGAATATTTAAGAGATGACCAAGATATTTCGCGAGTATACGAAACCAGAGAACGATTATTAAATGCACTTAAATAACTTAAGCCATTTCTTCTACTAAACGTTTTATAAGACTAGAGAGACTGTGCTTAGTACAAATATCCGATCTTAGACTATTTGAAAGTGCATTATATTCTTCACCTGATAAACCAGATAAATAAGAAACAGATTCTGCGATAGAAGATGCATCTACTGCTCGGCATTCTTCTGGAATAGAGGAATGAACAGCCGACGCAAGTGAAACAACAGGGCAACCACAAGACATTGCCTCTAGCACTGCCTTATCTAAGCTTGTTGTACTAGCATGCAAAAATGCAAAAGAGTTTTTAAGTAGTGGCACAACCTGTTCTTGAGTCATTGATTTAATAATTACACGATTCTCTATCCCATTATTTAATAAAAATTCTTTTATCTCTTTCAAGAACTCTTTGTCTTCTTTTGTAATCGCTACTCCTATTATGGAAAAGTTAAATCTTTCTGGCATTAACAAAAATGCATTTAAAAGCAATATAAGCTGTTTGGATTTTGTTATGCGGCCAATAGTCACTAATTGATTTTTATCATTGTGACCGCCCATAGAAAACTGATCTGAATCTATTCCATGACCCATCAATACACTTTTTTTCGTATTTAGAGGCATGCCATGCTCTGACGCACTAAATATCTTTTTAACAATAAAGGTAGAGAATTTTAATGGCCATCTGGTTCCACGTGCTTCATACCAAAGCATTACACGCTTTCTTAAGATGAGAGATACAGGGAATCCCAATACAACCCAAATAGGAGTCATGTGAACTAATATTACGTCGTAGTCTTTTCTATATTTAATAAGGTATTTCCAATATCTAAGAATCTGAACAATCCGATAAGATCCTTTTTCTTTTTTTAAAGAATGCACAAACACATTGTCTGGCAGATCAAACAAATCTGTGTACTGAGCTACTGCGTGCACATGCTCGCAGTTAACAGCAAACTCTTTTATCCAACGATGAAAGAACCCTAGTATTGGGTCTGATACATCTATTTTCTGCGTGACCAATAAAATATTCATTATTGACTAGAGGAATTGTCTGAACTTGCAGAAAGAGATTGAAGGAATGAAGCATAATTCGCAACAAGAATTTTCTTATCAAACTTGTCCCGAATGTCGGTAGCATTCTGACCCATTCTTTCCCTCCAAACATTATCAGAAAGTAGGAGCGCAATCTTTTCGGCAATGTCAGCTGGTTCCCCTGTAGTCATTAGACCGTTCTCTCCATTTACAATAACTTCTGGCATTACTCCAACAGGAGTAGCTATTACAGGCAATCCGCATGCCATAGCCTCTAGAACAACTCTAGGCCCTCCTTCACTTGCAGAAACCATTACAAGCATACGAGCACGTTGCATTTGTTTAATAACATCGTCTCTTGTAGGTAGCCATCCTGCAAAAGTTACTCTGTCTTCAATTTTTAATGACTTAGAAATCCTCTCATAGTGTTTTCTTTGTGGGCCATCACCTAGAACAATAAGTGAAACACCAGAAAGACTAGCAACAGCAGCCAGCAATCTATCTAGCTTTTTGTTTGCAACCAATCGACCAACAAAAACTACGTCTACATCTTTTTCTGTATCAGAGAATTTTTTAGAACTCTCTGAATCAAGATAAAAAGAAGGGACAGTATGAATCCTCTCTTCAGAAACTCCCCAATCTACCAAAGTTGATTTAACTGAATTATTTACGGTTCTTATTGCTGTAGCACTGCGCGCCTCCCCTGGTAATACCCACCTAGAAATTATACGTCCAATACGCTCAGAGATAGAGGAAGGGCTTGGAAAACCAACTAAGTGATGCAACTCTAATGCAAAAGGAATATTAGATTTCTCATGTAGTTTCATAGCCCCCATGCCATTATAGAAAGGAGGATATTCATGAACTGTTAAAACACTATGCCCATGTTCATTTATTAATTTTTCTCCCTCTTTAGCTACCCACCAAGGTTGTCGCAAAAGTGAATAAGGACTTGGATGGAAAAATACATTAGGAAGTTCTGGAAAGTTAATTTCTGTTAATGGATTGCTTTTTGCTCTCTGGTTTTTTGGCATTCTTGGGCACAAAACATCAATCCTATCCCAATGAGTTTTAAACTCATCTAACGTATACCAGAACGCACCTCTTTTACCTTGAACCGCCATTCTGTCACCTGAAATCATTAGTAAATTCATAATTAAAATAGTTCAGAAAAAAGAGAAAGATGCTCAGAACAAATCTCATTCCATCCTCTTGTAGGCAAAGGCTTAGATGCCTCTGTAGAAATATCGTCATAATGAGACATTGCATCCGCAACAGAGCGAATAATATCTATAGGAGACCTAAGCAGTGCTAGAGTCATTCCCTGTGTTAGAGCGGGGCTTAAGCCTGTTTCTTGTGAAAGTAATACAGGCAAACCATGTGACCTAGCTTCTAGCGCCATATTTGGGCTTATGTCTGTAAGTGATGGAAGTATTAACATATCGTAATCATTTAAAATGCTATGCCTCTGGTCTCCTATCACTGGAGGCAAGAAATTAACACGCTTAGAAACCATTAGTCTTTCTGCTTCTGCTCGAAGTTTTTTCTCTGTGGGACCGCTTCCTATTAAAGTTAGCCTTACCCCAGGCAGCTTAACAATTGCTTTTAGCAATACAGATAGATTTTTAAAGGCAACCAGTCTGCCCATAAATAACAATCTAAATGGATCGTGTCTTTGATGACTTTGCAAAGCTTCTGTAGGAAGAGCATTTTCTATAACGCTACTTTTTGGTAAACGAGTATAAAAATCCTCATACATTTTCTGCTGAAATCTAGTGGAAAATACAATGTGATCAAACCTGCGCAATATCCTTTGCATTATTGGCACAGAAATAGGATGAGACGAATACCATTCACGAAGACCTTTCTTGGATCCCCTATCTGTTGCACGTTCCCAAAAGAAATCTCCACCCAAGCGTAATATCCGTTTAGGTTTTTTAACTCTAGAAATACACAAAGGAACTCCACAGCTAATAGATGAAAACGCATAAACGATATCTGCATCATTGGCATGTTTTCTAATTGCAGATGCGTATCGCAACCATCGCAATATAAATCCTCCAAAGCGACTTACTCTAATAACTGAGTCATCTTCCTCTGATTTACCCTGCCCATAAGTGATTACTATCACCTTATGCCCCGCTTCATTCAAGCTACGTGCTAGCCATTGCACATACGTTGCTGGTCCGCCTATATCTGGTAAAAATATTCCTGTAGCAAGTACAATCTTCATACGTTAAAGATTGTTCACTTAGATAGGGAAATACACAAGGAAATAAGCGATATATCAGCAGGCCAACCGACTAATTTTGTAATACATTGTCACACATTTGTAATACATTGTAATACAAAACTAGTTTACTTCACCCTTTGTTTGATTCTCAAAGGCTGTGTTTTCTTTAACAAACTGGCTTTTAGAGAACTCATCAAGCAACCATTCAGGATGATCCAAATACCATGAAACGGTCTTTTTTAAGCTATCTTCAAACGTTTTAGGGAACTCAAATCCCATATCTTTTAATTTACTTCCATCAAGTGCATACCTTAAATCATGACCTGGGCGGCAAGAATGGAAATCAACCATCTCATAATTAAGAGGTTTTCCTACAACTTCTGCGATATATTCAGCAAGAGCTAAATTATCTAATTCTTTTTCACCTGAAATATTGAACTTATCACCAATAATTTGTGCTCCCTGTTCATGCTGCTTTATTAGGAAAAGCATTGCAGCTGTAACGTTACGTGCATGAACATAATGGCGACTCCCTGCTTTAGATTTATCTGCGTTACTATGAATAAATAGTCTCTCTCCTCTTAGTACAGCATTTACAACCTTTGGAACAAATTTTTCAGGATGTTGTCTCTCTCCAAATACATTCATTGTATGTGTGATCGCAACTGGTAGATCAAATGTATTAAAATATGAATATGCGAGCTCTTCTCCTCCTGCTTTAGTTGCAGCATATGGATTGCTAGATTTGTATCTATCCCATTCTTTAAATTCTGTGCCTTCTGGTGCTGGACCAAAAACTTCATCCGTAGAGAAGTAAGAGAACAGCTCTAAGTTTTTAAGTCCACGTGCGTAGTCTAAAATGTTACATGTTCCAACAACGTTATCTAACACAAATTCCATAGGGTACTCAATTGAACGATCAACATGAGTATTAGCTGCTAGATGCAGAACATAATTAACAGGACCAATACGATTGGCTATGTATGGATTAATTGGAGACCTTAAATCGTGATACACAAAATCGAACCTTTCTTTTAAGGAATCATCCCAATGATCCATATCTGTAAGACGATGCAATGTACTTGCACAATCAATTTTAGAAAGCCCAACGACCTTCCAATCAGTATTCTTTAGAATACCTTCTACTAAATGATGGCCAATAAAACCATCTACGCCTGTAATAAGAACTCGTTTCATAAGATAATCATAGCAGGAAGATGGAGAGGTAGAACACAAAATAGTGGAACTTAATTATGAATACCCTGTTGACCCACTTACGTAGCCTGTACAATGACTCTAATGCCAGAGGTAAACATCTACATGCCAGCATACGAAGCACAAAAAGCTCATATCCAAGAAGCGGTAGATTCTGTGCTGTCTCAAACTGTTACAGATTGGACATTGCTTATACAGGAGGATTGCTCAAAAAAAGAGGATGTTGAATCACACATTGAAAAATATATGAGTGATGAGCGAATAACGTTCCGAAAGAATGAAAGAAATGTTGGTATAGGCCCCAACTGGAATGCATGTTTAGATTTTGGAGATTGCGAGTACATCGCCTATTTATTTCACGATGATCTATGGGGGCCTAAATACTTAGAGAAAGCTTTAGAAATTTTAAAATCTAATCCAGATGTAGGATTCGTATCTATGAATCATTCATATTTACTAGATGGGGATGGAATAGATACAAAGATTTACGATGAAGTACAAAGATTTGTAAAAAAGAACATCCATGAAGGCAAACACAATGGAAAAGAATTGCTTATTTGGTGGGCGCAGCAAGGCCTTAGGCCAAATATTATAGGAGAACCAAGTTTTGTAGTTCTTAGAAGGGATTTAATAGAGGAGGTTGGTAATTTTCACGAAACAATGCCTCAATTTTTAGATAGTGAATATTGGATACGATGTTTGCAAAAAACAAACTGGTGGTATCTAACAGAAGATTTGGGATCATTTAGAGTCCATTCAGAAGCAGCTAGTGCGAAAAATGAAGTAGATGGAAGAGGAAAGTTTGATAGATTCGAATGTTTTCGAATGCTGCTAAAAACAATTCCAAAAGAAGATAAGCCTCAAATTCAAGAAAGTTTTGAAAAAGCATTTGATGACATGATCAAAAAATACATAGAAAGAAAACGATCAGGAAAAGTAATAATTACAAAAGGATCTGGAAAAATGAAACAGTTTGCTCTGCGTCACCCAATATTTATATGCAAAGCATTAATGAGGAATGCAAAGACAATAGATAACTCTTAAAATATTATTGTTTAACAGCAGAAACATAATACCCCGATGAAAGAATGTTTTTCTCTTTCTTTTTGTGCCCAATATCACCATATTCACTAGTAATCATTCGTGACAAAAGCATAATTATTCGAGCAGTTATGAACCAATAAATCTTAAATGGCTTAAGCCAAAGTGTGTCACATTGAAAACCAATTCGTTGATGCATAACTGCAAGTGTCTCTATGGTATTAGACTCTTCTACAAAATCTTTTATTTCAAATTCTTTTAATAGTTCCTTTAGCCCATATTTAGTAAAGCGAAAGAAATCATTAGGAGTGTCGTGAAGAGGAAATATAAATCGAGTTGTGATAATTAAAACACCGCCTGTTTTTAAAACACGATGAAACTCTGAAATAGCTTTAGCTGGTGAATGCAAATGCTCAAGAACTTCTGTGCAAAGCACAACATCAAATGACTCGCTATCAATCATGTGTAGATCATGTGCATCAGCAATTATATCTACGGTAACTCCATCACGAGCCTCTATATCCATAGTAACTCTATTCGGGAACAGATCACCGTACATACTATTACCACACCCAACATCTAATGTTTTTTCAGTACTCCTATGATCTGAAAGAAATGAATATAGCCTAGGACGTGTAATTTTTTTTGTAAGACCAATAGTATCTAATAAACCCATAACAAGTAGATTAATTTAAAACTAATCTTCTAGCCAATATTTAGATTTATTAAATTAAGTTCTTATAAACATTATTATAAGTATCAGCTATTACAGACCAATCGAATTTATCTGCATGCTCTTTGCCACTTTTAGATAATCTATTACTCAATTCATTATCTGATAGCAGCTTAATCAATGCATTAGAAGCTGCTTCGGTGTCGTCTGGCTCAACCAACATTCCAGTTTCTAGGTCATCAATAATGTCTGGTATTCCGCCCACATGAGTCCCAATTACGGCACACCCCGCTGCCTGAGCTTCTAAGAAAACATTACCAAGAGCTTCACTGCGTGACAGCCCACAAAAGATTTCTGCCTCAGCAAACTCTGTATATACATCTGGCAACTTTTTAAATCCTACGAACTTAACAATATCGCTCAGCTCAAGAGACTCAGATAGCTCCTCTAAACTTTTGCTTTGAGACCCACCACCAACAATGTGACACGAGATACCACGATCTGGTAATGATTTAGAAACAATCGAAATTGCATTTATTAGAGTATCAATTCCTTTCATTTTTTCTATTCTTCCTACAAATACAATTCGACCAGAAACTTTTTCTATATTTGGAATCAAATTAAGTGGAATGCCATTTGAAATGTGTATTACGTCTCCCCTGCCATTTTTTTTAGCAAACTCTACAAGAGGGGTACTAATAGCCGTTAAAACATCTGGAGATTTAATAATGAATTTTTTTAAGAACTTTCTGTTTGTTGTTTGCATTGTTAAAACTCTCTTTGCTCTAGGGCAAGAAAATTTACAAAAATATAAGGCAAGCCCTGCAAAAGTTTCTAACACTCCATGAATTATGTTTGGATGAATTTTTCTAGAAGCTATGGGAGCTAAAAATGGATATAGCCAATGATCGAATCTGCACCCTAGACCTACTCTAATAACTGGGACCCCTTTGTAGGTATCGTGCCTTGGCAAAGATTTACGCATCTTTGCGGTAATAATCGTACATTCATATTCAGATGAAAGTGCAGATGCTACCTCTTCTGCACATGCTTCTGCACCACTACGAAGTGGTGTTGCGAATGCTGTTAATATAACTAGTTTTTGCTTCATGTTTCTAAAAGGGATTTATATTTTTTACCTATAACATTCCAAGAAAATTCCTTCTCTATCCTCTGCCTAGCAAGTTGCCCAAGTGATATTCTTTTTGAAGGATCATCTATCAACCTTCTAATGTGTGACTTAAGTGCTTCTATGTCTCCTGCAGAAAATAAGAGTCCAGAGACACCATTTTGTAACAAGAATGAATTGCCTCCAACATCTGATGCAATACATGCCGAGCTACTAGACATAGCCTCCATTAATGCATTGCTAAGCCCCTCGCTATAACTAGGAAGAACAAATATATCTGTTTTAGATAAAATATCTGGAATGTCGTCACGTAATCCTGTGAACTTAACTGATCTTTGATATTTAGTTACAAGTGGATGATTATCTTTGTACCAACCTACTACCTGAATTTCTATGATAGGGAAGTCTGCTTTTAAAGGTACTGCAGCTGACAGAAAATCATCTACACCTTTAACTGATTCTAGCCTGCCTACATACGTAATAATTATTTTTTCATTATCTTTTTTGTTAGATGAATATAATGTTTCATCTATACCAGTTGGTATAACTATTGCCTTTTTTGAAATACGCAAAAAGGATAAAAGTTTTGGAGACTGGGGGTGAAAGAACACAACCCTTTCAGCCAAAAGCAAAGTGATCCATCCCATTGTCCATCCACCAACTCCCATAACTATTTTTGCAATAAATCCGCGTGGCCACCATGTCATACCAACGAGTGCATCCGTTAAAACTATTACTTTGTACCCCGCTAAACGTAGGGGAATAATGCTCCAAGATGTCCAGAAAAGTACTTTATTAATAATAATATGATCTGGGGATTCCTGTTTGATTATTTTTTTTACGTATCTACTAAATCCAAATGAAATACCAAAATTAAATGGATCAGGAATAAAGATATCCTTTTTATAATGAACAGTAAGGGTGTCTGAAACTTTTTCTACCTTTGTGCTAGAACCCATACATACAACAATTACATGATACCCCAAACGCTGCCAAAGTTCAGCAAGTTTGTACGAACTCACCATCCATCGATGGGGTTCTTTTAAGTAGGGGCTAATAAGAAGAATTGTCTTCACAATAAATATGTAATAATCACAAAGAACATACCATTATTTTATATATTACGCCTCAGTTTTCGTGTTCGATTCTTTTTTAGAAGAAATATCTGCTTTTCGTAATGCAACAGAGCGAATAATACGTGTTTGGCGTCTCTCTAGTTCTTCTAGTCTTATAACCAAATAAAACACGATAAAGAAGAGTATTCCCAGAAATGTTACTAATACTGCGTTTTCTCTGTCTTTTATGCCTGTAACAGTAGAAATCCATGCGATTGAATCTGGAACGAGGGCAATTGTTGCAATAGCTCCCCAAAAAAAAGTCCAAAGCATTGCCTCCCAAACAGTCTTACGTTGTCTCATAACCAAGTTCCATGCATATGCTATTGCTAAGAATGAAACAAGCGGCGCAATGATTTGATAGAAAGTTAGACTCATCGCATAAAAGATCTTAATAGAATTCTAAGTGCAGTACGTATACCCAAGGCAAAAGACTGCCCCTTAGCCATAGTATACTCAGAATAGATTACTTTTGTTGGTACTTCTACAATTTTCCAGTGCCATTGTGCACACTCACGAACTATTTCTGTGCAATATTCAAACCTACTCATACGCAAATCAATCTGACTAACCACCAAAGGTCCAAAAACTTTAAATCCACATTGGCTATCACTAACCCATTTACCAGTTGCAGCAAACGTAACAATGTTTCCAATGGCATTAAATATTCTACGCACCAATGGAATACTATTTCGCCTACCAAATCTGTTTGCAAAAACTATATCTGCTTCTTCATTAATAACTGGTTGTAACACAGCGGGAATATCATGTGGATCATGCTGCCCATCTGCATCCATTGTAATTATTACATCTGCTTTTAGCTCTCTAGCAACTTCTATCCCCGTCATTGTAGATGCACCTGAGCCACAATTCTCTATGTGACGGATAACCATTGCCCCTGCTTTCCTTGAAACCTTTGGGGTGTCATCAGTTGATCCATCATCAACAACTATTACTTGATCAACATATTCTTTTGCAGCATGTATTACATCCACAATTCTTGTTGATTCGTTATATGCCGGAATTACTGCAACAATCAAAGGTTTAGTCATCATGGTATTATAAAGAATGCAACTCCAGCAGCTTTGTTGTCTATAACTACCTTAAGTCCAGATTCTGGACTTTGCACAAATTTAACAAAATCACTAACTTTTTTATGTAACGATCCATTTGGATCTCTTTCAATAGTATCTGTATTTGTATCAAAGATAATACTATTAAACCCAAGTGCTTTAAGCCGTTTTAATGTAAGTGCTGGATCACGCTCTTGGTATAAACAATTAAATGTATCTAGCTGATGATCAACAATCCCAATAATCTCTAAATTACGAGGAATAAAATATGGAATAAATGTACCTATACGATATAAATACGGTCGGTTAACCATCGTTTCATTCCTTTCAACTACGATATCCGATATATCATCATAAAATGGAATTGTTCGTTCCATCATTGTCTGCGCATCTACTTTTCCAATCGAATATTCAAAAATATTTCTTTGCATATCAAACTGCCACAAACGATTATTAAACATAATCAGTATCCATATCAAAGCAAACAAACCCATAATCATTCTGCTTGGAAAATCCGGAGATTTAGCAACCAAGGCCTCTAGTCCAACACAAAGCCCAAGGAAAACTCCAATGCCATACCAAGGTATTCCATTAGCTAGGAACATCCACTGTATTAATAAGAATATGGTCCCTAAAAATAACCAACGCAACCAACTAGATTTCTTGATCCAAAAAAACGGAAGCAAAAGGAGTAGTGGGAACATTAAAAGCCCTGGATGTGTAGTAACGTAATATCCTGCGCTATCCATATTATTCACAGAGCGCCATGGAAGAGTTAAATAATGCTTAAATCCTTTATTAGAACCCCAGTATCTGTCTAGCTCTTCTACTTTCCCTGTTGGCTGACAGATCGGACTAGAAATATTAACTGCTAGCTCTTCTGGCAAAGAAATAACACCACCACCAACATTATTATTTTCTTCATCTAACAATCCACCTATATCAAATTTCGGAGTAACAGTATTAGGAGCGCCAAATTCTATCCCACCAATATTGTCCCATCCATGCATTGCTTTGTTATGTAGTAACCAAGGCGCAACAGGAATAGCAGTAACAGCCATAAAGAGTAAAATACTCTTAACAAATAGAGAAAATCTATTACGAGAAACAAACAATGAAATCCCAATAAGAGAGATAGCAATTACCATAAAAGCAATTGCAAATTGATCAGGTGAAAAGGATAAATTTAAATTAGGAATTCGATCGAAAATATCCTTCACATCTAATATCCCTCTAAAAATATAAATACCAAGAGATGCAATAACAACACCCAAAAATGCAATCCAATTAAGCAATACTCCTAGTAATATTGCGCCATTTGTCATAGCTACCATTATTGCTGTCTGCTTAATCCCAAATGCAAATCCACTAAATACTCCAGAGAGTATTAACCAATGCCATTTTGGCCTCCATGTTTCCCCCTCTTGCCCTTTTGGAAATAGGAATAAAAACATGCAAAACATACTCATGGCACCAATCGCAAACACAGCATTATCTATCTTCATATCCGCGAATGAAAAATGTCCTATAAGCGGCATAGAATAATATAGCAAAGCAGACATTAATCCGTATCCCTTGCCTAAAAATGTATTTGTGAATAAGAAAACAACAGCAACTGCGAGTGCTCCTGCTAACCAGTTAATTTCCATAGATGCTGTAGCGCCGAATGGGCTACCATGACCAAATAATAAGAACCCAAGGGATGAAATATATTCCCATTGGAATGTAGCCATAGAGAATACAAATTCTCCATAACTTACTAACAGCCTAGGCCTGTTTAAATAACTACCTAGATCATCCCATCCAATTGGAAATGGTCGAACAACATTTAAGAAATTAAACGCTAAATAACTTAATAAAATCCAAAAAATGATTATTGATATAGCGTAATACGGCTTATCAATATGAACTTTGCTAAATACAAATGCCCTTAACCAATACAGTAATTGCTTATATGAAATAGCAAGTACTGCAGCAAGTGCAATCCACCCAACAGTTGATGTATATATCCCTATAACTGCAAGAGTCCAAAGAATTACAATCCAAGTACAAGCACCCAAGGAGGCACTAACAACTGACTCAACCAACAAAGATGGGAATGTAATTGAAAATGAATCTGAAGATTTACCAATAAGTAATAATATTTTTTTAAACAAATAAATTAACAAACTACCTGTCGCCAGAAACTCTAATATCAAGAAACTAATAAATGCAAATTGGCTTAAAACTCTAGTTATAAATGAGCCATATATACATTTAGTTTTGATTAAATATTTAGACGCATCATTAGAAAATTTTCCGTTTTCTAGTAAGCAATTAGAATCATTTAATTGTTTAAAGTTTTTCTGTAATACAGCCAATGCTTCTGGTGCTGCGCCACGATAAACACTAGGTAAAGGCTCTACAATACGTCGAACCGGTACCATAACTGTATTAGAATTGACTGTAGTCTTTGTTGTCCCAAAAGCTATGACTGTAAATATAATAGTCAGAGCTAGTAAAAATGTAGCGTACACATGCCAAGGGGCAAGATAAAAAGAGATACGCTTATATGGACCTTTTACTGTAAATATTAAAAATACTCCATAAAAAACAACACTAGCAATACCAAACCATAAAAATGGCCCCATTCGAGTTAATGTATGAGAGATAAATGGGAAGAACCCAAAAAGGCCTCTACATACAAATGAATTGGGATTACAAAATTCAGATAGTCGGCTTGCTTCACTACTTTCCAACAACACTGCACCATGCACCGGCATACCCAAGTAATATAATATTGTGTATATACCCCAAGAAAGAGCACATACAAAAAATATGAATGATAGATAGAGAATAGTTTTTTGCTTCATATGTCTTATTGGAGAAAAAATCCAAAGAAATCCTACCAGAGTACGATACAGTGGGATAGCAGTGGGATATAATAAATAAGATGAAAATTGATTTAATCAATCTCCGGGAAAGCTTTTCTATCTTTGAAAAAGAGAAATCGTCTGCATATCTAGACTCTGCAGCCACAGCTCAAGTACCTGATTCGGTAATTAATAAAATGGAGGAATACTACAAGTATTACTGCAGCAATGTGCACAGAGGAGTAAATCTACAAAATGAGAAATCTACAAATGAATTTGAGACCGCTAGAAATGTTATCCAATCATTTGTTGATGCTAAGTATGTTTCTGAGATTGTTTTCACAAAAAATTGCACAGAATCCATCAATTTGGTTGCAAACGGTTGGGCAAAACATAATTTAAAAGCAGGAGATGGAATTGTTCTATCTATTTTAGAACATCACAGCAACATAGTTCCTTGGTTACAATTAAAAAAAGAAATAGGAATCAATCTGCATTGGATAGACCTAAGTGAAGATGGGCAGTTAGATATGAACCAATACGAAAAGATAATTGAAGAAGAGAATATAAAACTGGTAGCAATCACAGGGCAAAGTAATGTTCTAGGAATTCAAACTGATCTAATAAATATTATTGCAAAAGCCAAGGCTAAGGGTGCCCCTGTATTAGTAGATGCTGCTCAACTAATTGCACATAAACAAGTGAATGTACAAAAACTTGATTGCGATTTTTTGGCTTTCTCTGGCCATAAACTATATGGGCCAACAGGAATAGGAGTTCTATATGTTAAACGAGAGAGGCAAGAAGAAATGCAACCATGGATAACTGGTGGTGGCTCAGTTTTAGAAGTTCACCGTGATAAATTTATTCCAAGTGAAACTCCATCTATGTTCGAAGCCGGTACACCACCAATTGCAGAAGCTATTGGACTTGCCGAGTCGATTAAATGGATAAATATGTATGAATGGAAAGATATTCAGGAGTACGAAAGCTCTCTTATCTCTTATGCAACAGAGGAGATGAATAAGATTTCAAGCCTTAAGATTCTTGGTAGCAATAACAAGCATGGATGTATTAGTTTTATATTAGATGGTATTCACCCACATGACGTCGCAGATATCGCAGGGGAGATGGATGTTTCTATTAGAGCCGGAAACCACTGTGCGATGCCTCTGCATACTGCACTTGGGATACCTGCAAGTAATCGTATGTCTATAGCTTTGTATAATAAAAAGGAAGACATTGATTTACTTATTAAAGCTATAAACAAAGCAATAACCATATTCTCCAAATAGAAAATGGATATTTATGCAGACAACATCCTAGACCATTACAAAAGACCCAGAGGTAAGGATGAATCATTGTGTGTTAATGAGCAGAGGTCCTGCCATTCTGAAAAGAATCCATCATGTGGAGACTCATTAATTATGGAATTAGAAATTGATAATGGAATAGTAAAAATTAAATGGAATGGATCAGGCTGCGCAATAAGCCAAGCTGCAATATCTCTTCTATCTGAAGAAATTGAAGGTAAAACAGAAGAGGAAATACTTAAACTTAATAAAAAAGACATAATAAAGATGCTCGGCGTGCCAATTAGTACTAGCCGAATTAAGTGTGCGCTACTTTGTTTGCACACAATTAAAAACACAATTAAAAAATCAAAAGGAGAAGTTCTAAATAAATGGGAAGATACATTAGAAATCGACCATGAATAACTTTATATATTAAAGACCTTTGCATTATAGTTTCAACAACGCCGCCCTAGCCCTGCCTGCCGGCAGGCAGGTCAGTGGTTACACTACACCATCGCCGCCCTAGCTCAGTGGTAGAGCACTTCCATGGTAAGGAAGGGGTCTCGGGTTCAAATCCCGAGGGCGGCTCCACGAAGTACTGCTCGCAAACTCGCAGACTACGTGGCACCGCCATCATCGCACGAATATTTCTAAAGCAGTATCGAAACAGACCATCTAATTACTTATCTTATTCGACTTTGTCCAAATATATGAAGTAACAGCAAAATAAGACAAAAATACCCGTCTGTTTCCTTGACGAGTCTGCTTCACATCCATAAAGTCACACAGCTGATTCCTCAGCATCCTATTTTTTACAAGGAGCTGGGCTTACCCAAGAATCAAATTATGACAATACTTTCACCATCTTCAGAAGATACACGTATATACGAGGTAACAATCTTGTATCCATATAAACTTAATCAGAAAGAGGAAAAGCAGATACTAGATGAGGTATCTACTGTTTTTGAAGAAGCAGGAGCAAAACTAATTGAATCTGACATGTGGGGAAGACGTGGTTTGGCTTACACAATTGAAGGACACGACGAAGGCAACTTCGCAATTTTCTACTACGAAATGGATCCTCTAAAAGTAAGAGAAGCAGATGAAGCAATGCTTATCATCCCTGGTGTACTAAGACATATGATTGTAAAGCCACCAAAAGGATATGAGCTTGTTAAATACTCTGATCAACACAAGAAATGGATGAAAGAAAGAGAAACAGAATCTGAGCGCAAAGGTAGAGAAAGAGAAGAAGAAATTAAGAGAAGAGTCGCAGAGAAAGCAAAAAGACAGGTAAAGAGGAATGATGAACAAAAAAAGGCAACCAAAGAAAATATCTCTGAAAAGAGTCCTGTAAAAAAGGAAAAGCTTTCCGAAGAACTAGATAAGATTATTTCCGATGATGAACTAAACCTATAAACCCGTATTTATACTCCCCAAGTGCAATGAAGAAAGAACGTCGAACCGATCCACGATCAAAAAAATGCCCCTTCTGTGACAAGGGAGTAAAATATATCGACTGGAAAGATTATCCAACTCTAAAAACATATACTGATTATTTTGGGAATATAATGAAGCGTTACTACTCTGGAGTTTGCTTAAAGCACCAGAAAATGCTTAAAAACTCTATTGAGCGTTCCAGATTTATGGGAATGTTAGCATATAGAAAATAAGAAAAGCTTTAAGCGGTTAGCTATAAGCTGTTAGCAAATATTTGTATGTTGATGTTTTTTGTAAAATTGCTTAAAGCTAAAAGCTCATAGCTCAATATACCCCCCACCCTATATTTAAGATGTAAAAGCTACTGTTTTACTGCTTCACTGTTTTACTGCTACACTCATTTCATGTCCGGTCACAGTAAATGGAGCAGCATCAAGCATAAAAAGGGAGCAGCAGACGCAAAAAGAGGAAAAATCTTTACGCGTCATGCTCGTCTTGTAGAAATGGCAGCAAGAGAAGGTGGTGGAGATCCTAGTATGAATCCAAACCTAGCATCTGCTATAGAGAATGCGAAAGCAGACAATGTACCAAATGCAAATATTGATAGAGCTGTGAAAAAGGGTTCAGGAGAACTAAAAGGAGATGCAATAGAAGCAGTAACCTACGAAGCATACGCACCAGGTGGTGCAGCATTTGTAATTGAGTGTCTTACAGATAACAAGAATCGAACATTAAGCAATGTTAGATCAACAATAGAGAAGAGAGGTGGTAAATGGGCAGAGAGTGGATCTGTATTATTTATGTTTGATAGAAAAGGAGTAGTAATCACTACTGCCAAGCTAGATGAAGACACTGAATTAGCAATAATAGATGCAGGAGCTGAAGATATGGAACAGTCAGGAGAAATCATGTCTATAACAACAAGTGCAAATGACTGTGCGAAGGTACGAAATGCACTAAAGGAAAGAGGAATAAATGTTAAAGAAGCAGGGCTAAAATATATTGCGAAACAAGATGTTCCAATTTCTGATGAGACTACAGCAGCAAAGCTGTTAGCTTTTATGGAAGCGATAGAAGAAGATGATGATGTTTCCGAAATTCATACAAACGCAAACATAGACGATGCAATTGTAGAAAACATGTAGATCTATCTAACGATTATCTCTACCTCTTCACTTGTTGTATTTTTTGCCATATCTTCTGCAACTACGCGAATTGTATGAGCACCAGTACTTATATCTTCTAATTTATATTCAAGTTCAAATGGATCGCTTGGCTTAGTAGTTAGTAGCACATCATCTAAATAAAATTGAACATATTTGATCGCGCCATTTTGATCACGAGCCTCTGCCTTTATTCTTATGCTTGATCCCTCTGAAACTATTTCTCCTTTTTTAGGAGAAACAATTTGAACTGCAGGAGGGATATTATCCTCTTCAAAGCGGAATTTAACTGTATCTATAACTGTATTAAAATATTCATCTACCAGAGTAATTTGTAGTGTATGTAGCCCTGATTCCCTTATAGATCGTGGGACACGAAGAGGTACCTCCATAGAATCACCAGTTGAGCTCTCTACTGTCTTACCATCGATTGCGTAAATTACCTCTCTTACACTTGATCCAACTTCGTATCTAATACGTGGCTTGAAAACAGGATAAGTAGCAGTGCCACCATCAGGTGGGAAAATGATGGATACTTCTGGCTGCTCAGTACGCCCAGGAGTCATAGAAAGAGAACACTCCTCTGTTGGAGCCCTAGGCAAAGGAATAATCGCACCAGAGTGATCCAGCGCCGCATACCAAAGATCCATTTGTTCATCGGCCCATTCCTGAACTCCTTCTTCCCACAATGGCCATCTGTCTGGCAACAGACTAGTAACAACCAAGAAGCTACCAGATTCCCTAGTATTTGAAGGACACTCCTCTGATGCAAGTAATCTCGTAACCTTGTCTACAATTAACTGCTGACATGCAGTGTCTGATTCAGTAGGTGCATTCTCTTGTAAGAATACATCTGATCTACGGAACTCAACTGGGGTACAGGAAGTTGGAAATTGGCCAGATAATAGAGAGACCTGAGGACGTACAACTCCTTCTGGGACAGGGAAAGTGTCAGTTTTTCCAGATAATTTTCTATGAGCTCTAATCATATAGTCTCTCCAGATAGGACTTGCAGTATTTAATCCTCCTGCTTTGTCGAACAAGGCAGAGCTATTTGCATTACCTGCCCATACACCTGTAACTAGGTTTGGAGTGTATCCAATTAGCCATGCATTATCTGGTTTTAATAAAGTACAAAAACCAGTTTTTTCATCACGCTCTAAACATTTGTTGCTAGTCCCAGTTTTCGCAGCGGTTTGATAGCCCGGAATAGTAAGCTGAGAGCGCCAATAGTCCTCTGGTCTAGCATCCTCATCACTTAGGATTGAAGTAATTTGATATGCAACACGTGGATCAATTACTTCCTCTTCTGTTTGATCGCTTTCATACAATATATTTCCATGATTATCTGTGATTCTCTTTATTCCAATGATTGGGCGATAAACTCCTTGGCGAGCAAATGTGTTATATCCTTGAACCATTTCATACAAAGGAGTCTCTGCCGCACCTAGGGCCAAAGGCCAACCATATTCAAACCCATCTGCTCTTTGTGCAGAAAGCTCATCTCGCAAATCATGTGGAGATGAAATACCAAGAGAGCTAGCTAGGGCTAAGATTGTATTTTCTCCACCACCAAGAAAAAATGCCTTTGCAGCAGGCACATTTCTAGATGCGCCAAGTGCATTACGCATTGTCATTAATCCATTAAACTTTCCATCAAAATTTTGTGGCTCGTCTTCTCCTATTTTTGTTGGAACATCATAAATAGGAGTTGCGGGGTTATACCCCTTTAGAAATGCTGCAGCATAAACAATAGGCTTAAAACTAGATCCTGGCTGCCTTGGTGCCTGCATCATATCTATCTTTCCTCCATTTTCTGTGTCGTTGTAATCTGTATTACCTACGTACGAAAGTATCTCTCCAGTTTTCTGATCCACAGAAAGTAGTGCAATGTTGTTTGCACCATGCCTATCTAAAATATCTTCACGATGGAAAGCTACTACATCTTCTGCAATTTGCTGCAACTCCCAATCCAGAGTCGTCTCTATTTGTAATCCTCCATGCTCAAAGAAATCTGAGCTTGCAGAATTAGCAAGTAGCTCCTCTGCTTGTTCACGGATCCACAAAACAAAATGTGGTGCTCTTATGTTTTCCCTAGATGGTTGAAATTCTATTAATCTCAACTCTTCTAGCGCAGATAATTTTTGTGCCTCTGTAATATATTCTTGGTTTTGCATGTTCTGTAAAACCTGATCTGTTCTACCGCCTATATACAAAGTTGTAGATCCTGTGCCTACCATTCCTCCTAACAAACCTATACGAATATCCTGCCCGTCTATTTGTGAAACTTCTGTAATACTACCGTCTATTATTGATTGTGATACAGCATCCGAAACAGAGGTCCTAACATGTTTTCCATATGGGCTAAAATATGTAGGACGTTGAGGCAAAGAAGCAAGCACTGATGACTCAGCTAATGTAAGGCCAGAAGCAGAGTGACTAAAGTATCTTTGACTAGCTTGCTCTATTCCATATGCATTCTGCCCAAAAGAAATCCAATTTAAATATAGTTCTAGGAGCATATCTTTTTCATATTTATTCTCTAGCTGGCACCCCAAAACTATTTCTTTAATTTTTCTGTGGTAGCGATTGTCATTTAATAAATTTAGTGAGTTTCTGGCTAACTGACGAGTAATAGTGGAACCACCTCCAGCTTTACCAAGCAAGAAGATTGCACGCCCTATAGCGCGAATATCCAAACAACCACGATCATAATATCTTTCATCTTCTATCGCTATGATCGCATTTTTAACAGAATCTGGAATATGCTTATCTTCTATATATGTACGATCTTCCTCTCCAAAAAGTCGATATAACTCCGTTCCATTGCGATCAACGATTACTGAGCTCTGTGAAATAAGTAAATTCTTCGGATCATCTATGCGTGGCAATGTTATCCAAAGAAATAGAAAATATATAACTAATAAAGAACCTATTATTGCAGAACTCTTTAATAAAATGATCTTCCAATTACGACTAGAAAATAACCATCGTAAAAAAGAAATCAAGAAAGACCACACTATAATCAATGGTTCAGCTAAGAGTCTTAAAAGCCCACCCTTATAAAAGGAGCGTCCTTTGCGGAAAGTTAAATTCTTCATACGACAATGAATGCTTTTCCCTCTGCCATAGAGTCGCCGTTTTTGAAAATTTGGAGTCATTACGAAAGAGGCTTAAGTGTAAGACTAGAGAGCAATTTTCGCAATCGAAGTATGAGAAACAGAGATTTCGTGCTATAATTAACTGATGATTCAGACATTTTTATCAAAAATAACTACCTATTTAGTACCGCGCGCAAGCGCTGGGACATTAAGTACAGGGGGGTTCGGTATAGAAGCAGAGGCAGGAGTACTTACTTCCGAAGATATATTGTTAAATATAATTAACGTTGGAGTGGGTACTGTATCAGTTGTATGCTCTGCGATATTTATCGCAGGAGCGTTCTTTTTTGCATCCTCTGCAGGGAATGACCAAAGAAAATCATTAGGAAAAGACCTAATGGTTGGTGCAATTATGGGGATCGCGATTATTGCCGCAGCAAAAGGAATCATAAATCTAACGTACTCTTTCTTGTATGCTGCTTAAGCATGAGTAGAATATAGGGTGATGCCTCACCCACAATCCTCAACAAGAATTATCGAGCGACTAGAAAAAGCTGAACAGCTAAAGATGGAAGGCAAATTTGAAGCAGCTTTAAAAATGCTAGAGGATTTATTAATAGAAGACCCAGAGAACGTATCTGCGCTAGAAGAGATAGCAGACAACGAACTTAGCCTAGAGAACTACAACCGTGCAGAGGCAGCAGCAGCACAAGCCGTAGAAATAGATGAAAAAAGCTACACAGGGCACTACATACTTGGCTTCTTGTTCTCTCAAAAGAATCAATGGCAAGTAGCTGTGGATCACTTTCAAAATTCAAATAAGTTAAAAAGTAACAACGCAGAAATATTAAGATGTCTAGGATGGTCGCTATTTAATATGGGCAGAAGAGCTCAAGGAGTAGTTACCCTAGAAAGAGCTCTTAATCTAGACGATACAAACGTACTTACCTTCTGTGATTTAGGAGTCGCCTACCTACAAACAAACAATCCAAAAAAAGCTAAAGATCTATTCCAAAAGGCTTTAGAAATCTCGCCTGACAATCAGCGTGTACGCGAATGTGTACAAGCAATTGAGCAATACGAACATGCTACTAAAAATTAAATATCAATCACTAAATAAATATTCCTATTGAATCAATATACTAGAAGGCTTGTATGCACGTGCTGCTAGTTCTTTGTCTAAAGCAAGTACACCAGGACCATTGTCTCCAAGAATAGTCATTTTATCTATTAACTCTTGTGCGCCTTCTTCTTCTTCTACTTGCTCATCGATGTACCAAGTTAGAAAACTCTGAAAAGCAAAATCTTTTTCTTTCTGTGCTAGGTCAAAAAGATCATTTATACATCCTGAGATATGTTTTTCATGCTCTAGTCCTGCTTTTACCATATCTAGTGGTGATCCGAATTCTTTGGCAGGTTTTTCTATAGCATCCAGTTCTACTTCTCCGCCTCTTCTAAGTAAATGGATCTGAAAGCCCATAGCATGATCTATTTCTTCTTGTGCCTGAACCGTCATCCAATTTTGAAGTCCTGGGAAGCCCTTGCTACCTGCGTAGCTCGCAATTGCTAAATATAAGTAAGCAGAAAATAGCTCCTCGTTAATCTGTTTGTTAATTGCGGATTGGATTGTAGGATTCATAGTGGATTGGAGAATAAAGCAAGCACAGTGTATCACAATATGAAGTGTCTATTCCTAATAGAAGAGGATAAATACTTAAAATAATTATTAGCTAAAATTAATCTACCAGATTCCACTTAATTTTAGTTCCTGTATACTAGATTCCATGCGTCTAGATAGTGAAAGCAATATAGTATGGAAAAGAGGAATTATTCGTGGAATCCTTACTTTAAAAAGAGAAAAAGAATGGGGAACATCTCTGGGTGTTTTGGCTGGGGTACTGCTTTTGGTTCAAATCCTTTTTGTAATTCTAATAGGAATGCAAGGGGCAGAATCTTTGCTTAAATCACGAACAGATATTCGTTTAGAAATATTAGAAAATGCTGCGCCGCAAGAAACAGGCCAGTTCTTTTCCATTTTACAAGAACAGGAATATATAAAAGATGCCGCTTTTATTACAAAAGAACAGGCATTTGAACGTGCTAAAACATATGATCCAGAACTAACCGAATTTATAGAAAAGTTTGGAATGAGTAATCCATTCCCAGATACCGTTGGTATAACTTTAAGATCATTAGATGACTATAAAGTATTAAAAGGGTTTCTAGAACAATCGCAGTGGAAAGGGGTTATTGATCCTACATTTTTGTCTGACGTTACTGATCAAGAAAAACAAATATACGAATTGCTTCGAGTAACTAACGCAGGCAGGTCTCTTACAACTATAATATTAATACTAGTTGGAATAATTCTAATTTTTATAATTATGGAGCTTGTAAAAAGAAGAGTTCTCTCTAGATCAAACGAAATCACAGTAGAAAAATTAGTTGGATCGTCTCCGTTAAGCATGTTTATTCCATTCGCAACAGAAACATGTGTATTGCTTTTGGTATCAATATTAATAAGTGGTGCAATCTGTATTGTAACAATGCTTTTATTGCCATTTATTATTCCTGCATTCCAAAATAGTGGGACTCTGTCTGTACTGGGAGCAGAAATACAACCTAAGATGTTTTCTTTGCTACCATCATTTATTGTTGCAGAAATAATTCTTGCTCCATTATTTTCTGCAGGCGGAACATGGCTTGCAATGCGAAAAGAGCTTTCTGCAAAAACACTTTCAGCTAATTCTGCATAAAAACTCATGGGTAAAACTATCCAGCTTCACGGTATAGTTCTATGCACACATAATGTTGGTGAAGCAGATCGTTTTGCAATTATATTAACAAAGGAGCAGGGCAAATTACCTATTAGAGCATATGGAGTTAGAAAATTAAGCAGCAGGAAAGGCGGAAGCTTTTTACCGCTTCAAGAGGTAAATATCCTTGCAAGAGAAAGCTCATCTGGATTGCAGGTGGTTTCTAGTTCTCTTGCACAAAGTTCTATGGAAACACTTGGTCTTAATTCATTTTTATTGGGAACGCAGTGCGCAAATATACTGCTTTCGATGCTAGAGGATAATCACCCTGTACCAGAGATTTTTTCGTTAACTAAGAAATATTTAAATAGCTGCAGAGAAGGAGAAGTATCATCTTTGCTCCCCTTCTCTATCCAATTACTAAATATTTTGGGGTTATTACCAACACAAACAGATCATGCAATTTATGCGCATTTATCTTCAGAGGAAATTCTCTATACACAAAACATTTTAGTTAGAGGAGAAATGTGTTCGTCTATACCAAAACAAGAGGCAATGGGGATAAGTTATCTTTGTGATAAAATTATTTCAGAAAACGGATCAAGAAACATCGCTTCTGCTAATTTAACGAAAGAGATATGTTCTAAATTATGTAATTAGTTATCTATCTCTTCTAAAACGATTAACCCATTTACGAACAGGCGAAGAGGATTTTGCTTCTTCGGTAGTGTCAATTTCTTTAGCTTCTACATCCGTTACAGCTTCTTGCTCTGCTTCTATACCAATCTGAGTATATCTAGGGCGTGCTTCGTAAGAAGAATAGTATGGTTCGATTACCTGATCCTCTGATTGTTTTTTTATAATTCTAAACCAAGCTGCTTGTACGCCTGGAACACGCTCTCCTACTTTCCTAGTAGTACCAGCTGGGATATCTGTTGTGTATTCAACTCTATCAGATGGAGCAGAGGTTTTACCCCAAAGAAACGGACCGAATATGTTTGTGTTTCTATCATCTTTTGTCCCATATAAAACAAAATATGCTCGTCCGTCTTCAGAGTACGTCTGTAAAAGAACTGCGCTGTCGCTATCATTTAAAAAACTAACATCTTTATATGGAGGGAAAACGGTTGCATCCGTTCCTTCTGGAGAATAATAACGAACACTATAACTATGATTTGTTCTACTTGTTATAGGAAACCCATACTCCCAAGCACCACGATATGCAGTAGTACTAACTTGGCAAAGCCCTCCGCCATAATCTGGAACAGTTTTATCTCCTTTTATTACTAATTCTTTTCTATATCCAGTTTGTGCATTTACAGGCCCAAGTACGTCGTTAAAAGAAAACTCCTGCCCACTCGGAATCAAATAACCATTAAATCTATCAAGCCCAACACTAATATTGTGCTGCCTATTGTTTGGGGAACCTCTGTAGTCAGATTCTCCTACGGCTAGTAAATCTGTAATACCCATTTCTATTAGATCTTTATCTAAAACTAATATGGTTGGAGCTGTCTCTTCTACTGGTAAAACGATATCTGTTATTCCTTCTCTTAATGCCTGAATAGTTAAATTAACGGCTTCATCTAGTAGCACAGTCCTACCGGGCAATCCCACTGAATCAAATTCAATTGAATCATCTATTGATCGTTTGATTGATACTGTGCGCGGATCTCTATCTAAATATTGCGCTATTTCCTCTAAAATTGTTGCTCTAATTGCATTCGGAATTAATTTAATCTCTTCCTTTTTTATTAACCCAATTGGAATAGGAGGATCGCCATCACCATCTACTCGAACATATGCTGGGGGTAAAACTTTTTTGCCATTAAACATCCATACCTCTGCAGCGGATTTCCAAGAAGGAAACAGATCTGGATCAATGGTAAAAATATGATGCTTATACCTATATGTAATAGGTGCATAATTTGCTTTTACTAAAATTGGGCACAAGAATACAAAAAAGCTGAGTAAAAGAATTTGAATTCTTTTATTTAACATTTCTGCTTGGGGCAGCATGAGCATCTAATGCCTTGTTCACTAGTGCATCGGCCTTAAAATTATCACCTCTTGGGATATGAATAAATTCAATCGAGGGAAAGCTAAGCCTTAATTCTTGTATCTCTTCAAAGTATTTTTTTAAAGCTGGCATTTTTACACGATATTGACCATTTAATTGCCTTTCAATTAATTGGCTATCCATATAACTAATAAGCCTATTTGGATGATACCTCTTGGCAATCTTGAGACCCTCTATCACAGCTCTATATTCTGCAACATTGTTTGTTTCTTCCCCAATATATTCATAATGCTCACGAATGATCTCACCTTTTTGAGGATCCTCTAATACGCATCCTATGGCAGCATGACCAGGGTTTCCTCTAGAGCCTCCATCTGTAAAAAGATGAAGAGTACCACCAATTGATTCTGGCTGATCTACATCTATAGATACATCAGATAATGCACTCTCTATCGCATCTATTATAAATTTATCTCTTTCCCTAACTCTTGGGAAAAGTTTTTGTAATTTACGCTCTAAGGATGCAGTGATACGAACCATAATATGAATATTGTGATGCTGTTTATGTTTTCTTGCAAGAACCGTTAATATCTCCACTTGAACATC
>Ga0209249_1000197_pt1 | contig 80333 bp, 84 predicted proteins | sample SaaInlV_200m_DNA_4_FD_184653 | JGI IMG/M metagenome (GOLD analysis project Ga0209249, IMG submission 184653) | Marine microbial communities from expanding oxygen minimum zones in the Saanich Inlet - SI037_S3LV_200m_DNA (SPAdes) (version 2) | ecosystem: Environmental > Aquatic > Marine >... | reverse complement strand
ACACTGTGGGCACTTTGGATTGTTTTTTTCATCCCTCAATCATACCTTTGACCTAGTCAAAATACCAATTTATCCGAACTAATCAATGAAAACTTACTGAAAAACGCGCCCGTTTTTGAACGCTGCCTTATTTTTAGGATTAAAATTTTTTATTTATGTCAGAGTACGCTTCACAACTAGTAATTAACTATCTCAGTAGAGAGGAAATAGGTGAGTTGATTGATAATAATATTACATTTGATACTGAGGTTGATTTTGAAAATACAGTCACCATCAGTATGGTTTATGGAAGTAAAAAATTAGAACTCAAGATTCTTGAACTGAATAACCCAGATGTAATAAATACTAACTCCATGATAAGTACACCTAAAGGCAACGATAGTGTTAGAACAACAGGTGAGACAACATTTCTTTATCAACAGGCCAAAAAAATTCTTCAGGCTTTAGCAAATAAAAACCAGAGAGTTAAGTATTCGTTCATTACAGCTGCACCCATACTCAAATTATGGGCAGAAGAAGGAGGCGGTGTAAGTTTGTTTCAGTGGGATGACATTAGTGAGAAGACTTATGAAGATGGCTCTGAATCTACAAAGACTTACGACAAGTATTTTTTCAGGCAATAGATTCAGAACAGGCTCCCGACATAGTACAGCAGCGCCATATTTTTAATATATCGCTATATATAAATCTAAATTAATAATCAAAATTGGTGCTGTTGGTTTCGGGTTTTATTCCTGTATTATGAGTTCATGTACGAAGAAATCAACGAAGATATTTCTGTAATTGGCATCTACAAAAAACACCATTTTTCTCCCAAGAAATTTAAGTGGAACAACAGGGTTTTTCCAGTCGATGAAGTTACACTTTCAAATGATGTTAGAGATGGAATGATAAAAAAACGTCTATACAGCGTTGTAGCTAGTGGAAACTTATATCGACTAGAGTTTAATCGAGAATCAGAGCAGTGGAAAATATTAGAGGTATGGGTAGATTGATATGAAAAAAACAATTCTTCATGTCGATATCAATTCTTATTTTGCCACCATCCTCCAGCAGGAAAATCCATTTTTGAGAGGAAAACCTCTCGGCGTAATTAAAGATGTTGGGAGGACATGCTTGATCGCCACCAGCAAAGAAGCTAAGGAAAAAGGAATAGGCACTGGAGTTGGTAAAAGTGATGCTCTGACAATATGCCCAGACATTACCTTGATCCCAGCTGCTTTTAATAGATATTTAGATACGACAAAAAGAATGCAAAAAGTGTTTAGAAACATTTCCCCATCTGTGAATATTTATTCTCTAGATGAGGCATTCATTGATGTAACTCATTGTAGGAAGAATCTTTATCCAAATGTCTTAGAGTTAGGTGAAATGATTCAGGATTCAATAAAGAGGGAGCTTGGCAGTTGGGTGACTAGCAACGTCGGAGTAGCTGATAGTAGATTCATGGCTAAAATGGCTAGCGAAACAGCTCCTAAGGGTGAAGTATTTGAGGTAACAGCAGAGAACAGAGATTTAATATTAGCCACCACTGAGTTTAAGGATGTTTGCGGAGTGGGTTTTGCCTTAGCTAGAAAACTAAAATTATTAGGAGTAACTGTCCCCTATCAAATTAGATTTATACCAGAGGAAGACCTTAGCTCATTGTTTGGTCCTTTTTGGACAAAAGAACTACTAAAGGTTGCTTATGGAGAAGAAACACATTTATTAAGTCAGCTCGACAGGAAGGTCGAACATATGAAGAGTGTGGGGAGATCAATAACTGGGTATCGTTTATATAGAGACCAAACTGAAATAACAAATATACTTAAGAACCTTTGTATCGAAATAGTTTCCAAGGTAAGAAAAATGAATCTAGCTGGAAGGCAAGTTAGATTGGGTCTGTATGGCCAAAATAAGTATTGGTCAACTCACATAACTTTAAAAAATCCCATAAATCATTTAAATGATTTAATTCATTGGATAAATATTCTTTATCAGAGATGGGAAGATAAGTTTCCTGTGATTAAATTTGCTGTGAGGCTCTCACTCTTGAGAGAAGATTTTCAGCAAGAGTTGCTCCCGAGTTGGCAAAAACATGAGGCTATACAGAAAGCAATGGATTTAGTGAATAATAAGTTTGGGATCTTTACTTTACATCCAGCAGCAGTTCCTCCTAAGAATGAGCTGATTTATCCAGAAGTAACTGGTTTTCTAGGAGATAAGATTTACCAGCTTGGAGAGGAAACCTAGTCTTAAATGATATAATTTTAATATGCAAAATAAAGAGTTAGCTAGCATTTTTAATCAGGTAAAAGAAGAGATATTGGCTTATGAGGATATGTTTGTGTCACAAAAGGCAAACACCACTAAGCCCCAATACCATCTTTGGTCACAAAAAAATGTGGAAATAGCTGGAAGAAAAAGAAATAAAGTATATTTTGCAGGGGTAATCCAGCAAAAACATTTCGTTGGATTCTACTTTATGCCAATATATGCAGATCCTAAAAAGTTTAAAAAATTATTCTCACCAATTCTTCTATCTCTACTAAAGGGTAAAAGCTGCTTTCACTTAACCAAGATGACCCCAGAATTAAAAAGTGAAATCAAACTAGCTTTGAAGTTAGGTTTTGATGAATATCAAAACAATAAATGGGTATAGAGATAAATTAGAATACGCTCCTGACACTGTAAAACAGTTCTAGATACTTAGAATATCTAATAATTCTTTGCTTGATTTGTGAGGATTCTGATCATCGTAGGTATACGCTTGCCAACCCCTTTTTTCTGCAGCTTGAGTATTATGCAAAAGATTGTCAATAAATAAAATTTCTTCTGGTTTCACTCCTGACTTTTCCTCAGCGATTTCAAAAATTTGATCGTCTGGTTTTTTAGATCCAACCAAGCTTGAGTCAATAATTACGTCCCAATCAATATCGGGGAATAATTCATTTTTTTTAATTAAATCAAGCATTCGAGGGTACATGTTAGTTAATAGTCCTGCTTTATAATTTTTCTTAGCTAAATTTATCGCTGGCCAGATAGATGGGTTTTGCTCGAATCTATTGACAAAATCTTCTAACATAGAATATCCATTGGGAAATTTTAAGCCAGTTTCATTTTCAAACTCAGGAATGATCGTATCGATATCAAAACCCACACAGAGCTTTCTCCTATATTTTTTCCAAATTGAATCAAAGGCTTTTTCAGTTTTTATATTTACTCCTAAATCTTTTTTCATCTCAGTCCATTTATTGTTGTTTGTAAAATCAACAATTAAAACCCCACCGACATCAAAGTACACAAATTTAATTTTATTCATAATCTAACTAATTCTAACAGAAAAAATCTTGATTCATTTTACTGCTATAATTTTAGTATATGGATACTATCCCAGTTAATATTAAAGAGATCAGAAACTTTATTATTCAAGAAATTAAAAATTCAAGTAAGTGTCATCCTTGGTTCTGGGATGAGCACGTGGCAGTCGTGGAAAAAATTGCTTTAAAAATACTAGAGACACAAGCTCAGGCAAACAAAGAAATAGTTTTATTAAGTGTCTGGTTTCATGACTTAGGTAGAGCCTATGGGCATAACAAGGATCATGATGTTTGGGGAGCAGAATTTGCTAAAAAATATTTAACAGAAAAAGGATTTGAAGCAGAGATTGTGATGGGAGTTTACAATGCCTGCTTATCTCATCGGGTGACAGAGGTAAAACCAGAATCTGTTGAAGCTAAAATTTTGGCTACAGCTGATGCAATGAGTCACTTTGAGGAGGGTTTCTATTTAAGGATCTTCTTCGCTTGGAGTAAGAGAATGTCCAATTATCAGGAAATGAAAAATAAATTGATGAAGAAGATTGAGAGAGATTATCACCAAAAAATATTTTTTGACGAGTCAAAAGAGGCAATCAGGCCCATGTATGAAGCTTGGAAGATAGTGTTAATAACAAAAAATCCCGCCTGAAGCGGGACATTTTGATTTAATCTAATGCTGGTGCATTATAGACCGAACCTGAGAATTGATATCATCTTAACAGAATTTTTAATCTAAAACAATCTTAAAATTTTAAAAATGTGGAGGTGAGGAGAATCGAACTCCCAGATCAAATTTCTCAGGTTTAGTCCGGCAACCAGCACCACCCCCGACATTAGTAGAAAGTTTAACAAATAGATATTAAGAAATAATTAAATATTTTTGATATATAAATATATTTATTGTATTTACTAATTTGCTTATCTAATGCACAATGAAACTATGGATGAAAAAGGAAAGCCCGGCTTATATAGTGAAGAAGTTGGAAAAGAAGTTGATGTCACAGATGCTTCTGCTGAAGAAATAAAAAGATTCACAAGAGAGGCTGGAGTAGACGTAACCATATCAAGAAAAAAAGGAAAAATCTTTGCTCGAATAGTAAGATTTTTTGTAAAGCCAAAATAAATCTTGATCCATTTTACTGATATAATTTTGATTCATGATTCAAGCAATAAGAAAAGCGTTTTCTTCGCCATTATTTTTAATGGTATTAGCAGCCATAACTGGAGCTTCAACACCAGTCGCTGCTAAGTATGCCCTGGAAGCCTTCCAGCCTTTTACCATAGTAGCTCTCAGATTTTTCTTTGCCTCATTATTTCTTTTACCACTCATCCTCAGATCAAAAGAGTTAAGTTTAGATAAATTTAAGAAACTATTTTTTGTATCAGTCATTGGTTCAATCAATCCAATTTTATTATTTATTGCTCTTCAATTCACACAAGCATCATTCTCACCACTAATTTATGCAGGTGTCCCTGCCATGACAGCAGCTTATATGATTCTCGTGCAGAAACATCAAATTAACAGTAGAAAGTTAATGGGAATAGCCTTGGGATTTTTAGGAGTAGGAACTATTGTTGTTTTACCATTATTAGAAAATGCTGATAACATATCTGCTTTTGGAAATACAATTATATTTTTGGCTTCAATTGCATTCTTGTCTTATGGTTTGCTGAGCAAGAAAAAACAAAAAGAATTAAATGTCTCCCCGTTGGCTCTAACTTTTTATTTTAGTTTGGTATCTCTTCTGCTTAGTTTGCCTTTTATGGGCTATGAGTTGTTGTCTTTAGGATTTTCAGCTCAAATCAGCATAGTTCATATACTAAGCACTGTTTACATCGGCTTAGTAGGTACAGGTGTCTTCTATCTGGCTTATCAATATGCGCTCAAGCATGGTTCAGCAGTCAACGCTTCTTTATTTACTTATCTGCAACCAATTTTTGGAATTAGCTTAGCAGCTTTGATATTAGGTGAAAAAATAACCCTGCCTTTTGTTATAGGTGGAGCAGTGGCAATTATTGGAGCTCAACTTGCCTCTTCTAAGAAATAAAACTAAAAGATAATTTTTTTAATCTCTTCAAAATTTTGCACAGTATGATTTGGATTGCTTGTTTGTAGTTTTTTTAAATCATAAAATAAGCTGTGGTCTTGAGGATGGAATAAAATAGTTTTAGCTCCCGCAGAACTACCCATCAGCACATCACTTTTACTGTCCCCAACAACGATTGACTCTGGAGTACTGATATTTAGCCTCTTACATGTAGTTACCACTGCTTCTGGATCTGGTTTGGGATTAACCACATCTTCAAATCCAATTACTGAATCAAAATATTCATTTATTTTTAATTGCTTTAGCATTTTGTCTACGTACCATCTGTAAGCAAAACTAACTATTCCCAATTTGATTTGTTTTTTTTGGGCTAATTTGAGAACGTCAATGACTCCATTAAATAACTGGGCTTCATCAAAGTACTTATTAATTCCAGCAATGTATAGGTCTGTAAACTCATCTGTCTTCTGAGGCATATTTAAATTTTTGCAGATATGATCTTGTGTTTTGCCAAAACATTCATCAACTATTTTCTTGTCAGAAAAATTAATGCCAAAGCTTTTAAGCGTCCCGTCATAAGCTTTTATGTACAGAGGTAAGGTATCGGCTAGGGTGCCATCAAAATCAAATAGGATCGCTTTTATCATGTTTGTATTTTAGCAGATAGGGAATAAAGTGTGCTTAAGACAACTCTACTACTTCGGCAATTATCAGTAGCACTACTCCTAAGCCAGTGACTAAATATCCCCATTTATTACGTCGAGTAATTTTTTTGTGTTCCCCAAAAACAAATAGCCCGATTAAAGTAACAAATATTACTGTTAGCATTTTTGCTAAAGGCTTGTAGATCACCAGCGGTGCAGTTGTTAGAGCTGACAATGTCGCAAAATAAGAGATGCTAATTAAGATCGCATTCCCGATAGTAACCCCATAAAGTTGCTTGGTAAAAGGAAATTTGGCCTTACTAATCTTGGCTGCTATTAAAGTAATGGCAGCAGCAGATAATCTTTGGTAAACAGCTGCTTGAAGAATCATCTCAGAGCTAATATTTAGTTTTATTAGGAATTCCAAGGCAGCATGGAAAATAAAAAACTGAGCCATGCTCCACAGCCAAACACTTGATGTTTTACCACTCTCACCCTTATTTTTTTGGAGCAAATAAATAGAGACTGGCAATAGAGATAAGGCAATAACCTTGAGAGTACCTTCAATTGAGTGCAGATTAAGCAAACTCCCTTCACCTAAAAAGAAAAACCCCAGCAGCATCGGAAATGCCAAGCTATATTTCGACACCAAGGAAGTTTTAGACAATGAAATATTCATTGCATTGATCTTGCCCACAGTCCCCAAACCATGAAGGATTCCAATCCCTAGAAAAGAAAGTGTGTAAGTATTTATCGTCAAAGGAGTTTTAGAAATGATTGCAATCAACAGAAAAATTAAAAATGCAGCTGTAAACTCTAAGCTTAAGACTGCCATATTATCAAACTTGTTGAGTGATTTTTTGCGAATCCCGTCTTTAATGGAGAAAGAAATTACAAAAATTATTAAGTAAATAATCCAGTGCATCTTATTCTTTTTCTTTGAGTAGCTTAGTGATATCCCAGATTTGCAAGCAAGGAGCATTGTCTGGGCGACAGTATTCTTGGAGTAGATCTTCTGCTGGTACTTTCATTTCTAGGCGATGGCTATTCACAACTAGTAAGATTTGGTCAAAGCTGAGTGCTTTTTCCTCAAACTTCTCTGTGACACCTCTGACTGGGAATCCCACTCCCTCCACATAGATATTATCTACATTTTGACGGTGGAAATACATTAAGATTCCATCGGGGAGAGTACCAAACGAGCCCTCAGTTGCAACAGCCACAGTTTTGTTTTTAGATTGTTCTTTAATGTAGTCCACACTTTCTTTAATCCCATACCCAGATGACCATTCATAGAGATACTGTTCCTTGTCTGAGCTAACAAAGGGTGTCTTAGCGACATCAGTTAGAGAGAAATAAATAAATCTGCTAGAGGCTAAACCAATGCAGAGAACAAGTATTCCTCCTAAGATTTTTTGCAGCAACTTTTTTTCAAATAGTTCTTGGATCATTAGCGCAGCGGAAATAGTTAGGAATATGCTGGCAGGGAATAAATAGCGTGGATAAACTACTTTTCCCAGGAGTGCAATTGGGCCGGCAAAAATAATAGCTGAGAGCAGTAAGACATGTTGAATTCGTCTTTTCTTTAAGTCTGGTATGAACTGCCCCACTATATTTAATAGTAAAACGGGCCAAGTTAAATAAGCTCCAAAATAGCTAATATAGTTAGGAATGCTAATAATAGTATTTTGCCATTTTCCTTGAAGAACTACTTCTTGCCATGGGTAGAGAAAGTCACTTCCTCTAGAAAATATTTGTGAAAAAACAGGATGAAGCCTGAGGCTAAAAAATATGGCTAATCCACCAACAGTCGCTATTCCAATCCGAATAATTTGTTTTACTTTATGATTAATTTTTGTTTGTTTTATCCAGGGATAAATAAATAAACTGGGGATAAGCAGGACAGCTGGTAATTTACTCCAGAGTGACAGTCCAAAAAATAAAGCAGTTAATCCCACCCAAAGTTTTTTTTGTTTATGATTGACTATCTGCACTACTCCAATAGCTGTCAGTGTCATTCCTAATCCAAGTAGTCCGTCAGTGAGAGCCATGCGATGATGAAAAAACCAAAAGGGAAGAATACTACACAAAATCATGACTAACCAGGTAGTCTGTTTTTTTCCACCCAGTAGTTTAGTTAAGTAACCTAGGCTTAAGATTTGGCCTAATCCAATCAGCACAGCTACCAATCTAGCGGCTAGTAACTGGTTGGAAAGTAAAAATTGAGTCGGTACCATCAGCCACATCAGGAGTGGTGTTTTACCATCATTCATAGGGAAGAACAGATACTGTTGCCAGTCATCAATGATTAGTTGAGTCCATCTAATATAGATAGCTTCATCTGCAAATACTGGCAGAAGGGTCAGTTGATAGAGATGAGTTATTAGGTAAAAAACAATGATTAGGGCTGGAGTGAACCAAGGTATAAATTTTTTCACTACTATATTGTAGCCTAGCTGCCTCTACTCGCCAACTTGCGATGAGTAAAATGAATAATCCAGAATAAAATAAACGGCATCCAAGTGATCAACAGCTGTTGCCATTGAACATTTCCTTCATAATTTCCCTTCCAGATGTAAGGGAGATAGCGCAGCATCGAGCTAATTGATAAAACTAGTAAGCTTGTTTTCCAAGCCTGCCATTTTTTACCAATTAATGGCAACCAAACTAGAGACCAAATTAGGTACCAAGGCAGGAACTGCTTTGACCTAGGTGTTAGAAGTGGTAAAAACAGCAAAACCGAAGTTAAGAAAGGCCAGTTAGTTAAAATAAATTTATTTAGTTTTGGCCAAATATTTCTCCAGGGCAAGACTAAAGCTAACCAAACTGGAAGTAGCGCTAGAGTGGCCAATTTAACTGATGCCGAGAATAGCAGTAATGCTAGTGAGACAAAGATTTTCTTATTAGTTTTCTTTCCAGATACCACCAGCATTGCTACTAGAGCTGGTGCCATCATCCACAGATCATTATGAGCATTACTAACTACTTCAATTAATAAAAGCGGGTTAAAAAGTAAGCCTAATAGCCAAATATTTTGCTTTTTAATATTTTTTATCATCGAGAAACTTAGGAGGCCCAAGCTTAAGAAACTAAATAGTCTAAACACCAACCAGGTGATGGAGAACTTTCCTCCCCCCAAGGCGTATGGTAAAAGAGACAATCCTGTCCAGCCATAGAAATATGGGGCTGGAGTATGAGTGTTATGCATAAATCTAGTCCAGTTATCTGTGGCAAAGTCTAAGGCTGTCTGAAGATGAGGGTTAGCTTGATAAACAACCACCATTTTGGCATTAAAAATATAGTTAAAGACATCATGAGAAAGAGCATTGTTAGAGAAAATTAAAGGACTCGTAATTAACAATGGCAACCACCAAGATAATTTTTTATTTTTAGGCCATGATTTAAGTACTAGAAAATAATTCGTGAATATCAAGCCTATTAAAGCTAGATAACTGTAGGTCAGGAGTTGCCTGTTATTAAAAAAAGCTTCCCACATCCAATTTTGAAACTTCCAGTAAGGAGACCAGCTAGTTAAAACTAGATTAGGAGCAGTGAGTGAATAAGAAAAAACTGTGTAGACAGTTAAAAGTAAAAAGTAGGCCAATAGATATCGATTGAGTTTATTGCTGAAAAAATCAGACATCTTTTTTGTATTTACCTTTGAAATCAGCAATTCTAATTCGGATGATATCTTTGAGCATCCGGAGCGAATCTTTAATTGGGTCGACCCGGTCTGTTTCATGGTGATGCCACTCAATTGGGACTTCGCTTATTTTTAAGCCATTCTTTTTAGCAATAAATAATAGCTCTACATCAAAAGCACCGGTGAAGGCATCACCTCGTTGCTCTTGTTGCCCATAGACATGAAGTTGGTTAAAGAGAAGTTCAGTTGCATGATCTGAGAATAGTTTGAAACCACATTGAGTATCTAGAATACCAGGGATGGCTAAAATTTGAACTAAAGCATTAAAGCCTCTGCCCATCAGGTGTCGATACCAAGGCTCTTCATCTCTAACTGAGCCGACCATCTCTCTTGAGCCAATTACGACTTCATGATTCTGTTTTGCTCTTAACCAAAGTTTCTCAATTTCAGCTAGCGGTGTAGATTGATCAAAGTCTGTAAATAATCGCCACTGGCCTTTGGCAGCTAGCATTCCAGATTTAACAGTCGGTCCCTTGCCAGCGTGAATATTTTCTAAAACATTTACTTGTGGGTGCTTTTTCGCAAATTGGTGAAGCTTTTTAAGCGTGCCATCTTCAGATCCATCATCTGTAAGAATTACTTCCCAGGTGTAGTTTTGCTTTTTAAGGTAATTAACTACATTCTCAAGAACATTATTCTTTAGATTTTCCATCTCGTTGTAAGAGGGGATGACTACAGATAGGTAAGGTTTGGTAGACATTGTTGTAGTATAGAAAAAACTGGGGCGCAGCTCCAGCGGAGTTATCTATCCTCTCTGGTACTAAAGAATGTTATTTCTGGTCCATTTGGAATATTAATAGTTTTCTTGGGTTCTTTATCTGGAAAAACTACTATTTCATAAACTGGTGAGCTAGAAATATCTTCTACCAGTTGTTCCTCAGTAATGACTACCAAAGTTTCTGCTTCGCCACGATGAGCTCTTTTTAGAGGTGGCCGATCAGTGGTAGTTAAAAAGTACCGATAATTTTGACCATCTAGATCACCTGAGCCCGCAAATAGAACTAAATTATATTTTTCATCAGGTTTTATCTCCTCATAAATACTATTAGCGACAGCTTCCATATCGCCGATGGTCCAGCCCAAACTATTAAGTGGTAAGTTGTTAAAATTAAACCATAGGAAATAACTTAGAAAAGCCCCGCTAGCTATTTGGCCAATTAGTTTCCCTTTAGTGATTAGAAAACCAATCACTATTCCATAGATCCAGAATGTAGCTGGGAATAGATAGGCAATATAGTGATCAAAGATAGTGTGTTCATATAGGGAAGTGCCGATAATTCCAGTGAAGAGATAAGCAGATATGACTATCCAACCAGACCAGTATTTATTTTTTTTATTTTTTATTAATAACCAGCTCAGGATAGCAAGGACAGAAGCTAATAAAATTGTATTTAAGAGTCGTTCTTGACCAATTGAGATCTCAAACAGAATGTGCATGCCTCGTCCGTGAGTTTCAGCAATAGTTTCTAAAATTTTATTAAAGAAACTGACGTCAGTGGCAGTCTTGAAGTTTTCTTCTTTGGAAAGCAGCTTATAGAAAGCATTCGCATTTAGCCACTCATGTTTGGAGTCAAATAAAACCAATGGGGTAAATGAGAGAAGAAGCAAAAATACTCCAGCAGCAGTGGCCTTGAGTTGAAGAGCTAATTTCTTTGATTTTTTCTTTATCTGCAAATTTTCATACAAACTAACTAGCCAGACTATTCCAGCTCCTCCAGCTGAGAGCAGAGTCAGATAATGAAGTTGCATTAGTACTGCAAAACTTAAGATAACCCCCACCCAGTACCAAGAGTTTTTTTGCCAGGCCTTGTAGGTAAAATAGATCATCAATGCTGATACTAATGGTGCTGGATTTGGATTCCAACTAAAACGAGTGTAAGTGATGACAGTTCCAGTTAGGGTAAAGAATAGAGTTGCTATTAAAGCAGCTTTCTCACCAATTAAATCTTTTCCTAATCTATACATTAGCCAGACTGTGACAATTCCTAGTATTGCTACCCCATAAACCGGACCCATTGGACTAGGATAGCTCAGCCATAAAAATGGCAGCATAAAGTAGTAATAGAGTGGACCTAAGTACATGTTGCCAACGCTAGTCACTGGTCCAATAAACACTAAATCTTTTTCGGTAAAAATTTGAGAGACGATCATTGCATCTCGGCCCTGATCTCCTTGAAATGAAAGAGAATCCTCAAGGTTATATAAACGCAGAAAAGCTGCTGTAGAAATCAAAACTACTAATAAAATTTGTGACCAAGAGAGGCGTTTTAAAACCTTTATCATTAAGATAGCCAGTTATTTCTTTTTTTTCCAGATAAAAGCGTTGTAAGCAAAGAAGTTCCAGAACAGTCCCAATAAGATGCCGATCATGACATAAAGGGTGCCAGTGTCAAAATTCATATTTATAACTGGGATCATGAATAGATCAAAAATACCCCAGACTTTTTCACCAACTGTAGCCACAATTAGCTGGATTAAGATTGAGCCAGCTGAAGTAATATTAAACTGCAGAAACTTAAATGGCGCTTGAGCTAAAGTTATCTTGCGGTCAGCAAATGTCCACAGATTATTCAAGGCAAAATTAGATAGAATGGCAATCTCAATACTTAGAAAAGTAGTCAGAGTAAAGCTAGTTAAAAACAACCAGCTAAAATCTGGCAATAAAGCTCTAAATAATTGAAGAGTAATCAGTTGGACTAGGGTTCCTAGCCCTCCGACTATTAAAAATTTGAATATGCGGTGGTTGAGGATTGATTTTATTTTCATCTTTATAATATATGATAGCGCATTTTTAATGTATTCGGGGCCGATCTTCGATTTACCAAAAGTTCTATCTCTAAACTTGTATGGGACCTCACTTATTTTGAGTCCTTTTAGTCTAGATTTATGTAAGAATCCAATTTGAAAAGTATAGCCAGCAAATTTCTCGGAGTTCATTTCTGGAGAGACCAGTTCATAGGCTTTTTTTGTAATAGCTCGGTAGCCGCCAGTCCAATCACGAATAGAAAAATCAGTTAGAATAATTCTGGTAACAATATTTCCCACTTGACTCAGCACTTTACGGTGAAAACCCCAATCATCAGGAATACCTCCGCCAGGAATATAACGTGACCCGAGGACTAAGTCGTCCCCCTGATCGATTCTGTCTAAAAATAGCGGAATTTTAGTCTCATCATGAGAAAGATCGGCGTCAAATTCAAAAACCACATCAGCTTTAAGATCACCAAAGGCTTTCTCCATTCCCTTTAAGTAAGCAGCTCCTAAGCCAGCTTTTTGTTTGTTGATTAAAAGATGAAGTTTTGACGAATACTTCTTTTTTTTCTGTAATTTTCTGACCAAGTCATATGTTTTGTCTGGAGAAGAGTCATCTACAACAAGAATATTCATTTCCCAGCTATTTATTTTGGCGAAGACATCAAATATTGCTGAGACAGTTATTTCAATATTATCTTTTTCATTGTAAGTGGGGATAATAACAATCGCTTTTTTCATTTGCTATTTCTTGCTTTCCATCTCCAATTCAGCCTCCACCATAAGGGTAACTAACTCTTCAAAAGTGACAGAAGTTTTCCAACCCAGTTTTTCCTGGGTTCTTTTTGGATCTGCAATCAGCTGATCAACTTCAGCGGGTCTATCAAAAGCTGGGTTGTGTTTGTAAATTGATTCCCAATTATCGATGCCGGCAGCTTTACATGAAAGTTGTAAGAACTCTCTTACTGAGTGAGTTTCACCAGTTCCAACCACAAAGTCTTCTGGGTTATCTTGCTGAAGCATCAGCCACATGGCTTCGACATAGTCTTTAGCATAGCCCCAGTCTCGTTCAGCATCCAGGTTTCCTAATTCTATAAACTCTTGTTTACCAAGTTTAATTCGAGCTACTGCATTAGCAATTTTACGAGTCACAAATTCTAGTCCTCGGCGGGGGGATTCATGGTTGAAAAGAATTCCAGAGACAGCAAACATGTCGTAGGATTCTCGGTAGTTAACAGTAATCCAGTGCCCATAAACTTTAGCCACCCCGTAAGGTGATCGGGGATAGAAAGGAGTGTTTTCATCTTGTGGAGTTTGGCGGACCTTACCGAACATTTCTGAGGAGCTAGCTTGGTAAAATTTAGCGGAAGGACAAGCTAGTCGAATGGCTTCCAAAACTCTAGTTACTCCAATAGCAGTGAAATCTCCAGTCAATACTGGCTGTTCCCAGCTAGCTTGGACAAAGGATTGTGCAGCTAAATTATAAACTTCGTCAGGCTGAATCTTTTTAATTGGGTAGGTAAGGGAGTGTTGATCCATCAGATCACCAGAGATTAGCTCTAGGTTGGGATGGTGGATGATGTGTTCAATTCGAGCGAAATTTTGAGTGCTGGTCCTTCTAGTTAAACCATAAACTTGGTAGTCCTTTTCTAAAAGTAACTCTGCTAAGTACGAGCCATCTTGGCCAGTAATACCGGTAATGAAAGCTTTTTTCATGATTGTGATCTCCAATATAATAATATTCTTTTTAATGTTTCTTCAATTTTTATTTCAGGTTGCCAACCTAAGTCTTTGATTTTTGCAGGATTTGCAATTGCTGTTGGCACATCAGATGGTCTCATTCTTGCTTGATCAATTTCAACCTCAATTTTAACCTCAGCAAATCCAAGCATTAGATTCAGGACTTCCTGAATTTGATGTCCATGACCAGTGCCAATGTTATAAACCTGACCAGCAATGCCCTTTTCCATTAAGAGCATATATGCTTTTACCATATCTTTAACGTCGGTAAAATCACGGCTAGCGGTTAGGTTACCAACTTGAAGAATTTGTTGTTGGTTTTTTTCAATAGCTGATATCTGTTGAGCAAAAGCAGCCACCGCAAAATCTGGAGTTTGTCTTTCTCCAATATGATTGAAAGGTCTAGCTCTGATGATATCCATCCCAAAGCTTTGGTAGTAGGAGTAGGCTAATAAATCTTGCATTGCTTTAGAAACAGCGTAAGGACTGGCTGGTCCTAAGGGGTAAGTTTCTGTGATTGATTGAGGGCTATGTCCATCATAAGACTTAGTTAGATCGTATGACATGGCACTGCCAATAACTAGTAAGCGTGAGTCAGGAGAGAATTTTTTAACAGCCTCAAGAATATTAAGCTGGAGTTGAGTGTTATTATCTAGAACTTTTTTAGTATTATTAAAGCTTTTCCCAACAGCAGCTAGCGAAGCTAGATGATAGATTTGATTTGGTTTTATTTTCTCTATTAAAGCAAATGTTTTCTCTTGATCAGTTAAGTCTAGTTGATGAATTTGTGATGAAGGTAACAGTTGGTGAACGAACCCTGGCTTGTCAGAGTAGCTAGTAACATGGATGTTTTTTTGACCCAACTCAGCTAGTTTTTCCACTAAGTGTGAGCCCACAAATCCTGTTCCTCCGGTGATAAGAATTGTGGGTTGATCCATGTTTACTTTCTACCAATACCTAAGTAAGTGTAGTTGTTATTTATAAGAATGCTGGGTTCAAATTGATTCCGACCATCGATAAAGAACTGTTGCTTATCAAGTTTTGTTTTAGAAAAGTCAAAGGAAACAATCTCTGGCCACTCGATTACTGCGATGATAACATCAGCCTCAGCAACTGCTTCTACAACACTTTCTTTCTGGGAGAAATTAGTTGAATCTCCCCTCCATTTTGCCATGGGATCGAACCCAGTTACTTCTGCACCATTTTGTTGAAGGTGATTGATAATAGCAATGCTGGGAGCTTCGCGAGTATCATCTGTATTAGGTTTAAAGGATAATCCGAGTATGGCTACTTTCTTGTTTTTCCAGCCACCAACTTTTTTGCCTAATTTCTCCATTAGATATGGGGTTCGAGCTTGATTTAAGTCATGAACTTTATTCATCAGGTTGTCTGATTCACCCACTGCTCTAGAGTAGGCAGCTAGTTCACTAACATCTTTAGGAAAACAAGAGCCACCATAGCCAAAGCCTGGATACCAATAGTGATCTCCGATTCTGGAGTCTTCACCAATGCCAGCAATAACCTCTTGAATGTCAGCTCCATTTTTTTCACATAAGTCTGCCACTTGGTTAATAAAAGTAATTCGAGTTGCAAGATAGGTATTGGCGGCATACTTAGACATTTGAGCTGACTCTGGTTTCATGACAATTATCCTATCGGATAGAGGGCGGTGAAGCTGGGCTAATTTGTCAGCCGCTTTCTTATTCGTAGAGCCAATAACCACTCTGGAAGGATGAAGTGTGTCTTCAACTGCAGTTCCTTCTCTTAAAAATTCAGGAACGGAAGCAGTGGTAAAAGAAACTTTAGCTTTTTGTTTGAGAATTTTTTCTATTTTTTTATTTGTTCCAGGAGGAACAGTGCTTTTAATAACTACAATGGCGTCTTCTTTTAAGTAAGGAGCCATGCTCTCTGCTGTAGCCAGGACATATTTAAGATCAGCCTGACCATCGGCAGCTGATGGTGTCCCGACCATAATCAAAATAATTTCAGCGTCGGTGATGGCCTCTTGGTATGAGGTGGTAAAAGTCAGGTTGCCACTTACAAGGGTTTTATTAAGGAGTTCGTTGAGTCCTGGCTCAAAGAAAGGAACTTGGCCTTTAGATAGAGAAGCAACTTTATTCTCATCAATATCTAATCCAGCCACTTCATGACCATGAGAAGCAAAAACAGCAGTTGTCACTACCCCCACAAAACCAGTCCCAATACAAGCAATTTTCATTTTAGACCCTTAATTTTAGAATAAAATTTAGCTGGTATAAAAGGTGCTGTGCGCATTGTCTAATAATATCACAGCTAAGGTGATAAAATTATGTTTAATATGAAGATAAACATCATCACTATTTTTCCAGCCATGTTTGAGTCTGTTTTTGCGCAGAGCATTCTTAAACGAGCCCAAGAATCAGCTAGCGTAGAGATAAAAGTACACAATTTAAGAGATTGGGCTTTGGATAAACACAAGATGGTGGATGATCGTCCTTTTGGAGGTGGTCCGGGGATGGTTTTGAAAGTAGATGTGTTGTGCCACGCCATTACTGATTTAAAAGAGAAAAATAAGAATTCAAAAGTGATTTTACTGAGTCCTCAAGGTGAGAAATATTCTCAACAAAAAGCAGAGCAGTTTTCGAAAAAGGAAAGCTTAATATTAATAGCGGGTCATTATGAGGGTTTTGATGAACGAATTCGAGATTATGTAGACCTAGAATTATCAATTGGTGACTATGTGCTGACTGGTGGAGAAATTCCAGCCATGGTTATTGCAGATAGTGTAATTCGTCTTTTACCTGGAGTTTTAGGTGATGAGAACTCTGCTCCGACAGATTCATTTAGCGCTGGCTCTAGCTTGCTAGGTCATCCCCAGTACACTCGGCCAGAGGAATTTGATGGAAAAAAAGTACCCGCAGTTTTAAAATCTGGAGATCACGGGGAAATAAAAAAATGGAGAGAGCAAAAAGCTAGGAAAAAAACTCAGGAGAAAAGACCTGATTTAAGCTAACTGTTTCTTAATGTCTTCTAGGGCTTCATCTATAGTCATTAGCTTAATCCCCAGTTCTGCTTGCACTTTTTGATTGCTCATCTTTAGACTTTTTTGATAAGGTCTCTCTGTTGTTTTCAGGTACTCTTCCAAGCTTCCTTCTTTAACAGTCTTTGGATCAAAGCCAAAAGTAACCGCTATTTTTTTAGCTAATTCAAATGGAGAAAGTGAAGATGAGTTGTGAAGGTGAAAAATTCCTTGAGGTTTTTTTTCGATCATAAGCTCAATAGCTCTCGCCATATCATCAATATAAGTTGGAGTAATAGTCATGTCAGCAAACTGAGGGTAAAGAGTTCCTGTGGCTAGTCCTTGTTTAGTTTTAGCTACAGTATCTGGCTTAGCCGCAAATTCAGCTCTGAATGGATAACCAATTCTAGCGATGGCATAATTTTCCAAAGTTTTTTCAATTACTTCCTCTGCCCAAGCTTTAGTTTGTCCGTACCATTCAATTGGGTTGCGCAGATCAGTCTCAGCATAAGACTCTTCTTTGTCACCAGCAAAAACAAAATCGGTTGAGATGTTAATTAGATAAATATCATTTTCTTTACAAACCTCTGCGATATTTTTTGTACCAGTCACATTTACTCTATAGCAAATTCCATCTTTATCATCTGTTTGAGCAAAAGCCCCATTAACATCAGTAAAAGCTGCCAGGTGGATCATGACTTGAGCAGGATGTTTTTTAACAAAGTTTCCAATTTTAGCTTTATCTGTAATATCTACTCCGGTAGTGAGGTCCATGTTAAAGAACTCATACTTATCCTCAAGCATCTCAGCAATGCGTGAACCTACTAAGCCAGTCAAACCAGTAGTTAAAATTGGTGTTTTTTGCATAAAGTCACTCCTTAGAATTTTTGTGGAAATTTTTCTCTTAAACTAATTGTGTCTAAGTCTCGTTGAGAAATAATCATTTCTTCTTTGGGTACTGGCCAAGTCATATTCAGATCGGGGTCAAATAATGAAATAGCCATATCCCCAGCTTGATTACGGTCTTTATAGAGCCGATCAACTGCATATGAATAAAGAGCTGGTCCCTCGATCACATAGAAAGAATTGGCGATCCCTTGTGTAACATAAATACTGCCAAAATTAGCATCTGGACCATCACCCAATTTGATAGTCACTACCTGTCCAAAAGTCTCTGACTCTGGTCTGATATCAGCTAAAGCGCATAAAGCAACTCCGTGAGTGACTGTAACTAGTTTATTCCATCCCTCAGCATGAAAACCACGGATAGAATTAGTCTCAGACAAACTAAGATTGAGTTGGGCAATTTGAAATTTTTCTCCGGTGACCTCTTCTACTTCTGGAATTCTGCCAGTTTCAGTGAAGAAACCACGCTCATCTCTAAAAACTTTTAAAGGCATGTAGTAGAGACCTTTGAGAGGAGTTTTAAAGAAAATATCAGTCGCTTTTTCTGCTTGATTGGGGTTGTAGCTAATTGGAGTCATAATTCTATCCTTGTTTGTAGTTAATTTTGAAAAACTCTTGAGATTTTTCCTTAAGTGGTTGCCACCATTGAGGATTATTTTTATACCAGGAGATAGTCTTAGTCAAACCTTCTTCGAGAGTAACGTCAGGTTTCCAATCTAATTTTTTATTTAATTTACTCCAATCAACACTGTAGCGTCGATCATGACCTAACCTATCTTTAACAAACTCAATCTTATCCTCAGATTCTCCCATCAGATTAATAATCATCTTCACTATTTCTAAATTAGAAATGTCCTCAGTTAATCCTCCTACTAGATAGGTTTCTGCATTCTCACCTCGGTGCAAAACAGCATCAATAGCACTGCAGTGATCTTGGACATAAAGCCAATCTCGCACATTTTTACCATCTCCATAGACAGGTATTTTTTTGCCTTCAATCAAGTTTGTAATTGCTAGAGGGAAAAGTTTTTCTGGGAAGTGATATTCACCATAGTTGTTAGAGCAGTTAGTAATGATATAGGGCAAACCAAAAGTCTCTCCGTAAGCCCTGACCAAGTGATCTGAGGCGGCCTTACTAGCAGAGTAGGGGCTACGAGGATCATAAGGGGTTTGATCATTAAACTGTTCGTCAGATTCAAGTTCAAGTGAGCCAAATACCTCATCCGTAGAGATGTGATGGAACCTTTTAACTTTATTTTTTAAGGCTGCTTCCAGTAGAACTTGGGTGCCAATAGCATTAGTTTCTAAGAATACAGCTGGTTCTAAAATTGAGCGATCGACATGAGACTCAGCCGCAAAATGAACAACTAGGTCAATGCCTGGCATGATTTCATTCACTAACTGACGATCTAAGATGTTGCCCTGGATGAATTTATAATTTGGTAAGTTTTCGACTTCTTTTAGATTTTCTAAATTACCAGCATAAGTGAGTGCGTCCAAATTGACTAAATTAGTGTCCGGATATTTTTTAAGCCAATAATGAATAAAGTTGGAGCCAATAAAACCAGCTCCACCGCTGACAAGAATATTTTTATATGGAGTATTAGTTGGCATTATTTTTCTCCTCAGCCTAATTAATTCAGTTGTTTTTTAATATTGAGCTTAAATTTATCTTGGTCTCTAATTGAATAAACCCATTGCCCATCATAAAGGTATTGAGCAGGATGTTCAATCGTTCCCGAAGGGTCTTCAGGATAAATTTTTAGGCTAGTATTTATCAGCTGAATATTGTCCTTATTAGGAAGTAATTTTTTACCAGTGGCGATTAGCTCTGTTGGAGTTAAATCAGCTGCAAGGTGATCCAGATAATATTTATATAGCTGCCCGGCTAAGTCGGTATCTAGAAGTGTTTTTTTACTAGTTAATTTTTTTACTAAGGCTTGGATCACGGCCTGTTGTCGGCTTGAGCGAGCATTATCAGTATTTTGATCATTATCACCATGCCGGCTGCGGATGTATTTGAGAGCTGTCTGGCCGTCCATCTTTTGGAGGCCAGCTTCAAAAGTAATCACCTCATAGAGATTTTCGGGATCTGCTTCAGTAGTCACATCAACATCAGTCCGAGGGAATTCTTTGTCGGTAAATCCTTGCTCTACGCTAACTTCTACGCCACCTGCTAAATCAATAATCTCCGCAACCATTTCCATAGAGACAACTAAAGTGTGGTGGATTTCTATATTAGTCATCTCTGAGATAACTTCTTGGCTAAATTTTTGAGGATTTTCTGGGTAACGTTCTAAGCCATAGGTATAGAGAGCATTTATCTTTGTTTGGTAGTCTTCACTCCAGAGGTCTCTAGGCAAAGGTAGTAAAGTAATTTTCCCTGTCTCCAGATTAATGGAAGATAAGATAATACTGTCAGTTAAGGGCTTAGAGTCACCTCTAGTTTCTAGGGTATCCACTCCTAATATCAAAATATTTTTATAACTATCAGTTTCTGTAGGAGATTGTTCCCACCCAGTAGCTAGTGTTTGATGAAGATTTGGAATAGACACACCAGCTGATTTAGAAAAATTGTACAGTTTAGAGTAAGCAAAGATGCCAATACTAATGGCGGTCACTAAAAGCATGCCCAAGAAAATTAAAACTGCAAAAAAGTTAATTTTTAAAAAAATCTGTAGTTTAGATTGTGACTGACTAATTTTAGGTTGATTGTCTTTATGAGACTCCATGATTAAAATATTATCTCACAAATCAACTTTGTGTGGTTTATGATCTCTTTATTGAGTACAATAAGAAATTAATGAAGAAATTCTTAACAGTTTTGTCTTTACTAGCCATTATTACTGCTTCTTCATGGGCCCTGGTTCATCCTGAGTTTTTTAGAGCACATGATTATATTCATGCGGCGAGAGTAATCGAGATGTACCGTGCTTTAGGGGATGGGCAGCTACCAGTCCGGTGGAGTGAAAACTTTGGCTATGGCTATGGAATGCCACTTTTTGAGTTTTATGCGCCACTTCCTTATTATGTTGGCGCAGCTTTTCATTGGTTTGGACTTGAAGTCTTAACTGTAGTCAAGCTTTTATTCTTATTTTCAGCTATCTTTACCGCTTGGGGATCTTACAAATTGGGGGGGAGATTTTTCGGTCATTCTGGAGCAATTTTAACTGCAGCGGCAATCACTTTAGCTCCCTATAGAGCAGTTAATCTTTTTGTAAGGGGTGCTTTAAGTGAAGCTTGGGGAATTATGGCCATGCCTTGGGTTTTAATAGGTATTTTGCAAATAGTTAAGCGTGAGAAAAATGGTTGGAAAACTCTCACTATTTCATTAGTAGTCTTAATGCTGAGTCATAACATCATGACAATGTTGTTCGTACCACTGAGTTTGCTTTTTACAGTTCTATTCTTGGGTTACCGCAAATGGATTGTTCATCGAAACAAAAATAGTGAGTTAGAAACTTTGCTTAGGGTTAGTGGCTCTTTACTATTAGCAACTGGCTTATCAAGCTTTTATCTTTTTCCGGCTTTATTAGAAAAGAACCTCACTAAAGTAGAGAGTATCTTTTCAGGATACTTTCACTACTCTCATCACTTCCTTTATATTCGCCAGTTTTTTACTCTGAATTGGGGCTATGAAGGTTCAGCTTGGGGTCCAGATGACGGCCTTTCATTCTTTTTGGGTGCAGGACAGTTGGTTGGTTTGATAGGGTTAGGGCTATTCATCCTGAATAGAGTTTTGAAAAATAAGAAACGGAGTCGAATCTTTGCCGATAAAAAAATTACTCTCTCTGTATTATTGGGGTCAATCCTAGGTCTATCTTTGTTTATGAGTATCCTAAAGTCAAAACCTCTTTGGGATACATTACCTGGTTTACCTTATGCTCAGTTTCCATGGAGATTCTTAGGAGTGGGGATTATCTTCTTGGGTTTGTTAGTGGGGATGAGTGCTAGCTTAATTAAGCAAAGAAAATTTCGATATCTATGGTCGTTTGGTCTATTAATAGCTTTGCTATTTAATGCTCAGCTTTTTCAACCTAACGAATTTTTAACTGATGCCAATCAGTTTTATTACACTGATACTGGAATGATCCAGCGAGAGATGAGTGGCATCCTACCAGATTATATTCCAGTGCAAATGGCAGAGAGTTTAGTTCCACCAGACACGTTGGCATGGTGTAAAGATGGTTGTGATGAAGAGATAGAGGTCCTAATAGATAGAAGTCATGAGAATCTAATCAAAACTGATTTTTCAGCTGATAAGAAAGTTGAGTTTGCAGTTGCAGATTTTCCCGGTTGGGAAGTAGAAATAGATGGTTTTTCAGTAGATAAAAAAACTGGTGAAGATGGTAATATAGTCGTCGATGTTCCTCAGGGAAGTCATTTAGTGGGAGTGATTCTGTCTTCTAGCAATGTGAGGTGGTGGAGTGACTTAGTCAGTTTCTTGAGTTTAATGGTTTTTATTTATTTATCATTTGAATTAAGAAAAGAAGAGAAGGTTATCTAAACATGACTCAATTGACTTCTCAAGATACAGCTCCAGATTTAGAAGAAATATTAGATAAGGATGAGCTGCAAAGTATCAAGAAGAAAACTGTTTCAGGAGCAGTTTCTTATGTCGGCAGAACAGCTATTCTACAAGCTATAGGGCTAGTCTCATCTTTATTTTTAAGTGCATTCTTATCTCCAGAAGACTTTGGTATCTATGGGTTCGTGGTCCAGATTATTGGGCTATTAGTTTTCTTTTCTGATATTGGCTTAGCAGCGGCTCTGGTTCAAAAAAAATCTAAACCTACTCTGAAAGAGTATCGAACTGCTTTTACGGTCCAACAAATTTTATCTTGGCTAATAGTAGCCGTGGTGGGAATTATTATTTCTACAGGCATAGTCCATCAGAAAACAGGTCAGGTTGGAGTGTGGGTGTTGCTTAGTTTGGCCTTTTCTTTTCCTCTGGCAACTTTAAAAACGATTCCTTCGATAAAGTTAGAGCGAAAACTAGAGTTTTCTAAATTAGTCTTGCCCCAGATCTTTGAACAAGTTGCTTTCTACTCAATCCTAGTTTTCTTAGCTTGGAAAGGTGCAGGAGCATTGGCTTATGCTTATGCAATCATGGCTAGATCAGTGATTGGGGTAATAGTGATGAGTTTAATTCAGCCTTGGAAGATAGGTCTGACGTTAAATAAGAAAGCCCTCAAAATTTTAATTGGTTATGGTGCTAAGTTCCAGTTAGCAGACTTTCTAGCCAGGATTAAAGACCAGCTATTTTTCTTAGCTCTAGGAATGTTTTTGCCGCTTAAAGAATTTGGTTATATTCAATGGGCCAAGACTTGGTCTCAGTATCCTTACAACTTAACAGTTCAGAATATACTAGCAGTTACTTTCCCCACTTTTTCTAGATTACAGAATAATAAAGAGGCACTAAGGAAAGCGATCGAGAAGTCAATTTTCTTTATTACTTTAGCAATTTTCCCCATCTTAGTCGGAATGAGTGTCTTCATTAAGCCGCTAACAGTAGTTGTTCCTAGCTATGCTAAGTGGCAGCCAGCTATATTCAGTTTTATCTTGTTTACCATTAGTATTGGTTGGGCAGCCCTTTCTTCGCCACTAGTCAACACTCTTAACGCAATTGGGGAGATCAACAAAACTCTCAAGCTGATGATTCTATGGACAGTTCTAACCTGGATCATAACCCCGATTTCAATTTCATTTTTCGGATTTAATGGCGTTTCAGTAGCAGCCTTTGCTATCTCATTCACTTCATTCTTGCCAATTATTTATGTTAAGAAGCACGTCAACATCAATGTAATCACTAATATTTGGCCACAGTTTCTAGCGTCATTGGTTATGGGGGTAGTGGGTTGGAGTGGCTTGTCTCTTTGGAGCCAAAGTTTGAATTGGATGCTAGCTGGAATGATGGGGGTGAGTCTGCTGTACGTATTGATCGTATTGATGTTAGGATGGAAGAAAATATGGGCTGAGCTATCAAGCCTGAAAGCAAAGGTAATATGACCCTTTCTGTTATTATTTCTACCAAAGATCATGAAGCAGTTATTGAAAGAGCACTCAAATCAGTCAAATTTGCTGATGAAATCATTGTGGTTGATCTTCATAGTCAAGATAAAACCGTAGATATAGTTAAAAAATATACTGATAAAGTTTTTTCACATCAAAATTATGGCTATATTGAACCAGTTAGAAATTTTTCTATTAGTAAAACCACTGGTGACTGGATCTTAATTATTGATGCAGATGAGGAAGTCACTCCTGGTTTAAAAAAGGCAATCTCCAGTATTGTTAAGGCTAAAGATCAAGCTGATTTGCCAGACTGCTTTTACTTGCCACGAAAAAATATTATCTTCGATAAATGGATCCAAAAAACTGGCTGGTGGCCAGATTATCAGCTGAGGTTTTTTAGAAAAAATCACGTCGAGTGGTCTGATCAAATCCACAGTGTGCCAATCACCAAAGGTGAAGTTAAAGAATTTCCAGCTCAAGAAAAGTTTGTTCTCCTACATCATAATTATCAATCTGTCTCAGAATTTGTAGAGCGATTCAATCGCTATAGTTCTATTCAAGCTGGAGAGAAAAAAACCAAACAGGAGCTAACCTCTTCAGAAATAATAGAAGAATTTACCAGTTCTTTTTTACGTCGACTTTTTTCTCAAGAAGGCATAGAAGATGGTGTCCATGGAGCAAGCTTGTCTATTTTGCAGTCGGTTTCAGATGCAGTCATGAAAATGAAAGTTTGGGAAAAGCAAGGTTTCCCTCAGAAGAAGCAAAGCTTAGAGAAAACTTTGGGCTCTCTGTCTAAGTTCAAAAGAGAGCTGGCTTACTGGATGGCTGACACTCAAATCAAGCACACTAGCGGTATTAAGAAGTTGATCTGGCGATTACGAAGAAAGCTAATGATCTAGTGACTTCATCTTTCAATAGGATATAATAATTACCATGGATCATATCTCGATTATATTGGTTGATTACAATTCTCAGGAATTGACCAAAATGTGTGTTCGTTCGTTGCAGGCTTTAAAAGCTAAAAATTTTACTTATTCAGTAATCATTGTTGATAATGCTTCCCAAAAACCAGTTAAGCTACCCAAGTCTCTTCAAGATGATCATGTTCATGTCATTAGGAGTGAGTCAAATCTTGGTTTTTCTGGTGGTAATAATCTGGGTGTAACTTATGCAGCCGAACATTATGATCCAGATTATATTTGTTTGCTAAATAATGACACTACTGTTGATCCTGATTTCTTAACTCACCTTCATGACAACCTAAAAGATGAAGACTCGGGTGGAATGGTAGCTCCTAAAATTTATTTTGCTAAAGGCTATGAGTATCACAAGGAGGCTTATCCCAAATCTGAATTAGGAAATATTATCTGGTATGGCGGTGGGGCAATCGATTGGCCAAATCTAATTGCTTTCCATCGAGGAGTAGATGAAATTGATCGCGGTCAATGTGATAAAACAGTTGAAACAGATTTTTGCACCGGGTGTTGTATTTTGATTTCTAGAGAGATACTGGAGACAGTCGGCATGCTAGATGACAAGTTATTCTTATATTATGAGGATGTGGATCTAAGTGTTAGGGCTCGTAAAAAAGGTTTTAAAGTGTTGTATTGTCCTGATTCATTTATTTGGCACCACAATGCAGGATCTAGTGGTGGTTCCGGCTCAGCTTTACATACATACTATCAAACTAGGAACAGGGTCTTTATCGGTCTAAAATATGGCTCTTGGAGAGTCAAGTTGACTAGTCTTTCTTATGCATTGAGGACTCTATTGAATGGAAATCCAGTTGAGAAAAAAGCAGTTTCTCATGTTTTAAGTAGAAAAATGGGGAAGCAACCCTATGACAAAATCTAAATCCACTCGTAATCCTAGTATTACTGCGATAATTATTGCTAAGAATGAATCAGAGATGATCGTTAATTGTATTAATACTTTATCTTGGTGCGATGATGTTTTAGTTATAGACAGCGCCTCAGATGATAATACTGCTAGTTTAGCTGAGAGTGCTGGAGTGAGAGTGGTTGGTTTCTCTCATCGGAGCATGGCTAAGGCTAGGAATGAAGCTTTAAAAAAAGTTAAGACAGATTGGGTAGTTTATGTTGACGCTGATGAACGGGTAACTCCAATTTTGGCTAAAGAAATTATGGTCCAGATAGAAACATCGGCAGCAGTTGCTCTGAGTATGCCTCGCCAGAATATTCATTATGGAAAAATAATGCAGCATGGTGGTTGGGATAAAGATCCCGTAACACGAGTCTTCAATAGAAATAAGTTCGAGGAATGGTATGGAGATATCCATGAAAGCCCCAGGTTTACAGGAGAAGAGATTAGGCTAAAATCACCTCTAATTCATCTTACACATCGCAATACTCTAGACGGATTAAAAAAAACTATTTCTTGGACAGCTATTGAGGCTGATTTATTAGCTAAAGCTAATCCCAAGCCAGTTAAGATCACCACTGTTTTGCGAAAAGGAATTATGGAGTTTATTCGACGTGGAATTTTAAAACAAGGCTATCGAGATGGCACTGAAGGCTGGATTGAGTCTATTGTTCAAGGCATTAATAAAATGTTAGTTTACGTTCAGCTTTGGGAAAGACAGCGCAAGCCCTCTCTAGAAAATTCTTACAAAAAAATAGAGCAACAGATTTCAAAAATGTGGCAGGATGAATAATGAAAATCTGCATTTATTCACCCTATATTCCTAAACATACTGGCGGTGGTGAAAAATATATTTTGGATGTGGCAACTAGCTTAGCCAAAAAACATACGGTCTCGATTGCTATTCCTCAGCAGTACGCAGGTGATGCTTCGATAGTTAAAAAATATGAGCGATTCTTAAATCGTTCTTTAGATAATGTTTTTTTTGTGCCTTCGCCACTAGGATCAGCAGCTAGTTTTATCAAAAAACTTTTTTGGACTCGTCAATTTGATGTGGTCTACTATTTAACTGATGGCAGTTTGTTTTTGTCTTTAGCTAAAAAGAATATTCTTCATATTCAGTTTCCCTTGAAGATTGATAAAAGCTCAACCTTAGAGCAGTTTAAGTTGAAAAAGTGGCAAGTTAAAAATACTAACTCTGAATTTACAAAGGAAATAGTTGAATCTAGCTGGCCAGTAAAAGTAGATCTAATTCATAATCCACTAGTAGATGTGGGTGAGCTTAGTAAAGCTAGTCATTTGATAAAAAAAGAAAAAATTATTTTAAGTGTGGGTAGGTTTTTCCGTCAGTTACATAGCAAGAGACAAGATGTTTTAATAGATGTTTTTCGGAAACTAGTTACTAAATATCCCACAGAAACTAAAGGCTGGAAACTAGTCTTTATTGGCTCAGTGGAGGATAAGGAGTATCTGTCTGCGGTCAAGCGTAAGAAAAGGGGTTTGCCAGTTGAGTTTTATCATGATTTAGATAGGAAAGAGCTTTTAGATTGGTACGCTAAGGCTAGTATTTATTGGCATGCTGCTGGATTTAACGTTGACCAGGAAAAACATCCAGAAAAAGTCGAGCATTTTGGAATTAGCACCGCTGAGGCTATGTCCGCTGGCTGTGTGCCAGTAGTCCACGGTAAAGGCGGTCAGTTGGAAGTGCTGGGTGAAAAATTGATTAATCTTTTATGGAATGATGAAGACGAATGTTTAGAAAAAACTAAGCAAGTTATGAGTAGTGAGAAGTTAAGAAGTAAATACCAAGGTATTGCAAGAAAACAAGTCAAAAATTTTGATTTAAATGTTTTTGAGAAAAAATTATTTGATATGATTAATTCATGAAAAATAAACGCTTAGTTAAATTGGGTGTTTCAGTCGTAATCCCTACTTATCGTGGAAGTGTATTAATGGAGAAAAATCTGCCCTCAGTTTTAAACTCACTCCGGAATGGCGATGAGGTGATAATGGTTGATGACGGTGGTTTTAAAGAAACTCTAACCTGGTTAAAGAAAAAATTTGAGCTTGGCAGAGGTGTTAAGAAAGATGACTTCACCCTATACAAAGGTAAGTATAAAAAGGGTCAGAAGAATATTGAGATTAGCTATGTTCTAAATCATACTAATTTAAGATTTGCCGCTAATAGTAATCGGGGAGTAGAACTAGCTGTGCACCCATTAATTTTTTTAGTTAATGATGACGTTAGTGCTTACCCAGATACTGTAAAAAAATTGGTCCCTTACTTTAAAGATGAAAATGTTTTTGCTGTTGGTTGTCTAGAGTTTGATCATGAACATGGGGGAGCCAAAAGTGGTAAGAACAAGCTTTGGTTTGAGCGAGGCATGTTTATTCACTCTAAAGGAGATGATCTCAAAGCAGGTAAGACTGCTTGGGCAAGTGGCGGCAGTGCCATGTTTAGCCGAGAAAAATGGCTAGAAATTGGTGGACTTGACCTAGCTTACTATCCAGCATACTGGGAAGATATAGATCTATCTCATATGGCTCGAAAAAAAGGTTGGCAGGTTTTGTTTGAGCCACAAGCAAAAGTGGACCATAATCATGAAACTACCAACACTGATGTTTTTGGGCAAAAAAAGATGGAAGAGATGAGTTGGAGGCATGCCAATATTTTCACTTGGAAACATGCTGATCTGTGGCAAAAGATGGCCTATTTGTTATGGAAGCCATACTGGTGGTGGAAGATGGCTCGTGGGTCATGATATACTTTGATTACTTTATTTAATTAATAGAAAGAACTTATGTTTGAAGGAACTCCTATTTCCAAAGAAGCAGCAGAGGAGGCAGCAAGAGAAGCTGCTGAGAAGAACATTAATGCAGGTGGTAATCTTCTTAACGAAAGCATAGGTGCAATTACTGTTTCTGAAGGAAAAGAATTTGGTTTGTATCAGTTTCAATAAAATCTTCTCTTCCTGGTTATCTATACTATGATATTGATGAAGAAGGCAATGCAACAAATATCAATCAGAGGTAAAAGAAGTAAACAGTTGTCCTTTTTTTCGTTATAATAATCTTTGATGTCTTTTTTCAAACGCTATAGTAGTTTCTTGTTATTAGTTTTAGTTTTATTTTCCTTTGCAATTCGCTTTTTATGGTTGGATAGATCTCCTCGAGGTTTATTGATAGATGAGGCTCATTTTGGGTACATTTCTTACTCATTGTTAGAAACAGGCATGGATGAGCATGGTATTTCTTGGCCAGTTATTTTCAAAGGTTTTGGTGACCAAAAATTACCAGTTCAAGCATATTTGTTGATGCCATTTATTAAGCTAATCGGTTTAAATTCGGTTGGAGTTCGTTTGCCTTCAGTAATTTTTGGATCATTACTGGTGGCTGCTATTTACTGGCTGTTGCGAGAATTTAAGATAAAAGAAGAGCTTTCTTTATTTGGTTCATTAATAGTGGCTTTAAGCCCATGGACTTTTATGATGAGTCGTTTTGCGTATGAAGCTAACTTAGCCTTATTATTTTTTACACTTAGCTTAGTTTTTTTACATAAAGTTGCTCGGGGAAAAAGTAGTTGGTGGGGAGTCGCTTCAGCTTCACTGATGGCCCTGACTTGGTATACCTATATTGCTTTTCGTCCTGTGACCTTGTTGTTTTCTGTTGCTGTTTTGCTTTTTCTGTTTGTAAGCAAAAAAATTAAGTGGCAACGAGTTGCAGTATTTGGGGTTGTTCTGGTGGCTTTGGTAACCCCTCTTTTTCATCCACAGTTAGCAGCCAGCGGAGCAGCTAGATTTAATCAAGTTGGTATTTTAGCCGATGAGGGTGTGGTGATGGCTATTAATCAAAACAGAACTTTTTGTGATGCCAAACTACCGCGATTACTTTGTTATGGATTATGGAATAAACCACTTTATATAAGTAAAACCTTAGTCAAACGTTTTGTAGCTACTTACTCACCCCAGTTTTTATTTACTACTGGGGATGTCCAAAATCGTTACCAATCTGTTGAAAATTTTGGCCAGTTTTACTTAATTTTGCTGCCATTATTATTTCTGGGAGTGGTGGGAACTCTATTTAAAGTTGATGCTCAAAAAACTTTAAACAATGATCGACTCTTTATTTTACTAGGTTTATTAATTGCTCCAATTCCATCTATTTTATCTGGAGAGCCACAGATGGTGAGGCTTTCTCCGTTATTGCCATTTCTAGTTTTGCTAATAACTTTAGGTGTTCAAGTTGGGTGGCAGTTTCTAGCAACTCGCAACTGGCAGAGAATTATTGGTGGGGGATTAACAGCGGCAGTTATTTTATCAAGTCTCCCCTTTTTAATTAGTTTTTATACTATCCATACAGTTAAGTATGATGAAGCCTATCAATCTTACTTGCCTAAGTTATTTGAAACTATAGACTCTTATCCTGACGAAGTGTCTATTTATGTGAGGCCCTTTTTCTCTGATCCAATTATGGCTTATGCTTATTATCGTCAAATTAGTCCCAGCCATTACCAAGAGAATGTTATTTTAGGCAAGAAAGAGGACTCAGGTTTTCAGCATGCGGTTGGCCTAGATAATCTGATAGTTTCTGAAGAGCCAATGCTGAATATTGGTTGCAGAGCAGTTAAGGAAAATAAGGCAGCTTATTTTGTAACAAACGAAGACTTCAAGAGGCCACCTATTCCCTACTTATATCAAGCTGTGTCTGAGAACGGAGCAATGAACTACGCATACGTTTATGACACCGTGGCTTATGCTTCCAAGCACCCTGAGTTGTGTTTAGATTGAACTATCACTTACTGCATGTGAGCGTATAGAGTCATGGTCCCATCTTCGTGGAAGACTCGGACATGATTCCCCAGTGAAGTTGCTCCTCTGTAAAAATAAGCAATTCCTGATTTTACAGACTTAATAGCTTTATTATTAGAGTCGACTAGATCAACTCCACGGTGGAAGTTGCCTTGATAAGCGGAAGAGTAAGGGGTATTTCCATAACACTGGGTAATTCGAGGGTTATTCATTGGCCAAACAGAGTTGCCACCTCCCACAGCTTTAGTAGTAGCAGATGAGACATCATTGCAAGAGTGAGGTTCAAAATAAACACTCTTTGAAGATATGAGAGAAAATGGATCTCTGTGTCTAGAAAAATAATATGAAGCTCCAGCAAACAAGTCATCATTTTCATCTTCTGTTAGGTTAAAGTAACTGAAGTGGAGATGGGGTCCAGTCGAGAAGCCAGTGCTACCCATAAAACCAATTACTTCTCCCTCAGCTACACCTTCTTTTTTACCAGTAAATTTGGCACTCACCAGGGCCTGAAGTTCTGCTTGAGCATCAGAGAGCAATGTTTGATATCTAGCTTCATCATGTTTGGTGATGGCTAGTAAGTTTTCCTTCTCTTGCTTTTGACTGGCTAAAGTTACTCTTTGTGCCTCTAGTTTGCTTTCAATTATTTCTAGTTCTAGCTGTTTTTCTTCCTTTAGATTTTTTTGTTCATCGTAGATCAGGCGCTGAGATTCTGCACGCTGCATCGCTTCTAAAGTTTGCTTTTTAGCTAATTTTACATACTTGTATTCTGATAAAAAATTATTTAATGATTTACCTCTAAATAATAAAAATATTGGGTCAATCTGAGTTCTTTTGTATTGCTCTCCAACTCGTTCTACTAAGATGGAGCTGAGTCTATCTAGTGAGATATTCAAGCCTCCAATTCTTTCAGCTAATTCTTGGACTTCTTTTTGCAAGGCATTAATCTGGAATAAGGTTTGATCAATCTGTAACTGCTGAATAGCAATGTTGCCATTGATAATGCTAATGGTAGTATCAAGAGATTTTTTTTCTTGTTGTTTTTGACTAACTAGACTGCTGCAAGTATTGATTGTTTCCTGTAGGCAAGCTTGTCTATCTTCAGCACTATCACATGAGTTTTGGTCACAACCAACTCCGTAAATAGGATTGGGTTTAATAAAAAAAATGAAGCCGATGATTAGGGGTACAATGCTCAGGAGCCAATGACGCTGCATTCTTTTATCCATAGCTTCATTTCATCATTCTTTTTACTGCAGTGGTGCCGGCAAACCCACCCAGAAGAATAGTGATTAAGGTCCCGATGCTAAGCTGAATAGCAAATACTTCCCAAGGTATAGGTAGAATAGAAATTGTACCCAAGAATTCTTTGAGCCATGGAGTGAGGTAGAGTAAGGCAGCAAACATCACCCCCCAACCAGTGAGTGATCCTATCAGGCCGTAGATGACACCTTCAAAAAAGAAAGGTGCTTTAATAAACCAGCTACTAGCACCTAAGAAGCTCATCACTTGGATGGCTTTTTTGCGGTGAGTAACTTTCATACTGATCAAAGCAGTAATAATCAAGAAAGAAGTCAGTCCCAGTGTCACTACGGTAGCAATTCCGATATATCTAACTGAAGTAGTCCAGTTAGTAAGAGAATCAATGATATCTTGCTGAAAAACAACCTCTTCAACCGCATCTAAACCTGTTAGATCATTTTTAACTTGGACCAAAGCTGATATCTCATCTGCAGACACTTCAATACTAGCTGGCAGAATATCGGCTGTGACTAGTTCTAGTAAAAGTGGGTCATCTCTATTTTCATCTCTATAAGTAGCCAGTGCTTCTTCTTGGGTAATGAGCTGAATGTCTTTGACATATGTTTTCTGTCTCATTTTTTCACTAACTTGATTAATTTCAGCCACAGATGCATCTAGCTCAAAGAAACCAATTACTTGAGGTCTAGTTTCAAAGTAATTCAGAATTTGTTGGGTTCCTAAGATCATTAGTGAAAAAGAGTAAGCCACAAATAAAGTGACAGCGGTTATTGCCATAGCAGTAATGCTTTGGAATGGAGAGCGTCTAATATTAGTGAGGGCAGTAGTGAAAGGATTCATTTCTTCCCTTTCTTTTTAGGTTTGCTTTCTTCTAAGTCTTCAACTTTTTCCTTTGTCTTAGGAGCGTCCTTTTTAACTTTTTTTGCTGGGGTTTTCTTCTGCTTAGGCTTATCCTTTTTTTTCTCTATTTCCTCTTCCTTCTTCTTGACCCTTCTTTTCTTTGGTTGTGTATCTAATACCAGTTCACCATTTTTTAATTCTAAACGTCTAGCAGCAGCCATTTCTTCAAGGACTACCACATCATGAGTGGAGACCAAGACTGTTGTCCCCAACTGATTTATCTTTTTGAGTAAATTAATGATAGCTAGAGAGGATTCTTTATCGAGATTTCCAGTTGGTTCATCAGCAAATAAGACCGGTGGTGCTACAGCTAGGGCTCTGGCAATGCTGACTCTTTGAGCTTCTCCGCCAGATAGTTCATTAGGGAAGAGCTCAAATTTATCTTCCAATTTTACTAATTTTAATAGATCAGTCACTCTTTCTTCAATCTCATCACTAGATTTACCAGCAATTAGTAAGGGTAGAGCTACATTTTCCCAGACATTTGACTCTGGTAGTAGCCGATAATCTTGAAATACAACTCCGATTCGCCTGCGATGTAATGGGAGTAGTGAGGGTTTTACTTTTGAGAGAGGTAGATCGTCAAAAATGACCTCCCCTTCAGTAGGAGTGTGCTCTTTAGTGACCAGGCGCATTAGAGTGGTTTTACCACTGCCTGTGGGGCCAGTGATTAAAATTAATTCGCCTGAGTCAATGACAAAACTAACATCTTTTACTCCGTAAGTATCATTGAAAAACTGCTTTGAGACTTTGTCAAAAACTATCATAGGCAGATCTAGTGTAGCGCTTCTAATAAGGCGAATGCAATACTACTCTTCGCTAGGAGCTTGAGCATCAGTGTTCAGAACTTCAATTCGGCCCACATCCATTAGCCAGCCAGCTTTTTGGCCTTTAAATGTCTCTCCCCAAATCTTGACTTCCATACCGTCAAACTTATCTAGGTCAGTGATTGAAGAAGTTAAATAAACAGTTTGTGAGATACCACCAGGGCGAGTAATTTTATGAGAGCCTTCGCCGTTAATGCCACCAATCTCCAGATACCCTTCAGCTGAGTCTTTAAAAGTGTCTTCATCTTTAACTCCAAAGATATCACCGGCTTTGATCTGGCCTTCTTCTGCTACTCGCTGTAGATCAGACGGACTAGGGAGGATGCTAATAGATTTGGATTTAAGCTTGAAGCCACCAAATCCGGTGGCTACTCCAGCAGCAACAGCGACAATACTTAGAATAATGGCTAGTTTAGGTAAAGGTGATTTCATAGAGCTGTCATTATTATCGGAGACGAGAGTTTCGTCAACAACACTTTTTCTTTCAACTTCAGCTTGAGTGGCTGTTTCTTCTCCCAACTTAGGAGCAGTTGATGGAGGAGTGTCTTCGAGGTTAATTTTACGCATCTTCACATCATACTAAGTTTATCAAGTGGTGGCTAGAGTTGTCTGACAGCTTCCTTAATAAATTGATCTAGGTCTCCATCTAGAACTCCAGTTGTATCAGATGTCTCGTATTCAGTTCTGGTGTCTTTGACTAGTTGATAAGGATGGAGAACATAATTCCTAATTTGTGTTCCCCAGGAGGCATCAGTATGTTTGCCTTTTACGTTATCCATTTCTTGTTTTTGCTTTTGAGCTTCTTTTTGGGCTAAAATAGCCTTCAGTTTTTTCAAAGCTCTCTCTTTATTTTGGATTTGAGTTCGTTCTTCTCGGCATTTGACGACAATAGAAGTCGGGACATGTGTTAGTTCAACTGCAGAGCTAACTTTATTGACATTCTGCCCACCAGCTCCGCCGGCTCTACTAAACTGCCATTCTAGGTCATTATCTTTGAGCTCAATCTCAGTGCTATTGGCTTCCATGAGTGGGAGTACTTCTACTAGTGCAAAAGATGTCTGGCGTAGATTATCTGCGTTAAAAGGACTCAATCTAACCAATCTATGAGTTCCCACCTCGTGTTTAAGAAAACCGTAGGCGTAAGGAGCAGTAATTTCATACTCAGCGCTTTTAATTCCAGCCTCATCGCCACGTGACTCTGAGATAAACTTAAATTTCCAATTTTTGAGCTCAAAATATCGCAGGTACATTCTGCGGATCATTTCTGCCCAATCCATAGCTTCAGTTCCACCTTGTCCAGAGTGGATAGACAGGATGGCTCCATAAGCATCGTATTTTTGATTCAGAAATTGATTTAGCTCTAGATTATTAATGGCTGATTCATACTTAGGGAGTAATTTTATGATTTCATTCTCTAAGTTTTTTTCACTAGCTTCATCTAAAAGGTCTAGCATGGCTTGAATATCTTTTGTTTGCTCATCAACAGCTGAAATTTGTGAAATCTGAGCTTGGAGTTGAGCAGTTTGTTGCATGACTTCCTGAGCATTTTGTTGCTGCCAAAAATCACCCTGATAGGTTTGAGCTTGAAGTTCTTGCAGCTCATCTTTAAATTGAGTCAAGTTAAGACTCTGAAGTATCTTTTGAGCCTTACTAACGGCTATCGTAATTCTTTCTCGAGTTTGTGAATCCATGCTGGTATTGTAACAGTCAATTATCTAAGTTTACGAGAGTGTCTTTTACCAGGTCTAGAGATAGTTCTTGATCGTGGTACTTAAGGTGGTAAGGAATACTGTTTACTCCTGATTGTTTCTGGATAAAGATTTGTGATTTCTCGCTGAATGTTGAGCTGGCTAGTTTAACTAATAGTTTTTTAGTTTCTCTTTCCTTGAGGGTAAGTAAAAATCCAACCTGCTTGAATTTTTCTCCACTAGAGTTGGAGATTAACTCTTCATCCCAGCCAGTTATTTTTTGATCATCAAATATAATTTCTTTAATGTCTGTCTCTGGGGAAAGAATAATCCTTTGATAGTTAACGTATCCTAGATGGTCAGCTTCATCTGGGTTTTTATTTTTAGAACTAGGAGGGAGGTTTCGATTTACAAATGTAACTTCAATAAGAGCATTTTCATCTGTAATCTCTAGATCAACTGCTCTATCTAGGTGTTGGTTGGCTTTGTTGATTCCCACATTAGACTCAACAAGCATTAGATATGAAGCATTTTCTGCCTGATAAATTTTCCCAGAAATATTTAATTTTTCAAATAAAAGCTGTAAGTCTTGATCATGGCTGAAGAACTGGAGATCTTTTTTCATAGCACTAGTAATTATTTTTTTTGCTAAAAGTTGTTGCTGATCTGTATTTAAATTTTGTAATTCAATTAAGAGTTGATTGAAAAAGGTGGCTAAGAAATGCTGTTTTTGAACACTACCTGGAAAGAATTGATCTCGATCTGCCCTAGCGACATTGGAGAAATTAGTTTTAGTGATGGTTTGGTCATAATCATGAATGTAGATATCTCCAGTTACATCAAGTATTTCTTCGACTACCGGCAGGTTGATAGCGATAGCTCCATCAAGACCAGCTTCTTTTCCAAAAGCTAGGTAGGTTAGAATTTGTTGGGCGCTAGTGGGAAAGTCTGGGTGCCAGTTAGCATCTCGTAAACGCAAGCCATCTCCACCGCTGAGATACTCTTTGGCTCCAGTCGGGGCTTCGATAAACCAGCCAAATTGGCCGTCTGGGACATAGATATCTTCAATCTTGAAATTTTCTAGTGCCCCATCCCTCAACTCAACTTTAGCATATGAGCCTAAGAAGCCACCTGCAGCTCGTAGCTCTTCAGTATTTTGGAAGAGTAAAACGTAACTCTGCTCACCAGTCATGACCTTTTGAACAATAGTGATTAAATCTGGAGCTAAGTCTAGTTGGGCTTGTTTGTCAGCAAGCATCTTTTGAGTCAACCAGCTTTTTGGTGACTGATCATTAAAAGTAGTCAAAGTTTGACTTAGTTTATTTAGATCAGTTTTGAGTTGCTTAGCTTGATCTATTTGTCTTTCTTTATCGGTAGAGAAGAAATTTTGAGCATAATCTTGAGCACTAATTAGGGTATTTCGGCCAGCTCTCACTAGTCTAATTCCAGTTATACCAATTTTAAACGTGGGATAGAGAAGAATTATGACAGCAACAACCAGCCCGATTTTGAGTAGTTTCAAACGATGCATCTTAATATCTATTGTGCCACAGATTATTTGTAGCTGACTGAAAGAATTTTATCACCCTGTTCAATTTGATTGAGCACTTCAACCCCCGCGGTGATTTCACCAAAGACAGCGTGCTTACCATCTAACCATGGGGTGGCAACGTGAGTGATAAAGAGCTGACTCCCACCAGTATTTGGACCAGAGTTGGCCATGGAGAGGACTCCAGTTTTATCATGTTTTAATTCGGGGTCAAACTCATCGGCGATTTGGTATCCAGGTCCACCTGTGCCCCAACGAGCTTCCATCCCGGCTTCTTTGGTGAGCGGATCACCGACTTGAGCCATGAAATCTGGGATGACGCGGTGAAAGATAATTCCATCATAGAAGCCGTCTTTGATTAAGTTTAAAAAGTTTGCGGTAGTCAGTGGGGCTTTGTCTCTGAAGAGATTAAAGGTCATTTCGCCTTTGGTGGTGGTCATGGTGACTTGAGTTGCTTCAATAGCCTCGAAATCATTAATGGTTTTCATAGTGGTGCCTTTCTGTTGCACTTGAGCCGGCTCTTGTTTTTGAGTCAGCTCAACATTCTTAGTTAGTTTTATATTTTGATCAGTTTTTTTTTGAGTGCAGCCGGCAAAGATAAGGCTACTAATAACTAGGGTAGTAAGGAGGACGTTTTTTTTCATACAGGTGAGTATAAAACAAAAACCGCTTCAAAGTGAAGCGGTTTAAGCGATTCTAAGCAGATTCGCCTAACAACCTGATAATTAATTCGAATTATATATGTTTTTTAAATTGGTTTTAAGTATCAAATCTAGAATGTGGACCCGCCGGGAATCGAACCCGGTAAATCAAATTATCAGGTTGATTGGGCAAGCCTGCCGGGCCCACTTAGTAATTACTAAAGCAGATGAAGATTACCAAAAGTGTAACAAAAAATTATTTGATATTTCTTAATCAAGAAGATGCTGTCGTTGCTTGTTCCAATATTTACTCTGTCTGCATAATATTTTTGAAGCCTGCTCTGGGTGCTCCATGATTTCTTTGACAATGATCTCTAGAAAGATGGTGTTTTGTGAGCCTTTGACTAAGATTAAGTCGTGTTGTCCGACTAGTTTTTTGACAGTTTCTAGTGCTTCATAGGCAGTTGTAAAAGAGTGAGTTTTAGTTTTAGCAAATTTCAACTTTTTAAGTTGAGGGAGAGTATATTTGGCAGTCAAAGGTCCTACCAAGATAATCTCATCAGCATTTTTAGCAGCTATCTTAGCTAACTCTTCATGATCAGCTTTCTCTTGTTTGCCAATTTCACGCATGTCTCCTAGAACTGCAATTTTTTGACCCCGCACTGAAACTTCACCCAGCATCCGCAATGCTGCTGCAGTTGGCTCAAAGGAAGAGTTATATGAAGAGTCAATAATCATCGAGCTATTAATTCCTTTAATCAAGGTAGATCTGCCGGGTAGCAGCTCAAAGTTTTTTTCTAAAGTTTTGATTCCTTGCTCAATTTCTATTCCTAGTTTTTGTCCGAGCAATAATGCCGTCGCTAACCCACCGAAAGATTCTTTCAGTAGAAGTTGTTTTTCAATCTTAAGGGTATATTGCTTTCCAGAACTAATAAAAACAAACTCAGTTCCTTTAAGACTAACCCGATATTTTAGTAGCTGCATATCTGCTGGCTGGGCAATAGAGAAAGCTAATTTTTTAACATCAATGCTTTTCACCAGATCAACAATAGATTCATGATCTTGAGAATAAATAGCCAATCCATTCTTGGGTAAAGAAAGCAGTAGTTTACCCTTTTCTGCAGTGATGGCTTTAATCGTATCTGATCCTGAGAAATTCAGCCCATGGACGTTATTAACATTTAAAAATACCCCCATTTGAGGCTGAATTATTTTCAACAAGTACTCCATGTTTTTGGGTTCTTGATCGCTATCAATACCCATTTCTACTACAAGTAGTTCATATTTTGGCCAATGAGAGATAAGTCGCCACAAGCTGAGTTTCAATACTACTAGCCAACCCAACCCAGACCAATTTCTAATAGGTATATCTAGAATCTCAAATGGAATGCCAGTTTCACTGTTGCCAGTAAGAGTGCTCTTAACTGAGTATTTAGTTTTTAAAACTTCGTTAATGGCTTTGACGGCGCTGGTCTTGCCGGCACTACCGGTTACTCCAATAATAGTCGGATTATTTTTCTTTAGCTGGAGTTTGGTGGCGATCAATAACCATGAAAGAATTAATTTCTCAACTTTTTTTTTCATGATGGCTGATATTCGTAAGAGAGCTGCTGTTTTTTTTGCCATTGCTCTTCAGCTAGTCTTAATAGTTTGGTAATTAGATCAGTGTAGCTGAGGTCAGTTGCTTCCCAAAGTTTGGGGTACATGCTAATCGAGGTAAAACCAGGTAAGGTATTTATCTCATTTAGGAAATGCTTCCCAGTTTGTGGTTGATAGAAAAAGTCAACTCTAGCTAGGCCTATGCAATCTAAAGCTCTGAATGTCTCAACAGCAGTAGCTCTGATTTCATCAGCAACTTCTTGAGGAATATCTGCGGGAATGGCGACTTTTATATCATCAGTAATATACTTAGTTTCATAATCATAAAACTCAGTGTTGGGAACGATCTCGCCGCAGACTGAAGCCTTTGGATTATTGTTTCCTAAAACAGATATTTCGATCTCTCTCATCTCACCAATGCTTTCTTCAACAATAATTTTATGATCATATTGAAGAGCTTCTTGAATAGATTCTTTCAGCTCTTCTTTGGAATCAGCCTTGGTGATGCCAACGCTTGAACCCATATTAGCTGGTTTGATAAATAGAGGATACTGAAGTTGTTGATTAATATTTTGAATAACTAAATCTGAACTATTTTCCCACTCATAGCTAGAGAAACTAATGTATTTTGTCTGAGGAATATCGTAAAAAGCACAGACTTGCTTTTGGATGACCTTATCCATTGATAGTGCTGATCCTAAGACTCTTGGTCCTACGTAAGCCACGTTGAGTAGCTCTAACAAACCTTGCATAGTTCCATCTTCACCATTTGGTCCATGTAGAATTGAGAAGATGATATCTGCATCTAGTATTTGCTTGTCAGGGATGAGGGATGGGTTCTTGGGAGAGCTTACTTTTCCATCATGAGTGACGCTCTCTATATTCGGTCCAGAGTGCCACTGCCCTTGGTGAGTAATACCCATCGCTAAAGTTTTAAACTTAGTTTTATCGATATTTTCTTCAATAGATTTAGCTGAGCGAACTGAGATTTCATGTTCTCCAGATTTTCCACCAAAAATGATTAGGATATTTTTCATAATACTACTTCATTATAGTATAGTTTTATTTTCTTTTAATCTCATAGCTTTCTAGATGTCTTAAGAAAATTGCGGGTGCATCTTCAAGTAAGAACTGTTGGAATTCTTGGTAAATAGCTTTCCGTTCATTTTTTTCAGCCGTTTTACGACCTTTTTCTAACAGAGCATCAATTCGAGTATTCTTATATCTAGTAAAATTAGTGCTTTGTTCTGAGTGCCAGAGGTAGTATTGATCTGGATCTGGAGGAATCTCTTGACCCAGTAATAAGACTTGGAAGTTATTGGTATCCGGGAAGTTGGTGATTCTGATATTAACTTCGATCTGAGTATTCACACACTTGTCTTTGTCTGTCACTGCTTTTTCTTCCAAACAAGCTTGATATGTATGTTCCCCGAATTCTTCCCATTCTTTTTTAATACTTTCTGCATCATTAGCAAAATTTTGAGTAGTGGTTAGCTCAATATTAAGTGGCTCAAAAGGGATCTCATCTAGAATCCTCTCAGTAGCTCTGTCTAGATCTTTATTGTACGATTTGCCACCCTCTAAATAGGCCCAAGAGTTAGGATTGATGGGACCATAAGCTCTGACTTTACCCTCTTTTTTAGTGATGGCATATGATAGCGCTTGGCGGATATTTTTAGAAAATAGTGGGTGAGAGTTATTGAAGAACACTGCTAGATACCGATTCTCATAAATATTAGAAGAAATATCTAAGTTTGGCCAATCAGAAACATCGTAGCTAGAAGAAAGGTCTGGTAATTCATCAACTTCACCTCTTTTGAAAGCTAGGATGGCTTCATTTTCGGTAAAGTAAAAACGGTAGATAATCTTTTCTTCAGCTCCACTGAGAGTAACTTGCTTCAGTTTTTGGCCAACTTGTTTGTAGTCTTCTAGCACATATGAGCCAATTCCGATCAGCATTGGTCGTTTGAAAAACAACAGATATTTCTTCTGGATAGTTTTAAAAACTGGTCTAGCAACTGTAGTCGGGAATGGCACAAATTCATCTGGGAGCTTAAAGATGATATCGTTAGGAGTGGTAATAATCTCTACTTCTGGCAGCTGATACTTAATGTCAGCTGGTTCCAGTTCTTCACCATCTTGCCAGAAAACGCCTTTCTTAACTATAAATCGATAAGTTTTCCCACCATCTTCAATTGCCCAGCGTTGAGCTAAGTAGGGACTAACAGTATTATCATCTTCGATTTTTGTTAAACCAGCACTAAGTTGGTTTTGGATAGAGAGGGGTAGATTATTTAAACTATATTTACCGACTAAGCCTACATAGCGGCGAGGTTTTTGGTCAATCCTTTGGACAATCGATGAGATAGAAAATGAGAAAACAACTAGCGCCCCAATTACTGAAGCACCTAGAATCCAACCATGTTTTTTAAAGTAAGTAGTAATGTACCAATACAATTTACGCATAGGCTCATTATAGTATTTTCTAGATGATGATAATAGCTAAAGACAATCCAGCAAAAATAACAATACTGACGATGGTAAAGTAAAAAAGTACCTTTTCTAATCCTCGACGAGTATGATAAGTTTCACCACCTCCACCCCAAGTGCTACCAAGACCTGTTCCTTGAGCTTGAAGCAGAATTGAGGCTGTAATAACAACCGAGATCACTATTTGGGCAATAAGTAGGATGTTTTTCATATAGTTTTAGTTAATTATTATTTAGCTACCTCATGAAATCTAGTTTCTCTAATGACAGTCACGGTCACAGTACCAGGATAAGTGACATTGTCTTTAATTTCATCTCTAATTTTAGCGGCTAAGACCGTCACATCATCATCTTTAGATTTATCAGGCTTTAGGAGAACTCTAACTTCTCGTCCAGCTTGGATGGCATAGGATTCAGCTACTTCTTCATAGCTGTTAGCAATGCTTTCTAACTGTTCTAGTCTTTCGACATAGCCTTCATGATTTTCATATCTAGCCCCTGGTCTAGCACCAGAGATAGCATCAGCTATATAGACGATCATTTGTTCTGGTCCTGAGAATGGTTCATCCTCATGATGTTGAGCAATACAATCAACGACTGCTTTTGGAAGGCCAAATCTTTTAGCGACTTTGACTCCCAACTCAACGTGACTGCCTTCGACATCATAAACAACTTTACCTACATCGTGAAGCAAACAGCCCAATCTAACAGTATTAACATCAACTTTCATCTCGTGAGCTAGTTTGATTCCAATCTTAGTTTCTTCTAAAACGTGAGCAATTAAGTTTTGTCCGTATGAGAATCTATACTTAAATCTACCTAAGATGCCCATCAACTCATTTGGTAAGTTGTAAGCACCGACTTCTTGACAAAGCTTCTTGCCGGCTTCAAAAGTAATTTTATCGATTTCTTTTCTAACTTTAGCGACTACTTCTTCAATTCTGGCGGGTTGAATCCGGCCGTCTTTGATTAATCTTTCTAAAGCAACTCGAGCTATTTCTCTTCGTATTGGGTCAAAGCAAGAGACTTTAACACTAGTTGGTTCTGCATCTAAATCGACATCAACTCCAGTGATTCTTTCAAAGGCATGGATGTTTCGACCAGATTTACCAATAATCTTACCCTTAACCTCTTCAGAAGGAAGTTGGACAGTGGAGATAGTGTACTCGGCAACGTAATCAGTAGCGCCATGTTTCATGGCATCAACGAGAATCTCCTTGGCTTTGTCATCAGCTTCATTTTTAGCTTCTTCTTCTTTTTGCCTAATTAACTTAGACATTTCTGTGCCTAGTTTTTTTTCTAGATCAGCAAAGAGTTGTTGCTTAGCCTCTTCAGTAGTGAGTCCAGAAGCTTTCTCCAGTTTCTCTAAAACCTGTTCTTCTTTTTGAACTGTTTTTTCTTTTAGCTTTTCAACTTCTTGACGCTGTTTGCCAATTCGCTCTTCTTTTGTATCAATAGAACTTAATCTATCTTCTATTTTTGATAATTTTGAATCAAGAGACTGCTGTTGTTGCTGAATTTCTCTATTAGCCTCACGTGATCTATTGTCTGCCTTGAGTCTGATAGTGAGAGCTTCATCTCTAGCTTCGACAATAATTTCTCTAGCTTGAGCTCGAGCATCTCCAAGTACTTGATTATCTTCAGCTGTATTTACTCTTTTTTTGACCTGGGTAGGTGCTGGAGTAGGGGTAGCCTTAGCTACTTTTTTAGCTATGGTTGGCTTAGACTTGGTCCCTTTGCTTTGTAAGGGGGTGGGGGTAATTGTTTTTAGCTTAGATTTTTTCTTAGCTGTGGGTTGTTTTTTACTTGGCTCTTGGGTCCCAAATAAAGTTGATAAATTTCCGAAAAATGACATTTGACTCCTGACTATAGTTACGCATCATATTATAAATATTTTTATTCACGCGCAATGATGCAGCCAAAGAGGTCTTGAATTACTCTCTTGGAGTAGTGTTATCTGGAGTTAGATGAAGGAAACTAATATCTTGATACTTCATAAGTTCTAAATTTTTATAACACTTGCATACTTTATTGCGTGCAAAGTAGTTTTCATTGTACTCAGCAACACCCTTTAAGTCAATGGAGATAGTATGCCTGGAATGAGCTATTTTTATCTGATAGATAGGTCTTTTATTCAGATTCTTTGACTTTTGCCCAGATTTTTTTCTCGATTTCTTTGAGGAGCTTGTGATTCTCTTTCAGAGCGTCTTTAGTAGCTTCTTTACCTTGAGCAATGACCTCACCTTCGTATTTGTAAAAACTGCCAGATCTCTCGAGTACCTTATGAATTACACCTACATCAATGATGTCTCCAATCCAGGAAATTCCATTAATATCCATGTCGAATTCAACTTGCTTAAACGGAGGAGCGAGCTTGTTCTTTTTAATCTTCACTCGGTGACGACTACCGACTATCTCTTCACCTTCTTGGATGTTGCCGATTTTACGGATATCTAGACGCTGTGAGGCATAGAATTTAAGGGCGTTTCCACCGCTAGTTGTCTCAGGACTACCAAACATGACTCCGATTTTCATTCTGATCTGGTTGGTAAAGATAACTAAAGTTTTAGTCTTATTAATGGCAGCAGCTAGCTTACGCATGGCTTGAGACATTAATCTAGCTTGTTTACCGATGGAGTGGTCACCCATCTCACCTTCAATTTCTGACTTAGGTACCAAGGCGGCCACAGAGTCGATAATAACGACATCAACTCCACCAGAACGGATTAAGGTTTCAGCGATCTCTAAAGCTTGCTCACCATAGTCTGGCTGAGAGATAAGCATTTCATCAACATTTACTCCAATTTTGGCAGCTCTGACCGGGTCTAGAGCATGCTCGACATCAACAAAAGCAGCTACGCCACCTTTTTTCTGGACACTAGCGATGGCATGCAAACAGAGGGTGGTTTTACCTGAGGCTTCAGGACCATAGACTTCAACGATTCGGCCACGAGGGAAGCCACCGATGCCTAGTGCCAAATCTAAGGATAGGGATCCAGTTGAAATGGAGGGGAAGTTTTTGTTTCTATCTAAAGAGGCGCCCATCTTCATAATTGATCCCTCTCCATGCATTTTCTCGATCTGCTGCATGGCAATGTTGACGGCTTGACCTTTACCAGATTCTTCGACCTCGACGGCTGTTTTTTCCTTGGTGTTTTTTTTCTTAGGCATGACTTCCTTTCAGTTTGATTGGTTATTTTTGGGTTTTTTATTGCTTTAGTGAATTTATAGTACTGTATAATTAGTGAGCTTAAAAGTATGAAACCATTACTTGGTTACCAAAGGTGTAACAAAATAGGAATTGGTTCTTTTAAACGGGGTGTGGCGCAGTTGGTAGCGCGCGCGGCTGGGGGCCGCGAGGTCGCAGGTTCAAGTCCTGTCACCCCGACAGTTTAGGATTTATTTCTAAATCATCTTATTAATGTTAGTATGTTTATATGTCATATGATGCTGATACTTATCAAGAAGTTGAAGAAGAAAAAGTAGATACTGAAATTACAAGGATTGGTCACATATATTCAGAACCCCCAGCATTAGATATTAAGTCATTAGTAGATGCGATTTATTCTTTGACAGAAGAGAAGGCGGAGGGGTTAAAACTTAAATGGAAAATTGTTTTATTGCCCGATGATCTTGTTACTCCCTTAACAGTGATGATTGAGGCAACAACTACTAGTGGAGAAAGATACCATGCTATGGTGGCTGGAGAGTATCTTTTAAAGAGTGGAGAGTCTTTTTCTGATAAAACAACTTTGGAAAAGAATGGTAAAGAGATAGGTTGTTTTAGTAATAAAACAAGATCTTGGCTTACTCCCGAGCAATATAAAGAAAGTAAGCCACATACGCCCAATGATCAGATGATGGAAAATTCAAAGTTCCTGGATGATTTTGGAAGCAACGGATTACAAGCAGATCTAAGAATAGTTCATACTACCTTTACTCTAAGTAGAGATGGCTCCAACTTAGAGGTTGTGGAAGGTCAGAGAATAATAATCTTAGATTTCATACCAGATAGCAGCCTTTATGATCCTAGTAAAGCCATCAAAAGATCTCGATCAGGGCTCAAAAGCTTAGCTATTTTGTTTGAAAAAATATCCCACGATGAAGAGTGGAAGAAAGCCAGCCTTATGATTGGTATAACTAATCCAATTATGGCTGCCGTCGCTTCTAGGTTAGGTTTTAATGTATTAGGTTTACAGGCAGAGAACAGCCGAGAAGAGCTAAGAAAAAAAGTTCCACAACATATTTCCAACTGGATGGTTTATGTAAATCCAGAAAAAGCTGAATCACTAGTTGCCAAGATTTTCATATCAAAATCTGTATAATCCCACTGTAGGAGGATCGACTGTCTTAATAGTTTAAGATTAGTCGCTTCTAGTCGACAAATTTATGTCTGTTTTTAAACGTCTTTATCACTTCATCTGGCAACGCAAATGGCCTTTCATTCTTGGCTCCATACCGATGGTGATCTCCATGATCCTCAACAATTTAGCCCCATTTTTCGTCAAATGGCTCACCATAGCAGTGCAAGATGGCTTAATGGACCATGCTTTCAGATTAGTCCTCATTTTTGGCCTCATTCTTTTTATCAGCAACCTACTGGAAAACATTGGCTACTATATAACTGACAAAAATATGGTTGGTGCTTCCAACGATATTTCCAAAGAAGTTTTAACTCATATCCACAACCTAGATTTTGCTTACCACACCAACAAAAGCTCTGGAAAATTAATCAGCTTGATGAAAAGAGGCGATGATGCCTTCTTTGCTTACTATGACATCATTAACCGCAAATTTTTAAATTTAGCGATTAGTTTTGCAGTCATGTTCTTTGCTTTTGCTCGTTTGCGCTTGGAATATTTACTTTTTGTTTTTTTACTGATCGCCATCACTGTTTTAGTGGCTTATTTTTTAATCAAAATTAATATCAAAAGACGCCAAGAATTTAATGATGCCGATGACAATGTCTCATCAGCTAGAGTCGATAACTTGGTTAATTTTGATACAGTCAAATATTTTGCCAATGAAAAATTTGAGCAGTCTCGTTTCTCTAAACTTCTCGCAATTTGGAATCAACGCCTGCAAGCTTATTTTTTTACTTTTCGTTACTTCGATGGCATTGTGGGTAATTTAATTAATTTTGCATTGGTCGGCATTATGTTTTTAGCAGTCAGAGATTTGCGGAACCAACAAATCGTTTTAGCAGATTTTCTACTAGTCACCACTTTTTCAATGACTCTATTACCCAAAATGATGCAGTTACTTTTTAGCTTACGCGAGCTGGCTAAGAAAAATACTGATATCAGTACCTATTTAGATTTACTTGATGAAAAAATCACTGTTCCAGATCCAATTCAGCCTAGAAAAATATTAGATCTTAAGGGAGAAATTTCTTTTAATAAAGTTGATTTTGCTTACGAAAACAAGCAATTAGTTTTGAAAGATTTCTCTCTTCAAATAGAGAGCGGCGAAGCTATAGCTTTAGTCGGTTTTTCAGGCGCTGGTAAAACCACTGTCGCTAAATTGATTATGCGTATGTATGACCCCACCAGTGGTCAAATTTTAATTGATGGCATCGCTATTAATAAACTACTCAAAGATGAGCTGCGCAAAATAGTCGGTGTAGTTCCACAAGACCCGTTGTTATTCAACAATACTGTTTATTTCAACATTGCCTACGCCAATCAAAAAGCCAGTAAAGAAGAAGTTTTGGCAGCAGCTAAAGCAGCTCAAGTGGATACTTTTATCAAAGATTTGCCCAATGGTTATAAAACTATAGTTGGGGAGCGCGGCATCAAACTATCTGGTGGCCAAAGACAACGCTTGGCCATTGCTAGAATGCTGCTCGAAAAACCTAAAATTATTATCATGGATGAAGCCACTAGCTCACTAGATAGTGCTTCAGAGCAAATCATTCAGCAAGCCTTTTGGGATTTAGTTAGAGATCAGCGAGATCCTCGCACTAGCATTATTATTGCTCACCGACTCTCCACCATCATGCAAGCTGATCGTATTGTCGTCATGAACGAAGGCCAAATTGCCGAAATTGGAACTCATGAAGAATTAATCCAAAAAGATGGCGGCATTTATCAGCAACTTTGGTCGCTACAGCGCAATGGATTTATTGGAGATGGAGAGAGCGATCTATAATATGTCACAGGTAAATATTCACCCCTCCTGGAATAATGTTTTAAAGGATGAGTTTGAGAAATCATATTTTACAGAACTAACTTCTTTTGTAAGAGATGAATATAAAAAAGGTGAAGTTTACCCACCCGGATCACAAATCTTTGCTGCCTTTGACCACTGTGCTTATGATGACGTCAAGGTAGTCATCCTCGGTCAAGATCCTTATCATGGTCTTAAACAAGCCAATGGACTTTGTTTCTCAGTCAGCAAAGAAGTTAGGATCCCACCCTCATTACAAAACATCTATAAAGAACTCCAAACTGATCTAGGTAAAGAAATACCTACTCACGGAGATCTCCAGCACTGGGCAGAGCAAGGAGTTTTAATGCTCAATGCCACTCTAACTGTCAGGAAAGGTCAGGCAGCATCTCATCAAGGTAAAGGTTGGGAAGAGTTTACAGATTCAGTCATCAAGCTTCTTTCTGAAGAAAAAACTGGTTTAGTTTTTTTACTCTGGGGTAATTACGCTAAGCGCAAAGGCGAAGTCATTGATCGTGAAAAACACCTCGTTCTAGAAGCCGCCCATCCTTCACCCCTGAGTGCCTATAACGGCTTCTTCGGCTGTCATCACTTCAGTCAAGCCAATCAGTATCTTTTACTGCAGGGTGAAGAAGAAATAAAATGGTAAAGTAGAACTATGTCTATCAAACAAAAACTCAGCTCCATGTACTCCCAACAACGCAAACTGACCGCAGCTGGTAATGCAGTTAAAGACCCACGGATAAAAAGAACTTTAGAGTTGAAACAAAAAATGATGGGGCGGAGAATTGGTAGATACCAAGCTGAAGAAAAATTTGATAAGAGTTGAGTGCTACAATAGCTCTAATGCCAAGCTCAGATCAGTTTCAATCCATCTATAGTCGTCTTAATTCCCAACAAAAAAAAGCTGTTGATACCACCGATGGTCCAGTCATGGTCGTCGCTGGCCCAGGAACTGGTAAAACTCAAGTCTTAGCCGCTCGAATTGCCAATATTTTACTCAAAACAGATACCAATCCTCGTTCTATTCTAGCTCTCACCTTTACTGAGTCTGGGGCTAAAGAAATGCGTCAGCGATTAGTTAAAATGATCGGCAAAACCGGCTACTATGTCCAGATCAACACTTTTCATGCTTTTTGTAGTCAAGTAATTAAACTTCACCCCGAATACTTTCCCATTGACCGAGCTAGTGAACCCCTGACTGACCTAGAGCGCTATGATATTTTCCAGAAAATAATCTCCGAAGCAGAAATTGAGGTTATCAAACCCCTCAATCGTCCCTACTTTTATATCACCGACATCATGTATGCCATCTCGAATCTAAAAAGAGAGGGTTTCCTACCAGCTGATTTCAAAAAAGTAGTAGCGGCAGAAGAGCAGCAACTAGAAGTAGAAAAAGATGAACTCAAAAAAACTGAGCTCGCTAAGCGACAACGTAATCTGGTTAAGTGGCAAGAGCTCACTCAAATCTATGATAGATATCAAAAACGTCTTCGTTCTAGTTTGCGATATGACTTTGATGACATGATTGCCTTAGTAGTAGAAGCTTTTGATCGACACGAATTACTACTCCGTGAATATCAGGAAAATATTCATTATTTTTTAGTCGATGAGTATCAGGACACCAACTCCGCTCAGAATAAAGTAGTCGATCATCTCGCTTCCTATTGGGGTGAGAAAGCTAATGTCTTTGTGGTTGGAGATCCCAATCAATCAATTTATCGCTTTCAGGGTGCATCAGTAGAGAATGTCTTAGGGTTTGTAGCTCGCTATCAGGCAGCTGAGGTGATTACTTTAAACATGGGCTATCGTTGCCCGCAGAATATATACAATGCGGCTGCGAAGCTAATTACTCAGAATCAGCTGACTGAAGTTAGCGGTCCTTTAGCCAAATTTTCTTTCACTGAGCCACTTAAAAGTCAGACTAAAGATAAAATTGACATCAATCTTTATCAAGCTCCTTCTCAAACACTCGAAACTATTTATATTGCTGAAGAAATTAAGAAGTTGGTGAAGCAGGGCGTAGCTTTGGAGAAAATTGCAGTTTTGTATCGTCATAATCGCGATGCTAATGAAATCCAGGAAACATTAGAGAAGTGGGGTTTAGCTTATGAAACTGATGGTGGAAATGATTTACTAGAAAATGAAGCTATTCGCCAATTACTAACTTTTTTTCAAGTCATCGATGATACTCGTGTTGCGCAGGAAGACGAGCGCTTATTTGAAGTCATGCGCTATGAGTGGTTGGGCTTAGATCAAGTCTTAGTAATGAGAGTTGGCCGGGCAGCTGGTAAAGCTAAATTAAGCATCTTTGAATTAATTGAACTTGGGTTTGAAGAGTTTAAGAAACATGATTTGGGAGATGCGGTCACGCCAACAGAGTTTGAGCAGCTAACTATTTTTATTAATCGATTGCGCGAGTGGGGTAGTTTAGACGCCACTGTGGTTTTCCCGGAGTGGTTCGAGCAAGTGATTAAGGATAGTCAATATTTAGAGTGGGTCCTTAACTCCGATTTGAAAACTGAGTTATTGATTCATCTGAATTCACTTTTTAGAGAAGTGAAAGCTTTATCGCAAAGTCAATCTGGTTTGAAACTAGCTGGATTTTTAGCGGCTATTGAAACCATGAAAGATCACGGTATCAAACTCAACGTCGAAGATTTGAACGTAAAGAAAAATGCAGTTCATTTATCTACAGTCCATAAAGCCAAAGGACTTGAGTGGGACTATGTTTTCTTACTCCATTGTTTAGATAAAAAATGGGGTAACAATCGAATCCGAGAGTTACTACCCCTACCAGAAGGTTTGCTGAAAAATAGTGACTTATCTGCCAAAGAGCAAAATGAGGATGAGCGCCGTTTATTTTATGTAGCACTGACTCGAGCCAGAAAACAAATTACCATCTCATCTCCAGAAACTATTATTACTGATAATCGGACTAAAGAAGTTATTGGGAGTATGTTTATTGAAGAGCTCAGGGATAGTGAATCAGAATTGAAGACCAATCTGAAAGACATCAAAGCTCCAGAGATTCTTAAAAACACCAATGACTATTTAGCTCGTCTTTTAGAGCCAGCAGTGACTAAGAAAATAAAAACTTCAGAAAAAGATTTCTATCAAGCTTTAGTGAAAGATTTTAAATTATCGGTGACAGCACTCAATACTTATTTGAGAAGCCCAGAAGAATTCGTTGAAAACGTCCTCCTACGGATTCCGCGAGCTAAGCCGGAGCCGATGGCTTTTGGGAGTGCAATTCATTTAGCTTTAGAAAAATTATTTAAAGTCATTCAAGATGAGAATAAAAAGCCACCTTTGGAAATAATCTTAGAAGAGTTTAAAGATTCACTCACAAAAGAGTTGATGACTTCACAAAATTTTAAGCGACGACTCCACTATGGGCAAGAAATTTTGGCCAAATACTATGAAGAGCTAGATGAGACTCAAGCTCAGCCTTTATTTATCGAGCGCTTCTTTGGCTTTGGTTGGAGTAAAACTATGTTGGGCGATATTCATATTACTGGTCGAATTGATCGAGTCGATTGGCTAGATAAAGAAAAAAGATTGGTTAAAGTAATTGATTATAAGACTGGTAAAGCCAAATCTGCTAATTATGTTGAAGGTAAAATAGTTTCGGCTAATTTATCAGAGCGAGAGCAGCAATTACCTGATAGTGTCAAAGGTCCCTACAAGCGGCAACTACTTTTTTATAAACTCCTGACTGATTTAGATGAGACATTTATTCCCACCGTTACTCAGGGTGAGTTTGATTTTGTTGAGCCAAATGCGAGTGACAAGCTAGTCAAAAGAACTTTTACCCTCACGGACGAAGATGTGAACGATCTTAAAGATCTAATTAAAGAAGTGATGAGTGAGATTAGAGAACTTAAATTTTTAGAGTTTTAATTTTTTAAAAACTAGGGGTGATGTAAAAAATATTACACTTCCAGTAAGCTTCATTTGTTTTAATGTTAAAAGTGCGGGGCCCGGCAGGCTTGCACGAGAGACCTGATAACTCTTTCTTTCGAGTTCAATTCTCGACGGGTCCACACTTTTAAGACTGATACTAGCCAATAGCAACTAGAATAGGTTAAGATAAACTTAAGTTATCAGGTCTCAGCAAGTGCAACTTGTTAAGATAGATAAAAACCGCTTCTTTAAAAAAGCGGTTTTTTATTTAAAAAATATCTATTTCCAGCTGGGAATTGCGTAATAAACTGCATCGACAAAGTTTTTGGGCATGGGGATAGCAGTCCACTGTGGGTACCAAACTGCAAAAACTATGGAAATTAGTAAGACAGTCACCAGGATAGTAATTTTATTCCACTCCGAGTCTTTTTTAACTTTCATTGACCAAATCTTTATCAGCCAATAGGCAATGATGATAGCCAATAATGGGACAGCAGGTGTGTAGTGATAATAAAACATGATTCGTGGTGAGAGCTGCCACGGTAGCCACAAGAAAAGATAGGTGATTAAAAGCCAATTCAAGTTTTTAACTTCTCGATTAGATTTTTTATGATTGAGTTTGCGAAAAATTAAGAAAAAAATTGTCATAACTACGGCTATCACTCCTACCCAATGGAAAGCTGGATTTCCAATCGAATAGATATTAGCAATTTGGTCATTGCTTGGATAATCTACATGAAACCAAACTGGTTTAATATTTAAAAACCATTGCCAAGGTTGAGACTGATAGCCATGGGTGGCGGTGAGATTAGTTTGATACCACCAAATTTGGTTGTGAAGCTTAGTGAAATGATTCCAGCCTTTGCCTTGCAAGAACATCTGCCCATAAGAGAGAATATAAACAGTAAAGGGAATTAGTCCTAAAGCTATCACCATCAGCAATCCTTGATTAATCAGCTCATTCCACTTTATTTTTTTAGTAAAAAATCTTTTTAGCCAATCAATAGTTTCTAGCAAGCAGATAACCATTACCGCCATAGTTCCAGACCATTTACTACTCATGGCTAAGCCGGCGAGTAGACCTGTCAAGAATAGTCTCTTATTTTGTGGATTTTTTTTATAACTAAGATAAGAAATAAAAGTCAGTAAAATAAAAAATGTAACATGAATATCATTCATAGCTATCCGAGATTGGACTAAAAGCAGACCATCTAGTGAAGCCAATCCTGCCGCTAACAAGCTAATTCGCTGATCATTGAAAAGCTTTTGGCTGAGTTTATAAATTGCCCAAATGACACCTACCCCAAACAAGGCCGAACTAATTCTCCAAGAAAAGCTACTGCTTCCCAGAATTTTAATAAAAAATCCCTGAGTGTACTTAGCTAGTGGTGGGTGCAGCCAATCAATGGCCGTGTTGGGTTCAATTGCGCCATGCCACCACTCAAAAGCACGGGGATCATTAGCAGCAATTAACTTAAAAGTAATCACATGATAAACTTCATCAAAAATATAACGATCAGGGACATGGAGGCGGTAGATACGAGCCACAAAACTAAAAAAAAGAATAAAAGCTAAAATTATGGGTCCGTTTTTGATTCGCATTAAAATTTAGCTCAGCACATAAATTATGATCATGACTGAGATTCCAAATAGAAAAACTGTGGTCAGTAGTGGCTTATCTCCTAGTAAAACTTTTTCTGGAGACTCACCTTGGTTATTTTCATAAACTAAATGTAGATATCTCATGATGCCGTAGATAGCAAAAGGAACTGTTAGCATAAGTAGTTTTTGAGATTGAAGAGTGCGGGGTAAAATTCCATAAAAAGTGGCAAATTTATCATCGGGTCTGACGGCCTCATCTTGAAAAGCAAATAGCGCATAAGAGAGCCAGGTAGCATTAGCAAACATGCCAGTGTACTGATCTAGTAAGCGCTGACTATATTTTTTCAAAATAGATCTAGTTTCACCTAAGTCTTTATTACTCTGATTAGATCCAGCCAGTAAAGTTCGCTCACTTTGACGTTTACCAACGGCTAAGAACAAAGAAGCAGAGATAACTGTTAGTAAAAACCAGACACTCATATGAAGATTAACCACCACTGCTCCAGCATAGATTCTGATTAGAAATCCGGTCGCAATTGAAGCTACGTCTAAAATGGGAATATGTTTGAGCTTGGTCGCATAAGTAATTTGGAGTAAGAAGTAGGCTACAACCATGAGTCTAAAAAAAGGTGCAAACCAAAATGAAGCGATGAGAGAGAAACTAAGCCCTATGATTGCTGCAAGCCGAGCGATGGGGATGGGTAGTTTGTCTGAAGCGATTGGTCTTTTCTTTTTAAAAGGGTGCTTGCGGTCGGCTTCATAATCAATAATATCGTTAATGATGTAGATGCTAGAAGTTAAAGCTGAAAAAACTATGGCTGATAGAGTAACGGTCACGAAGTAAGGTAAAGCATCACTGGGGTTATAAAAGAAAAATCCAGAAAATATTAAGGCTGCGAAAAGAGCTATATTCTTTATCCATTGCCGAGGTCGAGCTGATTTAAGAATTAGAAATAGAATATTATTTGATAGGTTCATTTTACTTTTTTAGTTTGTTGGAGTTTGGCCCAGATCAAAAATCCAAAAACCAAACTCATGACTACTGCTAATGTCACTATCTTACCCCATGTTTGAAGTCGAAGCGAGAGTAAGCCTAGTCCTAAACTAGAGGCCCAGTAAAAAACAGCAATTCTTCTTCTACCCCAACCCAACACATCTAAGAGTTTATGGTGAAGGTGACCTCTATCACCCCAAAAAGGAGATTTTCCAGCTAAGATTCTTCTAGCAATGGTAAAAATAGCATCAGCAGTTGGTATAGCTAGTACCATGAGAGCAGTTGCCACTTTTGCACCAGAGAGAATTGCTAAAATGCTTAAAAAATAACCTCCTAGCGATCCCGCTCCATAACCAGGCATAATTTTTTGAGGGTACCAATTCCAAAATAGTAATCCCAGGTAGGCTCCAGCCACTATAAAGCTAAGATGAGAGGTGTTGAATTGAGTAGGATCATCGATAAATTGATACGAAAGGAAGCCGATCATTAACGCTGCCACACTTACAAATCCAGGTAGTTGTCCATCGACTCCCTTTGACCAGTTAACAATGTTCATGTTCCAAACAATAAATAGCAAGGCAAAAAGATCGGCTAGTATCCAGATGGTGCGAGTTTTTCCGAAAAGAAAAATCGGAATTTGTGGTTGATTAAGGTGAATGACTTCGGTTGAGAAAGGATTGGTGACGTAGGCAATGCCGATTCCTGATCCCACCACGATCAAAGCCGCCGCCGTATTGATCCCCAATCGGAGTAGTGGGTGAATGTCAAAAATATCATCTAAGACCCCACCTATGACTAGGAGAAATCCTCCCAGAAGAATTCCAATTAAGTATTTATCTATCTGTAAAAAAACTAGCGCAGTGATCAAGATACCGGCGTAGATTACTAGACCTCCACCTCTAGGAACAGATTTGGAATGAGTTTTTTTGGCATGTTTTAGTTTTTGAGGATCATCAACCCAGTTTTTTGATCTGTAAAATTTGATTACAGCTGGAGTAATTAAAAAGCTAATTGCAAAAGCGATAATAAAAGGCCACATAAAAACTAAGTAATAATTATTAAAATTCTAAATAAGGCTAGTCCAAACATGAATTGAACTCCGACTGTAGTCCAAGCAAATAATTTCATCAAGAGTTGATCTGATTGTCCAATTAATTTGATGATCAGTAGATGAGTTAAGCTAATGGCGAGTGACAATGCTGGTAGTAAGAATAACCAATTTTTAGAAGTTAAGTGTTGTGACTGTCTGGCTAATGAATAGAAGAGAGGTACTTGTGGTTGAATTCGGAAGAAAAAGATCAATGTTATTAGTAACATTGAGGTAGTAAGGAGGAAAGATACTAGAAATATTTTTTTTAAATACTTTGGTATTTTTGAGTATGAGTTCATAGCGTGCCTAAAGAAACTAGCTCTGGCAGGCGTTTCCACAAACTAAAGTTAGTAAAGTTTGAGTTAAGCACATAGTATCTTTGCAAATATTCATTCAATCCCGGAAGTTCCTCATGCTCATTATCCATCACCACGATAAACAGGGGTTTTTTAGCAACTACACTCGCCATTGTTTCATCGTAGACTTTCAAGTCTTTGATATGAAATGAAACTGTAAATTTTCCAGTTGGATTGGTTTCAGTTAATGCATAAAGCATGGGGTTAGTTCCCCAAATAAATATTTCATTTACCCCAGAAGGGTTGATAATTTCAGCTGCATCGTAATTGTCTTCCATGAAGTAATTGAAAGATTGACGATACTCTTGTTTAGTCATTCTTCCTGAGACTAGTTGAAAGAATCTTTGATAATAGGAAGCTAGGGGATAGGCTCCAAAATTAAGCAGCTTTAGTGCTCCCACGGCAAGGACTATTAAAACTAAACTCATTGAAATGGTGGGTATATTTTTTTGAAGGTTTTTTTTCTTAAATCTAGCAATAATAATCAGATTTCCCAACAGTAGAGATAGAGCTGGCACGAGTTGTTGGAAGTAATGAGGATATGGTCTGTTTGAAAGCAACGCTCCAACTAAAGATAGAATAAACCAGCCAAATATAAACTGATCCTTTGGTTTAAACCTTTTTGGTTTCAAAGTTAAAGCTAGATAAACCAAGGCAGCAATGGCTATTTTTCCGGGTAGGGTGAAGAGTTGTTCTAGAATTTTATTTTGGAATGGCAAGCTCCAATTAGCTGCGTAATGGAAGTTATAGAGCAGTCCAAATTGCAGATAATCTTGACCAGAGCCAACGGCAGTAAAATAAATTATTGATCCTAGGATAGGGGTGACCATTCCTAAGACGAGCCAGAAAAGATGATAGCTGGTTTTCTTTAGCAATTGAAACCACTGCAATCTGGATTTTGAGTTAAAGAGTAGGTCTATCTGGTTGGTTAGCATGAACCAAAATGCCGCCAACCAAGCTACAACATCAAATAATCCAGGTATCTTAGTTAATATTGCTAATCCAAATAGTACTCCCACTATGTATAGTTTAAATCTATTTTGGACACCTGAGAATTCTTTTTTTTGATTGAAGAAGTATTCAAGGACTTTGGTTTTGAGCATGATCCAAGCTCCGACTAAAACAAAGCCCATTACAAATAGCTCGCCATTGGGAATATTACCTTCCAGCCAGGGGACTGAGGTTAAAAAGACAAAAATAAAAGTTGAGATAGCTGTGGGTAACTTCTTTTTCAATAATTTAAGAGCAACTCCATAAAAAGCAATGGTGCTAGTCATCATCCAGACTAGTGTTAGCAATCTAAAACTAAGTTGGTTTGGTACAGCTGCCAAGAAATAAATGATTGGTGTTTTATGGTCAACTATATCTGTGTAAAGTTTTTCACCATTTCGAATTGCATTGCCAATTGTTAAGTAGATACCTTCATCTCCATACCAATACGGTTCAAAAAAATTTGGTATTCGCAGGGCTAGTAATAAGACTAGGGCGAGTAGGAGGATTAGGTGAGAATGAAGCCAACGATCAAATTTTTTTGCTAGGTGAAGCATGAGTCTATTATGCAGCAAATTTCAAATTGAAGCTAGACCTTTTCTGTGACTTTATACTCGATGTATTTACCAAACATAAGTCTAGTGTGGGCATCAATTCCTGGTAGTGCCGAGAAAAAGAAGCCAGCAATGGGAAGAAGTAAGAACTCCAATGGTTGACCAATGTAAGAAAATATATTTCGTTTTTTAGGGTGAGGTGGTCTATTAATCGCATCAATCACAAAAATAACTACCATCGAGACTAATGAAAGAGTTAATAAAAATGAAGTTACCTGGGGAAGAGTTTTGCCCAACATGGTTCGGTTGAACTGCTCGTTGAGTAGAGGCGGTAAGATAGCTGAGACAGTGACAGCAAACCAATTGACTGGCCACAAGAAATGATCTTCAATAACCTTTAGAACTCGAATAGTTTTATCCCAAAAAGGGACTCCTTCTGTCAAAACATATTGGCGAATAATGTAGGCATCATCGCTAGTGCCCCAAGCCCAGCGCTTAAGTTGCTCATACTGGTTTTTAAAGGTGTCTATAGTGGTCTTTGATTCAGCTGCGTCTTGGTGGATGGGTAAGAATATTGGCTCAACCTCAAAATCTCCTTTTTTAGCAAAGTAAGATTTAAAGAAGAGGCGATAATCTTCAGGGATCACATCTGTATCCCAGTAGCCAATTTCATGAACATGTTTGAGAGAGGTGGAGTAGGTAGAAAAATTAACCAATCGATCTTTTCGCATCAAGATATACATTTGAGTGACTGAAAAAATTGAAGCCATAACTCTAATAGCAGCTGGCACTCGCCAAATATTATTATAAAAAACGATGCTTCCCTGCCAGATTTTATTGTGCGGCTTAGCTGAACTTAAAAACTCATAGGTTAGGTTTGCAAAGTAGTGGCGATGCATGACAGCATCGGCATCTTCACTGGTAATAGTAATGTTTTCAATTGGGACGTGGTGTTTATTAACTAGTTGCTTCTTAGCTTCTTTAGCACCCCAGCAGGTGTTGGCTGATTTTCCTTTGACTTCACCTTCAATGTCAGGGTGGAAAGTGACCCAGATATGACCAAATTTGTTTCCAAATTCTTGTTGTAATTTTTGTGCTTTTTCTCTTGCTGGTTTGCCTTCTCTATTTTCAAAAGAGAGCATGATATGAAGATTTTTGGTAGAAAAAGATTGCTTTGATAGTCCCTCTAAAGTACGACGTAAAATATAGATTGGCTCTTCGTAGGTAGGAATAATAATAATATGGTGGATGGTTTTCCATTTTTTAGGAAATTGTCGCTTAAGATCTGATATCCAGTCGAATTGTTTGGTGGCTTTGATCTTAAAATGAGCCATGATCGAGAGAATAGCCACTGTCCATGATCTGTATAACCAATAAACTGCAAAGGTAATGACGTAGTAAGCCACCATGGTGGGGAATACAAATGAACCCCAAAATGGGAATAGAATTAGTGACCAAGAGACGAATCCCGGCAGGATTTCTAAGGCACGCTTAGTTCGGATGGGATGGCGGCGAAAGTATTTTTTTACCATTGAGAAAGTATTGTACAGGAGTAGAGGTGAAAAAAGAAATAAATGCGGGGAATTTAGTAAGGGAGCAGATTTTTGTAGTCAGCACTAATTATTCCTTCAGCTTTTAAATACTCTGCTGTCTTACCAATCATCCACGGCTCGCAAGTTTGACCGCGGAATTCCTGAGGAGGTAAATAAGGAGCATCTGTCTCGAGTAAAAGTTTATCTTCAGGCACTAGCTTCACTATCTCCCGCAGCTCATCAGCATTAGGATAAGTCACATTTCCACCTACACCCACATAAGCTCCCAGCTCAAGCATTTCTTTAATATAATCCTGTGGTCCAGACACGCAGTGCAGAATAAATGGTTTCTTAAATTGATAATTATTTTTAACAATTTCTAAAATATCTTGGTAGGCTTGGTTATTTTTATCTTTATTACCACCTTTATCGCGAGCGTGAATAATCAGGATTTTTTCAAATTCATTAGCTAGCTGAATGTGCATCTTCAGACCTTCTCTTTGATTGCTGATAGCCAGTTCTCGCTCATCATCTTTCAATCGATAGTAATCTAAGCCAGTTTCACCAATCGCAATCACATTTTTATTGTCGTGCATCATGGCTAATGAAGCAGCGTGCTCATAGATATAGGTGGGTAGATCAGCGGCAGAAATTTTATTGTACTCATTGGGGTGGATGCCAATCGCGGCATAAAGATTTTTATCTTCTCTAGCTATCTCAATCGCTCTACGACTAGTCTCCATATTAGAACTTGGAATTAAAGCCTGTTTTACCCCGTGTTTTTGAGCTTTTCGCCAGTGTTCTTCCCAATTTTCATATAAAGGCGACAAATTGTAGTGGCAGTGAGTATCGAAAATCATAGTTTAGGTTAATCTAGGAAAAAGTGGTTTTAGGGCGGTAATCTTTGATTGACTAAAGTGAGCTAAAATTTTCTCAGCAGTCTCCGGCATGAAAGGTTGAAGGTGATAAGAAATAGATTGAATTTTTTTGACTGCTTCTACGAGTATCTTTTTTTGCTCATCACCTTCTTTTTTCCAAGGAGTATTCTCACTTAGGTATTGATCAGCGGCAGACACTTGATTATTTATTAAGCTTAATCCTTTACCCAAGTCATAATTATCCATCAATTCACTGAAATCATTATTTAATTGATTAAATTCTTCTCCGATAATTTCTGCCTTTTCACACATCTTAGCTACTCTAGAACAAAGATTGCCTAGGCCGTTGGATAGATCAGCGGTATACACTTCGTCCAATTTTTTCCAGCTCACATCCATATCTTCGCCGAATGGTCCCAAGTTCATGATTAAGTATCTGGCAGCATCTACTCCATATTTATTGACTAATTCACTGGGGGCAATTACGTTTCCCAGGGACTTGCTCATTTTTTGTCCATCAACACCAATAAAACCGTTAATCAGAATTTTTTTTGAGTTGGGTAGGTCTGCAGCCATTAGCATTGCTTGCCACATCGCAGACTGTTGGCGAAGATTATCTTTGCCTGCCAGTTGAATCACTGGCCAGAATTTATCAAATTTTTCTTGATCATTGGGCCATCCTAGGGTAGAGATATAGTTGACCAGCGCATCAAACCAAACATACATGACGTGCTTGTCATCGCCTGGCACAGACACTCCCCAAGGCATTTTTTCTCTCAGACGAGAAATACTAAAGTCTTTTAAGTCTCCCTTAACAAAACTGGTAATCTCTTTTTGCTTGCCAACTGGTTTTACAAACTCAGGATTTTTCTCATAAAGGTCTAGAAGTTGTTTTTGGAAAGCTGAGAATTTAAAAAAGTAATTTTCTTCTTCTCTAATCTCTAGCTCAGAGTGTCGGTGAAGTGGACACCTGCCATCTTCTAGATCTGAGTCAGTTTTTTCTAGCTCACAGCCGACGCAGTATTTAGTTTTGTATTCATTCTTATAGATATAGCCATTAGTATCGCAGCGCTTCCAAAATTCTTGAGCGGCTGCTTTATGATCTAAGTTGGTAGTTCTAACAAAGTGATCGTAGCTTAAGCTTAATATCTTCTTTAAGTCATCAAACTTAGCCGCATATTCATCGGCATAGGCCTGAGGATCTTGATTATTCTCCAATGCTTTTTGATAAATTTTTTGACCATGTTCATCTGTGCCAGTATTAAAAATCACTTCTTTGCCTAAAAGGCGTTGATAGCGAGCGATCACGTCTGCGGCCACAATTTCTAGGGCAAAACCGATGTGGGGCGCGGCGTTGACATAGGGGAGGGTGGTGGTCAGATAAAAAGTATTGCTAGACATGACTCTATCTTAGCTTAGGACTTAGCTTGAAAAAAGCCCATGATTTTTTTCGTCCATCTTCCGGCCCAGTCATCGACTCTAAGTTTATCAACTATTAATTGAGTTCCTTTATCATCCATTTGTCCTGCTATTGAGGAAATGGTAGCACTCGAAACTTTAAGTTTCTTTTTAATATCTTTATAAGATTCTTGCTGGTGCAGCATCCAAACAATTCCCAGTCTTTTGGCAAAAACACTTTGCTCAGTTTTAGTTAAAAAAGATTTGAAGAAGTACTCACACTCATCAGGATGTCGTAAGTCTGATAGAAGAGTGATGAATTGTTCAGTAATATTTTGCTGATTTTTTTTAGAAAGTTTTTTACTAGATGTTTGCATTGATTCAATTATATCAAACTAAATCAATCTTTTTTTAACAAAGAGATTGCTAGCTCTATTACTAAGCCAATAGTTGCCAATACGATTGCTACCGTTAAGTAGTTGGTGATCAGTTGGAATTTTAGAAATAAAGTTAAAGCAATAAATAGGCTAATTCCAAATCCACGCCTAGTATTAAGTAGTAAATAGCTAAACAAGAAGAAATTCCCACCAAATAAAACCAGTTGTAGCGGCAAGTAGGTGTTGGGAATTAGAAAGTGTTTGATTTTATCTGGATGAATGTTAATAAAAATATAATAAGCACCGGTGTAAAAAGGCATGCTTAAAAGTAATAATGGCAAATGCTTGAGGTATTTTTTAGATAATCCAGTAGAAAAATGAAGTTGAGGAGTTTTAATCTTTCGCTGGGGTTTCTTGCTGGTTTTAATTCTAGATTTAGCCTTTTGCATTTTCCTAAATCAAGTATACTCTAACTATGTCAATTGATTTATTACTAGTTTTAGGTGTCATTATTTTTGGTTTTATTACTCTCTACATGTTGTTGCAGAAGAAGCTTTCTAAAAATAACTCAGAGCAGGAGGTGGAGAACTTAGTCCATAAGGTTTTTAGCCTGAGTACTACTAAAATTGCCGAGCAGAGCAAGCAAGTTCTGGAGGGTGAAAAAGAGGCTATAAAAATTGATCTGGAGAATAAGCAGCAGGTGATCGAGAAATTAATTAAGCAGCTTCAAGAGGATTTGTCTGAACGGCAGCGAGAAACTAGGATGATTGATAAAGATCGCAACCAGAAATTTGATAAATTAACCACTCAGATAGACGAGCATCGTAAACTAACTAAAGAGCTAGAGACTTCCACTTCTCAATTAGCTAAAGTTCTCTCTAACAATCAAACTCGCGGGGCTTGGGGAGAGCGAATTATTGAAGACTTACTTCTTTCTCAGGGTTTGATAGAGGGAGTTCATTTTCAGCGTCAGGTGTCTTTGGGGAGTTCAAATCTTAAGCCTGATATCACTTTGTTGCTACCAAACAATCGCGTTGTGCCAGTAGACGTTAAGTTTCCTTATTCTGAGATCCAAAAAATGGCGACTGCAGAAACAAAGAAGGGCAAGAATGAGCACTTACTTCAATTTAAGCGTGATTTAAAGATCAAAATTAATAAAGTGGCGGAGTACATTAGCCCAGAGCAGAATACTTTAGATTATGCGATTATGTTTGTGCCTAATGAGATGGTGTTTTCATTTATTAACCAGAAGCTATCTGATGTGGTGGATGAGGCTTTGGAAAAACGGGTGATTATTGTTTCTCCTTTTACTTTTATTATTGTGGCGCGCACTATCATGGAGAGTTACCGCAATTTTATGCTCGAGGACAAGCTGCGGGAGGTGATTGGTTATATTGATTCATTTACTCAAGAATGGAGTAAGTTTAAAGATCAGTTTGGCAAGTATGGGCGTTCAATTGAAACCCTTAAAAAATCATATGATGATTTGACTGGGACTAGATTTAAGCAAATGAATCGTAAAATTGAAAAGATAGAAAATTACCACGGGCAGGAGTTAGAGAAGGTGGAGGTGGGGGATAAGGTCAGGCTCAAATCTTGAATATCGTTCTTCAGGTTTGTTCTTTTCTTCATAGATACCCTTAGTTGCTTTCAGCAATTTAGAAATATATTTATGATCCAAGGATTGGTTGGGATTTACTCTTCCTTCCGGATATCTATCTAAAAAGTTTTCTCCAGCAAGATCAATAATCCATTCTCCAAAATTGCCTTGATCATCTACATAAGTATTGGGGTAACCAACTATCATTGTCTCAGCTGCTGAAGCAAGTTTTAAAATTAAATAACTAATTCTTTGCAGTTTCTCTGGAGCTACATCAGCTAGAGTATCCCAGATAGGTGGGAACTCTTTCTTGACAGTTCCATCATGATTTTTGACTTGGGAAACAGTATAGAATGGCTCCATTAATAACTCATATAATCTATTTTGAAAAAGACCATTGGTAGAGAGTGTTATTAAGCCAATCTCCAAAACTCCTTCTAAAAAGAATATTAGGTGGTCTTGTATTTTTTCTAAAATATGAGCTTGCACTAACTCTGGATCAGGAGTCATTTGAAGATCAGTTCTAAAGACAATTGAACTGAGTAGTCTACGTATATGTGGAATAGAGTGTTGAGTAGGCATCTCGCTAGCAGTAGTTAAAACATCAATTATTTCTTGGGGACTTTCTCGATGAAGGTTGTCTGCTATTTTTTCACGGACCTCTTCATAGCGTCCCATTAAATCAGCTTGGCCTTCTTTAATTGACAACTTGATATCGGCCGCATCTCGTGCTTCTGCTCTAGAAAGATCTTTGCTCCCAAATCTTTGTGGTGAGTTTGAATATTCACTACCCATAAAAATAATCTATTCTTATAAAAATTAAAAGATGATTGTATCAATCTAGTTCATTTAGTCAAGCTAGGGAGAGTTGAAGAAGACTAGGTCTCTTTGGATAGCAGTGTTCCAGCCTGGTTGAAGATTATGATTAGCACCTGAATATTTGAAGTAATTGATTTCAATTGGATCTAGTTTGGCAGAATCAGTAGACTCTGATCGCTTTTCATTTTCTAGCTCTATCTTTTCCACAAACTCATCATTCCAAGCTACTGGCACCGCATCATCAGCTGTACCTTGATGGATCTGAATTGATCCTTGGAGCTGGTTCAGATGTTGAGTCATCGTGAAATCACTCACATTGTAGCTTTCTTCAAACAAACTGAGCCATTTTCGCATCTCACTACCCTCATCATCATGCTCATCACTGAAAAATAAAATTGAGTAAGGAAATGGGGCTGTCACTGGCGCCCAGAGTGTAGTCTTGATCGATTCATCAGAGATCTCCAGAGCAGTTAAAGCTACTTGTCCACCATTACTATGAGCCCAGATGTGTTTATCATCACTTTCATTACTTAGTTTTATATTCTCTTCATCGATCTTGATTCGGGGATTATTGTTAATAGTTTCCAGGAGCTCGACCACACTGATCGGCTTTTGAAATCTAGCTTCCCAAGTATCAGTTGATTCAACATCACTCCCACCAAAACCAAAGAAATCAGGAGCCAGTGTGACATAGCCATTTTCAGCAAAAACAGCTGCGGCTGATTTAGTACCAGCTCCAGTAATGTAAGTCTCTGCTGGTACCCAGCCACGCAGCATAATTACTATCGGGTAGCCATCCTCAGGTTGAACTGTTGAGGGTACATTTAGTTGTCCAGTCATAGTTTTTTCTAAAGTTTGATAGGAGAATAGATAGCTGCTGTAGTCAGCGGTACCACCGATTATTTCTTTTACTGCTATTGAGCTAGGCTGAAAGTCATAGTTTTGCAAGTTCTCAATGCCATATTTGAGTAGGGGTAGCCTTTTTTCTTTAGCTTGATCAACAAAGGGAGAAATAAGACTATTTTCTTGAGCAATAAAGGAAAGTCCAAGTGAATCACCTAGCAACCAACCTATGGGAAGAACGATGGTGGCAGTAATAAGAGTGGCGAAAACAATATATTTTTTCACTATTTATATTGTAACAATCATTAGAAAAAGAATCATGGTGATTTAATTATTATTAATATATCAATTAAATAGTATAGTTTGATATAATAAACTCATGCTCAGTTTTTTCAAAAGATTTTATTTAGTTCTAACTTCTGGCTTGGGGTTGGGTTTAGGACTAGGGCTAATGATGGCTTTTTATCCAGCTCAGATCCAGGCAGGCATCCCTCAAATCAATCTTGCTAGAGGTATGGAGATAGTCAGAATTAAAAGCACTGATATCGGAATTGATACTTCTGTCAAGCGTGGTCAAGCAATCACGTTACCCTTGATTAGCTTAGAAGCACCAGCAATTCACCTTGAAAGTTCAGCTGGGATTGGCAGCGGCCGACCAATTGTTATTCAGGGTTTGAATAAAGACTACAGTCTATACAATCTTCAGCAAGCTCAGCTTGGAGATGAAATATTCGTGATCGGTAGCAATGATGGTTGGTACCGCTATGCAGTCGTCGAGATTCAGGCAATTGGCTTAGAGCAGCTTGCTAATCACTTGTCACAATTAAGAGAAGTGGTCATCCTATATACGGTTAACTCATGGCAGAAGACTGCCTTGTTGGTAATCGCTAGACCTCGTAGCTAATCTTCAGCTACTTTTTCTTTTTTAACCTCATAAGCTGGCTTTATTTCAAATAAGAAATAGTAGCCAATGAGGGCACCGATCAGTAGACCTACTCCAGATCCTCCCAAGAATATAAAGCTGACAATAGATGATAGGACCGCAATTGCATTTGACCAAAACAAATAGATCCAACCATTAATTTCTCTTTCTCGCAGCAAACTAAAAGCTTTGAAGGCAATTAGAGCTGTGATGAGTTGGAGAGCTGCAGTCAGAAAAAAGTAGAGGGGATTAATTCCGGTATAAAAACCAACAAACTTACTGATTGGATTCATTCCTAGACCAAATCTAAGATTTGTAATTGCACCAGTGACGCTAAAGAATCCTCCCAATCCTATTCCCCACGGAGTAATAGCAACAAAGAAGTCTATTAATGACTGTGGAAGATGAGGGAGATCCTTAAAAGGTTTCTCAACTTTAGAAATAAGAGCCACTGCTTCTTTTCCAGCCATCTTGTCTAAAAGACAACATTTTTTATTACAAATCATAAAATCTCCTTTGTTAAATTCAAAATACTCTTATTTACTATATCACCAAACTGGTTGTATTCGGTATAATGTAAATTATGTGCATGGTACTTTTTGTACCAGCTAAATTTTATTATATACATAGCATATTTCGTACCAGCTACTTTTTTACAAAAAGCAGGGTCCGAAAGAAAATTAAGGGTCCAAAATGCAAAAAATTATTCTCCCCACATTAATAGTTATTTTAAGCGGATTAGCTTTTTCAGCTTGCAATAAAACAGACAATCAAGCAGCCACGACTAAGGAAGAATCTCCGGTGGTAGCCAAACAAGAAGAAAAAAATGGTGGTAGTTTTACTGGTAACGTTAAGGATTTGATGGGTTTTAATAAAAATCAAAAATGCACTTGGACTGCCCTTGATCAAGGAGAAGGAGTTGTCTACGTAGCTGGTGATAAATCTCGATCTGAGTTTGAAATGGCAGCTATGGAGGATCAACTAGCTCAACAGATGTTTAGTATCAGTGATGAAGAGTGGGTGTACTCTTGGAATCCAGTCACTAAACAAGGAATGAAAGCCAAAATCGATGAGATGGATCAGGGAGAGCCAGGGGAGATGGAAGGATATAATCCCGAAGACATAAATGAATCGGATAATGATTATCAAGAAATGTCTAATCAAGATTATGAGTTTAAATGTGAAAACTGGAGGGTTGATCAGAAAATGTTTGTTCCTCCCACAGATGTTGAGTTCACTGACATGAACGCGATGGTAGAGCAGATGAAACAGGGCACTCAAAACTTGAAGCAAGTTTGCAATATGCTGACTGGTGAAGACAAAGACGAATGCTTGGCTGGGTTTGAAGAGTAAAGGAAACTAAATTTTCTTTTCTGATCTCAGTGATAAAACTGGGAAGCCACCAACAAGCATTAGTAAGCCTGCAACTAGAATTACCACTCTAAAACCATAGATTTCACCGACAAATCCAGATAAAGCAGCCATTGCCCCCATGGCAACTCCATAAATTGCATCGTTAGCTCCGATAATCCTGCCTCTTTTGCTTTCTTCCATATGTGAGTAAAAGAGTATGGTCCAGGAGTTGTTATCGAATGATCTGCAGACTCCCAAGATAGCCATACTTAAGTAGAGATGCCAGAGCTCTGTGGCAAAGCTGAGAGCAATATAGGATAGACCAGCCACAATGCTAGCAAAAAATAGAGCCCAAATTTCATCGATGTAGCCTTTGTGTTTATCAAGAAATTTACCGATGCTCGCAGTTGAAAGAGACGAGGATAGGCGATAAATCATGTAGGCAATGCCGACACTACTAGCAGAGGAATCAGTGATATATTGAGTTACAAATAAAGCTAATACAACTGATACGAAGGTATCTCCTCCCCAATACAAAACGTTATTTAGGGCCAATACTTCTGTGATGCGAGAGTATTTGGTAAATTTAAAAAAATGAAGAGAGCGGAGGTGCATGTGTATTTTCATCCTACTTTAGTTGGGGGATGGATGTCTAGGGCAGCGTTCAAAAACGGGCGCGTTTTTGAACGCTGCCCCGTATTGGTGACCCCTAGTTTAACCCATTCGAACTCTTTAGTCGAGGAGTTTGTGGAAGTGATGAAACAATTAATCAATGTTTTTCATCTAAGCTATGTCTAGTTAGATATTGTCTCTGTTTCAACTTCAGTTGCATTTAAAAGAGTTTTTAATCTTTTTACAATTGTAACCTTGGCTTCATCAACAGCAGCCACTCCCATATCAGTAAATAGTTCACAGAAGAAGATAATGCTGCTTGTGTTCTGATTAATTTTGCCTTTATTAGCTTGTTTCCAGACAAAATTTCTCTCTAGAACATTTTGATCATCAGCATAGACAATCTCATTCTCGTTAGTGAGTTCAGTGGTGGTTGAATTAATGGGTAAAAACTCCTCATTTCCTTTGGAAAATCTTAAGTTGATCTGCCCATCAATTCTATCAACATCATAAGCCCCAAAGGATGCGCCTAATTCACAAGTAATACCGGTAAACACATCAACGATAGGATTTACTCTAAAAGGCTCATCTTTCTTTTCTACTCGTTTAAAAACTGACTCTATGGATGGTGGATATTTAGAAGTTGAAATATCAGCTTTTTTGACTGTTGATAACATCATCTCTAACCTTGGATGCTTATTTGGCTGAGCCAGCTTAATTTCAGCAGCTAGTTTCTCCCAAGATGTTTTTAAATAAACGCTTATTTGTTCTTCATCAGGGTTTTGAATGTTTGCTCTGCCAACAAACAGGATTAAATTTGGGATTTTTTCTAGTACTTTTGGTTTGACGCTGATGATGTTCATAGTGCTCCATTTTGATTATTACTTAAGATACCAATTTATCTGTTTCTTTAATAATAGCATCAACCATTTTTTCATGGTGAGCTGTGTGGCCGACTTCAGATAAAATCTCTAGTTTGGAATGTGGTAAGACCTGTTTGAGATCATAAGCACCACCTAGTGGACAGACCATATCTCCACGGCCATGAATCATAATTACAGGTATTTTTTCAAGCTTAACAGCATTTTTCAGTAAAGCATCTCTTTCTAGAAAACCATGATTAGAAAAATAGTGAAAGAAGACTCTATAGGAATGATAGACAAAATCATTAATATCGTGATTTTCTTTTACTTCTTTATCCAAATTAACATCACAAGTTGCCATGAATATTGCATCAAATGGTGGCAAAACTCTTTCAGCTGCTGCCCTATTATCTCCTAGAATAATTTCTGCCAAGTCATTTAAGATATCATCCTCTGAATTTAGTTTTTCAACTAGGCTCTTCCAATAGTCTGGATAAATTCTATTTATGCCCTCTTTAAAGTACCAGTCAAATTCCCAATTCTGTAAAGTGAAGACGCTACGAATTAGCAAAGCTTCAACCTTGTCTGGATATTCTTGGGAATAAGCTAAAGCTAATGAGCTACCCCAACTACCTCCAAAGACAACCCATTTATCTAGTTTAAGCTCTTCTCTTAGTTGTTCGATGTCAGCTAAGATGTGCTGTGTCGTGTTGTTTTCTAGTTCACCTAAAGGCTTACTTCTACCACAGCCACGTTGATCAAAGATAATAATTCGATACTTATCTGGATTAAAGAATCTTCTGTCTCTAGGTGAAGCTCCAAATCCTGGGCCGCCATGAAGAAACACAACTGCTTTCCCCAATGGGTTACCAGACTCTTCATAATAGATTTGATGAATATCATCGACCTGCAAAAAGCCTGTATTGTAAGGTTCTATTTTTGGGTAATATTTTTTCACATTGGTTCCTTTTATTATTAATCATTATAGCGTTTTAAAAATAGAGAGGAGGATGCCAGCTCTATTAACTTTTTTAACTTAGTAAATTTAATATTAGTGCTAACACACTAATAAACATGAGAAAAGGTCCTAGCATTATTAAAAATTCTTTGGAGCCTTCGTCTGTCATCTTGTCTAATGCTTTCTTCTTTTTAAGAAAGTATAGTATTGCCCCTATTAAAAATAGTACAGCATATGCTTCCATAATTTTCTCCTTTTAGCATCCTCCTCTTTTATCAAGGTGTTGCTCGCATATTTGATCAAGTTTTCTGATCAAAGCAGAGCAATCCCAGCCCATATTCACTACGCCCAATGAACATAAGTTGAAGTTGCTCTGCTTTGGCCACAGTTTGTCTAAGAATTGTTTCATGCAAATCTTTCCAGAGTTTTTACAATAAATTCAATGGTTGCAGCCTTCAAATCCTTCATTAGTAGCTTCCCTGATAAATATTGATCTCTTAACTTTTTGACTTTGTCGTCATCTTGACAGTGACTATTGAGCAGCGAAAACACACTACAGATATCGGGTATGCCACCTAGCTGCCGATGGTCAGCTAGAATAGAAACAGAGCCAGTGTAGGCTCTATTAATTTTTTTCCTAATTTCCTCTTCACTGTCATCTAAGTAAATTGCTGTTTTTGGTTTGGAGCCAGACATTTTCTTTTCTGGATCAAGTAAACTTTGTTGGAATTTAATAACAAGCTCAGAAGGTGGGATCATGCCAATTTTTTTAGCAATGTCTCTGGCCAATAAAATATATGGGTGTTGATCAATTCCAACTGGGATTAAAGTGTGCTTAGGTCCTCCATGCTGTGGTAGTTGAGGTTGCAAGATTTGAGCTAACTGCATGGCTCCGCGGTAGAACATTTGACCTACATTATCCACGCCATCATCTCCAAAAACTCTTTTTACCTCTTCAGGAGTAATATGCTTGCTGAGTTCTAGTGAGAAATTGATAATCTCTTGACTTTCAGAAAGTAAATAGAGATTAGTTTTCTTTTCATCAAAATTAAATTTTTTAATAGCAGGAATAATTTTCTCTTTTGTTATTTTTTTAGCTTGCTCGACTGAACTTTGTTTATTATCGAAGTAACTTTCTAGATCGGTGATAGGAATAAATAAATTAGCCCCTAGATTCTGAAGGTCCTTAAGCAAATCAAATAAAACTTTATGACCTAGGTGCAACTGCGAAGAAGGGTTGAGTCCTGATACTACACTAAACTCCTCCCCTTTGGCGATAAGTTCTAGGATTGGCTCAAGGTCAAGATGGGCGATTGCCGTGCCGCGCTTGAGTGCTAAAAGTGAGTAGTCATCTGGTAAGTATTGTTTAATCTTATTCAAGCTCTTTAAACCATTTTTCTTTTGCTGGAGTGAATAATATTCATCCAAGCGCCTCTTAATAGCCTGTTTTTGGGCATATTCTTGTTGTGATAGTGGGTTGGTGTGATTAGTTTTCATTTTTAAATCTCCTCAATATTTTTCTATCCACTAAGGTAATAGTTTTTTCTTTAAGGGCCTCAATATCATTCAATAATTTAGCTTGGCTGTAGTCTGGCAAATCTTGATTTTGACTAGTTAGTTTCTTAGCCATATCGGCAATCACAAACAGATCTAAGATAGGATGGGCCACGTCGGGGTTTGGAGATTCAAAAGATTTGCTTATCATTGCCCCCAGTTGGTTAGAGGTAGTTCTCCCAAGAATAATTCTAGAATCATTCATTTTGTTGCTGCCTGCTTTATATGGAGTTAAGCCAAATTCTTCAATTTCTGGGTTTGATAAAAAGAAAGCAAAGTTTTGGTCCAGCGGATAGCTGGGTTTGAGGTAAATACTACCTAGTTTGTCTAGCTTTAGTTCATCTGCCATTAAATGTTGAGCTCGATCATAGAACTGCTCTCTGGGTGGTCCAATTTTAATATCAAATAACATAGAGGTGGCTATTGCTTCTAGAGCATACTTAAACTTAGTTTGTCTTTCTTGTTTAATACGGTTTCTTAAAACAGTTTTCTCTAAATTGAAAAAGAACTTATTGTCTTGAGTTAAAGATTGGGCATACTTACTAACTAATTTAATATTTTGTTGATACTGACTGCTCTTAAATAGGTCACTCATCAGTTTTGTTTCTATCGGCAGATGATATGTCTTCATTATCTTTTCTAGTAACTCCAATCGTTGATCTTTTTGCTTGTTCAGTTCTAATTCTTTGTCCTGAGCTGATTTATTAATTAGCGAAGCAGTATCAGCTTGAACAACAATTGATTTAACTTTGAAACCTAATTTCTCTAAATGAAAGTGAATGAAAGATAAAATGAAGTAGTATTTCAAGGAATCGATGGTGATGCCAAATTCATCATAAGTTTCCCCATAGAAAAGATTGATAGTTTGGTTATCAGTTTTCTTTTTTTCCAATAAATCTACTAGCTCTTTTACCGAAGGTAATGCAGCTTCAAATAATGTATTGCTAGTTAAAAACTGTGTTAGTTTTTTCATATGTGGGTAGACCTGGACTCGAACCAGGACTGCTTGTTTTGGAGACAAGAATTCTGCCATTAAATTATCTACCCTTTGGGAATTAAAAAACCCCGCTTGGCGGGGTGAACAAAACATTTTCTAAATCAATAGAACTAGTTACCCCGAAATATATTGAGGATTCCACCACACTTTGTCTGCTCGTAATATTATTCTTTGTCTATACATTTTTAAAAGTTCCTCTATCTATTTCTTTAGAGCCTCTTGTTACTGTAGCAATGCCAACACCAAGTTTTTTTGCTATTTCTCTTTGAGGTATACCTTCCTTAAGCATTTTTATGATTTGTAGCCTGTTAGGTAGATCCTCTAGCTCTTTCTTAGTTAACAAGCCAAACAAAAAGTTTTGCATTGATTTTTTATCTTCAATACTTAACAAGGCTTTAACTAGCTCATCAAATTCTTTGTTATTCATGTACTAGTACAATAGTACAGTATTTATCAAAATATGTCAATATCAAGTGATATACTGGATTCATGAATGATGATTTTTGCAATAAGATATTTAAACTCCACGGTGAAGCTGGGAAACAATGGCTAAAATCAATTCCAGAGATAATTAAAAAATATCAAGAAAAATGGAAGATAAAAGTATACCCTCCATTTGAACTGTCATATAACTATGTCTGTCCAGCTGAAACATTTGGAGGAGAAAAAGTAGTTTTAAAACTGGCATTTCCAGGTGACAATGAGTTTAAATTAGAGCTTGAAGCACTCAAAAGATTTTCTTCAGAAGTATCAATTCAAATCATTGGAGAAGATGCTGATCACGGAGCTTTACTATTAGAGAGAGCTATGCCTGGATTGCCAATAAGTGGGGTTAAAGTAGATGAAGATCAGATTCACTTAGCCGCACAAGTTATCAGTCAATTGCACAAACCAATTGATAATGACTCAATATCAATTTTTCCATCTGTTTCTGATTGGGCAAAAGCATTTGAGCGTTACAAACAGAAGTATCCAACAAATTCTGGACCAGTCCCCAATAAAATATTTGATTTAGGAGAAAAGATATTCTCTGAGTTGCTTAAGGACAAAAAAGAACAGGTGTTGCTTCACGGCGATCTTCACAATGATAATATCATTTCCTCTGAAAGAGGTTGGCTAGTGATTGATCCCAAGGGTGTTGTAGGTGAAAGGGAGTTTGAGCTTGGGGCATATCTTCGAAATCCTTATTATGATCTACCCAAGGGAAGTAATTATAAAAAACTACAAATACGAAGAATTATTCAATTTTCAGAAGAGTTGGGTTTTGATAAGCATAGAGTTCACCACTGGGCGACAGGTTGTGCAGTTATCTCTTTACTATGGTTCTTAGAAGATGAGGGAGAACTAAAAAGTATTTATATAGAAAATGTAAAATTGCTTAATAGCTTGAAGGTTTAAGAATGGAGGAACTAGCTTCTCTTTTTTTTGCAATTATGTTTTTTAAATGAAGTTGTATTTGAGTTTTTTTGGCATAGCTAAAATGTTGAAATCTCACCTTTATATAACCACTCAGGAACTCCTTTGTAGTTTATAACTCTAGGGTGATTTGCCAAAATTAGCCTTAGAGCCCTAATTGCCTTATAAGCTTCTATAACGAGCTTTCTCTGTTGAGTAAAATACTTTTGATTAAATTCATTTTCATTTATTGCATGAGCAGGTTTTTGTCGCAATTTTCTAACTTTTCTAAACGTTTTAATAGCTTCAACTTTTGGGTCTTGGCCTTGAAACTGAACTCTCTGCAGCCATTCTTCAAGTAGCGAGATAGTTCCTTTTTCTGTAATTTTTACTTTTCTATTGCCCAAGTCATCTTCTCTTTGAAGAGATATGTCCCCTTTAAAAAAAGCTTTGTTCAGATTGTCAGACATTAATTTATCAAGTGTTTGAATAAAGTCATTAAATTCTTTCAAGGTTGGTCTTATTAAAAAACTAAAATCTTTCGGTCTCGTCTCTCTTGAGTATTTTTTTCTGAATAAGGATGGTTTGCCCATTAAATCTGTCATAGTGTTTATCTGATTTAATTCTTCAATAAAGGCATTAAATATTGACTCATTAAAATCCCAACTCCCCATCGATGATTTTGCATAGCTTGGATGTAAGAAGTATTTGTCATCAAGTATTTTATTAAACCAGTGCTGCTGATGTTCAGGAGTAAGGTCAGTTAAATATCGTAAAAAAACTGCCACAGCTCTTTTGGTTAGATTTGGTGTGTAAGAAAAGCTAAAGTGTTGAATAAATACGCTGTCTTTTTTATGTAGCTCGCCATTTTCTCTAAATTCTTCGCTATAGTATAGATTTCCATGTATATCGTCACACTCATATTCGTATCGAGGATCGTTTCTATATTGTTCTAAGACAGTTAAATCAAATGATTTGAATGATAGCTGTGCTTCACCTAATGCAAGCATTAATTCAAAAGGTTTTCCCCTATAGTCTTTTTTATTGATCACTGTTTCTAAATGTTTTGATGTTGGATATAAGCAAGCCTGTTTAACGCCATCAATTGATATTTTTTTCAGCTGTTCATTCATACTTTCTGGCTCAAAAGCTAATATGTGCGGATTAGGGTGCCTATCTCCATAATTAACATAGATTAATTCTTCTTTAACTAATTCGAAAATTTGCTTAATAAACTCGTTATTAACCTCAATTTCATGAAGAGGTTTTCCATTGTAATCACCTGACGATAAGTAAAAATTGGTGACATCCTCAAGTATTGTCTTTTTCTTTTTATTCATAATATTATCTCTCCTAGAAGGAGCAGCTTCATTTCGATCCATAATGCCTGAGCCAATAATTCTAATTTTTTCATATGAATTTCTTCTCTAGTTTTGTGAAGATATCATACTGCATGACGCAGATCATATTTTAGCAGACTTCATTTCGTCTTATATCTAAATTAAATTGATATACTACACTCATGAATAGTCAGGTAACGGCAAAACAACATTTCATTCCTAAATTTTATTTAAAGTATTTCTCTAATGAAAAAAACTTCATTCAAGTTTATGACCTGGAAAATGATCGCTTCGGGAAGCCACGGTCGTATGCTGGATTGGGATATGAGTATTTTTATTATGCAAATAAAACTGGAATTCATGACGAACTATCGCAACATGTTGAGAGTTGGCTTCGTGATTATGAAACAATTCTTTCCGAAGAGATTAATCTAATTATTCCAAAAATAAAAAACATGGAAAAACTCACAGAAGACGATAAGTACAGTTTAGCTGCATTTATGTGTTTTATGTGGTTGAGGGCACCTAATATGAGACATTCAATCAATAAAATGAGAACTGATTTAACTAAGCAGGTAATGAGTCTTGGCATTGAAAAAAATATCGACAGATTTATTAAAGATACAAAACAAGATCTTTCTGATACTGAGAAAAAAGAGTTAATAGAAACATTTAAAAATGGTGACTATGATCTTAAGTTTGGGAATGCTCCTCATATACGGATGATGATAGAGAGCTTGGGGATTGGAGATAAGGGTTTCACCAATATTTTTTTTGCAAAAAGATGGAAAATTTATATTAATAAAAGCTCAAAAAAATTCATAACAAGTGACAGCCCTGTTGTTGAATGGTGGTTGCCGCCAAAATTCTTTATGGATGACGCTACCATGCTAGAGAGAGATAACTTTTTCTCTTTAACACCAGAAATACTCATTGAACTTTCAAAGCCAAAAGTCTCTAGAAAAATAAATAGAAAAACGTTGTTTGATGAAGATAAAGATGTCATTAAATCAAAAAATATTATGATTGCTTCTCATGCTAGAAAATATATCTATAGCTGTGAAAGAGACATGGTATCTGAAATAATCAATGGTCGAAATAATCCGGGTCCTGTTGAGATAGATCACTACAAGAAATTTGACCTACCTTGGAGAGAGTATCATTTAAATAAAAGTAGTGATTCTTAATTATTATTTGTCTTCAAGAACATTTCTATTCAAGTTCTTCACCAGATACTCGCCACGTTTTTTGGCTCGTTTTTGAAACTCACTCTCTGTGCTATTAATCAGCCATTGCTTTGCTTTAGTAAAGATTATGCTGGGAGTGAACATGAGAACAACAATTAAGTAGTGACCGATATTAAAGGGACTATACATAGCCATCACAGCTTTTATTCCCAGAAGGAAAGATGGTTCGCCCATGAAAACACCTATCGTTCCAGCAATAATAAGTAATGCGGCGATTACTCCAGATATAGTAGCAAGAACTCCAAACATTTTAGCTAAGGTAATCTTAGTTTTTTTCACCATTATTCTTTGCACATATATATTGATAAAAATCATTATCAATTGAGTTAGACTTTATTTCTCGCCACTCCCAGTCATCCCAAGTAAAGTTATTAGAGTCTATATCTGGATCGACTGTAGTAATTTTTTGGTTGTAACAGTCATATATATTATGGAAATAATCTTCAACTGTGTGATCAAAGCTTTGATAAAAAGTCACTAGTTTTTTTGAATAAAAAAACTGCTCATTGAACTTAAGAATCTCTCCTGCAAACGAAACTGTAGAAACAGGAGTTTTAAAGAGAGTCCAGGGACTGCCTAAACTGGAGTAGTTGTTATCTTGAGCAACTATAGTCCAGCCTTCTTTTTCTTTTTCATTTATTATTGTCTTGGCCCAGGTGTAATCACTCGATATTTGTAGTACTGATATCATAACTAAAATAGCCGTTGCTGCTATCCATCCAAGTACCTGTTTTGTTTTTTTCATATGACAAATAGTTAGAGTAAATATTTGCTCAAAATTCTAGAGAAAATATAGCATAAACCCTTACATATAGTTAGTGTTAATTGTTGAGTATGGTCGTAATAATAGCCACACATGAGGAAATATTATAAACGAACACCAAAAGTACTCGGTAAGAAAATTAAACAACTCCGTGCAGAAAAGAAACTTTCACAGGAAGATTTAGCAGAGATGACTGGGGTAACCACAGTTTATATTGGTTATATCGAGCAAGGCAGAAGAGTTCCTTCACTAAAGACAACTGATAAGATTGCTCGGGCTTTAGGGATAAAGATTACCGACCTCCTTGGGTAGCATGCTATATTACAATTAGTTTTTTAATTTAGGGACATTTGGGACTTTTATCATGCCTGCCATTAAATCTGGATCTGAAAAATCTAAAGAAATCAAAATCCGCCGTCGTCAAGTCAGACGCCTATGGTTGCGTAAGGTTAGTATTGAAGAAATAGCTGAGCAGCTTAATGTGAGTGAAAAAACTGTGGATAGAGACCTTTCCCTGGTTAGATCAGAAAGTCACCAGCGTTTGCAAAAAGATGTAGAGCTGCAAGGCAATATTCAGTTAGTAGTTGAAGAGCATTTAATGGCACTAGATGAGCTTATGAGAGAGATGTGGGTTAACTACCATAAGCAAGGTTCGCCTCGTACAAAAGTTTCTATTCTTAAAATTCTCAAAGACACTTATGTTGATAAGCTTGAAACTCTTCAGAGTTTGGGGTTGGTCCCCAGCAGTAAAATTGAGGTTGAGCTTTTACAAAGCCAAGTGGACCAAAATCCCAACCTTGAAAGAATGAATAGTGATTTTAATGCTTTTATTAAGCACAAGTATCAAGACCCGATTAATTAAGTAAAATTTGTCAATAAGTCTTTGTGCATCAATTTCAATATCAAAAAAGCACCATTTTAGTATCAAGAAAAACAGCATAAATTCACTGTTTTATTTTTTCTAAATTAATATTTTAGTTTGTTAGTAAGCTAAAACTTCAAGTTTCTTATTTACTCAATTTTTATTTAAAAGTGATATGTAGTCTTGTTATAGAATCATGACATATGTGCCTTTGCATCAGTGTTTTTTAAAAATAATCGTGTTACATTAATTTTAGAACTTTAACATCGTTTTTAAATATTGTTAAGGGATGCAGGGGCAGCTGAACAAGCCCGGGTCGACTTTTCGAAGTGAGCGCTAACAGACCTTTTACTCAGCCCTGATGGAAACCTCATCTCCTAGGTAATAATCTTAAAATAACTATTGATAGCAACTGAATAAAATTAAGTTTTACAAGTTGTCGGTGGCTCAATCACTGACGGGTATAAGCACAAAGCACATAGAGCAACACACTACATTACTAAGGCTGATAGGAATACAAAGGATAACTAGGAGAAAGGATAGCTTAATAAAAATGAAAAATCATAAAATCAAGAAAAAAATCATCAAAGTTGATCTGGCTAAGACAACTAAGCAGATTGGTATTTCAGTAGATCGCCACCAGAAAGTTAAGGCTAGAGCTGCTGAACATAATAAGAGTATTAAGTCATTTATGGAAGATTTAGTAGACGAGTATTTTAGTTATGACTAAGGACCATTTTTCAACAATGAGATTATCAACATGTCTTACCAGAAAAGAAAACAACCAAATCGCGGTCTTAAGCATGCTGATAATCGAAAACTATGGGCGGAACTCATTGTTGATTCTTTTTTACAAGATTGGAAACGGAAGGAAGCTAAAACTACCTCTCCCTCCAATTTAAAATCTCATGCTAGGATGGAGTTGCGCCCTAAATAGTAATCTCTTTCGATAGCCGTCTTGGGCCATTTGAGGTTACTCACATGGGCGCCCCAGGGCGGCTTTTAAAATTTATATGCAACATGCACTTATAGTTACTAGATTCAGCGATGAAAAGCAGATGGGTAATACCAGTACTGATATCCAGATGAAGTCGTGTCGATCCTACTGCAAGCAAAATGGTTTTAAGGTGGTGGGTGTTAAAAATTTTGAAGCCACTAGCGCTGATGGGACCAAGAGTAGCAATGTGGAGCGGATTAAAAATTTACTTAGTTTTTGCAAGGACCATGAAGGCAAGGCTGATGTCTTAGTAGTCTATAAGCTGGATCGTTTTTCTCGTAGTTCTGATTACCACTATTATCTCAAGTCTAAGCTTCTCCAGATGAACATTAGCCTCCGCTCTGCTACTGAGCCGATTGATGAAAGTCCATCGGGCAAACTTATGGAAGGCATGCTTGCTGCTATTGCCCAGTTTGATAACGATGTGAAGCGTGAGCGGACCAAATTAGCAATGAGAAGCTTATTGGAGCGTGGAATTTGGGCTTGGCAGGCACCAACTGGATATATGAATGTCAAAAATAAATATGGTAAAGCTGATGTGGCTCAGATTGATGCTAACTGCGATGAAGTAATTAAAGAAATTTTTACTAAGTTTAATAGTGGTTGGACCGTGACTGATATTTATCATGAACTAAAATCACGTAAGATCTATAATTACAAACAGCGCCTCTTAAACTTTTCTCAACAATTCATTACTAAGGTTTTGCAAAACAAGTTTTACATGGGTATTTTAAGAGTAGAAAAATGGGATGAAGAGTTTGAGGGCCAGCATCAGCCTTTAATCAAGTTAATCTTATTTAAGCGTTGCCAACTTAAGATTAACCCTGGGAGTGATACTAGTTATCGCTTAATTATTAATGAAGATTTTCCTTTACGGGACCACTTAGAGTGTAAGCATTGCCAGCAAAGAATGACTGCTGCTTGGTGCAAAGGGAAAACTAAGCGCTATCCACTTTACTACTGTAAAAATAAAAAGTGTTCTAATCCTAATAAAAAGTCAGTCTTAAAGATTGATTTTGAAGATGAGTTTTTTGAATTTCTTAAGGATGTTCGTCCTGCATCTGATGAAGTCAAACGTATTAAAAAAGAAGTTATTGCTGTTTATGAGCAGCGCCAATCTGAGTTTGAAACTAGATCAGATATTCTTCGACAAAAACTTAATGAGCTTACTAACCAAAAGCAACGCTTGGTAAAGATGGTTAAACAGGGAGCTGAGTTTGAGGATGTGAAAGAGGACCTAAAACAGATCAAGTCAGAAATACAAGAAATTAAATTAGAGCTTAATGAGTCTCATACTGAGGAGTTCAAGATCGAGTTGTTATTAGATTATGCAGAAACTTTTCTTCGAAACCTGCCTAAATTTTGGTTTGAGGCTGATCCAGCCAACAAAGTTAAATTACAGCGGATTTTATTCCCGCATGGAATAGTTTATTCTTATCCAGGATTTTCGAACACTGAATTATCGCCGTTGTTCAAGCTATTTTCTATATCTGGGCAGCGTTCAAAAACGGGCGCGTTTTTCAGTAAGTTTTCATTGATTAGTTCGGATAAATTGGTATTTTGACTAGGTCAAAGGTATGATTGAGGGATGAAAAAAACAATCCAAAGTGCCCACAGTGT
>Ga0209249_1000193_pt1 | contig 81654 bp, 51 predicted proteins | sample SaaInlV_200m_DNA_4_FD_184653 | JGI IMG/M metagenome (GOLD analysis project Ga0209249, IMG submission 184653) | Marine microbial communities from expanding oxygen minimum zones in the Saanich Inlet - SI037_S3LV_200m_DNA (SPAdes) (version 2) | ecosystem: Environmental > Aquatic > Marine >... | reverse complement strand
ACGCGGCGTTGCTGCGTCAGACTTTCGTCCATTGCGCAATATTCCCCACTGCTGCCTCCCGTAGGAGTCTGGGCCGTATCTCAGTCCCAGTGTGGCTGATCATCCTCTCAGACCAGCTACTGATCGTTGCCTTGGTGAGCCATTACCTCACCAACTAGCTAATCAGACGCAGACCCATCCAAAGACGGTAGCCGAAGCCACCTTTGATCACAAAGACCGAGGTCAAAGTGATATTATTCGGTATTAGCACCAATTTCTCGGTGTTATTCCAAATCTTTGGGCAAGTTGTCTACGCGTTACTCACCCGTTCGCCAGTTTAATAGGATTCCGAAGAACCCGTTCTCCTTAGACTTGCATGTGTTAAGCACGCCGCCAGCGTTCGTCCTGAGCCAGGATCAAACTCTCCATTGTAGTTTGTTTATGACTCTATTTCATTTTACTTTTTTTAACTCATTGTAATTGTCGGTATCGTCAAATGAGATACCTCATATTGACCTAGACCGTGCATACCCATTTTTCAAAAATCAAGGAGAATAATCTGCTTTCTCCGCTCTCGTTTTCAAGAGCTCGCAAATATACTTTTGTACCTATGGCTCCGCAACACCAAAAATCAATTTTTATTAAAAAAATTGAGGCTGTTTTGCCACCGGATACCTGTCTCCTGTCATAAAGCGGCGCGATAATAATCTGCTGACCACCTCTTCACAACATTTATTTGCAAATTATCTCAAAAATATCACTAATACTTCTCCACCCACACCCCAGGACCACATAATCCCAAACGTACAGGTTGTCGTAAAGGACTGTTATTATGCAATATATGATCATATTTGTGAAAATTATGAAACATCTCCACTCATACTTTAAAACGCCCTATAGTCATTATTAGTCCTGATTTAGTGAATTTTCAGAGCACAGCTACTCGTGGGGATGCCATGCAGAAATAAATAACATTCAGAGTTGGGGCAAAATTAAATAGTGTTCGTCCTAGCAAGATAAGCATGGTTCATTTGGTCGTAGACCATGCTACCACATATGGTCGCTTAAATAGAATCCCTAGTACAAAAAAAGGGAGCCTGTTTTCAGACTCCCTTTTAATCTTTTCCCTGCCCTTTTTAACAGGCCTGGACTGTATCTATTTCAGAAGGGTCATCTTACGCACGAGATCGCCATTCTGGGTCGATAGACGATAGAAGTAGATACCTGCATCGGCTGGCCTTCCCTTTGGCTCTGCCTGCCAGGTAACGCTATAATTACCAGGAGTCATCTGATGGGAAATCAATTCTTCAACAACGCGTCCTCTGATATCAAGTACCTCTAATTTTACATAGCTGGCCACAGCGATATCAAAAGCAATCAGGGTTGAAGGATTGAAAGGATTGGGATAATTTGCATATAAGGTGTGTTGATCTGGCAATTCATTGCGTTCTATAACAGGGACCAGTGTGGGAAGTACACCCGTCCGATGCAAATTACCTCGGTGAGTTGACCAATAGCTGGCGGTTTCACCGTTGGTGGGCAGATCCATCACCATTAGTCTGTCATCTGAGCCTACGATGACCTCCAAGTCACTATCTCCATCCAGATCTGCTACGGTGGGAGATCCCTGGATATTTGCTGTATTCTCTACGGGAAAACCACGAATGTTGGAACCATCCAGATAAAGACCATACAGCTTACGATCATTGGATCCGATAAATACTTCTGCCAGGCCATCATTATTGATATCTGCCAGTGCTGGTGAGCTATAAATGGCTCCACCTGTGGCCACAGGCCATCCTTCCAGGAAAGTACCCGTATGGTCTACAGCGTAAATGAGTCTATCTAAACCACCAACTACAATCTCAAGATCACCATCCCCATCCATATCAGTGATGGAGGGATCAGCCTGGATGTCCTGAGAGGAAGTACTGATATACCATAATTCATTTCCAGTGGCATCATAGACGTGGAGCTTGTTGTCATTACATCCAAATATGATCTCAAGTGATCCATCTGTACTACCGTCTAGGTTGGCCAGAAGTGGCGCGGATTTGACCTTGTCCACCAGAGTGACAGGGAAACCGGCAGCTTCAGTTCCATCCAAATTAATGGAATGGAGTTGATTACCCCAGGTGCCAACCACGATGTCAACGTTACCGTCAGCATCAATATCACCAATAGCCGCTCCATCCGTCATATGATCATCCAGAGTCATGGGAAAATTGGCCAGGAGTGTCCCATCATGATGCATGACTGCTAATTCATCATTATATGAGACACTAATGATTTCCAGATCACCATCACCATCCAGATCATAAAGACTAGCTGGAGCCAGAATGAATCCTGGAGCCATATAAATGGCTTCAGCGCTACCATCATGTTGAACAACATAAAGATTACGATCCAGACTACCAATGACGACCTCGAGATCGCCATCATTATCGATATCACCCACTGAAGGTGTTGCCTCGACTAGATAGCCCAGGTTTACCGGAAAACCGCTCAACTCGATTCCATTTATATCTACAGCATGGAGGCTGCTGTCATAAGCACTAAAAATGATTTCCATACTGCCGTCACCATCAAGGTCTACGACTGCGTTGCCACCTTTAACAATGCTGGTGGCAATAGGGAAATTTGCCTGCCACATACTGACCTCAACGGAAAACTCAATGGTAGCAACATAAAGAATGTCAGAACCCTCATTTGCGGTTACATCCAAACTCATCAGGTATTGACCTGATGGTGCATCAGCAGCCACTGAAAACCCATAACGATCAAGGATATTGACACCGATGTTACCGTTATTGATATCTCCATAGGCACCAGTACTGTCAGTAATGGTAACATATTCTGAATTACTCCTGAGAATGGCTGTTACATCTATAGCATCAACCCAGCCAGGTTCATTGAAGAGGTTTATGCGCATGAGGGCTGATTCACCGGGAGACAGGAGTCCATCTCCATTATCATTCTCCAGATAGAGGCTATATGAATTGTAGGAAAGTCTGGGGTAGATACTATGAGCCAAAGCATTATATATATTCACTCGACCTGAGCCCAATTGTCCTACAAAGTTGGGATTTATATCATCGATGGGGTCTGCTGTCGAGAGTATACCATCGATTAACCACTCTTTACTTTGATCAGGATTTCTAGATTTTAATAGACCGATACATGAGGCTACAATGGGACCAGCCATAGAGGTTCCAGGCCAGCTCTGGTAGCCATTATTAAATACTGTGCTGTGAATATTTACACCGGGAGAGCTAATATCAACGGTGGATCCGTAGTTGGAGAAATCAGCCTTGTTATCAGCTGAGGTAGTAGCTGCCACGGAAATAACATTATTATAAGCGGAGGGATAAAAATTTGAACTACTATTATCATTACCTGCCGATGTAACCATAATGGCGCCGTATGTATCATACACCAAGTTGATAATCGCCTCTTCAGAGCTACTAAACCCTGGCCCCCCCCAGGAGCAATTAATTATGTCTGCACCGGCTTTTGCGGCATACAGTATTCCAGAATAACCTGCGCTAATATTCAAGGGACTGCCTTGATCGTATTGGCATTTGACTGGCATGATGGAGCCGTTGAACACCACACTTGCGATACCCACCGAATTGTTAGTTGTAGCTCCGAGAAGACCGGCGACATGGGTGCCATGATCACTCATACTACCCGAGGTCATGGGATCATTGTCAGGATCATTTCCAGAGGTTACTCCAGAGGGGTCCCAGCCTAACAAATCGTCAATAAAGGTAGTGGGATCAGCATCCCAGTCATCGTCATCGACTCCATCCATATAGGGTGAACTCGAGTGGAGCGCATCTTGAAGGTTGGTGCTACCACTCGAATTGAAATCAGAGATGGAAGCCACTACTTCCTCTGCAGTTATATAGCCATCTGAATCTGTGTCAGCTGCTATAAGCAGGCTATCAGGAATCTCAGCCTGATTCACCCAGATACTTTTCCAGAGATCTGCATGAATATATTGGACGCCTGAGTCGACGGAGGCCAGAACAACCCGGTTACTACCAGGCTCATTTCCACCAGCAATATCCCAGAGATCCCAGGCCTCATTGGCCTTGACCTTGTTCAAAAACCATTGTTGATCATAGCGACTGTCATTAGGTATGTATTCTATCCTTCGAATAGGTTCGTATTCAGCGTAGAGGATGTTTGGATCCTTGGAAAAATCTAAAACGATCTGAGCTAGATCCTGACGACCCTTTTTAATTCGCAGTCTATAGATATTTGCCAGGATTATATCACCGTCCATATCGTCGTAGGTCGCCCCAGGAACGAATGGTTCCATGGAAATGACTTCCCTTAAACTTAAAAGTGCATCCAAACTCTCAAGACCACTTACCGGAAATTCAGTTTCAGTTGAAACCTTTTGAATGACTATATCCGGTTGCAAACAGATCAGGAAACTATCATCATGGTAGTTTGCAGGATCAGGAGATGAGGCATAAGCGAGAGATGCCATCAATGTTAAACTAATAAGTATATATTTTTTCATGCTTTTCCTTATCCCCCGTTAAACCAAACGAGCTGAAAACCTGGCTAGGCTTTCAGCTCGAGTAGATTTCAACATATTAATACTATTTGAGCAAAATCATCTTTCTCGTGAGATTCACACTGCCACTGCTCAAGGTATAAATATAAATACCAGAACTCATGTGTGAGCCATCGAGACGAAGTCTATATGAACCTGCGCTCTGGTGTTCCTGTACCAGAACATCCACTTGCCTACCACTGAGATCAAATACCTTTATCTCAACGTTACCTGATTCAGGTAAGGTATAAGTAATCTCGGTACTGGGGTTGAAGGGGTTCGGGTAGTTTTGCTCTAAACTATATGCAGTAGGTAAAACTTCCTGATTAAACTCATCAATACCAACCTGGACAAAGGCGGTATCGACATCAACTCTGAACATAATGTTATAATTAAGACCTAAACCTGACATGTTGTCCCAGGTAATGCTACCATCGGTTTCGGTAAGACCATAATAGGAATTTCCACTATACCCACCATCAGTATCAGCTCCAATTGAAGAGGTTCCCGGTAATTCTTTGATACCAAAATAAACGGAACCGCCAGTAACCCAGATTGAATCACTGGTCATGTCCTTCACATTCCAACCGGGTACATTGAAAGCCCAGCCATCAATATCCAACTGAGTGAGTGGTGTTCCGCCAGGACCATTGTCATCCCAGACAAGAGCAATAAATGGAGTAGCCTGCGTGTCGTGGATATAAACCTTAACACGCTTAATAAGCGTAGGATATCCCGCGGGTGTGAACTTCACAGCCTGATAGTTTCCAGCATTAACATTAAAGCCAAATTCTGCTGAACCATCATCGTAGGCGATTTCCACGACACTCTGAGATTCTGGTTCGGCCATGGCCTCTAAAGAAAGGGGGCTTTCGCCATTGGGGTAGTTGGCTGAAACCGCATAATAATAGGCCTGACCATTCTCAGCGCCTGTATCGAGATAACTTACAGCATCAAGATCAGAAATGAGGGCGGCACTATATGAACCGGCAGCAAGACGGCGGTAAACATTGTATGATTCAGGAGAGAACTCTGGATCCGGGATAATGATTTCGGCCCGGATAGCAAGATTTGCAATATCTGTGTAGGCGTCTGTAATAGTCACCCAATCAGCACCACTCCAGACTACGGAGTTACCTGAAGCTGGATTCGCTACAGAAATTGAGTCTGCCAATAAGCCCTGATCTCCGCCTGTACCACTTGAAAAGTTGCCAACACAGAGGGCAAATTTTTCGCCAAGGCTAAATGACAAGCCAGTACCACTGAGATCAACGGAGGTTGCTGATGGATATTCCTGAACTTCTACACCTTCTCTAGTGTACAATAATTCATCTGGAAGATTGTCAGGACCAACCGAATAGACAAAGGCATCAGCAGTACCTGAGAATCCTGTACCTACTGAAATCATGTGTAGTTTCATTGCTCCCAAGAAACTATTGTCCTCCGTGGCCTCGAACATGACACCATAGGGTTGTGTGTCATTAAGAAAAAATCTCCAGGCAGCTGAATTATCATGGACAATTTCAGTCACATCACCAGAAATAGGTGGCGTCCAGGTCACATTAACCTGAGCATCACCTGCTTCAGCAGCTACGCTGGCAGGAATAGGTAATGCACCCGTAAAGGCTAGATGCCATAAATCGCCAGCAATTGGAACGTTGGAGGCCGCAGTCCAACCTTCACTGGTTTCACCATCATTGGTGAGCACACCGGCAATATTGATATCATCAATAATCCAACCAAACATGGCTGGGTCATCAGCTGTGTTATAGCCAGGATCTGATGCAAAGGCAAAACGAATAATCACTTCATGATTCTGGTAATTTGGTGGAATCGTAATGGTCACGGCTTCCCATCCAGCCGATGCTCCACCCCAACCACCAATACCAAGTCCTTCTTCGAATTCGAAACCAAAGCTATATAGTGAGGTCGAATTATAAGCAGGAGAGGCATCGTTTAATACCTCCCATGAGGCACCACTATTTGTGGAAATACGTACATTCATGCCATCCCAACCATCATACCCAGCGGGTTCGTCACCTGGGGTTTCCACATTTCTATTTTGTTGGAATGTAATAGTATTGGTCACTTCAACTGGGAGAGTCACTGGCGGTGAATCCAAAACTTGATACCAATGGTCATAGTAACCACCAGCTGTACCCATATCCGGGTCATTCATGGCCCAGGACTGCCCATCGTAGGCTCCCACTGTGGTCTGATGGAAATGAGCTGGTTCCGCAGTACCATCAACTGATACCCAGCCTGTAAGATCGCCATCTTCAAAATCTGCAAAGAGAGCTGAGCTACCATCAACGGTCAGGCTGATGTCATCAATAAATAAGCCTTCGCCAATTGGGGTATCGGAGTCAGTTTGAAAATACCAGCGAAGCTGGATTGATGTCCCTGCATAATCGCTCAGATTCCCAGAAGGATACCCATTCGCATCCTGGTAAGATCCGATGAATGATGACCATTCCGCAGGAGCATCTGAATATACATAATTTGGAACTGGGTCGGGTTGTCCATAGGGATTTGAGATAGCATTCCAGGTTGAGCCACCATCTGGAGAGACCTCACAACCCCAATAATCAACTTCGGGAAATTCGTTGGGATCCGAAAAATTACCGCGAACGAAAAAGTCAAAGAGGACTGAGTTTCCAGCGGGCAGTGATATAACTGGAGAATATATATAATTCAACATACCTGCAAGATAGGTAAAATCATCGGTCTGACAGGCTAAGGCGAAGTTGCCATTGCGAAGGTCTCTTGTCATACCTGGTTCAGAGACTTGTGCCGCATGACTGGCAGTCTGGTTCAGGCCCGTAATCGTGATCTGATTTTGTGTGTAGTTCAGTCCATCGACTGAATTAGCGAAAGCCGATACGGCTATAAGCGTGACCAATAAAACTTTAAATAGCGACTTCATCTTCTTTTCCTTATTTCCATTATTTCTGATCTCATCAATTGTCAACAATCTCTGAAATTCCCTCTAAAAAGCAAATCCAACAGATACCTGCTGAACCATCCCTAAAATACCATAATTTGAGTAGGCATAGTCAAATAACAATTTCGTACCATACAGATTATAATTTATACCTGCACCCATTGAAAAACGTCGGAGTGAGTAATTATCTGAACCATAGTAACTATCCCAACTTGTGGTGGTAAACTCATCCGTTTTTACGGCAAGTCCATCCTCATAGTCCTCATTGGCATCACGTACCCCATTGTCATTCCAATCGATATAACTTTCTCCCAGATCGTACTCACCATTGGTTTCATAGGTGTATACATCGTACTCTACTGGCCATTCGTACTTCAACTTATAACCACCTCTGACAAAGAGCATATCATTCCAGCTATATTCAAAGCCAAGTGCACCCCTTAAAACCGAATCAAAAGGATCATTGGCATCAACCAGAAAGCTTAAGCGATGTAGTGGCGAGGGTAGCCAGGGGCTTTTACCACCCATAGCGTCCATGCGCAGTCCAGCCCGAAAGACCAGAGGTAGCGGCCATTCTTCGGTGAGTAGTCGAGTAGTCACCTCGGGGCTGCTCTGAAATTCATCGTTCACATCCAGAGGTTGATTCAAATCTGGACCATCGAAACGACTTCCGACGCCAAAATTCTGAATGGACATACCCAATACCAGGCCGTAGATACCCAGGTCAAAATTCGACCCAACATCAAAAGCAAATGTACTGGCTGTTTCACGATAAATTGTCTCGCGAATCATTTTTGAGGTTACACCAACAGAAAGTCTATCTGTAAGCTGACGCGCAAAGGCCAATCCCAGAGCCAGACCGGTGGCCTGAAATTGCTCCCCGGTTCCATCAGGATAATCGAGAGTAGTCACTTCCATATCACCAGAACTCATATATTGAGCAACCATACCGAGGGTATTACCACCACCTAGTGGAATCGTAAATCCGAGATAGCTATTAGTAATACCAGCGTAGAGCTCATTGTTGCTCATGTACAGCTCAGGACCAGCAGTTGTAGTGATTCCGGCTGGATTCCAGGCCATAGCCTGGGGGCCATGTGCCAGAGCGGTATAAGCACCACCCAGGGCAGCCCCAGCAGCGCCATATTCCAATTTGAGGAATTGACCAATTGAAGTGGCTACTTTGGAGAAATCATCTCCAGGATAAACCGTATTCAAAGAGTCCTGCCTTGAATCCTGTGCAAACATCAAGTTAGGGACCAGGAACATTAAAATGAGCAACAGCTTGATTGAGTTTTTCATTTTGGTCGTCCTAGCAGGAGCGTAGAATATATTTAATTTCATTATCATACCCTCCTTATCTGATCACGGCAAATTTGCCGACTTGTTTTTCGTGGTTAGGTGTTTCGACAACAAAGACATAAAGGCCGGGAGCAATCTCCTGTCGATTCATCGACCGCAGGTTCCAGGATTCCTGCCCTGAGAAAATGTCATTGTGCAGAATGGTGTAGACCAATTCGCCGGTAAGCGTAAAAATCTTAATCACGCATTCATTGGGCAGGTGAGTAAAATGCAAACTCTTATGGTTGATATCAGTTTCCCAGTCAGCCGTAACAATGTATGGATTTGGAACCACCATCACTTTTTCGAGTGTTGCCCGGGTTACTTCGCTCATCTCAGTAACAGTCTCAGCACGAAAAGTGAACATATCACCATCTTCATAAGGCTTATCTACACTCAAATGGGTCACATCCCCTGTCTCAGCGTGCCTGATAGTAGGATTGCCAGAGAAAGTACGTGTCGTATCATAGCCAATATTAATAAACCATGTCTGCGTAAAAACTGCTGTAGAGTCATATCCATTTACATATTTCTCAATAAAGGATATTTTTTCATTTGCTCTGAATGATGGGTAGTCTGGGTCTGGAGAAGTGTTAGGTATACCTGCACCAAAAATTACCATCTGTACTTCTCTAAAAGGATCTAGCATCCCATTATTATTAATATCTTCACCAGAATCAATAACACCATTATCATTCAAATCTTCTATAAAACTCGTATTGAATATCCTGAAGGGCATTTGTGCAGATGGCGGGACGACCATATTGGTGTTGGGGTTATCCCAGTCCCAATGAATCTCGTAATCACAGGCATACGTTTCAGTAGTTGTACCCATTTGAATATTATACTGTGGTGCTTCATCACTGCCCTTATTCTGCCAATACACTGTATCAACTGATGGAAATGATTGATTCTCCAAGTAGAATTGGAATCCACCCCAGACCTCCGAGAACATGGTGGAGGTTCCTACTTCCCAATCAGTGAGAATAGTATCTCCAGAAGCACTGTCCACAACGCTGTAGGTTGGATTGAGATGATAATAGGGATTATTGCAATTCGGTGCATAGCAGTCGGGCTCTGCACTAATCGTAATGAAGTACGTATTAGTATTTACTTCCACTTCTTCAGGATTAGTAGGAATCACTTCAACCTCACCAGTACCAACTGTCCAAGGTGCTAATTCCAGTCCCCATGATGCAGGTGCGTTGGAAGGGCGCGCATCTGGAGTAACACTCACAAATTGTGGCAGGAACGAGCTGTTGCCCCTGAAATTTTCAAGTGACTCCAATGGATCCCATTCACCTGTAGGATTCGTATAAGAATTCTGGAGTGTATCCATACCAATATCATAGGCCACAACCGAGTATGAGTAGGTCACGCCATTGAGCACATCACGATCTACATAACGATGCTCGAGACCTGTATTTTCTCCCAGATTAAACCAGGGAGCTACAGGATCTGGACCTGAGTAGTCAATACCATATAGGTCTTCATCTTCTTCAAGCGTTAAATCGAATTGCGCCAGAGGAATCCAGCCAACAGCTTGACCATCAGTGTTATAGATAACATCAGTATGTGGATTACCCCAAGTCGAACCACCATCAGTAGATCTGTATATTTTGTAACCTTCAAAATCTTCTATGCCAGTCACAATGTCTTTGGAACTTTCAGCTTTGGAATCCCAGTACAAGGTAATTTCTTCATCATCTGCTACCGCAGAAACCGTGGGAGCATCTGGAGGTGAAAATCCCTGATACTTCAGATCATACATGATCTGAGCCATCTCAGCATTCTTGGCCAGATCTGGAGGTGTATCAAAGGTTTCAGTGTTGGAAGGTGGATCACCCATGATCACTGCGAATGAAAAATAGGTCGTATCCCCTGCTGCCAGATCAAAGGGACCCGCAGACATGATGAAGACACAATCAAGTCCCACTTCCCCATCTTCACTACTTTCATCAAGCAATCCTTCCAAAGAATCAAAGTGAGGATTGAGAGTTCCATCGATACTTGGATGGAAATACCAGTCATTATATGAGCTATTTAATGGATTGGGTGTTGAGTTGGCAATTCCGCGCCATTCCCAATCTTTATAATTTCGATTTTCAAGTCCCACATAAGAGGTATCACCAGCCATGAGGGCAAACATGATGTTCTCTTTGTCAAGGGCACCCGGGCAACCTGCAGCTCCTGCATAGCCATCGGAGCAACTCGACCCACCATTTTCATCCTTCAGGACACCGGGACGTTTATACCAATCAAACCAATGCCAGTCTGTGAGACCCAATGCTTGTCCTTGTTGTATATCAATGGAACCATCTCCATTAATATCAAGGTCCTCTGAAGCCAGAGGTGTATCCAGTAGCTTCAAAGCGGAGTAAGCCAGGTTGGTAGCAGATGTACTGCGGTCATCCCAATCCCAGATATAGGCCATATCATACGTAGTATCAAAAGCCATCATATCATCATCATTGGTACGGCCTGTATACTGACCGTTTTCAAGACGAGAATACGAATCCACATCAAAATAGAAACCACCATAGGCGCCTTCATAATCAAACCCGTTCACGCCAGCATTACCGATGAAATTACGACCCATCATTTCGTAGGTGACGGTCCCATCTGAAGCCGTAGTGGGCACCCAGACGGAATCAGCAACATCATCACCATTGGTGTCCATTGGGAAACCTTTATAGGACTCATTGATAACTTCTACAGTAAAAAAGGCAATATCTTCTGCATAGGAACGTCCATAGGAGTGGGCATTTACAGTGACACGCATACCCATTGAATAACCCTGAGTCATATCCTCATCGCGCACAGCCAGCCTGTCATCAAATTCGATGTAAATATCCTGGTCACCGACGTGTCGACCAACAATTTCCTGTCCTTTATTCGGACCTTCTGTCGCTACAGCCCAATCTCCAGGCCAGGTCCTTTCTTCCAGTCCGGTATTGTCATTGATACGCATGGGCCAAGTATCTGGGATATCACTGGATGCCAGCAAGGGGTAGGGATCGCCGCTGTCAGTATAGATACCACCATAAATTTCGCCAGCCAGGACATCGCCGCTATGGAGATAACCATAATGGCTTTCAACAGATTCCCAGTCGACCTGTTTTTGATCCTGAACGCGGTCAAACCACGATTCAGAGACCGTTGAGCCCCAGTACACCAGGGTATCTGTTCGATAACTCTCCAGACCAGGAACATAAGGTGGACGCGTGGCCCATGGTGTCATTTCTCCATCGGCATTTCTACCAGGAACACCAAGAATAAAGGAAACATCTGAAATATACTGATAGCCTTTATACAAGCCAGATGGTGAGCTATTGTCGTCAAATGCAATGAAAGTACCATAGTTATGGGTTGCAAATTGCAGCTCCCCCTTGCTCATATATCCTCTGGCACGATTCAGAACCGGATCAAAGGCAGAAGCTTTGCCAAGACTGGCAGAGGGACGGATGTTGGGTTCAGCAGCACCAAGCCAGTTTGGGAGAACAAGGCACAAAACAAATATTGGAAACAGCCAAGACAAGGGAGACTGAGAAGACGGAGGAGTGATCATTTTTTTCATCATATCACCTAGAATTTCACTTTAACGGTCAGGTCAACCTGACGTGGTGAGGAATAATAATATGGTCTATCATAGAAGGTCAGCGAACTACTCCCACTTTCGATGGCAGTCGTCGCTCTACGACCAGGATCTTCAGGACTTCCGGTTTCTTCATAAATATCGATAATATTCTCTCGATTTAGCAAGTTCCGTACAATCAGACCCATGGACCAACGAAATCCAACAAAGCTGACCGTTTTTCTGATGGCCATATTGGTTTCAATGAACCAGGGCATACGCTCTGAGTTAGTGGCACCAGATCGATTCAGATTGATGTCAAAGGGTGTATATGGCGAACCCGAGATTCCAACGAGGGTCACATGAACGGCAGTTTTGTTCAAAGGATACACCCCAAAGAAACGGGGTGAGTTCTTCTTGTCAAATTGATAACCACCAGTCATGGTCAGGTTGTGGGTTCTATCGTAGGACATCAAGACCTCTTTCTTGGGCATCGATTCAGGTGTATCTGAAGAGCGATATCCCTGCCAGGCATCAGCACGATTTGCTGTTGCTCGCGAAAGTGTATATTGAATATCAGTTGACCATGCTGTACCACCACGTTTTATCAAACGCAAGTCCAGCCCCCGTGCTGATCCATAGTCATAATTCACAACCACGGCATAGCTATATGGGAAGGCTTGTACCCGCTCAGTGGATCCAAGGTCAGAATAGTCTTTCGACCAGCCCACGACGCCTAACTTCCAAAAATCAACAAACTCCCAGTTCAAGCCAAACTCGTAAGCAGTAACACCTTGAGCCTGAACATGGCTGTTGCCTACAATGGGAAGTGCTGTTGTCAAATCATTGTCATCATTGAGATAAATATTTCGATAAGTCAGATTTTGATAATAACGACCATAACCGAAAGTAAAGGTAGCCCGGTCTGTTATAACATGAGAAATACTCAAACGGGGTGACAATAATACATTCCATTCCGTAGGTACTTCTCCAGAGGTTTTATTACGAGGATCAGCCCAGGAGCTATCCAGAGAATTCTGAATATCGAACCGGATACCAGCATTAATCGTCATCCAGGGATATTCAATCTTGTCCTGAACATAGGCGCCAATCTCAATGGGTGATTTCTCTCCAGTACCATAAATGAATTCATCGAGTGCTCCATCGCGCTCAATAGTTCCCGGCAATCCATAAGTCTCACCATAGGGAGGATTCAACCAGGGTAATTGAGTTTCATCAAAGGTGATGAGATGACGTTTCACATCCACCCCACCTCGAAGTTGATGATGCTTGTTCACGCGACTGGTAATATCAATTTTCACCTCATCGGTAACCGTCTTGGTGTGATGGCGATAGCGATCAGCCCCAGCGGAACCATATTCATAAAACATGATGTAATAGAGTGAATCACGCATAGCTGCGAACTCTGCCGCACTCAAACCTGCTGGTGAGGAAAAGAGTTCATAAGTAGAGTCGGGATAATACATGTATTGGAAGGGAGTATATTGACCTTCAGCAAGATGCTCCTGTAGTGGATCCCCAAGACGCCAGGTCTTGATATTTCCATCTTTATCAGAGTATTCCAGAGAATCCAGTGGATCAATCAGGTTGCCATTTGAGAGTCTTCTAGAAGAAACTAAGTTGCCACTGTCATCGAAATTTTCTTCTAGAAAAATATCTTCAATCTTGATTCTGTCGTAAGGGCCAATGGCAATTTGCTCAGCATGATCCACAATGATATGCAATTTGGTTGAATCATAACTGGCTCCCCCAATATGTTGAGGACCGCGCCAGTAATAGGTTATCATGGTTCTCAGACAGCCGGGTCCCCAGGATTCAAAGTACATCGTTTCATCTGCATCGTTGGCAATGGATACACCTGGAGCAAATTTTTGATCATTTTCATACGGAATATCACAATCGCCTTTATAATCCACACCATTGTGGAGCCCACGGGCTTCAGTACCAATTTTATATTCAACCCAATCTGGATAGCCATCCCCATCCATGTCACCATCTTCAACATCGATTTCCATTTCCTGGGTAAAACGAGATGCACTAATTGTGTAATAGGTCTTTTCATTGAGTTGGTGACGAAATTCTAAATGAAATCTTTCGGAAAACTTGTGATTAACGTTTTTGTTCTCTTCGTAGAATTGATTCCAAGGACCAAAAGTTTTGAATTTTGAATCAACAATCCAATGTGAAAAGTTCAAAATTTTGTAGGCATCAATCTTCCAATGCAATTTGGTGAAGACATCATAGGTCTTATCGTAACCGAAAGCCCTCCAGCCTGCCTCACGGTCTAGCCAATGCACTTGATTAGCCTGGTTCTGCAGGTTGCCTGGATCACCTTCGATATAAACTTTATCATCAAACTTCAGCACTGCATAGGAACTGTTGGAATAATCAGCGGCAATGTGAAAGGTAAGATTGCTCATGCCAGGAATAATTGGACCAGAAAATGATCCGGCAAATTCTTTATAATCCCTGAGGCGATCTTGCTCAGAGCTGAGGGCACCAAGATTGCTGGTTTTCCACTCAAAAGTTCCTTTGTAGCTATCACCACCGGTTGCGGTGATAATATTCACAATCTGAGACATGGCATCACCATACTCAGCATTAAAAACACCGGTCTGTGAAATGAGGTCCTGGACCGCGTGAGTCCCCAGTCGCGTACCTCTACCGAAGCCACCACCATAGATGGGGTTTTCGATGTACATACCGTCGATGGTGTAACCGATCTCACCAGACCGGCCTCCACGGACATGGATTTGTTCAATTCCACGATCAGCATATCCAGGGATACCATTTTCGGCACTTTTAATTTGAATCACACCACTTTGAAGAGTGAGCATTTCAGTTAAATCACGGGCAGGCAGGTTCTGAATTTCTTCGGCAGTACGAACCAGCTTCTTCACAGTCACATCTTTTTCCACGAGAGGTCTTTCAGCAACTACTGTAACTTCTTGCCCCTCGATGATTTCTTCATCCAGAGACACATTCAGAGGTGTCGTCTGGTCCATCACCACACCTACATCTTTATATGTCACCCTGGCGTAACCAATCATCCAGACCTGAACACTATGCACTCCAACCGGCACATTTTGAATGTAGAACTCACCTTCAAAATCAGTCGATCCACCTAGCCCCAACGCGCTAATCATTACCTGGGCACCAATAATAGGTTCGCCGGTGTTGCTATCTATTATTCGCCCTGATATGGTCCCTACGGTAGCAGACCAGGCCATAGTAACACTTAACAATACGAGACTGAATTTTAACCAAACACTTCTCATGAAATCTCCCTGCAGCTGTGAAGCTTTTTACATGCATTTTATTGGCTCAGCATGCTAGAGCCAGAAAACAAAAAGAGGTCAGCTAAAAAGCGACCTCATCTTGATCAGAGCGAAGGGATGTTTTAATTTTGTTAAAACATCCCTTCACACTCTCAGATGACCTCTTTATCAAGTCAGAATTATTATTTAATCAACAGCATCTTTTTAACATCTTGAAATCCTTGGGATTTCAAACTATAAAAGTATGCCCCGCTAGCCAGATTGTTGCCAGCAAATGTATATTGATAATTGCCTGATGTGAGAAATCCCTGATGTAGGGTTTCTACTGCACGACCAGTAATATCATATACGGTCAGCTCAACCATCCCGGATGTGGGAATGCTGAAACCAATTGTTGTTGAAGGGTTAAAGGGATTTGGATAATTCTCTTTAAGCTCAAAAGTCGCAGGCTGAGCAACTTCATTATCAACAGATACTGGACCCAGGGTGGTTTTCATAAAGTATACCTTGTTTAGGTAGTCTTGTCCATTCTCTGGGTCAGCGACAGTGCCTTGATTATAATCAGGCATCTGATACATGATATAGACTTCTCCATCCACACCAAACCTATTCATGTGTGGATACATCTCATCCAGATTGGGTTCGAAGGTGTGGGTAAGATTTACACCCTCACTCCAGGTAGCTCCATTGTCATCGGAGTAACTGCCAAATACATCAAAGTAAGCAAACCAGTCAGCACCAATTGTAATTGTGTCTGAGACTGCATAGTAGGTTGCATATAGTTTAGAATCATCATTGATATCCGTGGCCATACTCATCCCATTATACTGATAACTGTAACTACCACCGATAACGGCCCAGGTTAAATCCTGGGTTGCCAGGAAACTAATACTCAGATCAAGAGATCCACTACCCGCTAGAAAATTGGCATCCTCAGCATAAAAATGATAGAGTCCATTTTCGTCCGACCAGCGTCCCCATAGACCATCTGTTTCCGATGGCAATACAGGAACGAAGGCATGAAAACCACCGTTTGCATCGGTGAGGACTTCCGTATCATAACCTAGAAAAGGTGCCCAATCTTCTGCAAGATGAGCCCAACTACTGTCACTATCTTGAACACTATCCGGGAAAACTGTTGAGAAGTGAGCTATCGAATTCTCATCACTCAGGTAGAACCAGTCACTCCATGTGAGTCCAAAATCAGTGGTTTGTTTTACGAAGAGGGTGTGGTTGGCAATTTCATTTTCATTATGCCAGTAGGATGTTAAGGCATAATAGCCGACACCGTCATCGTTAATATCCATATTCCCATTTGAAGTATAGTTATCCTCGCCATCAAAACGAAAATCAAGGGAATTTTCCACCAAAATATTTGGACCAATCATAGGCAAGGTTGTCCCCTGCCAGGCCCCATTAGATTGGGCACGAAAATGGATGCGATCCTTGTTTCCAGAATTATCACCGGCAACTATGTTTATAACATAGTCTCCTGCATCATCCACGTTTTGAGTCACAGCCAAATTCCAGGTATCATGGGATAATGGACTTGGGTGGAAATCAACACCAGGAAACCAGAAACCGCCACCATAGTTAAAAAGATCAAAGGTGTAATACGCACGTCCACCGAATTCTCCACCACCGGGAAAACCTCCCTGGATTCCATATTCGTTCCAGAGTACAACTGGATAATTTTCGGCGGCCAACACGGACGGATATCTCCCTAAGGCGCCCCCATTCACATTAAGCCCTAACCCAAAATTCAAATTAGAAGAGGTTCCCCAAGACTCACCACCATCTAATGAGACGGCCGACCCAATCGCTCCTGAACTCGAATTGTTGTTAACATCATATTGGCGATACGCCATGACGATTTTATCGGTATCATACGGGTTCACTGAGATGGGGTTAGTTTCCGAGGAAATCATACCATAACCGTTTAGAGAGGAGTCTATAAGGACAGCATTGCCTTCACGCAAACCTGTCGAATAGCCTCCCTGTGGTGCATTAAATGAAACTAGCTCACCCTCTGGTTCAGCATCACTTTGCATTGCTGCCGACACATATTTACCTGGATTAGGAATATTTTTCCCCACTAGACCTATGGCTAATGCGCCTATCAGGACCATTAAAACTAACTTTCTCATCGTACTTCCTTTCACTTACAACCTAGTCATTACAATTATCACGCATCGACTTGCATCATAGTTTCCCCCTCTTCCTATTGCAAGATCAAACAGGAGGGGAAACGATCACAAAAATAACACGGAGTATAAGGCTCAGCCAAATACCATTTGCGTAACAACTACTGCTGCTATTATGCCTGCCAGGTCAGCCAGTAATGCTGCGGGGAGGGCATGGCGGGTTTTCTTGACACCAACGGATCCAAAATATACTGCCAGTATGTAAAAGGTTGTTTCTGTAGAACCTTCCATAATAGCAGCCATGCGAGCTGGGAGTGAGTCCGGTCCGTATGTGCTGATCAATTCAGACATAATTCCAATAGCCCCACTACCACTTAGAGGTCGCATAAGTGCCATGGGAATCACTTCTCCGGGCATTCCAATCCAGGAAGTAAGCGGACTAAGCAAGCCGGTGATTAAATCTAAAGCACCGGACGCTCTAAAAGCTCCAATGGCGACAAGGATGGCCACTAAAAATGGGATAATTCTAACAGCGACCTCAAAGCCTTCTTTGGCCCCTTCTGTGAAAGCCTCGTATACCTTAACCTTCTTGTACCAGCCATGGCCCACAATAGCCAGGAGAAGAACGGGGATGGCAACAGCGGAGACACCATTCATAATTCCCTGAAACATATTAGACCTCCTTCCCTTCTGACGCAGCGGATGCAGTCTCAACCGTTGGCATGCGATATTTGGGTAATTTCTGTAAGGTCTTAATAGCAATGATAGCCACAGTAGTTGAAACACCGGTTGCAAGGATAACCGGACCTATGATTTCAGCTGGATTAGAGGCATTAGCGGCGGCACGTATGCCAATAACGGTGGCAGGGATAAAAGTCACTGATGAAGTATTGAGAGCCATGAAGGTGGCCATAGCATTGGTGGCAGTATCCTTAACCTTGTTGAGTTTTTGCAATTCCTGCATAGCTTTTAATCCAAGGGGGGTTGCTGCATTTCCAAGACCCAGCATATTGGCTGCAATATTCATTACCATGGCACCCATAGCAGGATGATCTGGAGGGACATCTGGAAATAGTCTTACCATAACAGGGCGTACTGCGCGGGCAAATAACTTAACCAGTCCCGATTCTTCAGCAATTCGCATCAGACCAAGCCAGAGAGCCATAATTCCTATGAGTCCCATAGCTAAATTCACTGAAGCTTTGGCAGAATCAAATAGACCCTTGGTAAGGTTAGTCAGCGGGACAAAGCTGAGATTCATCGTAAGTCCAGCCACACTACTATAATCCAGGCCGAGACATTGAAATCCTGCGACCAGGATCCCACCAGCCATCAACACTATCCAGATGGTATTAATCATTTTGGCTTCCTTTATCAGACTTTGAAGGTTTTTTTTCAGCTCGCGCTATATACTTATCAATCATTTTGCTTCGACGGCGACGAAAGAAGAAGGCAAAAATGATAATTCCCAAGGCATAACCTATGGCAGCAGCGATTGACATGAAAACTCCTAATTGGGGCTTAAACTAATTGAATCGCTGATGAATGAAATCAGATATTGGCTGGATGGACAATAATTGCTTGGAATTTAATCCACTGGTTCGGTGATTCTGATATTGTGCTCTTTATCAGCATACTCAATGATACCCACAGCACCATCGTAGAGCCAGATCAGTCGTTGAGTAATCCGAACGTCATATTGAGCGCGATAAAGTTCATTAAATTCATAATAGCCGGAACTATCGGTGAGGGTTTCCAGGGGTCCCAGATATTCACCCTGATAAAGCTCAGTCATGGTCACTCGGATCATCGCTTCAGGTACAGGCATCCCTGTCGACTGTCGGGTTATGGTGCCGTAAAGTTTATAGGTGGGATGGGCTGGTGGGTCAACTGTCAAACCCTGCTTATCCCAACACGAATGTAGTGCCATGCTCAGGATAATTAGCAGGAGGAGAATATTTTTTTTCATTGATAAGGGTACAAACAACAAGCTATTCTGACTCGGTTGAATCAGGGGTTATAATGACAATGTCGTAAGTTTTATCCTCATATTTAATAATGCCCACCTCAGATAAATACGCTGTATCCAGACCGAACATCACCATGATATCATAGCGTCCCCGATACAGATCAGCAATTTCGTAATAACCCGCTTGATCAGTGAGAGTACCCATGGAGTCTAAAAAATCACCCTGGTATAATTCGGTCATGATGACGCTGACTTCCTTAGCTATAACTGGTAATCCAGTGTCCTCATAGCTAACGGTTCCCGATAAAGTATAAACAGGGTGAGCCGGTGGATTGGTAGTAATATCCTGCTTCTTCCAGCATGAATTTAGCATGAGGAGGGTTACCAGGGCTAGTATGGTCAGTCCTGATCTCAAAGATCGATACCAATGCCTACTCGAACCCGTCTGTTCAAATCATACGCGCCTGGATCATTGAGAACTCCACCGGGATATCCGTTTGAATCAACCCAGAGAACATTGGTTTCATCCAGCAAATTGGTGACTTCAAAAAATGCATGTAAGTCGCGTTGGCTGGACATATTCCAGGATCCGTTTAAGCGGAGGTTCATCTTTTGGGTGGCATCCATGCGCTCACTATTAGGCGATGTATATTCGCCATTGTCCTCAGTATAAGGTAATCCTGAATTGTAATGATAGGTGAGGATGGTTGAGAGCCAATCCATTGGCGACCATTCCAGATTGAGTACCAGTGTATGGCGTTGATCCCAGCTTAATGGATAGAGTTCTGAAGCTCTTGTGCTGGCTTCAGCATTGCGCCATAAACCTTCCAGACTATATGAGGACGAGCCCATGGCTGTCATCATGGTATAGGCTAGATTTCCACTGAATGTAGATCCAATTTGTCCCTCGAGAAAAATCTCCAGTCCCTGGATGGCGGATTGTCCAATATTCACAAATCGGGTAAAGCCTTCTTTCTGGTAGTCGTCGCCATAAACCAGGAGGGTATTCGAATCGATAAGATTGATGACATCCTTGGTGAATACAACCATATCGATGAGACCCCAGGTGCCCAATGGCTGCATAAAGCCAAATTCAAGAGCCCGAGTCTGGGCTGGTTCCAGGTCAGCATCTCCAATGGCGGAGAATCCATTGGCCACATTGAGATTAGGATTGGCATACAGATAATCAAAAATGGGCATCTGAAAAAAGTAACCATAGTTAAAATGGAATTTGCTGCGATCATCGATGACCCAGGCAATGCCAATACGTGGACTAAAGCTGGTTTTTAGGGATGCTGCAGTGGTGGAGATGGTGTCCATCACCCATTGATCATCTGATTCTGTGAAATCAACTTCTATCTCAGGGCGTTGCGCTCGAGGATCGAAAAAATCGTAGCGAACACCACTGTTGATGACCAGATCGCCAGTTCCGTATTTCCCCTGGACAAAGATGCCACCGCGTCGAGGGTCATACTCGTATTCACTATCATAGGTGATGTATACCGGGAAGCCATCACTCCAATTTTTAATATCTCTTCTTAAAACATTCTTGCGATAGAGATGATACTGGGTGAAGCTTGCTCCCATTTTGATCTGAAGATCCTCAGAGGCCTGATGAGTCGTGACAAACTTCCCGTACTTCTGGGTCTCCACATGATCCATCCACCAGGGATACACACCTGATACAACATAACCTGAATCTGAGGTAACTGGAACCGCCTGAAGCATATCAGATTGTCCATAAATCGATCTGATAAAACTGTAGTAGCTGAAGCTGGCTTCATAAAATGTTGCCGAGGTGAGGGTATGACTCAAGGTAGCAGCCAGTCGATTACTGTATTTGGCTTGTCCTGGTAGAGCCGTCAAATTGTATTTCCAGAGATGATCATAGTCCCGCCATTCCCAACTGGAATAAAGATTTTGCAGGGTGAGCTTGAGTGTCTGATTTAATAAATAAGTACTTAATTTACCGGTAAGATTGAAATTCACCGTGGAATCCGGGTCCATAATGCCCATTTTTCTCACGCCAAATTGTTCCTGGAGTAATCTGCTGCTGGGGACGTGGATATCACCTGAGACAAAATAGGATGCTCCAGATGAGAAAATGGGTCCACCCATGGCCAGATCATATTTATACTCATGCGCTTTGTCAGTGCTATTAAAGGGTCTTGGATCCTGTGAATAGTCCAATAAATGAGCTTGAGCTTTGAAGAAAAACTTGTCCCGCCCTTCTTTGGTCAAAATATTCACTACCCCTGACATAGCATTTCCATACTCGGCGGTAAAGCCACCAGTTTGTACTGAGATATCAATGATGGCAGTATTGGGCAATTCGGTTCCAATCTTGCCATCAACAATGTTCTGGATGGGCATTCCATCCACGAGGTAGACCAGCTCTGTTTTGCGACCCCCACGAACATGTCCTGCGGCTACGCCTGGTTGGGCCTCAACCAATTCCTGATAATTCTGAACAGGAAGTTTATCCAGCTGTTCTGGTGATATGAACCGTGTAGTAGAGGTGATCTGTTGGGTAAGATCCATGGTTTGGGATTCAACGATAACGGTTTCTCCAGAAAGTGTGGCGGCCTGCAGTTCGACATCAATCTGGGTCTGTAAATCGATAATTACAGGGACACCCGTGACAATCTGTTTGCTGTATCCAATCATTTCGAAACGTAGATCGTAATGTCCAGGGGGAATATTTACTAAGATGAATGTTCCGGATGCATCACAGACTGCTCCCCTATTGCTGCCATCAATGATGACCTGTACACCTGCTAATGGTTCTCCAGTGCTGCCCTCGGAGACATGACCGCTGATGGTACCGCTGATACCGGCAAAAAGATTCGTACTCAATAATAATATTAGCAGGAAGATTAAAGCGAGATTGAAAAATTTCGGTGGCATTATATGTTTCTATTTCTAATTCGTATTGCTTGATTGGTTGGAATGTGTCATACCATATTCAGTTAAAAATGCACGCATACAATAATTACCCCTTAGAAAGCGCTTCGAGAACCTCAGCGTCCCACCATAAGGAAACAGGGCATAATACAGTATGACACATTATGCGCATTTGAAAGTGCAATTGGTATTGTTTGAATTGATTTCAACTCCTATTACAAAAGAGGCCGCCAGAATATGGCGGCCTCTCGTAAAACATGTCTCTAAAATAAAATTTATTTTAGATAGAGCATCTTGCTGGTGGCTGAGTATTTGCCAGCATTCATCTGGTAAATGTACAGACCTGATCCAACAGGTTTTCCGCTCGCATCAACACCATTCCACTGTACGTTATATACACCAGGAACATAGCTGCTATTGACTAGGTCAACAACTTTCTGTCCCAGCATATTGTATACAGAGATTACAACATCACTTGAAGTTGGAACTTCAAAAGAGATGGTTGTGTTGGGGTTGAAGGGGTTGGGATAGTTCTGAGCAAGACTGAACTCAGTTGGCAGACTTGCAAGATCATCAACAGAAGTGATTCCAAAGAAAGAAGTCACTGCTACTGCCTGTGGTGCATCTGCTGTGAAACTATACCATGTATATGGCGCAGCATTGATACTCATTGGGTCGAAACCAAAGAATACAACTTTATCATCGTTAACAACACGATGTAGACCGATAGCAACTGGAGAGGCACCAAAGGTAGTCATATTTACAGTAGCGGCATCAATGACTTCAAATCCGTCCAACCAGTTAGAAACTGAAATTTCATAGGAAGGATCATACATCAGTGTATCAGCAGCTGCCATGTGTGTTGTATAGAGAGCGCCAGAAACGAGGCTTCCATCAACAGCTTCGATAGCAGTTGGAGCACTTGAGCTGGCATTGATATCATTATAGCTATGAGTAATACCAAGTACATCATACTCGAAATCACCAGCTACAAAATCCATATCAGTCCAGTTGCTTAAGGCACCAAACCATTCGTCACCAGCGAGCATATAATTCTTCTCGCCTTCAGTTAACCAAGCGGTGACAACGGCACTGTTATCGTATACTGGACCATCAGTAGCAATCTCAATGATGGTAGTATAGGCTGAGGCCAAACCAGGACTCAGAGCTTTATCCCAGAGATCATACTCCATATCGGTATATGCAAAGTAGTAGTCTGCAGGATAACCTGTTGGTGGCAATCCGTTAAACACAACGAGTGCATCATATGCTGGAACAAAACGTTCGAATTCCATGGCTTCTTCGTTAGCTGGTGGGTAGGAGCTTGTAGCACCATCAGATGTGGCTTCAATACCCCAATAGTAAGATCCAGCTTCGGTTACGTCAGGAATCTGAGCTGTGTATGTATCACCATCAGCTGTCATAGCGATTTCTGTCCATGTAGCACCATCATCAGCACTAAAAAGAACATTGGCTGTGATAGCATCACCATCGAAATCTTCGATAGTAGCTGATACATCATAAGGACCAGCAAGTACGGTTCCTGAAGGACCATCTACATCGTAGATAGCAGCAGGAGAGCTTACGCCCATCCATTCCAGGGCACCTTCAAAGAACATGTCAAACTGATCTGAGGTCAATGAACCATCAGCGGCTGTATCAACAGCAGCATCGGGCATGAAACCAAAATAAGCAGTTTTGAATGTTCCTTCATCATAGGCAACACCATAGCTCAAGCCATCATTTGCACCAGCAAATAGGATAGCTGCAGCGGCTGGAATAACAGGGTCACCCCAGTTAGTTGTTCCATAAACGGTATGGTTAATAACCATAGGTGCAGCTGCAAATTCCATATCCATAGCTGTTCCACCGATACCATAAAATGCTGTGTCAGCGATTGAAACGTTATCATCATCAGCAGGATCATTTGTTCCAGATCCGATACCAAAATAATCATAAGCAAAATCGCCAGCAGCAAATGTGATCTCAGCAGGTAAACCGTGACCAAAATACCAGTCCTGATCAGCAAGGATTAAGCTTCCGCCTGCATCCAGGAAGGCAGCAAAACCAGGATCATCTTCACCTGCTACAGCAGGAACAACAGAGGTTCCCCAACCGTAAACAACGATGTTTGACCATCCAGCATTGATAACGGATGCATCAATACCCTGTTCATCAGAAACATTCCAATATTCGAAAACGATTCCGAGATCTTCGGCAAGGCTTTCATAAAGGACGTTGGCTTGTTGATTATCATCACTACCATCATATACAATAAGGAGGTCAGCATCTGGGTTGCCTGGTTCTGTAATTTCAAAACTCAGGTGTACAGATTCGGATGCAAGACCATCATTATCAACAGTGGTTATCCAATATTCAATCTCATCACCAGGTGTGAAAGTACCAGAGATATCATAACTGTACCAACCATTACCATCGGGTAATATATCAGAAGCAGTCAATCCACCAGTAGTTTCTACACCATCATTGACCATCCAATGAAAAACGATATCATCAGTACCATCAATGGCTGTACCATCTTGAACGTCATCAAATAGATCGGCATCAATGGTAAAAGGACCCGTGGTGTTATATGAATTATTGGCTTGAACCAGTGTGTTTACAGCAATTGGAGCGCCCCAGGGATAGGTAACTTTGACCATCATCATGAGATCAACAATAGGGTTATAGTCACCCCAGGCATTATCGTTCCAAGGACCGCCAAACCATGTATAACTCTCACCACCAGTTAAATTAGCAAGAGGGTCTATTTCTTCTCCACCCTTTACAAAGGCGATAACAAATGGGGGAACACTGCTCAAGTCAGTGGAATCTCCCACGACAAATGTGCCACCAATATCCAACTGGTATGACCAGTCAGCTACATATGCATCAACTGAGTTTGGTGTGATGGTTGTGCGAAATTCACCGAGTGGTGAATATGAAACCGTATCTGTTCCAATCACAGAAACTTCACCTGTTGGTGATGCAGCAAATGCTTCAGCGCTATAGTCAGCTCCAAAAGCATTGACATTACCAGGTGTGAACCACTGCATGTATACTTCTGTCACGACAGCAGGAGCAGCTGGAGTGAAAACAACTGCGAAGGTATCTTCGGCAGCTCCGGAACCCAGATAGTATTCTGCGTTGTCATCGACATGTTTTAATGTCCATAGCAGGTCTTCTCTGGTTGATTCGGCTGCTGGAGTGGCTGCGTTACGCTGAGTTTTGAGTCGAACGACCTCAAGACCGTTTGATTCATCAATCTGCTTAACTTCAATCAGGTTCGAGGGAACCTGATAGCCGCTTCCAGGCATCAAAACCTGAACACTGTTTCCAGTGGTCGGGATTTTGTCAACCTCGATTTTTGCAAATGCCATTGGCACTAAAAGCATCAGGGCCAAGGATATTGCGAGTAGCTTCTTCGTCATACATCATCCTCCTTTTAGGATTATTGTCTGGTTTTAGTTATTATATGTTACTAACTAATTCTATAAGTTCCGATAAAAACAGTCCAAAATTATCGGTATGGTAATAATCTACTGCAACCCGCTGCCCTACTTCAAACACCGGATTACCAAAAATCTCAAACCCAGTTCCACCCTCTTCAACTGAGTTGACTGAGTATACAGCGCCGTCATCAACTAGCGCAGAAACAGAATTTACATGGACCAACTGACGTCCGTTATAAACATTTACTCCAATTACACCACTCATGCCAGAGCCGTCAGTTGCTACAGCTACACCAGTACCCTCGAAATATTTTCCACTAGATACGGTTATTGAGCTGATCAGTGCAGCATCATCATTGCTGACGGAAGATACGAGAAAATTATCTGCATCTACAATATGAGTCAATTTCCAGCCAGAGCTGCGAGTAAGACTACCCACAAGGGTAGTCAAGTTTGCATCACCACCATCGCTGAGTCCTGAAAGTACTGTATAGTCCCCTGCGACAAGTCCATGACCTGAGGCTGTTACTTTGACCCAGTTCGCCGTAAGCTCACCAATACCAGCCAGCGTGGTTCCAGAATCGACAACCGTTACAGTTGTCATACTGCCGGAAACTGGCATTTCATGGGAGACATTATCCATGGCTATTCCAAGATCAACAATCTCTTGGAATGCATCGGCATAATCACCCTGAAAATAGGCAGCTGTCATGCGAATACGCTTCAAGGCATCAAGATCAACCCTGGTGTCATGACTAAACACATATGCGGGCTGGGAACTTAGTACTTGATCAACATAGTCGATGGCTGAATCATAGTCACCTTCAGCCAGGGCTATTCCGGCCAGACCACTTTGAGCATCAAGTATTATCTGAGCACCATTTTCTACATCCAGGAAAGCAAATGAGATAGCCGAACCTAAATAGATTCTTCCATTCTCAAGATTCAGGTCGCGGATATTACTCCATCCTAAACCCAAATACACCTCAGGGAGGGTCGCTTTTCTTTCAGCGGCAGCTGCAAATGTTTCCACAGCAATTCCATAGTTCTCCGTTTCAAATGCTGACCAGCCCTGTGACATGAGATCATCAAATGACTCAGGTGGGCCAACAAGGAAATCATCATCGCTAAATTCTGTAGAACAACTCATCATGAGTGCGACAAGTACAATGGCTAATAGTATTTTTGTATTCATTTTCGCATCCACCTTATTTCAACAATACCATTTTTTTAACCAAACGAATATCCGCACTTTCTACGGTGTAAAAATACACACCAGAAGCTACACGGACTTGACTTGCATCACGGGCATTCCATTGGACATCATGACGCCCAGCTGTATAATAACTGTCAGCAAGTGTGGTTATTTCCTGACCCAACATGTTAAATACCTTCACAGTAACCTGCATTTCCTGAGGCAGTGCAAAGGAGATCGTAGTACTTGGATTAAATGGGTTAGGATAATTTTGCTCCAAGGCAAAAACTGTTGGCAGGATTGAAGATTCTGAGGGATGATCGCCAGCTGCTATGACAAAGCGACCGAGGCTTCCAGTATTCGCCCGAATCATCATATCGTCGGCATCAACCGTACCACCTAAGTAGCGCCATTCACCATCGCTCATGGTATAGACACCCAGTTTTTCATTGGTGTCTATATCCTCGGATTCAAGGGAGAGCTGTAACGAGGCTGCTCTCTTCAATTGAATCTGGTCATGACCAATATAGATGATATCAGAGACTGCTCGAACTCCTTGAGGTAATTCATTTGTGGCTAGAATTCTCGAGGTCAGACTCTCATCATAGTTACCAGAAACGACATAACGAGAATGCGTGACTGCGTTGGCAGGCAAATGAAATTGTCCTGTACCATTTGGTAGAATCATAGCGAGCTGGCTGCTTGGTTTAGCCATACCCACACTGATGGTTCTAACCACCGGATCCAGAGACACCCCATTTTGGTCAATTCCACTAAAGACCAGGCTGTAATCCCCAACATCTCTCAGAGTATATTTTCCTGAATAGACTGACACAACACCATCGCTGACATCAAGGAGAGGAAGATCCACAGTAACTGTATCGAATTGCCCATTGACCTGTGCACTAGCTCCCTCTTCCCCAGTCAATCCATAAATGGGACGTTCAGAAACCACGAACAGATCCAGAAAGTTTTCTGCATCTGGATTTTGAACTGCGTAGAAATCACCAAATTCAGGTTTAGCCGTCACATTGGTGAAGATATAATCGTAGCTAACGGGTGGTTGTGCATAATCAGTTTTTGCAACAACTATGGCCAGGAGTTGGACCCCTCGACCCGTGTCCGGTACCGTAGATCTGAATTCAAACATAGGATCTGTTGTCATGGGCAATTGTCCACGGCTGGTTGCTGGATCAAGTTCGAAATCCACGACTTCAAAATCCTGAGTCATAATATCAAGATACCCACTATGCAATAAGACCTTACTGGCCTGGAAATTGATTCCATCATAACCATCGAACACCAGGGTATCCGAAGCATTCAAATCCGGTGACACAATATTGAAATTGCCATCAATATCTATGAAATACGATCGTGCAACATAGAAATTAAATGACCAGGGCTGAATGAGGTTTTTGGCGAAGGGAGCACCGGCTCCAGAGCTAACATCCCAGGGTAAATTCCCGGCATTCTTCCCTCCTGGTGAACCAGTTAATGGCAATGCTTCGAAATTGTATATCCCACCATATTTTAGCGATTCAGCATCACTCTCCTGATTGAGATCAAGAAAACAAGCCACTGCATAATTGAGATAACTCTGAGCCGCACTCATATCAAATCCTAGATCTGATAATGCACCATCAACGGCATCAACGCCGACAATTTCAGATTGAGCTATATTTTTTATAATAGCCAGGGAATCATTACCAACCCTGAATTTCTCAGTTAGATAGGTGAAATAGTTATAGACATTGAACAGGTCATTACGGGAATTCAACAGGCTTCCAGCAATGTAGGTCAGTTCATTATTGGCAGTGGATGCGGTTTTCACACCATCACCGAAAAACTTGATATTGCCAACAGTTTGCTCCTGCATTTTGAGAGCAACACCATAATGTATCCAGCGCTCTTGCTCAGGACGTTGAGACATGGCTGAAAGCAGCGTATACTGATATGTGAGTGCATTAAGCATTGACTCATCCCATTCAGCATAGGGAGCTTCACCAATTATTTGAGGATCAACATCCAGGTAAATCATGTCGCTCTGATTTGAATATTGAGAGTCAGTCGTATCAGTTAGACTGGCAAATCCATTTTCAAAGAAAGAATCCTGAGTATCGTTCCGTCCCAGGTCATATTCGTCAAGCAGATCAGCGAGGAAGATTATGAGTTTTCCATTCCCATCAGTATCTAGAGTACCACCATAGTAGGCATCCACTATAGCCTTGATACCCTTGGTACTGTCAATAGGTGTGGAGGTTTCAAAAGCAGTCTGAATTTCAAGCAGATTATCTTCGTCGATCTTGCCTTCAGCCCACATTTCATCATCAACATAGATATCGGCATACATTCCGATGAGTTTCAATGCCCCAAATCTTAGAGCGGGGCTAGGTGCGAAGGCTTCAAAACTACGCAGATAGAATGTACGACCAATGGAGGTTCTGAGTGTGTCAGTAGTAGACTGAAGCCCCGTGATATTCACGAGGGCTGATGCACTAGAAACTAAATCAGGAGCAATAAACACACTATCAGGTAAAGCTGTCAAGGCACTATATGTTGCTTCACTGACTTCAATGGACAGTGCTGAAGTATACGTATCCCCTGCTTCATTTAAAATGGTTCCAGCGATGCCGACACCTGCCAATGCAAAAGATGAAACGTCTATACCTGTATAAGTTACAGGTTCATTGACATCCAGTTCCAGCAACTTGGTAAATACGTTAAACCTGGCACTTTCAATTTCTGGTGCAGTTGTATCTGCTATAATGTCGCAGAATACTGAATCGTTGGCTCCGGTGGCTGCATTTCCATTCAAAAAGAGGAAGGCATTAAATATGGATTCATCCAGATAGGTCTGGAGTGAATTAATGTTGGGATGTGTTTCAAGTGCAATTGCATCTGCATCCAACAATTCAATATAAGTATTCTTCTTACTGCCTGAGTAGTAAACCTTACCTTCACCCAGGACTATAGCTGTGTCTGCAACCGTATCATAAAGCAGCATACCAGTCAATTCCTGATAATCAGCATCATCAAAGACAGTAAGAGCATCACCCTTATAGAATCCGACACCCAGCGTGAGATCCCAGGTCAGGGTCACAGTATGACTGTCATAATCATAAGCGGAGGAGATCAGCACAGGAGGCTGCTCGTTGGCCGATGCAGAAGACGTGAGGCGCACAGGGACATCTGCAAAGTCAGTATTACCATTATTCAAATTGTCATAAAGCGCAAAAGAATTCATGGCCAGGGTCATGGCTGATCCATCAAGGAGCGCTTCTGTCCCAGCCTGATCCGGAATAGGCAACTTAAATTTAAAAGCTGAGTTATTAAAACCAGATACTCCTGAGGGATTTCCCTCAACACCATTCAAGGTGTATGTCCCGGCATCCGTAGTCAGATGAAACTTGGTATAGACTGGAGATGGGTTCGTAAGTGTGATTGTCCGTCCAGCTGTCATGAGATTTGAAAAATAGATACTCAATATATTTTTTGAACGGTCATATGAGGCTGAATCGGCCACAAAATTGACTGAATCAGGAATAACACTTACAGCAACATCACTGGGATAATTAGGATTATATAGTGTATCCACGAAAGCCCATTCGTTTATTGCAAGCTGCAAGCCAGTATAACCAATGGTGGCTTCCAGACGTTTTGCATCATTGCCTGTTAATTCTATATCAAGGGTGTCATTGTCCTCAGCAGGGAGGATAAGTGCAATATTTTCCAAAGCCATACTGCCAGCATTACTGACCAAACCAATTTCAAAGGGGCGAATATTTGGTTCAAAATCAAGCGTTTCGTTTCCATTTCTATCTTCACCATCATCATTACCAGCGATAGGGCTCTGGAGCAGCCCATTTCCTGGACCTCCATCGATAGAGCGGTCTTCAGCCAGAAGATCATATTGCACAACGTCGTCAAAAGTTAGACGAAGTCTATTAACGTTAGCATCATATTGTGCTGACAAGATGCTTGGTCTTGAATCAGCAACTCCGACAGCACAGGCTACGGTTTGGGTTGTAGAGGCTTCATTGGCAGCAGAAACAAAGGCTCCAGCTCCAGTGGACACAGCCAGGTTGGTGCTGGCCATAGCTTCTAAGGATTTAACTTGAGAAACATCAGTTCCCCATAATTCGAAGAGATATGTAGTATTCCCAAAAAACTCTCCGGTATAACTATCAATGATATCATCATAGAGCAGATTAATAGTGATTTCATCACTTAAAGTCAAACCACCAGGGTTATGAACACTGCCACCTAAAAGGTTGATGTCGGCGTTAGGCCCACCTTGATCATCATCAAAGGAGATCAAGCCCAAAAGCACATTATCTACTTTTACATCCTGATCAAAAGCCAGAACCAGTTGGTTGGTGTTGGGAGAATAGTTGGCAGTCTGCACAACAGGAGCAGATCCAAATGCCAGAGCACTCACCAGGAGAATAGATAAAGAGATACTGATTATTTTATTTTTTAGAATCATAGCTAGACCCACCCTTACCGTGAAATCGTCATTGAGAATTGGTGGATAACCCCTAGCAAATCGTAGGAGGAAATCGCGTAATCAAATCGGCCTATGGAACTCACTTCCAAACCAAACCCTCCAAAGAGGGAAGCTGAGTTATGATTCGTGTACCAACCACCACGCAGGTGTATGGTATTCATAAAGGTATAGTCAGCACCAATATTAAATCTCTCAGAAGCTTCATTGGGATGCACTGCATCAATTGCCACTGTGAGAGCCTGGTTCTTGGAGTTCTCCAGGAAATCCATGGCTACACCAACCTGAAAGGTCAGAGGCATATGAAAGGGGTGATATTCACTGGGCTCAAGTACAATTTCGCCATTATTATAGTCTGTAAAGCTGGTAGCAAAATCTAACTCCGGTCCAAAATTACGAATGGTCATACCTAAACGCAGGGAACGAAAGCCAGTCATGTAGAAGGTACCAAGATCAATGGACCAGGCTGAGGCATTGAGGTCGTATACATCAATGGATTCTTTGATATAGTTGACATTCATACCGAAACTGAATTTATCGGTAAAGGAGCGAGCAAAGCTCACACCCAAGGCCACATCGTTCCATTCAAATGTGTTTCCAGTTCCACTCTGTTGTAGAACCGTGGTTTCTTCCATTTCACCAGAGTTTAAGCCTCTGTAATGAAGACCCACGGTACCAATACCTTCCATACGGTAGGCAGCAGCGCCTCCTGTTACCGAGATACCAGCAAAATAATTGACCATCCCAAATGAGGTACTCCAGGAGGGTACATAGACCAACGTGGCAGGGTTATAATGGATTGCATAAGCATCTGGAATAATTAATGCAGAAGATGCATCCCCCATTCCTCGAATTCCTGCATCCAGAGATACATCAAGAAAGTGGGCTCCAGCCGTTCCAATTTTTTCAAATACTTCCTGAGCATGAGCACCGGGCCCGGTCAGCAGAAAGATCATTAAGACAATAGCTTTAAATTTCATATTCATAGTCTCACTCGTAGCTTTCTTTAACGGAACAGTGCGAATTTGTCAACTTTCTTTACCATGGTCGAAGAGCTTTCGCCCACGACGTCAACGTCTGGAGCTTCCACGACATACAGGTATAGTCCACTGACAGCAGATTGATTATTACGACTGACCAAATCCCAGAACTCATAATCAGTCCCATTATTATGCTCGATCTCGATGACCATATCACCTGAAAGAGTAAAGATGGTAATTTTGGCAACGGGTGGTAAGCCAGCAAATTTGAGGCGATCCTCATATTGGGCTTCCCAAAGAGCGGTACCACGATATGGATTGGGAACCACTTTTACATTATCGAGGCTGGGCACTGCTTCTCCAACTTCATAAAGTCTGGAAGGATAGACAGCCACAGGTGCTCCCGATAAGGTCTTCTTGTAATTGCTCAGGGGTGAATATGCCCGCGGTAAATCCTGCCCCGCCTCAGCAGCAGTTTTAATTGGATCATAGGCACTCAAAGCATAAAAGTACGGAATACTATTTAACGGTGAGATCACCGAAGATCCCCAGGCAGTGGTACCCCCTAAATCTTCATAGGTTTGTTCGATGTCAGGTAAATCAACCAAGACCCAATCGCCTGTTGATTCTGCCCAACCTTCTTCACCATGATAAAGGGTCTCTGATCCTGATAATTTTGGATTCAATGTATCACCCACCATATTCACAACATAGACTGGTGCGTCGACCATATCACAGGCATAAATCATACTCCAACCCTGAGGATTATATTCTGCTCTGTAGAGTTGATAACCTTGAAAGTCAGTTCTTCCCAGGTTAGGATCAACACTGATTTCGGCTGTCCTATCCCAGGCTAATTCTATTCCATTATTTATTGGAGAATAAGATAGATTTGGAACAGCAGGTGGAATGGGTAGAACCCAATGTTTATCCTCATCCCAATTACTGGCATTGTAGGGGTTGCTGGTTTCACTACCAGAATAATAGGCTTCTACAATATTGTCAGCATTTTCACGCATGCCTTCTAATCCTTTTCCAATGACAGCCACAAAAACAAGTTTGATAGAGCTGCCTTCTGGGAGATCAAAAGGACCTGTTGTGAGTAAAAAGCGATAATCAAATTGAGGAAATCCCAATTCCAACGGGTTGTTTAAGAACTTTTTCGATTGACTCGCCACATGTTGTCCCAGCATGTAATCCCATCTATCAGCATCTGTTTTTGGATCTGATTCCCAGTTCCACCACTGATGTGAAGAAGCGACGCTATAGAGGCGACCTTCAATTTCTTTGGGTTCTGCGCCGGTAGCTAAAATCATACCACCAAACCAACCATCCACCTCAGGTGTCATTTCATGCTCACCATAATCGTTACTTGAAGATACAGGGTCGTCACCATCATATATGTAGGAGACACTACGTGGAAAGATATAACCATGGAGCGTATCACCATCAACGATTGCTGGTTGTCCGGCTACACGTCCTAGTTCATCCACATCAGTCTGCCACATAAGGGCAGGTGCAGCTGCGTCAAACAGGATACCCCATTCATCGTAAAATCCATCGGCTTCAATCAGACTCGGATCATAGTTAGGGTTGTGGCCCTGATCCCTATCGTAAGGTACACCATACTCATCATATCCAGTCCACCCATCACCGTTTAGATCATAGGGATCTACTGAATCTTGAATATCAGTATCTGTATCAGCTTCATCCCAGCCATCATAATCGACTAAATCGTCAATATGTGGACTTGAGTCATCAATAGATGCAACATCTACATCATACCAGAAACCAACATGAACATCAGTTAAATCTCCGTTTAAACCCGTATTAAAGATCTCATATTCGAAAGCGACGGCATCATCATAATCTGGCAAACTCCAGGTCATACCACGCTGGACTATGCGGACTCCCAGAGGTAGGTGGCTACTTTCAGAATGGCTTTCCAAATCATCAAAAATCATATAACTATCTTCCAGAGATTTTGCCTTACTACCTCCCACAGTTGTTCCCAATTCACCTGGAAAACCAGTGGTAGGAAAATATTCCTGATCTGGGTTATAGAAGTAGGATGTTACTATAGGATCGCCACCAATAAGGGTACCAATCCAGATACCGCCATCATACAAATAGTTACTACTTGCTCCTCCTGGCCATTGCATGGATGGTCTTCCTGCGGAGGCTGAGTTTGGGTCTCCTACAGAACCAAAGTTTGAAACCGTCGTCCAAAGATTTCCAGTGGAATGAATAAAATATGCTTTCTCAGGGCGTGCAGAGGGCTTTGCAAGCTGACTGCCCCCACCCTCATGCAGCTTGTTGCGGGCATCCAAGAGTTCCGGGGTTACCAGAAACATGAAAGCAATTACAAGTCGCGTCATCAGATTAAAATTTGCCAATTTCATAAAATAGTGGACCTAACTTTTCAATTAATTAGAAACCAAAGGAGATACCAATTTGGTATCTACGAGTGTCACCATAAACAACTGGGTTCAGATCGGAGCCCATTTCAGGATGGGATTTATTGTAATCCACTTCCCCATCATTATTGCTATCAGTCTGAGCCAGGTATTCTTCGAATGTCAAATCTCCAGCCTCATAAACCTCAGCAAGGGTCCGGTAAGTATGATACCACTCGGTATCCGCCACAGTATTGATATTCACCCGATCAAATAGATTAGTGACCAACATAAAGACCTGTGTATTGGTCTTCCCGATATCATATCTGTAGGATAATCTCAAGTCTGTGGTACTGGTGCTGGGCATGACGCCTTCATTCTCAACAATGAGTCTGCCCTGACCTGGAAGCGTATATCTGGTACCACTACCAGCTGTAATGACCATGCTGGCCAGGAATCCCTGATATTTCATGTTAATATTACCGGCGAATGTATGAGTCTGATCCCAGTCAAGAAAAGATTCAAAAGTGGGAATAATATTTCCAGACCACTCAGTTGAATAACCCTGACCTGCTGCAGAGGCCTTTCCCTTAGCGATGGAGTAGGTATAATTCAACTCACCATAGAACATACTGGGAGGTCTGCGGATCAGGGATAGTTCAAACCCTCGAACTGATCCATAATCAGCATTAAAATAAGTTGTGTACCAATCTGATACCGTCCAGTAGATGGCTTTTGTATCTGTCAAACCAAAGATATCCTTATAGAAACCTTTGGCCTCAACCATCATCTTGTTCTGGAACTCGTGACGCACACCTACTTCGTATGAGGTCGTCAATTCTGGTTCCAGATTAGGGTCACCAACAATTGGAAAACCACCACCCATATTATAGGTAATATTCCTGAAGAGATAGTCCAGGCGTGGACGCTGGTAATAGCGGCCATAATTAAAATAAAGCATATCACGTTCTGTGATTGGATGAGATACCCCTAAACGTGGAGCAAAACGCATCTCAGTACCGGCACTCTGAGGGTTCTTTAAATCTCTTAATTCATGGATGTAGGATCCAACTTTTGCCTCATCATAATATTCCGAGGTACCATTGCCGTCCCAGTCACCAAAGTCATCTGAAGTCCAGGTTGGGTCCGTGACATCACCGGGATAGTCCTGGTTTGGATCAAAGCGTTCCCAACGCAGACCAATATTCATGATCAAACCGGGGAATTCCATTTTATCATTCAGGTAAAGTGAAAAATCGTATGGAGTTACCTGATAACTCTCGGCATAACCGTAACGATCTGGTGGATCATGGTTAAAAAGGTCGTAACCTTTATACTCCAGACCAGTACTGACCTTATTGTGTTGATCATATTGTGTAACAAAATCAAGTTTAACTGTTGTAGTGATCTTATCATCAGCGTGCCAGTGGTCTCGATTATAGGTATATGGATTATATGGCCCCACTCCGTAAAAATCGCGGTAATGCTTGAAACCCTCATCGATTGGAAAATCTACCCAATCAATCCAGTTGGCTTTATCTAAATCATCGATATCACCATCACCATCCCAATCGCGTTCAGATTCATCTACATAATCATTATCATTAGCGTCATGGAACATGTCCTGACTATCATCGAAGCCCCAGATTTTTTCGTCTGCATCGTAGTCGTCTAGAACACCATTGCCGTTGAGGTCTTCTCCATCGTCAAGGAGACCGTTGTAGTTTCTGTCCTCATTGACACGTTCAATGATATTTGTTTGCCGTTTGGTTTGATAACGAGCAATCTTTACTTCATAATATGTTTTGGGTGACAACGTGTGTGTAAATCCACCCATCATGAGATTACTACTACGATCCGTCCAGGGTAGTCGTTCAGACATGTTGTAGCTGGTCAGGGCATTGTTGCGATCCACATCTTCGGAATCCATGATGCCATTACCATTTAAATCTTCACCATCATCCAGGATACCATTTCTATTTAAATCTTCTGTATCGAGTTGGCCATTGCCATACCAGTTATCCAGCAGACCTTCTTCATCAATCTTGCCATTCTCATTATAATCTTCACCTGCGTCAAGGATACCATTACCATTTACATCCTCAGTTTGCAGACCAGCAGTGCTTAGCCAGGACCCGTAATAATCTGGAATCTCATCATCCATGAGGGTACCATCGGTAAAATCGGTGCCAGAACCATCATATGATTCCAGATAGCGCGGCATATATGAGCGCATACGATCTTCCAGGATGGTATGGCTATACCCGTGAACATAGCCCCATTGGCTGATAGACCTTGTATAGAGCCCACTCAAATTAAATTTGACAGCATCACTCATGCGATAGGTCAGCTTGGCTGTGTAATTGTTCAGGTCACCCCATTGATTGAGGAATCGTCCGCTATTTTCGTCAATTTCCCCAGAAACGAATAAATTCAATTTTGGAGTTAGGAGGGGAAGACTTCCGCTGAATTCTAATTTTTGACGTTGGTGAGGATCCTGTCCAGTAAAGGCATCGGCAACAAGACTGGAGGTAGTATATCTCAGCTTACCTTTGACACCCCTGCCACCCTCAGCAGAAACAATGTTAATCACACCAGATTGGGCGCCACCGTATTCAGCACCAAATCCACCAGATAGAATATTTGCCTCATCAACAGCCATCACAGGCACGTCAGCATCGTTGGGGTTACCAGTCAGTGGATCGTTGAGGGCAATACCATCAAACAGATACACAACTTCACTGGCACGTCCACCTCGGAGGTGCAAGCCACCATCGTTCACAGCACCTGCAGACAGAGCCACAGCGCCTTCAACGCTAGTCACCGGCATATTGGAGAGATCTTCGGCTGCGAGTGTACGTCTACTGGCAGTTAAATCTTTTTGTACTAGAGATCGCTTGGCGACAACCACAACTGATTCAGAACTCTGAATAATCTCTGTGGACATCTCAATATCAAGGGTTGTCGTGAGGTCCGCATTCACCTGCACTTCTTGAATTTCAATTAAAGTATACCCAATGTATTGCGCTTGAACTGAATAGATCCCAACGGGTACATTAATTATGTAATACTGACCTTCAAGATCTGCAGCAGCACCAAGGTTGGTCCCTTTTATAAATACATTGACCCCGACCAACTGCTCGCCCGTAGATGCGTCAGTGACGCGCCCCGAAATTTTTCCAGTTGTTCCGGCAAAAGCGACTTGAATTACCATAACGGGTATTAGCATGCTGATCAGCATGTTGCGAAATTTCATTCCAATTATCCTCCACTAACGTAACATTAACGCATCGACCGGTAGAATAGCCGAAAATAAATGGCCAAGCAAGTTTTTTGTGACTCCGCTTAAAGCCTTATTTGGTAAGGGTTTTTATAAATATTTGATATCAACAAATTTTTATTAATTCACTCTAAATCCAAACGTGGGTTGTCCCCCTCGGCTTCCGACATTTGCTGTTAGATCATTTTCATATATGCAAGAGGTGATTCCAGAATTACATATATTGTCTGTGGGATACAGCATTTTGTAAATCATAATAAACAAACTGTCCAGGCGAATAGATTTCATTCAAATGTAGACTGCTAAATATGCAGGGTGGATTGGGATTAGTTTTGCTGGTTTTCGTAGTATGTCTCTAGCAACAATCTGGCTCGAATAGGGACAGCATGGGAATCCTTTAATACCAGATACATGCCTCGGTTCAATTGCATAAATGAGTCAACGGATATCAACGTCCTGCTTTACGGTAGTGAACAAAAAAAAGGGGCTGTTCTTGCGAACAGCCCCTCCTCTATATCTCTGTATCAGTAACTTAGATTAGAAACCGAATGTGAATGCAAGGACACTCAGGTCATTAAGACCATCAAGTGAGCTTGATTTATATCCGTATTCAACACCAAGGTTAAAGGAAGAGATTGGTACTTTGAAACCACCACCAAACGAGATTCCAAATGGATTCGCTGTGATCGCATCTTCCCAGCCTTCTGTATCATCATCAACAGAATACATGCTGGTGCCACCACCAACCCATGCACTAAATGCATCAGTTTTGAGGGCATAATCAGCACCCAGCCGGTATTCATTAAATCCAAAAGAATTATTTTTGAATACACCGTGAATGTTGACCATATTCATCAGATTATATGTAAGACCAATATCCAATGATGCAGGGACTTCAAAAGCCTGAGCAACTGAGGCAAAATTCTCAAGAATTGTTCCTTCTTCAGCATCTTGCGGTACTAGCTGATGCTCCAGATCATTCCCATCGAATCTCATTTTAACACCAATGTTCTTCAAAGTCACACCAATGCTCAAAGGCAAATCAGCGGCTTTATATTGAACACCCATATCAAATGCGGCTCCTGATGCAGAAGTTTGGATAAAAGTCTCACTAATCATCTTGAAGGTAGCGCCAAAGGCGACACGGTCAAAAAACATCTTGGCATATGAAGCCGATACTGTGATGTATTTTGGTGAAAAGTGTGCTTGTTGATATCCATTTGGATCTTCTGCTGTCGTGTGCAGGATGTCACCGAAGTTGAGTGTTTTCGCTGAAATACCAACTACGTTGTTACCTACTTTTGCGACAAACGCACCATAGGCAACTCCAATATCGGCCAAATAGTTCATTTGGGATAATTGAGCTTCCATACTTGTGCTCAGCCTGGCAATACCTGCCGGGTTATAAAACATGGCATCAGCTCCGCCAATCACTGCCAGATTTGACTCACTAAGAGCAACACCCTTGGCACCAGTTGGAATGGTAAGCTCTAAGGCACCATAGGTACCTACAGATTTTCCGGTGCCGCCAAATGCCATGCTTACAACGAGAATTGAAATTATGAATAATGCAATTTTACTATTTTTCATCGCTCATTCTCCTTTCTAATACACATCTAGTCGTTGTGCTGGCATCACGACTGCTAGTTTAAGTACTTTATCTTCACCCTCATCGGAAGAAATAACAGCTAAGTAGACACCTGATGCAACCAGAACATTAAAACTATTCTGAGCATTCCAGGTTTCTTCCTGACCACCAGAGTGATCAAGTGTTCTCACCAGCTGACCAGCCAGCGAGTAGATGTTGATCGTTGCCGTTTCAGGCAGGTTGATAAAGTTGATTTCGTTACTTAATGGCGTTCTCTCTTCAGGATTGTATCCGAAGTAAGGATTTGGCCATACTTTGACATTATCTGGATCGTATGTTAGAGATCCAGCTCCATAACCATCAGTTGTGAATGAATACAAATCTCCCAAACCATTTGGCTTGTTCGTAATCCACCTAAAAGTGGTTCCAATTTCTGGCATAAGCAGGACTGTTCCATATGCCTGCCCAGATGTCAGATCAGGCTCGACAACTCCATAGTTGTTGTCAGCATCGATAAAGAACCCAGCATTGAGGAATATTGTAGTGTCTGCGGCAGTCCATAGTGAAGAATCAGTTGAGCTCAATAAAGAGAGTGCAACTGAGTCTGTACGACTAACGTAGCCATTCCAGTTCATCAATCGGGTTCTAGCTATAACTTCAGTCCAATCAACTGAGTCATCACCTAACCCGCCAAGACCGGGAGCAAAGAACGCATCATATCCAGCTTGACCGGGAGTCTTATCATTGGGATCGCCCCAATAGACCCAATCTGTTGCAGGATCGTTAGCAGCACTTGAATTTAAATCGTCTCCATAAAATCCAAACTCATCGCTATCGGATACAGGCAGTACTGCAGGTAGCATTCGATAATCATCACTTGGATCATCTGGTGTGCTGCGAAGATTCCATAGTTCAAAGGGCACTTGCCTTATGATACCATCACTAAAGCGGCCATATCCAAATCCACCAGCAGCAGTAAAGCGCATCTCAAAATCATTTGGAATAGCTCTCGAGAAATTGCTTCCGCGGAAAACTCTCGCATAAAATGACTCCATATCACTTGGTGTTCCGCCACCATGGGTGACGAAAAACCAACCACCGTCAGCGATTTGTGCCTGTGAAGTAGGATAATCGGGCGCAGTCAGGAAGTTGATCCACATAACATTCTCATTGACATCATCGTCAATACCTGCTATGGGTCCATCTGCGTTCGAAGTTTGCCAAACACCGTGGATTCCATTTGAAGGACCGTTTACAACTACTTGTAAACCATCTGCAGTAACCGTACCGGCAGATCCGACTTCAATACCTGTTCGAGAATCAATACCACCCTGAACTATTTGATTGGCAAGAACTATAGTTCCTGCCGTCACGTCATTCAGGTTCCAGACAGTCACTGGATCTTCTCCGGGCACGAATGTCAGCGTATCAAAAGTGACACTATAATCATGACCGGTAAGTTTGCCAGGATTGGTAACTGTTACTTCGACACTACCATCAGAAATAATTGTTGATGTAGTATGCGTAACAGCTAAATCAGTATCGACTGTTGAATTAGGATCAATGTATACATTAGTCTGTGATCTAGCTTCAATAATATTGAAAGCAGATTCCAACATATGCGGTTCAGTTACTTCGCCATAACCATAAGCAGTCACAGCAAAATAATAGGTACGATCATCAACCAGAGGTATACCACCTCCGATAGCATCGGATGTGATAGCGATTGTATGTCTCAGACCTGAATCAGTACCTTTCTGAACGGGTACAAGCACATTCGCACCGTAAGCTTCTACGTAACGAATATCCTCAATTGTCGTGATATCATTCACCAGATCATATGATGCAATTTTCTTAACTACGCCAGTACCAATTGCATTTTCAAACTGGTAAACATTGTAGCCTTCATATTCATAATAGGTTTCGGTGAAGTTATCCCATTCGTAATAATCCTCGGCATTATCTGACCATTCAAGAACGATAGCCCCTGATGCGACAACAATCTCCTCTAGTTCAGGAGAGGCTGGTGGATCTGGCAGAGCAAAGCGTACATCGTAGGCTTTCTGAGCCAGGATATCATCTTCCTTCAGTTTGGTAACTGAGGCCAGAGCATCAGAACCCTGAGACATGATAATACCATATACCACTTCAGCTTCAGCACCAGCATCAAAATCAAAGGGTCCAACATTCATCAGGAAACGACGATCGTCGGAAGGGTTATCATCACCATCTACCCATACATCATCATTTGCATCCACATTGTCATTTGGGTCATCCATATGGACAAACTTGGATGGCAGACCGGTTGCAGAATTTATGAAAGGGGTTCCATCACGTAAAAAACCAGAAAGATAGTTATAGGCTTCGTCAGCATCATTGGGATCAGTATAAACATCATCACCATTGATGTACTTCACAAAGGAAGACATCTGCTGGTTTGAATAACCTGCGCGATACTCATCAAAAGCCCAGGTCGTGTCTGTTATATCTCCCGAAGGGAAAGCGGCCTGGAAGAAGTCATAACCAATGGCTGGAGCTCCAGTACCATAATAACTATCAGCACCATCATTGTAAGTGATTCCCAGACTTAAAGCAGTATCACAACCTACAAAATCGTCAGAGGCATCGCCAAGATCAGGATCTGACCAGAGGCCAAGATAGGTATCTGTGATATCGTTGCCACCTTTGTTAAAAATCCGGGATTTGACGAACATCATGTCGCCAAAAGCGTCATTTCTGTTATAGCCCCAGATTGTGGTCTGGATTTCAAGACCGAGTGGATCTGTGCTGAAAACAGAGTGGTCAGTGCCCACTCCATCCATCATAACAAAGAACATCACTTGGTCACCGATGAAATCTGGATGATCTACACCACCCGGCATGGGTGTGTAAACACCATCACCATCTTCGTCAATCCAGGGAGCACCCTGGTCAACAGGCCAGGCAGCAAAATCTGGATTGGCAGCAGGATTATTCATATCCACTTTATTTACTTTGTACAGTCTGTATTCACCGTTGGGGTCATCACCTTCAGACTCCCATGTTCCAGCAGTAAATTCAGGCTCATACTCGGCAACAGCGGTTCTAATCTCACCATCTACTTTTCCTGCCATCCATAAACCGGAGGCATAAATAGCATAGGTTGCATTACCCTGTGGCCATTCGAAACCAGAGTGTCCTGAGATACGATGTGATACGATCATACCATTATTCTCAAGATCAGTATTGATTCGGTTTCCGTCAAAAGCACCGGTGGATTGAATGGCTGGTTTACCCAGTGCGTAACGCTCGACCTTTTCAGGCTCGACTGCTGATAGCGGTAGTGCAATACCTACTATGAGCAGCAACGCTAGTATTCTATTAGATAATTTCATTTATTATTCTCCGCCTAATAAATTCATTTTGACACCAAGTTGGATGGAACGAGGTTTGTCCCAGTTTCTTGGATCACGAACCTGGCCTAGATAATAGTCTTCGCCCTGTTCATTTCCAGATAACCAGGCTTTTCCTGGATCCGTATATAACCAACCATCGGTGCTGGCATCGCCAGTTCCACTAAAGACCTGAGAAACATTCTCAGCAGCGAGAACATTCTGGGCTAATAGGTAAATGGTCAGACCAACTGGACCAAGATCCAGACCCGTATCAAAACGGATATCCAAATTGCTGGTCCAAGGTGTATTACCACTATTAATTGGTGCGGTTGGGTAAATCTCACCACGACCATAAATAAATGAAGTAATATCAGCAGGTGTATAAGCAGTTCCAGAACCAAAACTATAGATCATGTTGACTCCAGTATTGGTAAACATCCCAAAGTCACCTGCACGATAGTCAATTAACAGACTTCCTGTGTGTCTTTGGTCATAGTCCAGAGGATTGATCAGAGATGGAAATCCACCTTCGCCCTGGTCAGTTTGCCAGGCGATGTAGTAATTAGACTCCGGATCTGATCCTGTTCCTTCAGCCCATGAGACTGTGTAGCTCAGATTTGCCATCAAGCCACCAGTGCGATTCATGTTCAATCCAAAAGACGCACCCTTAACAACACCATAGTCACCATTCAGATACTGTGCCCAGACAAATTCTGCTCCATCAAGGCTGGCACCGTATAGATTCTTGATTGTTGTGTAGTCACGAACTTCTTTATAGAAACCAGTCACATCAAGGGCAACATTCTCACCAAGAATCTGTGAAAAGCCGATCTCATATTGAGTCGTTTTCTCAGTAGCCAATCTGGCATTTGGAGAACGTGTATAGTTACCTGATGTAAAGTTCGCAGCAAACACTACGTCAGAAAGATATAATCTGTTCAGGAGTGGATGCTGTGAGAATTTTCCATACTGTGCATGGAATTTAGTTTTATCCGTAACAGGAAAAGAAAGTCCCAGACGAGGATTGAGTTGAACATCAGCGTCTACGGCTTCATAATTACTGGCAGCACGATCAATGCGACCATCCGTCATAGAGATATCATTCCAGTCTACTGGAGCATCTGTATTAGGATTAAAGTAATCATAGCGCAGTCCCAGATTTACAACCATGTCACTTAGCTCAATTTTATCATTGATGTAAGCACCCATGACTGTCGGTTCACCTGGATCCTGATAGCTGTTACCATCTGTTTCTTCATTACCATAAAGATCATAACCGAAGTTCTCAGTATAAGCATTACGGTAAATTATGTATTTATCTTCTTCAGTAAGGCCTGTTGTGGCGTTACCATACTCGTCATATAATTCCTTGGCTAATTCAACAGGCTGTCCAACACGGTAATACTTAATCGTATTTCCCCTGTATTCTAATCCAGTCGTTAACTCATGCTGAGCTATTTGATTCAAATAATCCACAGAAATACCTGTGTAGGATGAATTCTGATGTGAATAATCATCCCATGTATAACCATAAGAGCGCCAGTTGGCTACATCCGCTACAGAGAGTGGATTGAGTCCAACACCACTGAGATATGGATTTAAAGCAGGATTGCCATAGTCGGCAACATTATCCCAATGCGTCTCATCCCCAAAAGTCTCATCATAATTGAACATTGAGAATTTAGCTTTGACATAGGATTTTGTTGAAAGAATCCAGGTCAGATTGGTATAGAATGTATACTGTGAGGATTCTGCGCGTCTGTTATAATCAGAATTGAGCAAAGTCGTCAAGTATGTAGGCACGGTATAACCATGAGAAACTGTGGAGTTCATTGTTCCACCGACTTTGATCTTAAATGGCTTGAGATCAAACATGACATTACCAGCAATGGAAGTTCTATCAGAACCTACATTTTTGCGGGCACCGTATAAGGTTTGAAAATTATCATATCCATTGATCCACCACTGACCAGTACTGTCTGTGGCAACCGTTTTCACAGCATCAACAACATCATACTGGCTACCAAAATAGGCCAGCAATGAATCTTCAATGGTACTACCTAAACTTGCGGCAAGCACATTATCCACAATACCTGCGGCATTACCATTCACATATAAGGTACCATTTACATAATCAACGCCATCAGCATCAGGAGTAACCGTTAAGCTGTCCCAATTCAAGGCGAGTTCTGTACGATCCATGCCATAATGAGGAGCGCTAGATGGTCTTGGGTCGTCAGTGGTCCGATTTTCGAAGTTAACGAAATATCTGACCTTTGATCCCAGTGCACCACCCAGACTTACATTATAAAGTCTATAACCTAGTGAGTACAGTTTGTCATCTGTGCCTTCACCTGCAGCACCCAAACCTTGAATATACTCAAAATCTAAGTTCATGCTTTCGCCACCGGTACGTGTTGATGTTGAGACAACACCACCATTAGCATTTCCATACTGAGCGGAAAATCCACCAGTCTGAAGTTGCATCTCTTCCAGGGCGACATTTGAAACGTTACTTGTATTGCGCATATCAAAGACATCATTCATGTAAACGCCATCTACATAATAGGCAACATCCTGATATCTGGACCCGCGAATGTGAATTTCACCGTCGCGAGTTACAACACCAGTTTGGAGGGCAACGACATTCTGGACACCACGAACAGCCATGGTCTCCAATAATTCCGCATCGACAACACGAGTGGTGTTGGTTGCATTCATATTGATCAATGGTTTGTCAGCAATAACTGTAACTACCTCACCAACAACATCTTCAGTTTGCATCTGAAAATCCTGGGTGGTGGTTAAACCACTAATAACAGTTAGTCCCTGAATTTCCATCGGGGAATAACCTATGTAAGTACATACAAGGGTATAAGTACCTGGCGACACATCTAAAATGATATAGCGTCCATTTTCGTCAGAGACTGCACCAAGTGAAGTTCCCTGGACCACGACGTTTGTGAAGCCTAAAGGTGCCTCTTGACTCGCATCATACACTGTTCCGACGATCTTTCCACTCACCTGGCCAAAGACCATGGAAGAAAGTATCGCTACAACAGTAACAAATGATAGTAGCCTTTTTGTCATCTTTTATCCTCCTTCGTTATTTTACGATTTTGCAAATCCTGTTTGAATACCAACACATTCATGTGACATAAAACACAATTTTGAACCCCAAATAAAGCTGGGATTTCTGTGAACGGGTTAATATTCATAATTTTGTTTGCCAAAATCTTATCAACTGTCGCGAAAACTATCACCCCCAAAAAGGGTATCAAACTAAAAAAAGCGGTTTTATCTAATTAAAATAAATTGCATCTAAGCATATTTTAATGATATAATCATTCTCCAGATTGAACATGAAATACAGGTTATCCGCATATCCATAGCATCGTGTAGATTACTGTTATTTAACATTTTACGCTATACTTTTTTAGGTAGAAGTACACCTTATCTATAATTGCAGGTATGACAAAATGTGACATATCATTAATATATAAAGTGAATATTTGCTAGTTGTGTAGCAAAATGAGGTTTAGCAAAGCAAATCATATTATGAGAATTTGATGTGGGATTGTTAGAGGCGTGATACGAACCGAACTAGTCGAAAGACCAAACTACTATGCCTCGAATACACTTTAAAAAGAGACTGGCAACAGCCCCTTTTTTATTGGCTCCTGACTACGAAACACTATCCAATACAGTATTAGCTTAGCCGGGGTTTCTTTCCATCAGTGACGACAGCTCTTGTGATAACGCATTTTTTAATAGAGTCCCAGTCAGGGAGTTCAAACATTATATCCTGCATCACTTTCTCCATGGATCGCCGCAAAGCCCGGGCACCTGTACCGTATTTTTGAGCTTCATCAATAATCGCATCAAGAGCCTTTTCCTCAACGACCAGCTCGACCCCCTCAAGTTCAAACATTTTATGATACTGCTTGATCAGTGCATTACGTGGTACCAGTAGTATGGAATGCAGAGCTTCCCGCGAAAGTTCTTCCAGAGCCGCTACCACAGGCAAACGCCCAATAAGCTCAGGGATAAGCCCATACTGAAGCAAATCTTCAGGTTCAACCACCTGTAGAAGATCAGCCCCTTTGAGTCTCGATTCCTCTTCGTCAAAAGTAGAAAATCCCAATAGAGTCTTTTTGCGGCGACGAGCGATTATTTCTTGAATGCCCTCAAAAGCCCCACCTACAATGAACAGAATATTTTTAGTATTGATCGAAACCAGAGGCTGTTCGGGATGCTTACGCCCCCCTTTTGGCGGGACCTGGGCTACGGTACCTTCTAAAATCTTCAATAAGGCCTGTTGTACACCCTCACCAGACACATCACGCGTGATTGAAGCATTGGCAGAGCGACGGGATATTTTATCAATCTCATCGACATAGATAATGCCTGCTTCTGTGGCTTCTACATCATAATCAGCAGACTGAAGCAATCTGACCAATATATTCTCAACATCTTCACCAACATATCCAGCTTCCGTTAGAACCGTGGCATCTGCGATAGCGAAGGGTACATCCAGAAAAGTTGCCAGAGCGCGAGCCAAAAGCGTTTTACCGGTACCAGTTGGTCCCATGAGTAAAATATTGCTCTTCTCCAGGTCAATGTCTTGAACATCACTCTGTACCATGATGCGTTTGTAATGATTATACACGGCCACCGAAACAGCACGTTTGGCCTGCTCCTGTCCAATCACATAAGCGTCGAGGTGTGATTTAATTTCAATCGGTTTTGGTATATCATCAAGAGAATTGAATAAACTGAAAGAAGTATCCGGCTCAGGATTTTCATCTTTAACAATCTGCTGTGCATGATCAATACAACGTCCACAAATATTTGAACCCGTAGGACCGGCAATCAGCAGGCCTGTTTCCTCTTGGGGTCTACCACAAAAAGAACAAGATTTTTCCTGTTTATGTTTTGCCAAGAATCTAGCCTCGTTTTTCGAGAATTTCGTCTACAATACCATATTCGACTGCTTCAGGTGCAGACATAAAATAGTTTCGGTCGGCATCCTTCTCGATTTGCGAAACACGTTTTTTACAAAACCTGGCTAACATCTTATTTAACTTTAATTTTGTTTTCTGAATTTCTTCAGCAGCAATCACTATATCAGAAGCTTGTCCTTCAGTTCCACCAAGGGGTTGGTGAATCATGATTCGTGAATTAGGTAGTGTATAGCGCTTTCCCTTAGCCCCTGCACCAAGCAGGAGTGCTCCCATGCTGGAAGCTTGCCCCACGACAATGGTGGAGACATCAGGTTTTATAAAATTCATTGTATCTAGAATAGCCATACCAGAAGTAATAATCCCACCGGGAGAGTTTATATATAAATTAATATCCTTTTCACTATCCTCAGCTTCCAGAAACAATAACTGTGCTACAACCAGAGACGCAACATTGTCATCGATAGGCGTACTGAGAAAAATGATTCGTTCTTTAAGAAGACGGCTATAAATATCATAGGCTCTTTCAGATCGACCAGTTTGTTCTACAACCATTGGGACGAGTTGATTAGTGAGCGTGTGCATGGTAGCCTCCTATCTCTTTGCTGCTAGCTTTTTTAACTTTTACTTTTGCAAATGATTCGATGTGAGCAAATATCTTTTTCTCCAGAATGTCATCTTTAATCTGAGGCAGATATTGTTTATCTCTATACAGTGCTTTCATCTTTTCTTGATCACCAGGCATTTGTGCAACGAGTTCATCAAGTTTTAATTCCACATCTTCATCAGTAACTTCAATTTTCTCTGTGGCAATGAGTTTTTTACGAATGAGATACCAGGATAACTCCCAGATGGCTCGTTCCCGATTTTGCTCACGAACTTCGTCTTCATCTACATCAGCACCACGTTCTTGCCGAACTCGCTCAACAAGTTTACCGAGGTAGTCATCTATCATAGCATCCGGCACTTCCAATTTGGTTTCTTCAACCAACTTGTTAGCCAGGCTCTGGTCCTGAGCCTTTAAGACATCAAAATCCAATTGTTTCTGAATATCTTCCCGACTGCTTTCCTTCAAGGCATCCATAGATTCAAATTTTGGATCAACCTGTTTGGCGAATTCATCATTCAATTCTGGAAGGATATGGGTTTCCACAGCTTTCACTTGCAGCTTGATATGAAGATCCTCAGCCTCCTTGGTTTGAGCAGGAATATCAAAGGTCACATCATCACCCACTTTGGAACCGATCAGTTTTTTAGCAACCTTATCACCAAAGACACCATCACCAATCTTAATATATCGATCAGCAACATGGCTACCCTCAATGGGCTCACCGGATTCATTCAGGTATTGGAGATCACCCTTTAGCAAATCACCATCCACAGCTCCATCATCACGAATTTCGACTTCAGCAAAGCGCTCCTGAAGATGCTCGAGGGCATGGGCTATGTCTTCGTCACTTGCAGTATATTCTGTCTTAGTTATTTTGAAACCAGCCTGATAGTTAAACATTTCGAAATCTGGCTCAACCTGAAGTTTGAGTGAAAATTCAAGATTCTTACCTATGTCAAATTCAGACATATCTTCAATGCTACCCTGGTCAATGGGTGACAATTCATTCTCCATAATACCTTTGTAGTAGGCAGCCTGTACGGTTTCATCCAGAATTTCAGCCAATACACTATGTCCATAAGACTGTAGCATGATTTTTCTCGGAATCTTACCTGGTCTGAATCCTGGTCGATTGACCTGTTTATTTAGTTTGGTCAATTTCTTTTCGAAACCGGGTTCCATTTCAGACCATTCCACCTGAACTTTTATTGTTCTTTCGTGAGGTTTCCCAACTTCAATCTTGATATCCACAAATCTCTCCCATTCAATCTATATTCAAGCCAGGTATTATTTTTCGCTGGCATCATTCTAAAATCGCGAGGCAAGATAGTCGGGAACCTATGGATGTGGAATGAAAATCCGTTGGTCATTTCCAGTTGGGATGTAGGGTCACAAATACCTTGCGCAGTTCGCAAACACCACACTAGGAAATGAATAAGTGATCGAATAATTTGCTAATACGATGATAATTGGAAATGTCCATAAGAAGAGTGTGAATATCCTTGGCCTCATGACAGGTAGCTCTGCTGATGGTCTGGATCTTTGTCTCGTGAATTTTTCCGGCGATGGTCGCTCTCCAGACTATGAAGTGTTGTATAGTCATGAAATTACCTACCCCCATCAATTTCAAACAAGTTTCAGGAATCCTCTCGAGTTGAATGATAAGGATATTTCAATGCTTGATGATGAATTGGGAGCATGGTTTGCATCTGAGATTAAAAAGCTTCATCTCAGTTTCGATTTCATTGCCTCACATGGTCAGACCATCAAACATGAGCCACCCCACTTTTCGCTTCAGATTGGTAATCCCAAGTACATGTCAGAAACTTTTAACTGTTCTGTAATCTATGATTTCAGAACAGCTGATATCGAAATGGGAGGACAGGGAGCACCCTTGATTCCAATTGTGGATCAATTTCTTTTTCAGCAGGAATCCTTGGATGTATTAGCCTTAAATATTGGTGGTATTGCAAACCTGACTATGGTTCCCGGAGTCAATAATTCAAACCCGCTACTAGCCTGGGATACGGGTCCAGGAAATACGCTGATTGACCGAGCTGTACGTTTATTTACTCAAGATAAACTGGCTTATGATCAAGGTGGCCATCTTGCGGCACAGGGTAAACTCAATTTAAAACTGCTTGATTCATTGCTTGAGCATGAGTTTTATCAACGCACACCTCCCCGCTCTGCCGGTCAGGAGCAATTTGGAAAGTTATACTTTCAGAACATATTGAAACAGTTTTATCCTGGAAATGAACAGGAGTTTAAAGATCTAATTCATACAACAACTCTTTTAACTGCCAAAACCATTGCCAGGAGTGTTAATTCATTGTCTTCCGAATATTCTGCCAACTCAATGCAAGTTGGTGGTGGTGGGGTACTTAATAAAACTCTTATGGATATGCTGGTCAAAGATTTACCCCGGCTTGATATTTATAAAACGAATTTAAATGGGGTTACTCAAGCTAATAAAGAAGCCTTTGGATTTGCCTATCTCGGATATCTCTTCGTGAATGATTTTACAGCTAATCTGCCCAGCGTGACCGGTGCCCAAAAGGCAGTCACATTGGGCAAACTCTTTGACCCAAAAACTATTTAGTCAGCTGCTGGAGCCTCTTCCAGGTAGAGATCGGTGAGTTGCTTCGTGAGATACTCAAAGGCATCATCTACACTATCAGTTCGATAACATAGATCTAAATCAGAATGGCTAATGGTTCCAAAATCTGCCAGGCCTTGCAGATCAATCATTTTATCCCAGAACCGATTTCCAAACAGCATGATTGGCATATGCTTGCTTATCTTTTTGGTTTGAATCAAAGTCAGAGTTTCAAACAATTCATCAAAGGTTCCAAATCCACCAGGAAAAGCAATCAAAGCTTTGGCGAGATAGACGAACCAATATTTCCGCATAAAGAAATAATGAAATTCCATCTCCAGCTCTCGACTGATATATGGATTCCCAGATTGTTCAAAAGGTAATGAGATATTCAAGCCAACTGATAATCCTTTTGCTTCAGCAGCACCCCTGTTAGCAGCTTCCATTATTCCAGGACCACCGCCAGTTGCAACTATAAAGCGCCGTTTACTTTGTTTTAATTTTTTTGACCAAACCGTCATCTTGTATGCCAGTTCACGAGCATCTTCATAATATCTCGACATCCCCAAATCTCGTTCTAACTGCTCCAGCTTTTCAATACTGCTTCCCGCGGCTTTAGCTTTTTCAATAGCCTGAGTTACGATATGTTTCGGCTGGGTTCTGGCTGATCCAAAAAATACAATCGTATCTTGAATCTTATTTTTTCGAAACACTTCCTCGGGTCCAAGGTATTCGCTCATGATGCGTAACATGCGGCCCCTGGGGCTGTGTATGAGTTCTTGATTGTCGTAAAACTTTTCGGTGCGTTTTTTCATTTTCTTTTTCCTAAACTACTTCTATAGGTTCTTGTCTACTTTTTTTAAGGACACGAAAATACTCTTCAAACTCTCAAATCATAGATGAAACGAAAAAAATAGCGAAACCGTGCAGATGGAACATAATTGCCAGAGTATTCATTAATAAAAACCCCAGACTGATGCAAAGCCAGGGGTCAAGGAGGAATCCTTAAAAAAGGAGAACCGGGTAACTCAAGATTCAAATTACCCGGCTGTATGAAGATTAATCGGCTTTAGGAAGACCATCAGTAGAAGCTAATCCCTCTGCTAATTCTTGATCTGTCGGTCTATAATCAGTCAAGTTACCAGCGAAATACGCATCATAGGCTGACATATCGAAATGTCCATGCCCACTCAGATTAAATAATATGGTTTTTTCCTGACCTGCTTCTCGAGCTTCGACAGCCGCATCAACGGCTCCCTTAATTGCGTGTGCAGATTCTGGTGCTGGAATGATACCTTCAGTTCTGGCAAAAAGTGCGGCAGCATCAAATACCTCAACTTGTTGGTAGGCATACGCATCAACCAAACCTGCTTTCACCACATGGGATAGCATTGGTGCCATACCATGATACCTCAATCCGCCAGCATGTATTCCCGGAGGCATAAATGTATGTCCCAGGGTATGCATAGACACCAATGGGGTCATTTGTGCCATATCACCAAAATCGTAGGTGAATTTCCCACGAGTCAGTGTTGGACAAGCGCTAGGTTCGATTGCTCTAAAGTCAATATCGGCACCGTTGATTTTATCCCGAAGATATGGAAAAGCTAACCCGGCAAAGTTACTGCCACCACCAACGCACCCGATGACGACATCCGGCGTGTCACCTGCGATTTCCATCTGTTTCTTAGCTTCCAGGCCAATAACCGTCTGATGCAGAAGTACATGATTCAGGACACTCCCCAGAGAGTATTTGGTATCGTCTCGTTTGGCTGCATCCTCCACTGCCTCGGAGATAGCAATTCCCAACGATCCAGTATTCTCTGGATCTTCGGCCAGAATCTTTCGGCCAAACTCAGTATCCATGCTTGGACTGGGAACAATTGTTGCCCCCCAACTCTCCATCATCGAGCGTCGATATGGCTTTTGAGTAAAACTTACCTTCACCATATAGACCTTAACCTCGAGATCAAACATTTGTCCAGCTAACGCCATTGAGCTACCCCATTGCCCTGCACCAGTCTCAGTTGCAATACGCTTGACCCCCTCCTGCTTATTGTAGTAAGCTTGTGCGATAGCCGTATTGGGTTTGTGGCTGCCAGCGGGACTGACACCTTCATATTTGAAATATATCTTAGCCGGAGTTTTTAATGCTTTCTCAAGACCTGTCGCTCTGATCAGCGGGGATGGTCGATACATCTTCAAGCCCTCTTGAATTGGCTCTGGAATGGCGATCTCCCGTTCCATGCTCATTTCCTGCTCGATGAGCGCCATGGGAAACAGGGGTGCTAAATCGTCTGGACCAAGTGGTTGTAAAGTACCTGGGTTCAAAGGTGGCAAGGGGGCTGTCAATAAATCTGCAGCTATATTATACCAGGTTTTTGGCATGTCATTTTCTGAAAGAAATATTTTCTTCACGGTTACTCCTTAGGTTCTTTTCTAGTATTATTTTTTTAAAGAAAGGGAACCTGACTACAACGCCAGGTCCAATAAAATGTGTGTGGTGATAAGTTTGATGAAAGCATCATTGGTCAGCTTTCTCATCTAAAGTTTTGAGCAATTGCACAAAGCCATTGTGGCCGTATTTCAATTCTCTGGCTCCCCGGGAAACGGTTCCAATGGCAACCCCGAGTTCTTTAGCAATTTCCCGTTGGGGCAGACCTTTGTGGAGAAGCTTGATTATCTCCCACCTCAGAACCAAGTCTTCCAGCTCCTGAGGCGTGAGAAAATCCTGAAGCAATTCACTCATCTGTTTTGCTTCCGTAATGGAGGTCAGAATGTGCGCCAGTTCAGTATGAGTAAATTCTTGTTTCATTGCACTGATACATTAGAACATATTTTTCTCAATGCAAGCCTTTTTGAAGCCAATGGAAATTAAATTCTCATCCTCTACCTGCTTCATCGTTAAGCAGAGATAAATCTGCCCCTGTGACTCCAACTTGAATCTCACCTTGAACTATCTGGAATACATCCGGTTTCGAGAGCAAGTCAATAAACTCAGCATTATACCTCAGGCCTCGAGAGCCTCGGCCACCAGAATAACCAGGCACTCGCTCCTCAACCATCAAACCCATTGAACTCATTGAACTCCCTCTACTTTCGTGTAAGTTGAATCATGCATAAACCAGCCCCCATCATTAAAGCCCGAAATCTTACCAAAAAGTATGCTACACTAAAGGCCGTTGATGATGTGAATTTCCAAATAGAGCCCGGAACATGCTATGGATTCCTGGGACCGAATGGTGCCGGTAAAACCACTGTCATGCGTATGATATACTGCGTTACACCCCTCACCTCAGGTGTCCTAGAAGTCAATGGTGAGAATGTCATGGAAAACATGAGCGCCGTAAAAAGAGGCATCGGAGTGGTCACCCAGGATGATAGCCTCGATTACGATTTAAATGTAATCAACAATCTACTGGTGTATGCCCGTTACTACGATCTTACCCGAGACCAGGCCGTCCGCCGGGCTAATGAACTGATTGAATTCTTTCAGCTCTCTGAAAAACGAAACGAAAATGTCCGTACCCTGAGTGGTGGCATGAAACGGCGTCTTCAAATTGCCAGAGCCCTCATCAATAAACCCAGTATTCTCATTTTGGATGAGCCATCCACCGGTTTGGACCCACAAGCCAGACATCATGTGTGGGCCAAATGTCATGAATTAATTGAACAGGGAGTCACCCTGCTACTGACCACCCATTACATGGATGAGGCTGAGCAATTGTGTGATAAAATCGCAGTCATGGATCGGGGGAAAATAATTTCAGAGGCATCACCCTGGGATCTGATCAAGTCAGAGGTGTCTCCCTACGTTGTAGAAATCCGTGGTGAAAAGCAAGCCCGTGAAAAAATCCTTGCTGCAGTGGCTGACCAGATCGATTTCCATGAATCACTCTCAGATCGTCTCTTGCTCTATACGCCTGATGCCACCCCCTTGCACGCTCAGATTCAGGATATGAAAATCCCGGTCAAAACTTTACTCAGCAGACGTTCATCCCTGGAAGATGTCTTTCTGAAGCTGACTGGAAGGGAGCTCATCGATTGAGAACTAAAGCTCCAAAAGTCCGACTAAAGGCAGCCTTGCGGGTCTGGCAGAGAAACGCAACCGTTTACAAGAGAACCTGGAAGTTGAATATCCTACCCAATTTCTTTGAGCCCTTCCTCTATCTTCTGGGAATGGGTTTGGGTTTAGGTGCCTACATCACCGAAATGGAAGGTCTGCCGTATATCAATTTTATTGCCCCAGGACTACTAATATCCAGCATCATGTGGGGTGCCACCCTGGAGACAACTTATAATGTTTTTGTAAAAATGAATTTTGATCGGATCTATGATGGGATTCTTTCCACTCCTGTCAACCCCAAAGATCTGGCTCTAGGAGAATTACTGTGGGGTGCCACACGGGGAACTATTTATGGAGGTGCCTTTTTGTCCATTCTATTCGTTTTTGGAATGGGACTTCACTGGGGCATTCTGTTCATATTCCCGTTGATTTTCATCATTGGCTTCATGTTCGCCACAATCGGACTTCTATTTACTTCCGTGATTAAAGAAATTGAATTATTCAACTATTTCTTCACGCTCTTTCTGACACCTCTGTTTTTATTTTCCGGTATCTTCTTCCCCATGAGCCAATTACCCCAGGCCGTGCAAATCATAGCCTGGTTTACACCTCTATATCATGGTGTTGAATTAAGTCGTGGGATTTTTAATCAGATATGGAACGTTGATCTACTTCAACATTTTGCCTGGATAATCGTTGTAACCATCCTGAACACGTCAATTGTATTAAGAGCCATCCATAAACGACTTTACAGTTAAATAATTTATTTGATCCCGGCTGTGCCAGGCTGGGATTCGAATCCCAGCCTAGATTGATACGTAAATTATATTTCCCTACGAAGACGGGCCTGCCGCGGCGGAGTACCTGAGGAAATCGTTATCATTACACGTTGATTGTGAAACGGGGTTCTGTCCCTTGTTTATATTTCTCTACGAAGACGGGTCTGCCCGCCGAAGCATATCAGATTTCCCGGCGTAGGCGGGCGACAGGGATATTGAGCTGCTCCCGATATTTGGCCACGGTGCGGCGGGCGATTGGAAATCCTTCAACCTGCAGAACTTTTGAAATGGCTTCATCAGAAATCGGATGGGACTTATCCTCTTCCTCAATAATTACCCGCAGGCGCTCTTTTATCCGACGGGTTGAGATGTTTTCACCATCTTCAGCTTCAATCCCTTCACTAAAGAAATATCTTAGCTCAAATGTGCCCCAATCAGTCTGTGCATATTTACCGCTGGTAACACGACTTATGGTGGAAATATCCATACTGATATCTTCGGCTATGTCCCTGAGTACCATGGGCTTCAGATAATTTGACCCCATCAGGAAAAAGCCTTTCTGGCGTTCTATAATAGCATTAATCACCTTTAACATGGTGATACGTCGCATTTGGATGGAATTGATAAACCACTTGGCCGACTCCACCTTCTTTTTGAGGAAGAGTTTGGTATCAGTATCAAGTTTTTTCTGATTGGACATCATGTTTTTGTAACTACCAGAAATTCGGAGCTCGGGAATAAATGAATCATTCAAGGTGACAATGAATTCACCTTCCTGTTCACGGATATAAAAATCAGGTGTCACATAGTTGGTTTTGGGATCCAGATAGCCATCACCGGGTTTGGGGTTAAGACGTGAGATGAGCTCTTCAGCATCCCGGAGATCGCTTTTTGTAAGATGCAACTTACGCAGAATTCTCTCAAAGCGCTTGTTGGCAAACTCATCAAAATAATCTTTGACGATATAGTGCGCAGGTGTTTTGGGATGTATTTTCGCTACCTGAATCAGTAAACATTCCTGAAGCGTTCGTGAGCCAATGCCCAGTGGTTCTAACTGAGTAAGTTGCCTGTGCAATCGTTCAATAACGCGAAGCTCCACTTCAAATTTATCGGCGAGGAGTTCAAGCTCTATGATGAGATAGCCTCGTTCGTCGATACTCCAGATCATCTCTTCCAGAATGGCTCTTTCATCCTCGGAAATGAGCAAAGTTGCTATTTGTTCCAGCAAGTCCTCAGAGAGACTGGGCAGATAGGCGTTTTGGAACTCCACCTCCTCAGCGCTCTTATCATAGTATTCTTTTGCTTCATAACCATCATTGGAAAAATAATCCTCGAGATCAATTTCTGGTTCTTCGGTCTCGGCTTCTTCTTCGGGATTATCCAACTCAATAACGTCTTCCTCTAACTCCAGCAGTGGATTAATCTCAAGCTCCGTCTTAATCCTCAGCTCCAGAGCCATGGAAGGCAACTGCAGTAGCGTTGACAGCAGAATCTGCTGCGGTGTAAGGGTCTGTTTTAGTTCAAGATGTTGTGATAGTTCCAAAGTAGTTATCGATCCAGTTTGAAATTGCTTCCGAGATAGAGTTTTCTGGCCTGTTCATCATTCGCTAGAAATTCAGCATTGCCTGATAATAATATTTCACCCTGAAATAGCAAATAGCTACGATCAGTAATTGAAAGGGTTTCATGAACATTGTGATCTGTAATCAGAACACCAATACCTTTGGTTTTCAAGGCCAGCACAATTTGCTGGATGTCTTCCACAGCAATGGGATCAACCCCGGCAAAGGGCTCATCCAGCAGAATAAAATTTGGATTCGTTACCAGAGCACGCGCGATTTCTGTTCGACGTCTTTCCCCACCACTCAACTGGTGTCCCTTGTTCTTACGAACATGGCCAATGGAGAGTTCGTTGAGCAGGTATTCCAGCTTCTCTTCCTGAGCCTGCTTGTCAATATCCAGAGTTTCACAAACCAACCTCAAATTATCTTCCACAGACAATTTTCTGAAGATACTTGCTTCCTGTGGTAAATAGCCTATGCCTGCACGAGCCCGCTTGTACATGGGTTGGCGTGTAATCTCTTCATCACCGAGAAATACCGATCCTGAGTTTGGCCTAATCATTCCAGTAACCATGTAAAAGGTCGTGGTTTTCCCAGCTCCATTGGGACCCAATAAGCCCACCACCTCTCCGGTTTTCACCTCAATGGAGGCATCGCTTACCACAGTACGTTTACCATACTGTTTAAACAGATTGCGACCGCTTAGAGTAGTTTCATTCATTCCCAAACTCTCTATAGGTCACACCGGTAGGTTTTGTAATAGTCCAGTTCTCTAAATTAGCATCTGATTCAAATCCGATACCATACAGAGTATCAGTCAGAGTTGTGAGAACAATAGGCTGATCTGTATAAATTGATTCTTTATTCTCATACCAGTACATTATGCTGGTTGAAAGCGTCATGCCTGAATCTGATTCAACAAACACATTGCCCCTTGCTGTAAACAAATGTCGTTTTTCATCGATCCTGCCCGTGTCGGCTGTCATGATTGAGCTATGGGCACCGTCAAGATCAAAAAAGTCCAGCTTGACCTTTCCGATAAAAATAATTTCCCGTGGATCCACATAGTGTGCTGAATAGGCTGCTCGAGCCTGGACGTTTTCTTTACCTACGGAATTGATCCTGATAACAGGATTCCAGCTTTCCTGGGTAGGGATGCGTCCTTCAGGCGTTTTATTTTCTGTCAGTGATTGCCCAACAGGGTCACAACTAAGGAAAATAATGCCAGTAAAAACCACCATAATGATTCGGTACATCATGGAGTCAATGTAATCAAGTCTTGAAACAAAGTCAGGAAAAAAGCTGGCAAATCGATTATTTTGGCATAGTCTTAGATTGGTTGCAAAAAATACACCAATAGGAGAAACAGCTTGAAAACCTTTCGTCAGAGCCTCACAGATAAAGTTCTTGTTTTTGATGGAGCTATGGGGACCAGTATTCAGCGCTTGAATCTTACAAGTGAAGATTTCTGGAGTAAAGAGGGCTGTAATGAATTGCTGGTTTTATCAAAGCCAGAAGCAATTAAATCAATTCATGCGGGATTTCTGGATGTCGGTTGTGATGTCATTGAGACCAATACCTTTGGCGGCACTCATGTGGTTCTAGGCGACTACGATTTAGCAGATAAAGTTTATGAAATTAATTTGAAAGCTGCCCAACTGGCCTGTTCAGTCGCCCAAGAATTTTCGACACCGGGACATCCGCGTTATGTCTCTGGTTCCATGGGACCAGGAACGCGGCTGCCCTCCTTAGGGCATATCTCCTATCATGAGCTCTACCTAGCCTATCGGGAACAGGCGGCCGGTCTCATTGATGGTGGTGTTCATGTTCTCCAGGTTGAAACGGTCCAGGATCCTCTTCAGGCCAAAGCAGCCTTAAATGCAGTATTCCACACGCTGAGAGAAAAACACATTGATCTACCAGTCATGGCATCAGTTACCATGGAAACCATGGGAACCATGCTGTTGGGGACGGATATGCTAGGAGCGCTTACAACCTTGGAGCCCTATCCTCTAGATGTAGTTGGTCTCAATTGTGGAACTGGTCCAAAAGCCATGAGTGAACACCTCCACGCCCTATCAGCTCACTCACCCTTTCCTATATCTGTAATTCCTAATGCAGGCATGCCCCACAATATTGATGGTGAGATGGTCTATGATCTGACTGCACCAGAACTGGCTCATGATCTCAGCCACTTTATTACTGGAATGGGCGTTAACGTCGTTGGTGGCTGTTGTGGTACCACATCCGAACATTTGAAAGCAGTGGTTGAGCAGGCAGGTCGACTCAATCCAGCCAGGCGTGAACCAACATTTTCTGCCGGTGCCACCTCCCTCTATTCAGTATCCTCGTTCAAGCAGGAACCAGCTCCGCTTATAATTGGTGAACGCACCAATGCCAACGGCTCAAAGAAATTCCGAGAAATGCTACTGGCCGGTGATCTGGATGGCATGGTGAGCATGGCGCGGGATCAGGTGGCTGAAGGTGCCCATGTTTTAGATGTTTGTGTAGCCTATGTAGGTCGTGATGAAGCAGCTGACATGGATGAGTACATCAATAGACTCAACAGTCAGATATCCATACCAATCATGATAGATTCAACTGAAGTCCCTACCATTCGCATTGCTCTGGAGCGTATCACGGGTCGTGCCATAGTGAACTCCATCAACCTGGAAGACGGCGATGCCAAAGCCGAAGAAATCATTAAACTTTGTCGCGAATTTGGAGCTGGACTGGTCTGTCTTACTATCGATGAAGACGGTATGGCTAAGACTGCCAAGAAAAAACTTGAAATAGCTCAGCGCATTTACGATTTAGCGGTTACCAAACATGGTCTACGAGAAAGTGATCTCTTTTTTGATCCCCTCACATTCACGCTGGCTTCTGGTGATGAAGAGTTCCGCAAATCGGCCATGGCTACCCTGGATGGTATCCGACTGATCAAACAAGCTTTTCCCCAAGCCTTTACCAGCCTGGGTGTTTCGAATGTGTCCTTTGGTTTAAAACCAGCCACGCGCCATCTACTCAACTCTGTCTTTCTGAACATGGCGATTGAAGCTGGTCTGGATGCAGCCATTCTCCATGCTGGTCGTATTCAACCCTTCTATCAAATTAAAGAGAATGATCGAAAAGTCTGCGAAGACCTCATTCTCGATAAGCGAGAGGGAGAGTATGATCCGCTGGTGAGCCTGTTGGAGCTACACACAGATCTGGTGGCTGCTGCCAAAAATAAGGTCGATCTCTCTTCCCTGCCCCTCAAGGAAAGACTGGTTGCCCGAATTATTGACGGAAACCGCTCTGGTCTGGATGCAGATCTTGAAGCTGGCCTGAAGGAGTATTCAGCACTGGAAATTGTTAATAACATTTTGCTAGACGGAATGAAAGAAGTCGGTGAACTATTCGGTGCCGGCAAAATGCAACTTCCCTTCGTTCTCCAATCTGCTGAAACCATGAAAGCCGCCGTGAGCTATCTCGAACCATTTATGGAAAAAACCGATGCTTCAGCCAAGGGCAAGATCATCCTCGCTACAGTCAAGGGTGATGTGCATGATATTGGCAAAAATCTGGTAGATATCATTCTCAGTAATAATGGTTTCAATGTGGTGAACCTGGGAATCAAAGTCTCAGTAGAAGCCATGTTGAAAAGTTTTCAGGATGAAAAGGCTGATGCTATCGGCATGAGCGGTCTTCTAGTGAAATCCACTATTATCATGAAAGACAACCTTGAAGTTCTCATGGATCATGGTGTCACACCTCCGGTTATCCTTGGTGGGGCGGCCCTCACGCGTGCCTATGTGGAGCAGGACTTAAGCAAAGATTACGCAGGATCGCTGGCCTACGCCCGAGATGCCTTTGATGGTTTAAAGTTCATGCAGAAAATAGAAGCTGGGACTTTGGAGCAAGACCTGGCAACAAGCCGGACTGTCAAAAAGAGCAAAACCAGGACGGCCCCAACAAAAACTTTTGAAACCCTGGAACCTGCTGAGCGCATTCCTACACCTCCTTTCTGGGGACGTAAAGTGGTGGAGGACGTAAGTCTTGAAACCATTTTTCCCTATATTAATCAGTCCGCCCTTTTCCGCGGACAATGGGGCTTTAAGCGGGGCAAAGTAAGTGCTGAAGAATATGTAAAGCTGGAGCAGGAAACCATTTTCCCCACTTTCAACAAGCTATCAGAACAGGTTGTGCAGGAGAAATTGCTTTCGCCTAAAGTCATTTATGGCTATTACTCATGTCAATCCGAAGGTGACAGACTCTGGATATATGCACATCCTGATGATGAGAAACCCAAACATTTTATTGACTTTCCCAGGCAAAGTGAAGCTCCCGGTCGATCAATCCCCGATTACTATCACAGTGTGGAGTCGGGTAAGCGTGATGTTCTGGCCTTCCAACTGGTCACAGTGGGATCAAAAGCTACAGAATATGCACAAGATTTATACAATCAGAATGCCTACACCGATTATCTATACTTCCACGGCTTTGCCGTAGAGACAGCCGAGGCTCTGGCAGAATACTGGCATAAACACATTCGTAATGAGTTGGGTATTGCTGGGGATGACGGTGAACTAACCAAGGAGCTCTTCAGGCAAAAATATCACGGAAGTCGTTATTCGTTTGGATACCCCGCTTGTCCTGAGTTGAAAGATCAGGAACTGATCTTTGAGTTGCTCGAGGCTGAGTCAGAAGGGATTACACTTACGGAGGAATATCAGATTGTACCTGAGCAAAGCACTTCAGCTATTATTGTACATCACCCCAAAGCAAAATATTTTTCAGTCTAGTTGACTGTCGCTCAATCCTGCCCTTTTATACCAATACAACCAGATAGTAAAAGCCTGGAGTGAGACTGTTGATCATATCTATGGAGTATTCGTTCTAGTTGTGAATATTTAAAAGGTGGGATTCACCAGTTGATGTACATATCTGGCTTACTTGCCAATATTCTTTTTGGTTATCCTTTGGGGGTCCCAGCCTTCGAGAACCTCAGGCTTCGGTACCGAGTTAGGGGTCCTCATGCTTCGAGAGCCTCAGCAAGACACAACCTATTGAACTCAGTAACTCATTGAACTCAAAAATTGACTCTGGCTCCGAAAAAGGGTAAGAGCGGAAGCATGTAGGATGTAAAGCGGGTCTCATAATCCTCTGACCAATAATATTCGTAAATGTTTTCGTGGCTTAAGGCGTTAATCAGTTCCAGATACAATTCAATTTTATAATCCCCAAACAATTCTCCACGCATGGACATACGTAGATCCAATCGCTCGTAGACCGGATATCGTGCTGTATTTTTTTCCTCAAAACGGATCTCTCCCTCAGCATCCCGCAGCACATGGCCCTGGGAATCATAAATGGGCGGGGTCCAGGGGAATCCACTCCCATAGCCGTATTGAATATCTACAAACATATTGTTGTAGATGTTAATGCGACCTACCAGTGAGAGGGTGTGGCGTTGATCAAATTCGCGATAATAGAAGTAGGGCTTTTCCCCTTTCTCCTTCGAAACACTATACGAGTAGCTGAACCATCCGGATAATCGTGAGTTAGGTAACTCTCGTTTCTGGAGAAATAACTCAGCCCCGTAGGCAAAACCTGCGCCAGAATTGTCAGGAATATAACTGTAGGTGGAATCTCTTTGGACAACCAGATTTTTTAAATCCTTGTAATAGCCTTCGAGTTTGGTCACATACTCTGGCGAAGGTCGGAATTCTAGCCCTAGTAAACTATGTTCTGATTTTTCGGTCCGCAGATTAATGGTCTCAAATAGATTCCACTCGATTGATCTCTCAAAGCGTTCAAAAAGTGAAACAAAATTGGGCGCTTGATAATAGTGACCCCATCCCATATGCAGCGAAGTCTGATAGTTCAGGTTGTATGTTGCTGAAAGGCGCGGGCTGTAAACCCATTCCTGTGTATAAGTAGAATAATCTCCTCTAAATCCACCCAGAATAGTGAGCACAGGAGGAATGAGTATCCACTCATCCTGGATATACATCCCAGTCATGGAGCTGGCGTTCTGTAGACGAATATCCCGATCAAGTATGGCACCATCATCTATCCGTCGATCCTCAGGATTCTGCTCATAGTAAGAACTGGAATCCATGGTCATGGAGATACCGATATCAGTGATAAGATCAGAAATAGCTAATCCTGTTTTTATAGTATGTCTGGGAGTAAGAATATGAGTGAGATCTTCTCTGATCTCCATCTTGCGCATATCAATGACAGGGGAATAATGGTAATCCCCTGCTTTAAAATTCATGGTCCAGGTATCGTTAAAGCGTGATAGTGTCAGGTTTGATAGCGAAACATCGCTAAAGGCGTTCATCCAGCCTACACTCGCCAGACGGCTATCAATGTTGTTACTGAGGGTAAAGAAGTCCTCATTTTCAAACAGATTCAGGTCTTCACCTTCTCCCTCAATTTCAAGCTCAGTTAAAATCATTTCTTCCCGGGAATCAGAAAAGTTGATCCGGATCTTCTGCTCAGGGGAAAGATCATAGACCACTTTAGCTTGAATGTCTTTGAAATTTGGGAAAACCGTACCGGTGGGAACATCAGCCAATCTGTCCAGCAGGACATCATAATAGGTTCTACGACCAGATAATAACCAGGAACCCTCTTCACCGGATCCTGGCAATGGTCCTTCAGCCAGGACTCGCACATCAATGAGACTCATACTGACCTTACCCAGGTTTTCAAAGCGACTGCCTTCTCGGTTACGTGCGATAAGCACAGAAGATAACTTATCCCCATACTGTGCCGAAAAGCCACCAGGAAGTAATTCAACATATTCAACCACATCAGGATTAAACATGCTGATGGGACCCCCCAGAGCTTTGAGGCGGTATGGGTTAAAAACTGGAACGTCATCCACAATGATCAAATTCTGGTCTGGGGTGCCTCCCCTGACATAAAATTGGGCTGATGCATCCGAGCGGGCTATCACTCCCGGCATGGTAGTGATACTTCTGAAAATATCTTCTCCCCCTCCGGCAAGAGTCAGGATTTCACGGGGCTCCAGCTCTCGTTGGCTTGGATTCAAGCGTTCCCCTGCTCCCTCTCGTTTTCCACGGGTAACAGTAACAGCGCCCATTTCAATAGAAATAGGTTCCAACTCAATCTGCAATTCGGTTTCCTGGTCTGCCGCGACACGGACTTGTCTGAGGATCTTGACCTTATAACCAACCATCCTGATATGGAGGCGATACTCCCCAACCGGCACTGCTTTGATAACAAAATAACCGTTCGCATCTGCTGCTGCACCAAGGCGTGTGCCATCTATGACAATATTGACTCCAGGCAGTGTTTCCAGGGTTTCGGAATCCATAATCCTGCCTGAGAGCGTACCTGTAGCGGCGGCCAACGCCTGAGAATAGGGAATGAACACCAAAAGAAGCGGTAAGATCAGAAATATTTTTTTCACGGTCAGAAAATTTGAGATTCACAATTGAATTATCAATGGAATATTTAGTGAGATTATATATTTATTCATTAATATGAAACCGTGAAATTACTAAGCTTAACATCCATTTTCTCATCACGAGGTCATAGTAAATGAAAAAATTAGGGACATTTGCCGGTGTCTTCACTCCCACGATTCTAACCATACTTGGCGTCATCATGTACCTACGCCTCGGTTGGGTTGTAGGTAATGCAGGATTTGGCGGTGCATTGCTTATCATCCTGTTGGCAAAAATGATTACAGTCACTACAGGATTATCAATAGCGGCCATCGCCACAAACACTCGGGTGGGTGCCGGAGGTTCCTATGCCTTGATATCCAGATCTCTGGGTCTGGAAGCCGGAAGTGCTGTAGGCATCCCGCTTTATCTATCCCAAACACTGGGCGGCGCCATGTACATTTCAGGTTTTACTGAAGCCTGGATTGCCCTTTTCCCGAGCCATGATCCCATCCTAATAGGAGTTTCAGTACTCGTTCTGGTGCTGATAGTGAGTCTCCTAGGTGCCCAGTTCGCTATGCGGACACAATACCTGATCATGTTTGTCATTGCAGTATCTCTGGTATCCTTTTTTGCCGCTTCAGGGGAGGTCACCCCACAGATAGTCGTCTGGGGTGATTTTCCACAGGCATCCTTTTGGGTGGTTTTTGCCATCTTTTTTCCAGCAGTAACAGGAATTGAAGCTGGTGCTGCTATGTCAGGTGATTTAAAGGATTCAAAGAAATCATTACCTCTAGGTATGCTATCGGCAATAGCTGTCTCATTTGTTATTTATGTGGTGGTTGCTTACTATCTTGATCATCTCGCTGACTCAGCTGCATTGGTTTCGAATCACACTATTATGATGGACATCTCACGCTGGAAACTTGCAGTAGCCGCCGGTGTGTTGGGAGCCACGCTTTCATCAGCCCTGGGTTCAGTTGTAGGTGCTCCCCGAACTCTCATGGCCATGGGATCGGATAAGGTCATCCCCTTCTTTCGACTTTTTGCCAAGCGTAGCAAAGCGGGCGAACCTGTTTATTCAATCATATTCACTGCAGCAGCTATACTGGTCAGTCTATTACTGGGAGACTTGAATACCATCGCTCCGCTGCTCACCATGTTTTTCCTGATTACTTATGCTACCATCAACATCTCTGTTGCTCTCCAAATCGGGATAGGCATCCCTTCCTTCAGACCTCTTTTTAAAGTCCATATCAGTATTCCTATTATAGGATTTTTGTGGGCAGTCATCGTCATGTTTATGGTCAACCCCATTTTTGCTGCAGTCGCCTGGCTCCTCATAATAATGGCCTATCTTGTTCAGGTCAAACGAGGCTTGCAGGCACCCTGGGGTGATGTTCGCGCTGGAATGTTTATGGCAATGGCTGAATGGTCAGCCAGACAATCAGAAAAAATGAGGTCACATCCAAAAACCTGGAAACCCAATATCATGGTTCCTGTAGAAGATCCCCTGACCTGGAAACATCGTATGGGATTCCTTAGAGATATTGTCTTTCCATCTGGTACCCTGCGTCTCTTCTCTGTGAGAATTGCTGAGGAGAGTGTGAATTCCATTATCCGTACTTTGAGCAATAAAATTTTCAGGAAAGGTCCAGAATTAAAAATAGACTCAAAGGAGCACAAAGCTAAGGAGTCGCAATTGGCTGCGTTGGCGGAACCTCTCCAATCCGAAGATTTACTCGTCACTACATCTCTGATTGAGTGTCGTCATTTCCTGGAAGGTATAAGCATTACGGCGCAGGTAATGCGCAGCATGTACTTTCCCCCCAATATCATGTTTTTAAGCATGAGTCATGATCGTTCCAAAGACACACGACTCGAGGATATGATAGCAGTAGCCGTCAGGGAAAAAATGGGTATCGCGGTCTACTCACAACATGCAAAAAATGCGTTGGGAAATAAGGATACTCTGAATGTCTGGCTCCGCCGATCCAGCCCTAACAAAGATCTGGCCATCCTCATGTCCATTCAATTGAATCGAAACTGGCATGGTCAGCTCAGATTTATAACTGCCGTAGCGAATGAAGATGATGCTGCACATGCTAAGGCTGCCCAGGAAAGACTCTTTGATCGTGCCCGACTCCCTGTCACTACAGAGGCTATCGTTCTGGTTGGTAATTTTAAAGAAGTATTACCCACTGCACCCTTTGCAGATCTTAATATTTTTGGTATTTCCAACGAATTGGATGGTGATACGATGCATACCCTTTCGAGCGCGGTGAACACTTCATGTCTATTTGTCAAAGACAGTGGTGGTGAAAGCATGGTTGTATAATAGATTATACCTGGGAGGGATTATGGGACAAAACGGTAAGAAATCGCAGAAAGATATCACCAACATCATTCAGGTTTCGATTGGTGTCATTGGACTGATCGGTTTGTTCATCTTCGGGTGGCCTTCACCTGATACGCGGCCAAAAATTTATGAACTATACCTGGCAGGCGTCTGGACATTGATTGCCCTGTCTGGCAGCTCATGTTATTGGAATTGGAAAGACTCTACCTGGGCTAATAAAATAATGGCCATTGCTGCTCCCCTGGCAGCTCTTTTGTACCTTCAAAAATATTTTATGAATTAAGCGACTTGGGAAATCAATACAGTTTCAGGTTTTTTCTTTAAATCAGACTATATACTCCGGTTATGTTTGCAATACATGCAGGCACTAATTATTATTCGTGTACGAGATATTAATGACAGTACTTTTTTCAAGAAAATGTGAATACGCTCTCCAGGGTATACTATATCTGGCTGAATATCGGGATCAGGGAAACATCCCTGCTGATCAGATTGCGAGAGATATGGGCATTTCAAGGCACTTTATCTCAAAAACACTCCAGAGTCTGGTTAAAGATGGTATTGTACTGAGTTCCAGGGGTAAAACTGGTGGTTTCTCATTGGCCAAAGCACCCGAGTCACTCTCCCTGCTTGATGTGATTCTAATCATCGATGGAAATGGCGTTTTTGAAAGCTGTGTTCTTGGACTACCAACCTGTACTGCCGAGACACAGTGTCCCGTACATGATGAATGGGCACCTCTGAGAGAACGGAGTCGCCAGATGCTAGCCTCCACCACTGTGGCACAATTCAAACCTGTATCAATACAAAAATTAAATAAATGAGGGTGAAAAAATGAAACGTTCAGTATCCGTCGCATTAATGTTGTTGTTTGCAATCACTTTGGTTTTGGGCGCAACAAGCGAAATCGCAGGAAAATGTATGACTTGCCATAAGGAGAAGACGGCGGGAATGTACAAACAGTGGTTGGGATCAAACCATGCCAGGCACAATGTGACCTGCTATGACTGCCATGCCGCAGACCGTAAGGATCCAGACGCATTCAAACACGAAGGAAGTTGGATTGCCACATTGGTAACTCCCAAAGACTGTGGTCAATGTCACCCCAATGAAACTGAACAGGTTTCAAATTCCTATCACGCTCATGCTGGAGAAATTCTGGATTCAAAGGATGCCTATCTCGCTCATGTGGCTGGCGGAAATCAAATTGCCATCATGGGTTGTGAATCCTGTCATGGTTCGAAAGTTCAGATCGATCCTGATTCACCCAACAAACTTTCCAAGTTGTCCTGGCCCAACTCAGGCATCGGACGTATCAATCCTGACGGATCAAAGGGTGCCTGTTCCGCCTGCCATACCAGACATTCATTCGACAAAGCCCAGGCTCGTCAACCTGAAGCTTGCTCAAAATGTCACCTTGGTCCTGATCATCCTCAAAAAGAAGTATATGAGGAGTCAAAACATGGTAATACCTATTACACAAACATAGATAAGATGAATCTTGATTCTGATAAGTGGGTTGTCGGTGAAGATTACAATATTGCGCCCACATGTGCGACCTGCCATATGTCAGCCACTCCAAATCAAAAGGTGACTCATGATGTAGGTAATCGGATATCATGGACACTTCGACCTCCAGTATCAAAGCGCAAAGACAACTGGACGGAAAAAAAGGAGCATATGCAGGACGTTTGCTCAGCCTGTCATGAAACCCAATTCGTAGACAATTTCTATTACCAGTTTGATGGTGTTGTCAGACTGTATAATGAAAAATTCGCCAAACCAGCTACCGAGATTATGAATCTTCTCAGAAAGAATAACCGCCTGGAGCGACAGGCATCATTCAGTAATAAAATTGAATGGGTCTACTGGGAACTATGGCATCATGAAGGCCGGAGAGTTCGCCATGGAGCAGCCATGGGGGGTCCGGATTATGCGTGGTGGCATGGCATGTATGATGTTGCCCAAAACTTCTATTTTGAGTTCATTCCGGAAGCTCAACACTACAACGATCCAGAAGTAAATGCCTATATTGAGGAACTTTTCACAAAGAATCCCATGCATAACTGGATTACCCGTAGCACAGAAGAGTTGAAAGCAGGGATTCGCTCCGGTGAAATACAAAAAGTATATGAACCACTATTTGAGGAAGAGAAATAGGAAATGACCATTAGCAGAAGATATCTGCAATTTATTCGGAGCGTTTCCAGGAATCGAATAGGGAAAATGGGTGTGGTACTCACCACATCCACCTTCCTGATGTTCATCTTTATGGAATTTGCCTGGTTCGTTGGACTTGTAACCAATGCCTATATCGGTTTAATCTCCTACCTCGTTTTACCCCTCCTCTTTCTCTTTGGGTTAGCAATGATCCCACTGGGATGGAAGCGACAGCAACAAATCACTGGTAAAACCGGGCTGGAACTGCTCAGCACGGAATTTGGGGAAGATGGGATTAAAGCGGCCATAACTGGTTCGCATATTTTTAAAACGGTAGGTATTCTGACCCTGATCAATGTCTTATTCTTGATTCTGGCCAGCACTCAAACCCTCCATTTCATGGATGAAGCTGAGTTTTGCGGTACGGCCTGTCACAGTGTTATGAATCCCGAATGGCAAACCTACCAGGTTTCTTCTCACGCCAATGTAAAATGCGTGTCGTGCCATGTAGGTGAAGGGGCTGAGGCTCTGTTTGAATCTAAACTTAATGGTTTATGGCAGATGGTCAGTGTAAGTTTTAATCTTTACGAGCGACCCATTCCAACACCTGTACGTCAGTTGCGACCTGCCCGAGAAACTTGTGAGAAGTGTCATTGGCCGGAGAAGCACTATGGAGAACAGCTCATAAAACGGATTCACTATACCAATGATGAGATACCAGAAGCTCTTTATACCACCCTCTCCTTCAAAGTTGATGCGGATATGCAAAAGGAACGGGTCGGTGTTCATTGGCATATTGCCAGGGGTGTTAAAGTATCTTATGCAAGTGTCGATGATCAACGCTCAAAGATAAAGTGGGTTAAAGTCGATTATCCCGATGGGAGTTCAAGGCAGTTTCAAAACAAACGCCTTAATCAGGATACACCGATACTTGAAGAGCGACAAATGGATTGTGTAGATTGCCACAATCGTGCTACCCATGTGTACCGTGAGCCTGAGGACATTGTTGATGGATTCCTTGCTGATGGAATAATCCCCCTGGATCTGCCATTTATAAGACGTGAAGCATTGGATGCACTACAGACGCATTCTCCAGATAAATCGCGTGGCGTTGAACAGGTACGCAAGCACCTATTCGCCTATTACCAGGAGAATTATCCGGACATTTATTTCTCTCGTCAAGTAGACATATCGAATACCAGTGATCTACTAGCGGCTGAATACGATCGATATATCCATCCCAATATGAATATTGAATGGGGTGTATATCCGTCTCAATTGGGACATAAACGAGATGATGGCTGCTTCCGATGTCATCATGAAAATATGCAAGATGATACGGGTAAGGATGTAGACTCAGACTGTACCGTTTGTCATGATATCTTTGCTTTTGACAGTAAATTTCCCTATCAATATCTGTCTAAATTAGATACATTCGAGGTTGAATCAGCAATCCATAAATACTTGCAAGAATCGAGAATGGAGCAGTACTAATGCAGATAGAAACAGACCAGGGGCTTGGCGCAGCAAAAGCCTTTGATTTAATAAATGATATCAAGATTAATCCCGGCGCCATAGTTAGCAAAACGCTAAGAAAATCACAAGATGTGAACTTAACCCTGTTTGCTTTTGATGCAGGACAGGGATTAAGTGGCCACTCCAGCCCCATGGACGCCTATGTGCAAATTCTTGAAGGAAATATGGAGATAACTATCGGAGAAGAAAAGTTTGCTTTAGGTTCCGGTGAGGTTATCCTGATGCCAGCTATGATAAACCATGCCCTGGACGCATTGGAAAGTTCTAAGATGCTACTCACAATGGTGAGGGTTTAAGTCTTTTTTGAAAGTATTAATTATTTTGAGGTATAAATGAATCACATACACGGTCACGAAGTCATGCACATGATGGCTAACTCCGGTCTCTCCTACACTCGCGAATCACTACGTGAAGCAATTCACACCCAGTTTGGTGCAGCAACAACCTATTTTACATGTTCATCTGATCGAATGAATGCTGATCAGCTTATGGATTTCCTGCAGAGTAAAGGTAAGTTTCACCCGACCGAGGGCGGCTTCGGTTTAGACAAGGATCAAATCTGTAATCACTAATGATCCTTCAGCATGAGATATCATGCTGAGGTATTGAATATTTATTTATGCGGTTGAAAAGGGTTGCCCTTGGCAGTACCCAGCTGCGTGACATTCATGGCAACTTCCCCGATATGTTCATAGTTTTGTGAGTAATCCACAAATTTAGAAGCGTTCTCCAACCCAAGCTTTTTTAAAGCTGTTTCAGTTATCAGCAAGTAGGAGTGAATCCCTGTTTTTTCAGGGACATCGTTTTTCATCATCCGATGAGCGGTAATCACATCAGAGCCAATGATTTCATCACTGGTCCCCACAGTTTTCACCAGATACTCCCCATAATGCATGAACATTTTTAGATCCAGCATGGTGATATTTGAGCAAGCATTGCATCCGCAAGGTGGATCAATTTGCATCTCGGCGATCTTAGCGGAGAATGCATCATAAATAGCGTCTACTAGATGCATTAAATCAGCACCCTGCCCCACTGTTTCTTCAGGGACATGGCATAAAATAGCATCCCCTTGAAAATTAGAGATTTGCAAAGGCGCTCCAATTACATCGAGTTGAGACTCAAAAAGGGCATGAATAATATGATGAGCATGGTCCAACTCAGTTTCTGTTAGAAAAATAGTGTATCCCGTGATATCCGTAATGATGAAATAGCCTTTTTTAATCATCATTGTCACTCATTGGTCATATCAAAGGTGATCTGAAAACGGGAACGAAGTTTTTCAAGGATTACTTTTTCCTCGTCAACAAGTCCATCTGATTTTGCCAGTTCAACGGCCATGACATAGGCTTGAAATTTCTGATCGTCATTCAATGTAGCGTTGGCAGCATTGATCACGGTATCGATGGCTGGTGATGCCAGGCAAAATCCATTATTGTCCAAATTGTTGAATAATTTGGTACGAGTAGATGCCAGCAAGGTACTGAATTCAGCACGTGACATACCGGAAAAATCCTGTGTATTCTTTATATGGGCATGGAGAAAGTCTCGTTCCTCAACCGAACCTACATCATCTGCGCTACATATTAACCAGGTGATTGCAGCCATTGCTTCTGCAGGTCTATCGAATTGAATGTCCATACCTTTTCCTCCCTGAAATTGTTGCTAAATAGATAGTTAAATTAATATGTGACTATTATAGTCCTAATTTGAGGTAAATCAATATTTATCAGCTACCCTTCATGCGAGAAATCACCTGTTAGGAATAATGGATCGAGGATTGAGTTGATCGAGCAGAAACTGGAGGTCTAGAGGGTTGCAGCCAGGTGCTCCACCTTCGAAAAAACACGTAGCAAATTGCCGCTCCAGATTTTGCGAATATCTGATTTGCTATATCCACGCTTGAAAAGTTCCAGTGTGATGTTCGGTAGTTCACTTACATCGAAACAGTCGGATAGGGCAGCTCCCCCATCAAAATCGGTTCCGATACCCACGTGATCGATACCTATGAGCTTAACCATGTGATCAATATGATCCACTGCATCGGCTACGCTGGGTAATACTCTTGGAAAATTTCGATTTAACTCACTCAATTCCAGACGATAGGCCTCTCGATTAGTGTCAGTTTGGCGATCAATATCTTTCCATTTCTGCTTTAAAACTGCCTGCGCTGAATCACGGCCTTCCTGGGGTGGATCAGGGGTAATATAATCACTGAGCAGACACATCTGAACCACTCCGCCTTTGGCAGCAATAAGCGTGAGCAGACTGTCACTCAAGTTTCTAGGGTTATCGCACATGGCTTTGGAACAGGAGTGTGAAGCAATGACTGGTGCACGTGAGCTTGCTACAGCTTGTTCAACAGTAGCCTCGCTGCTGTGAGAAATATCGACCATCATTCCCAGTTGATTCATGCGCTTAATCACCTTCAAACCAAAGGGACTCAAACCACCATACTCAGTGGTGTCATTGGATGAATCGCAAATTTCGTTATTGGTCATATGACACAGCGTGATATAACGAATACCCCGTTTATAAAATAATTCCAGGTTGTTTATATCTGTGCCAATCGGGTACCCATTTTCCAGCCCCAGATAAATCGCATGTTTACCCAGAGTTTGAAGTCGACTTGCGTCTTGGGAGTGGGTCACGATTTCAGCGTACTGAGAAAGCTTGCCTATCTCTGCTTCCACTATATCAAGAATATCCAGAGCTTGTTGCTTTATTGCTGAATGACCTGAGTCTGTACGAGCTCCCTGGGGCGTCCAAATTGCAAAGAAGACTGCATCAAGTCCCCCTTCATCCATGCGGGGGAAATCCAGCTTACTGTGGTATTCATGGGGATCATGATGCTGACTTAGATCAATGCCTTCATACTTGAGTCGCAGAGGCGTGTCAACGTGGGTATCAATGGTAAGGATTTGCTGATGAAAAGACAGGATATCCGATTCACTCATGCTACCAGCATTATTCCCAGCGGAACAACCGACGAATATCAGACTGGTAGTTATTACTAAGAGATCTGATAGAGTTCTGATGGAATATCGATTTTGCATTATCGGGATCTTTGTCGACGATCTCTGAGATCCCTTCTATTTAAATCTTTCCTTCGCTCTACTGCGACTTTAACATCTTTTTGACGACGATCTGGTCCACGACGTTCTGCCGATTTCTTTGCTGGTTTTTGATCCACCATACTTTTTCTCCCTGGAAGTGTGTGTCATATTGATTTAAAATCGTTTATTGAATGCTGCAAGATAAGTATAACTGTCTGGTATTCAAGTCTCAAGCAAAGCTTAGCCCATTTGGAGGTGTGAGCCTTCTAAGCATATTTTTACTTCGCTCTGCTAAACCTATAGACTCTTCCTTAAGAAGGCAGGGAACAATCAAAGGGGGCTGGTAATTCACCAGCCCCCTTTGATAACAATTGAAAATTATTTCCTATTTGAGATAGAGCATCTTGATTGTCTGGGAATACTCCCCTGCATTCAACCGACAGAAATACACACCCGTATTCATTGACTGGCCTCTTCTATCTCTGGCATCCCAATCAAGACTATAGCGACCAGCCATTTTAAATCCGGCATCAAGCACAACAATTTCCTGTCCTTGAATATTATAGATCACTAGCGACACATTTTCGGCTTCCGGTAAGTCATATTGCAGTGTGGTAGTAGGATTGAAAGGGTTTGGATAATTCTGCTCCAGCGCGAAAGCTGGAGGTAATTCGGGTTCAACGGATACTGGATACAAATTCTGGAGATACTGAATGGTTATTACATGACTCCAATCGAAATTGCCCAGCAGCATATAATGGGAACTCCCTGTCACCCAGACGGTTCCGCGGGGATCAACTACCATATCGGCCGGATCATCATATGAGTAGCCAGAACCTGTAAAACTCTTTTCCCACAGCAATTCACCGCTCTCAGCATACTTCAATGTGGCATAATCATAGCTACCCAAAGCGGATAAACTCTGACCTGTTACATAAATGGCGCCGGTACCATCTCGAGTCATGGACCGAACTTGATCATCACCGAAACCAGCCCCATCATATATATTGGTCCACTGTACATCACCAGTTGAGCTGTACTTCAAAGTAACGAAATCTTTTCCACCACTGAGCCCATAGGTAGATCCACTGACCACTACCCCACCTCGATTATCTACGGCGATGTGACTTCCCCGATCTTCAAAATTTGCCTCACCATCAAAGTCTCGTACCCAGACTTCATCGCCAGCAGATGTATATTTTACTGTCGTGATATCATCATTCAAGGCATCGCCTACCGTATATCCAGTGACGTAAATATTGCCCAGGTTATCCAGATCTATAGCCGTAGCATAATCATTTAGATTTACAGCACCATTGTAACGAGCGACCCACTCCTCAAAACCAAACATATCATACTTCACTGTGGCATAATCGATATTCATACCCATACGATAACTCGAGCCAGTGACATAGATATTTTCTTCTTCATCCATCACAATATCCACCGCAACATCAGTTCCATAATTGGGACCCACATACCTGGCAACCCAGGTCTCATTCCCAGAGGCATCATACTTGATCGTGGTATAATCATAATTGGTCAAGTTGCCGCTGCTATATCCCGTCACATAGATATGTCCGTTATTGTCAATCAGCATCTTGGTGGCCTCATCATCATTACCAGCTGGACCGTTATAGCTGACGACCCATAATTGATCCCCATCTGATGAATATTTCAAGGTTATGATATCTCTATCTCCATTTGAGCCTTCACTATAGCCAACGACAACTACATTGCCTTCTGGATCGGTCAAAATATCACGAGGTACATCATTGCCATTGGAAACGCCATTGTACTCACGGGACCATTCCATGATACCTGTAGTATCGTATTTAATAATTGAGATGTCCGAACCATTCGTGGGACTGACAATGATCCCCGCCACATAGGCATTGCTCAAACCATCTGTAGTCAGAGTAACTCCCAGGTCCAGACTGTTACCGGGACCATCATATTGTGATGCCCAGCTATCAGTGCCATCAGATTGATATTTGAGGATGGAATAGTTTTCAAGATTTGAACTGGAGTTGGCCCGGGCACCGACCAGGACGGCACCACTACTATCAAGACCCAAATAGAAAGCAGCATCATCGATGCCTTCTCCCCCATCAAATATGCGCGACCATAACTCTACCCCAGCAGTATCATATTTGACTGTTACAATATCATCTGTCTGACTATCAGATTCAGTCACACCTGTTACAATGATATTATTTTCACTGTCAAGCGTCATCGCGGTTGCTTCGTCGTAACCTCCGAAAAGATTATTGGTGTAGCTTGCTACCCATGATTCTGATCCAGTGGAATCCCATTGTACGGTGACATAATCAAAACCAAACTCGCCTCCATAGCTGACCCCAGTGACGGTAACATTCATGCTATCATCGACGACAATATCAGAAGCCCAACTATCACCATCTCCTGAAGCACCCCAGCGAATGCCCCAAAGTTCAGTACCTGCTGTATCAAGTTTGAGTGTATAGTAATCAATGTAATCATCATAATGTTGGCTTACACCCGTTACATAGGTTTGACCTGCAGTATCGAGTGCAATGCTGGTAGCCCAATCTGTACCGGTGATCCCATCAAAAAGAGTGACCCATTCTTCGGTACCATCAGCTGAATATTTGATGATACCATAATCAGCATTACTATCCTCACTGGTACTGACGCCAGCCACATAGACATTGCCGCTATCATCCAGGGCGATATCAGTGATCCAGTCATCTGCCCAGGCACTTCCATTAAACAACACATCCCAAACTAAATTACCATCATTGTCAAATTTCAGTGTGGCAAAGTCAGACTCCACCGTCGCGCTGTAACTATAACCTCCGATAAAGATATTTCCTTCAGGATCAATCGCGATATCATTGGGGAAATCGTTATTGAGGCCAGCACCAGCATACTCTGCCAGCCATTGCTGTGTACCGGATGGATCATACTTGATGAGCAAAATGTCAGAGTCAATAAATGGTCCCCAGCGGTATCCGGTCACATAGACATTGCCGTCATCATCAACCAAAATATCATCCCCATAGGTATCGGTAATTCCAGCTTCGGTGTAGGTCTGGCTCCAGAGCAGAGTGCCTGAGGCATCATATTTTATAGTAAGCCAGCTAAAATCACTAATACCGGTTACATATACATTCCCGACATCATCTACAGTTAAACCTGTCAACACATCGCTACTAGGCATAGTATTGGATCCAAATTCCTGAATCCAGCCAAGATCGACACTGTCTGTCATGGTATCTCTAAACTGCCAGCTTGGTGTACTTGAATTGTCCATTCCCGGACCAAGTGTAGTTCCAGCATTTTGATACTCATTGATCAGCTCACTGGGTCGCATATCGATCATTTTCCCCAGTTTTGGATTGGAGTGATCTTGAAACAAATCAGCTGAGGAAGAGGTATTTCGTCCATATCCCATTCCACTGATAAGCAATAGTATTGATAAGATTAAGTAAGCTGGGGGATTCAGTTTCGAATGCATGGGATTTCTCCAAATATGGACATTATTTCTTTCGGCCTAAGTATGGCGTATAATGGTCCGAATTCAAAAATATTTCAAACTACAGAATCATCACAATTTGACTTAGAAATGGAATATATTTGTTCTGATAAAAGAAGTTACCTGAAATTGGAAATTTACTAGTTGGAGAGATAAAAATGAATACTAAGCTCCTTGTCATCATCAGTAGTGGAGACTCTGAAGTAGCTCAGGCTGGAACCACGTATGCTGTGAATGCTCTGAAACACGCCTGGATGGAAGAGGTGAAGTTGTACTTCTTTGGCCCATCTGAAGCACTCTTGCTCACTGATAAACGACTCCAGGCTCTATTAATGGATTATCAAAACGAACAAGAAACTGCGGTTGCGTGTAAAATGATTGCTGACGAAGATGGAGTTGGAGAAAAAGTCGCAGCCCTGGGTGTTAACGTTCAATATGTTGGTGAACAGATATCCACGCTCATCAAGAATGGATATACTCCAATGGTCTGGTAGGATCAGGGATCAAAAAAAACACCCTTCTGTTCAGGAAGGGTGTTGATGTATCATTAAAATTGGATTTGCGATTATCTCACACAGCGAAACCCAATCGTATTATAAGCTGATGTTGGTAAACCCTCGGTTCGATACCAGACTTTTAGGTTGTCTGTGTAATTGGACCAACTCCCACCTCGCAAGACATATGAGTCATTGGCACCATCATAAAATGAGTCAGTCCATTCCCAAGCATTTCCAACCATGTCATAGATACCAAAGGGACTCACACCTGAGGTTTGACCAACGGCGAGTAATTCCGGAGAACAACCTGAAAAATTCGCCAAATCACAGGTCGGATCATTATTACCCCAGGGGTAATCAAATTCTGTGTCAGCTCTGGCAGCAACTTCCCACTCCGCTTCAGTTGGCAGTGACCAGCCATAGAATGACGCAAATTCATCAGCACCATACCAGGTAACACCCACAACTGGATAGAGCGCATAACCTTCCGATATGGTGAAGGCTGAGCCATCCCATATAATTCGACTTCCTGTCATAAGCAGATTATAGACGAGGTCACCACCTGAGTTCTCAAACCCGGTTTCTTCAACATTCAGTGAAATTTCTCCTGCCACATAGGCTTCTTCCATAAAGGCGGCGTATTGAATATTTGTCACTTCATACCGCATCATCTCAATATCGGCAGCCAGGACATGGTCAAAGACACCAGAGGGAACACTCGCATCACCTATTGTATAGGTACCCGCACTTATGGTTTCCCACTCGCTATACAACCAGGCAATACTCCCAGTAGCCACATTGGTAAATGATGACTCCTGGCCATTGGCAAAGGCCAGAACACGATAGCTATACTCCGTTCCGTAAACCACGTCATAGTCGGTATAGGTAACAACATCTGGCAGCAGCTCGGCTACCTGAACGTAACCGGTTCCGTCATCACGTTGAATTCTAAAACCTTCCTCAACTGTGGAATTATCCTGCCATTCCAGGAGGATCTCTGTATCATAGGAAGTAGCAACCAGTGCTGAAGGTGTTATTTCCATGGGTGACTGAACATTAATAATGCCTGTATAATTAGATTGTTCAGTTGCTGTATAGGCAGCTACGCGATAACGATAGATCGTATAGTATTCCAGATCAGCATCGGAATAAAAAGTGTAGTTGGCACTGAGATCACCAATTTCCACAAAACCAGATCCTGCATCCCGTTCGATGACAAACCCATCCTCAAATGAACAATTGTCCACCCACGATAAATCAATGCTGTTGTCCTGAATAACAGCCTGCAGATTTACCGGTGCAAATTGAATGGGTGAAGTCACTGTAAATGACCAGGAGTAGTCAGACTGAAGTGTGGCTGTATAAGCCGAGACTCTATACCTGTAAATTACACCCTCTGTCAGGTCTGTGTCAGAATAAGCAGTAACATCCGATGTGACATCAGCGATTTCTACAAAACCACTCCCGTCATCTCGCTCTAAAATATATCCCAATTCGAAGATGCAGTTATCCTGCCAGGAGAGGTCAATAGAATTTGAGTTCACGAAGGCATAAAGATTGGTAGGAGAAAAGCTCAGGGGTGATTGGATTGAATATGAGTTCGTGTAATCAGACTGAGTTGAGCTGGTAAATGCAGCCACACGATACCTGTAGATCACATCAAAAGTCATATCTGTATCCAGATAACTCGCGGAATTGGCCCCTAGAGTAGCTAGGAGTGTATAACCTGCGCCTGAATTGCGCTCTACGATGTACCCCTCTTCAAAAATACAATTATCATTCCAGACCAATTGTATATTGTTGCCTACATCATCAGCAGTAAGATATGTGGGGGAAAATTGAAGAGGTGAGAGTCTAGACACTTCCCAGGAATATTCTGAAAGCTCTCCATCGTCGATAGCCGCCACCCGGTAAGTGTAAATAAGACCATATTCCATATCGGAATCCAGATAACCTGTCGTATCTGTACCCAATTCTGCAATTACTTCGAAACCTGTACCTGCATCTCTTTCAAGGATAAAGCCATCCTCGAAAATACAATTGTCCACCCAGCGTAGCTGGATTGATGTATCGACCGATGTGGCTGTCAGGTATGTAGGAGCAAAATTCAGAGGAGATGAAATACCTGAAGTGCTGGAATATGATGATCTTTCATCCGAAGTATATGCTGCCACTCGATAATAGTACCAGGCATCCTCTTCCATATCAAAATCAGTGTAAGTCACGACGTCAGCAGCAACGGTATCGATAGCAAGATATCCATAACCACTAGTAGATCCCTGACCCCTCTCGATGATAAATCCGCTCTCAAAAATGCAGTTATCCTGCCAGGTGAGGATAATTGAAGTATCGTTGGTGGTCAGCGCCAGGTTAACGGGTGCAAAAAGTAGCGGCGAATAAATTGAATAATAGGTTGAATAACTTGATTGGAGGGATGGCGTGAATGCGGCCACTCGATAACGAAACCAGGTGTCATATGCTAGATCAACATCCTCGTAGGTGGTAACATTTGCTCCCAGCTCTACCAGGGGTTCCCATCCTAATCCACCGTCGCGTTCCAATCTGAACCCTGACTCAAAAATACAGTTATCATCCCACCGTAAAACGATTGTTAGTGCGGTCGCATCAGCAGCTAGATTGGTCGGGCTAAAGCTGAGAGGCGAATTGACCAGAGCTGTATTGGAAAACTCAGAGTTGACACCCTCATAAAAGATGCCAACACGATATCTGTATTGCTTATCATACTCCAGAGCCACATCCAAGTACTCAGTGGCATTTGTCACAACGGTGGCCAAGGCCTGGTAACCACTGCCTTCATCACGTTCGATGACAAAACCAGCCTCAAAGCTAGAGTTATCAGTCCATCTAAGGCGAATCGTCGTATCACTTGATGAGGCTGTTAAGCCACCTGGAATAAATAATTCAGGAGTGTAAGTCGTCAAAGTAATTCGGACAAGATCGCTTAAAAAATAAGAGACACTTTCCGGGCCTCCAACATATTAAGCAAACACCTCATGGTGCTGCGATTTCATGTTAATACGCTTCCTCATCTGAAG
>Ga0209249_1000189_pt1 | contig 82307 bp, 61 predicted proteins | sample SaaInlV_200m_DNA_4_FD_184653 | JGI IMG/M metagenome (GOLD analysis project Ga0209249, IMG submission 184653) | Marine microbial communities from expanding oxygen minimum zones in the Saanich Inlet - SI037_S3LV_200m_DNA (SPAdes) (version 2) | ecosystem: Environmental > Aquatic > Marine >... | reverse complement strand
TGAGGAATATATCTACTTTTACAACTATGAAAGGATACAATTGAAAACAAAACAGACCCCTTCACAACGAAGGAGTCTGTTCGACTAACTCACTAGGCTCTTTTTATTACCTGTCCACCTTTTGGGGGGCAGTTCAAAAAGTAGCTTCTTTTATTAGTAGTCCCTTACTACTGCGATATAATTGCTTTGGTCCCCCTTATACGCCCCAAACTAAGAGTAGTATAATAAAATTTCTTATTTCACAAATAGGCTTTCCAGCCAAAAATCGGACAGAAATCAGACAATTTATTTATCAAGAAATTATGACCTTAGAAAAAATCACTCCACAATTTATTGAAACCCTGCTCAAAAAATGGCAGAAAAGCGATTTCTCAGAAGAAGATTTAGCTACTTTAAATTATATGCCCACAGAATCACAGTCGCTTGAGCAGTCTCAGCTGTATCTTCGCGAGATGCTCTATCAACGCGTCCAAGGAAAATTATCGGCATCCTTTTTGAAGGCGGTAGCAAGCCAAAATCGAGAGCGGGTACTGGTCGAATTAAAAGAACTCTTTCGTACGCCGCCATCCGACACACAATATTTTGCATTAATCCACTCTCGCTATCTCGCTCTCAGAAAATACACTGTAGACGAACTCGCTACAAATTGCCGCATTTCTCCCCGCACACTCCGCCGTTATTTATTGAAGGGATTCGAAAATTTCAGCATTCAAATAAAAGCCGAGCTTGATAAAAACGAAAGAAACCATACTGGAAAAAACCTGCAAGATCATTTCCCGACCGTGCCAAGAAATCAGGTAATCGGTATCGACACCATTCTCTCCGAAATCAACCACTTGCTGCTCAATAGCGATCTTTCTCAAGCCATCAGCATCGAGGGGATTGGCGGGATCGGCAAAACTTTCATTGCCCAGCATTTGCTTCAAGAACAATATCAAAAATCCAGCTTTGAGGGCTACGCCTGGGTGAGTGCCATCCAAAAAGAATTATCCCCCTTCGGTGAAATTGCCTCCGTTGATAATTTTGCCTCTACGATCGATGATATAGTCGCTCGTCTTGCTCATCAGCTTGGGCAAAGCCATCTTTCTGGTTTATCTACGCAAGATAAATTAGATGGGTTGAAAAAACTATTTAGCCAATATCATTTTCTGGTCATTATCGACAACCTTGAAACCCTCAACGATGTAGACAAACTCGTCCCTGAATTGCTCAAAATTATAGGGAAATCAAAATTTCTTTTTACAAGCCGCAAAAGCCTGAGCCAATATCCCAAACTGCGCACCTTCCGCATCCCCGAACTCTCTCTTGAAGACAGCTATACGCTTGTGGATAGAGAGATCAAGCGCATCGGATTAACGCTTTCTTTGCCATATAAAACTATCTCATCCCTCTACGATGTCATCGGCGGGATCCCTCTTGTCCTCAAACTTGCCACCGCTCAATTTGGTTTTCTTCCGGCGAGAAGCATTATCCGTCAACTGCGTTTAGGAGAAGAAAACGCTCAAAATATGTATAGCTATATCTACAGGCAAGCGTGGGACTTGCTCGATGACACAGGCAAACGACTGCTGATCGCCATGCTCATCGTTTCTCCAGATGGTGAAAACCGCGAATGGATTTGTGAAATAAACGCTCTTAGAGATGAGGAGTTTGATCAAGGTTTAGAGCAGCTAAAACGGCTTTCTTTAATTGAATTTTTAGGGACAATTGAAGAGCCTCTTTACCGCATCCATCGTTTAACGACAACCTTTTTGCATACCGATATTTTGCGCGGATGGGGGAATAACGAGAGCTCATGATCAGTGCCACAGAGAATACACACTGGCAATCTTTTTATGCCAATTCAATAACGAGACAGATCCATCTTCTTATCTCGCTTATTAAAAAAAACAAAAAGGCACCTGATACTCTTATCAATCATTTCGGTAGCATCTTAGCCATTTTTGATGAAGGGATTTCTCATCCCGACCCTGCTACGCGCTTTGCTCTGATAGATTTTGTGCGCACCTTACATCCACTCCCCCTCTGGTGGGGAAAATGGACAGAGTGGATGCTTGTCATGGATAAAGTCACTAAAATTGCGCAAGAAGCAGAAGAAATTAATAGTCTAATTTGGTTAGCACTAACACAATCAGAAATATTGATCATCGGGGGCGATGCAAAAAAAGCCCTTTTAGGTGCTAAGAAAGCCCTCCATTTGGCAACCTCCCATCACAACCCAGAAATGGTCTTCAAAGCAGAAATGGCCGTCTTTGAAGCAGAGAAAGACCTTGGGCTTATAGGCGATCGAATAAATGCGATCACCGCATTAGAAGAAGCCCTATACGTAAAGAAAAACCAACTCCCAGAGAAAGTTTTTCAAGCATTAGAAGTTGAATTTCTGCTGAAAAAAACAGATGTTTTGCGACGTATGAAGCTGGAAAATGATGCCGTCACTACTATCCAGAAGGCATATGCTTTAGCAAGCGAAAGCCTGGATGAAGACAATCCCCTTATCGCTCAAATATATAATCGTCGTGGAGCCACTTATTGGACTGCTGAAAAAAGTGATCTCGCCATCGCTGATTTTGAGAAAGCCACAGAGATTTTCAAAAACTGGGGAGACCAAGCATCGCAAGTCTATTCTAAAGGATATATAGGTCTCATCTTCTGGAGCACGGGGAAATACAAGCAAGCTGAAAAAATACTACAATCCAGCATCAGCATGGCAGAAGAAATCAAAGCCTTTCAATGGCAAGCCATTCAAACAGGAAATCTCGGGCTAGTTAAATTTTTGCGCGGAAGATTAGCGCAAGCAATAGCACTGATGGAGCAACACCACAGGTTAAGCCAATTGATAAATAATCGAGCTGAAGCCGAACGAGCCAATGCCAATATTGGCTATACACAAATTTATCTTGGGGATTTCCAAGATGCCCACCAACGCATTAGCCAATACCTTGCCTATACAGAAGAAATGCAATTTCATATCGGTACAGGAGTCGCTTGTGCTAATATGGCTTGGGCTATGGATGGGCTAGGTGATACTGACAGTGCTCTTGAGTACGCTGAAAAAACGTTATCGATAGCAAAAAAAACAAATGCCCATTTGCTGGAAATCGTAGCTTTACGTAGTATGAGCGAGTTGCAAAAAGATCTATCGTCTAAAGTCCGTTACGCAGAAGCAGTGCGCACGCTGGCAAAAAAGCACTCCCGCAGGTTTAATGAAGCTGGAGCATTGCTGACGTTGGCTGATTGTCATCAAGATGAAAATCTACGCGATGAGGCTATTCGACTTTTAGACGATTTAGGCTCGGAAGATTGGCTAAAAGCTCCTTTGGTTTTCAAAACATTACGTCTTCCACTCTTGTATTGGGGGTAGTTTTTTAAACAAAGATACCGAGTTATTCCAAAAAACTCGGTATCTTTTCATGCTATACGTCTTCACGTTTCACGTAATGCTACCACCATCCTCCTTCTCTTTGCGCCTTCTCCACCAACTCCATAAATTCATGCATCGGGTCGTCGCGACCGAAGAATTTTCCCAACCGCCATGCTGCTTCGTAAACATCGCCTAGACCACTATCTTCTGCCCAGTAGCTATCACCGAGAATTTCGGCATATTCGGCAACCACAACCGCACGCTGGAAGTAGGGATCGGCATCACGAAATTCTCTCTCAAAATCTCCAGCATATATATCTTTCTCTATTTCCACAACCTGATGCGTATCCGGGTCTTCCCAACGCATGTGGACAGTCGCAACACGGCCATAAGCTTCGCGATAGAGCTTGATTTCATATAGGGCTGTAACTGAATGGCCTGCACCGATCTCACCTGCATCCACGCTGTTGTCGCGGAAATCTTCATCGACAATATCGCGGTTTTTGTAGCCTACCAAGCGGTAGCGTGAAACAACTTCGAGGTTGAAATCAACCTGTACTTTTGCATCCATCGCGATGGCTTGGAAGGTGCTAAGAAAAACTTTTAAGCTTCGCTTCTTGGTTTCGACTACTGGCATCCCACTGCAATACAGTATAGTTTTTTTAATACACTAAACCGATCAAAAATGAGCATTCCAATATTTAACATTATCCAGTATAACTGGGGAAATTTAGGATAATCTTATGACAAATAAAACAAAGCAACGTAGAATTTTTATGGCAATTGGAGCATTGATCCTAATTGCGCTATTTCTAGAAATTTCTCCATCCAGAGCAGAATCGGCAGAAGTAAACGTTTCACAATCCGACAAAGACTGTTTCATATCCAAAGAACAAAACGTTGTTGAATGGTCATTTTACTATTATGAATACTGTCAATATGCATGGAATGGGAACTGCCTATGGCCCATTCGTCGCAAGCACTTTACCTATAAAGTTACACTACTGAACGAAAGTGTTCCTTTACGCAATCACAACGAAAAGGTGATTGCGTCAACGAGTGGAAAAATGCAACAGTGGAGTACCTTTGATGCCGAAGAGTGGAATTTTATCAAATTTTCCCCATTCGAGTTCGCCAAATACCCCGACCACGAATCTATAGCTAAGAATGAATATGTTGTCGGCGTTACGACAAGATATAAATGGTTTAATGATGTTGAAGCAACGCTTGGGATTTGCGTTCAGCAACCTCAATAGTTTTTAAAAATTAACCAAAACACGAAAAGCGGAGAGTTTTTTCTCTCCGCTTTTTTCTTTCTCAATCTTCCGATCTACCAGCGTATCTCCTTACGTGCCTGCTTCACCAAATCTACGAACTCTTCCATCTCATCTTCTCTGTCAAAATAATCTTCCAGCCAGCGGGCTTCATCGTAGACATCGCCTAGATCACTATCTTCTGCCCAGTAGCTATCACCGAGAATTTCGGCATATTCGGCAACCACAACCGCACGTTGGAAGTAGGGATCGGCATCACGAAATTCTTTCTCGAAATCTCCAGCATATATATCTTTCTCTATTTCCACAACCTGATGCGTATCCGGGTCTTCCCAACGCATGTGGACAGTCGCAACACGGCCATAAGCTTCGCGATAGAGCTTGATTTCATATAGGGCTGTAACTGAATGGCCTGCACCGATCTCACCTGCATCCACGCTGTTATCGCGGAAATCTTCGTCCGCCACATCACGGTTTTCGTAGCCGACCAAGCGGTAACGCGAGACAACTTCGGGGTTGAAATCAACCTGCACCTTGGCATCCATCGCGATGGTTTGGAGGGTGCTGGTTAGATCGTCCACGAAGAGGCGTCTGGCTTCGTTGGTATCGTCAATATAGGCATAGAAACCATCTCCATTATCAGCGAGTTGTTCCATAAGGGTATCGTTGTAATTATCCATACCAAAGCCAAAGGTCGCCATCGTGATGCCTTCTTCCACGTAGCCGTGAACTTCGTCCAGGATGGCATTTGCTTCAACCTTGCCGACATTAGCAACGCCGTCTGAGCAGAGAATAACACGATTGATGCCATCAGGGTTATAGGCGCGCATGGCGGTTTTATATCCCAGCTTTATACCGGCTTCGGCATTGGTTGAGCCTTCGGAGCGTAAATTGTAAATCGCCGAGAGAATCTCTCCTTTAGCGGAAGCAGGTGTCGGGTCAAGGACGACGCGGGCGTTCGATCCATAAACGATAATGCTGACACTATCCCTTCGTCCCAGTTGCTCCACGAGCATTTCCAGCGAACGTTTTACTAATCCCAACCGATTATCCATATCCATCGAGCCTGAAACATCGATCACAAAAGTCAGCGAAACATCCTTGCGCTCCCTGTTGGAGACATCGTAACCCTGAATGCCTACGCGCAACATTTCGTAGCGTTCAGTTTGCGTAAAAGGCGAGGGTGCGCCATCGAGATGGATGGCGAAAGCCTGACGCGCAGAGGGCTGTTCGTAGCCCTGCTCGAAATAATTGATATATTCTTCGACACGCACAGAGTTTTTGGGCGGCAAATTACCATCATTCAGATAATTACGCATGATGGTATAAGAGCCGGTATCTACATCAAGGGCGAAGGTAGAAAGATGATCGTCATCGGTATCAATAATGGGATTCGTGCCATAGTTTTCGAAAAACATATCGGTTGGCTCGCCATCGCTCTTTTGCTCTCGAAACGGAGCGGAGGGTGTGCTTTGGGGTTGATTGCTACCCGAGTAGCTCGGCGCGCTACCCTCGGCAGATTGCCCCGAATAAGATTCCCCAGAACTATAATCTGCTGTAGCTGGTTCTTCGGCAACGGGCTCTTCCGCAGCAGGCGACTCTTCATATTCTTCAATACGCGAGGGCGATGCTGGAGATTCTTCAGCTGGTTCGGCGGGTGCACTGAATGCGCCACCACAAGCACTCAGAATGAAAGCAGCAAGCAACATGCTATTTAGTACGATCTTTTTTGCGGACATTTTCTCCTCCTTGAGAAATGTTGAATATTACTTTTATGACGTTGGGAGGAGGAGATAAGTTCCCCATTTTAAAAAATTAAACACGAAGAGCACAAAGCGATACAAAGAAAAAGTTTTTTCTTCGTGCTCTTTGTGCCCCTTGTGTTTAAAAAACTATGGTAACAACTGCAATATCTCTGTAAAAAGGTTAATTATGGATGGGATGATTTCTTTGGTGCGTTCGTAAAATAATTCTTTATTCCCATACGCTTCTCCCCCTTCGACGCTGACCAAATCCGAGACACCACGCAGGACGAGGAGCTTGCTTCCGTTTTTTCGCGCCACCCAAGCAATAGACGCTGTTTCCCAATCCCCCGCGAAGGCATCGTAGCGTTCAATCAGCATCGGGATTTGTTTGGGATCAATATCACGGTCGCCAGAGACAATACTACCGCGTCGGATAGGAAGATAATCCACAGGCGGGAGCCAGCTCAAATCAATATCGGATGAGTAGAATTCGATCGCTTCTCCTGCATCTCCCATTTGCTCGTAAATATCATAGGAAATTGCGCGTTCAACGAGGATAATTCTCCCCGCTTCAACGCGACCTTCAAATCCGCCGCATGTACCCAAGTTGACGAGCAGGTCTGGCTGAAAATGATCAATTACATATTGCGCACTGGCAGCAGATGATATTTTGCCCCAACCACCGAAGAAAAAAGTTACAGGGTGAAGGTTTAAGCTTGCATGAAAGAACTCACCGAAAGGTGATTCTTGAATTTCAGCATCGGGAAAGAGAGGTTTTAGTGCGACCCATTCAGGGTTAGCGGAAACGAGGATAATAATTTTATTCATAGGATTATATTTTTCGATTTCATATCTTGTCTAAATCACGCTCGCCTTTTAAATAATCGAGCAACATTTGCAAGACGGCATCGGCAGAATAATCTTTGTTTTCGAGGCGGTCGCCGTCCCAACAAAAATGGCGGGACCAAGCTCCATCAGCGGTGGCAAGTCCAATCCAGATTGTGCCGACGGGTTTGTCGGGCAATCCTCCGCCGGGACCGGCAATCCCGCTGACGCTTAATCCGATGTCGGCTTTGAGGGCATCCCGCACGCCTTTTGCCATCTCTAAAACAACTTCACTACTGACTGCACCATGTGCTTTGAGGGTATCCCAGGAAACGTTGAGCCATTTCACCTTGGCTTCGTAGGCGTAGGCAGTGATGCTGCCTAAATAATAGGCGGATGAGCCGGGCAGATTGGTAATGCGATGCCCGATCAGCCCACCCGTGCAGGATTCTGCGAAGACGATTTTTTGTCCGTGTTTGGTGAGGATTTCTGCAATTTCTAGTTCGAGAGATTGTGTTTTCATGAGGCGTATTATACCAAGTGACAACAAAAAACCTTGCGAGAGTTTCAAGCTCTCGCAAGGTTTTTATGTTTTTAGTTGAAATATTTTTTTAATAAAGACTCTGATCGATTTCGCTGAAAATATCACCAATAGCTGGGCCAGCAGCAGCAAGGCCACCGATACTAATTGCTACACAGCAACAAATGAAGAGGAAGAACACAAGCCCTGGCAAGAGTACAGAGCCAACGGCTTTGCCTGTATCAAGATCATTGACAGCTTGAACCGCGAAGACTTGAAGGACAATCATATAAATTGAAATACCAAATGAAAATATTCCAAAACACATGCCAATAACAGGTATTGCTGCGAGCAATGTTAGCACTGCCAATATTAGCGAAACAGGCACGAATATCGCCGAAAAAGTATAGGCTAATTTATCAAAAGACCCCGTGCCACCAAAGAGTTTTGCCACCCATTGAACAAGAGCAACACCAATTGCAAAGCCAATAACACCTATAACAGCAAATACAGGTGCGCCACAAATAACTGTCCCAAATCCAATGGAGGAGCTTGCACCCATCGGTATTTCACGCGCTATTTCTGGCGGCAAAAGGTCTAGCAAACCACCCATTTGGCCACCTACGCTAAAAGATTGAGCCAGCAGACTGGAAAAACCACTTATTAATGAAGCAACAAAAGCCCACAAGAAAGCTTTACCCGTTGTTGCGCCAGGCTGCCCTGCAATTTCTGCAAAGGTACCAACATTCGGCTTTGTCACAGCGGCTATCCATGTTTCAACCATTGTCATTTCACCACCGTTTGACAGGCTGGGGTCATCTTGGTCAAGAAATTCTGGTATTTCGGACATAATAGATTCTCCTCATAAAAGTTATGGTTAGTTATGCTCTTTATTGTAGGGGATAAAAAAATATAGTCAAGCGCAAAATTCCCTCACCCGTCCTTGCTTCGCGCTCGCTCCCCCTCTCCCGCTTTGCGGGAGAGGGGGAGCGAGCGGAGCGATGTGGGGGTGAGGGAATGAGGTAAAATACTCCCCATGCCTCCCTCCGATCACATCCAACAAACCCTCGCCACCCTCCCTGATAAACCCGGCTGTTATTTAATGAAAAACGCCGAGGGAAAAATTATCTATATTGGCAAAGCGATCAACCTTAAGAACCGTGTGCGTTCCTATTTTCATGCCAGCGCGGGGCATAATCGCAAAACACGCAGGCTGGTGCAAGAGATCGCCAATATAGAGTGGATCGTGGTTGGCTCAGAACTCGAAGCACTGATCCTCGAGATGAATCTCATCAAGCGGCATCGTCCCCGCTTCAACGTGCGTCTCAAAGACGACAAGCGCTACCCCTATATCAAAGTTCATTGGCAAGACGATTTCCCCAAAGTGACCGTCACCCGCCAACTACGCAAGAAGGATGGGGCGCGTTATTTTGGCCCCTACACTTCTGTTTGGGCAGTTCACCAGACATTGGATTTACTTCGCAGAATCTTCCCTTATTTGACCTGTAACCGCGAAATCACTGGGATGGATAAAAGAGCCTGCCTCTACCGTGACATCAACTTGTGTAGCGCACCCTGCATGGGGGATGCGACGAAAGATGAATACCGCCAAATGATCGCCGACCTGATGCAATTTCTGAATGGACGCACCAACCCCATCGTAGACAGGATGCAAAAAGAAATGGCAAAAGCTTCAGCCGAGTTGCGCTATGAAAAGGCCGCTTCGCTTCGTGACCAAATCAACGCCATCGAAAAAGTGGTCGAAAAACAAAAAGTGATCACAAAAAAGCAAATCGATTCAGACGTGATCGCGATGGCACGCGAAGATGGGGATGCCTGTGTGCAAATCTTCTTCATCCGTGCGGGCAAGATGATTGGGCGTGAATACTTTATGCTCGAAGGCACCGAAGATAGCGCAGATGAAGAGGTGATCGCGCAGTTCGTCAAGCAATTTTATACAGATGCGGCAAATGTCCCCTCTGAGGTTTTGCTGCCAAAAGAAATTGAAGAGGCGCAAATCATCAAGCAATGGCTGAACACCAAACGCGGTGGGCGCAAAGTAAAAATGCGCGTCCCAAGGCGCGGACAGCAGCGTCAGCTTGTGCAGATGGCAACAGAAAATGCGACGGAAACTTTAAAATCGTTAAGAGCGCAATGGCAAGCCGATACGCATAAACAGGAGCAATCGCTGACAGAATTACAGGAGGCATTTAAGCTCAAAGAACCACCAAATCGGATTGAGTGCTATGATATTTCCAATACGCAGGGAGTGGCAACGGTCGGGAGCATGGTCGTTTTTACGCAAGGTGTTCCAGACAAGAAGCTCTATCGGCGTTTCAATATCAGAAGTGTAACAGGACCAGATGATTTTGCCAGCATGGAAGAAGCGTTAACGAGACGTTTCAAACGTTGGCAAGCTGCTCAGGAAACGACCAGCAAGCCTAAATCCAAGCGCGACGCATCCTTTTCCTTCCTGCCAGATCTCTTGATCGTAGACGGTGGAAAGGGTCAGTTAAGCCGCGCTGTCCAAGTCCTCGAAAAATTCGATTTGATGGACAAAGTCCCCGTTGTTGGCTTGGCAAAACGCGAGGAGGAGGTTTTCTTCCCTCATCGATCGGAAAGCATTTTATTGCCACGCCATTCACAGGGGTTTTATCTCGTTCAGCGCATCCGAGACGAGGCGCATCGTTTCGCCATCACTGCACATCGTAAACAACGTAATAAAATCGGGATGACTTCGGCATTGGATGTGATCCCCGGAATTGGTCCTAAAAAAAGAAAATCCCTCTTGCAACATTTCGGCTCTCTGGATAAGATAAGGGTCGCCAGCGTGGATGATTTATCTGCTGTCTCTGGTATTAATATTGCGCTGGCAGAGACGATTAAGGCAAATTTAGAATGAAAAAAACAATTTGGCTCGTAGACGACGACGAAGAGATGTTGCGCGCAGTAAATTTGATGCTGCAAATGCTCGATTTTGAAACACGGTTTTTCTTGCGCGCTCGCCCTGCGGCAAAGGCTTTGCTGGCAGGAGGAAAACCAGATGTTTTGCTGCTTGATATAAACATGCCTGAAGTTTCTGGGTTAGATATGCTAGAATTCGTCCGTCTTCGTACTGAGCTAAATAATTTACCAGTTATAATGCTTTCCACCGAAGCCGCAGACGTGACAGTTGATAAAGCGATGTCTCTAGGCGCAGATGGCTATGTGACCAAACCAGTGATGATCGATGAGCTTGGAGCAGAGATCAGCCAAGCGATGAAAAAAAGAAGCGCATAAAATATATTGCGTAAAAAAGAAGAAAAGAGGAAAAATGGCTAAGAAAAAGAAAAAGAAGAAGAAAAACATAAAGACACAACCCAAGAGGGAGTCAAATTACAAAGCAAGGCAAGCACGCACGATGCGGATTGCAGTGATAGTGGTTTCTTTAATTATTGTTCTCTCAATGGCTTTGTCTTCCCTACAAATTGGTAGTTAGTTTTTAAACACAAAGAAGCATAAAGGAAAAATTCTTTTTCTTTGTGACACTTGGTGTCCATTGTGTTTATTGATTTACAGCATTCCAAATAACAAATCTCGAATAATACAGGATTATTATGCTTGAAAAATTAGCTGGTATTGAAAAACATTACGAAGAATTAAATCAAGAGTTAATGAGTGTCGGCAACGACTATAAACGCGCTGCTGAAATTGGTAAAGAACGCTCAGATTTAGAAGTAATTGTCGAAAAAGCGAATGAGTACCGAAACTTACTCGAAGGCATCAAAGAATCCCGCGCTATGATCGAAAACGAGAACGATGCAGAAATGCGCGAACTCGCCGAAATGGAACTGGCAGAGCTGGAGCCGCAAGTAGAGCCTCTAGAAAATGAAATTAAACTTCTCCTCGTCCCCAAAGATCCACGCGACGGCAAAAACGTAATTATGGAAGTTCGTGCTGGAACGGGTGGCGATGAAGCCGCGCTTTTCGCAGCCGATTTATACCGCATGTATACACGTTACGCCGAAAACCAGAAATGGAAGACCGAAATTATGTCGCAGAGTAATATCGGCATTGGCGGGTTGAAAGAAATCACCTTCCTTATCAAGGGCGATGGCGCATATTCCAAACTCAAATTTGAATCGGGCGTGCATCGTGTTCAGCGTGTGCCGAGCACAGAGTCTCAGGGACGTATTCACACTTCAACGGCAACTGTTGCTGTGTTGGCAGAAGTCGAAGAAGTGGATATCAAAATTCCACCAGGAGATATTCGCATCGACGTTTATAAATCAGCCGGAGCGGGAGGGCAAAGCGTGCAAAAAAACTCGACCGCCATCCGCATCACCCACGAACCAAGCGGGCTGGTTGTCGCCTGTCAGGATGAACGTTCACAGCTGCAAAATAAACTCCGCGCTATGGCAATTCTCCGTGCCCGCCTCTATGAAGCCGAAGAAGAAAAACGTCGCACTGAAAGAGCCGATGCCCGCCGTTCACAAGTTGGCACAGGTGAACGCTCCGAGAAAATCCGTACCTATAATTATCCACAATCGCGCGTTACCGATCATCGCATCAACCACTCATCCTACGATTTGCCAGGCATGATGGAAGGTAATATAGCAGGCTTTATCGAAGAATTGATTACGCGAGATGAAGCAGATAGACTTGCGGCCGTGAATGAGTAGAAAGTGATACGTGTTGCGTGAAACGTGAAATTCTTAAAGAAATTTCTAAACAATTAGACACTTTTAGCGAAACACCTGCCTTAGATGCACAGGTTTTGCTCGCCCATATCACGGGGAAATCGCGAGCATGGCTTTTGGCACACCCAGAGCTAAACCTTTCCCCCGCCGAAGAAAAAAAACTAAATAACGCTCTATCCAAACTCAAAAATGATATTCCCTTACCCTACGTCATCGGTCATTGGGAATTTTTCGGATTAGAACTTCACATCTCAGACGCGGTGCTGATACCCCGTCCTGAAACCGAAGAATTAGTTGAGTACGCACTAGACTGGCTTCGTGCAAACGATGGTCACCGCGTTTTGGACGTGGGGACAGGCTCAGGCTGTATCCCCATTTCCTTAGCACGCAACGCCCCTGATTTGAACGTGGTCGGCGTTGATATATCATCTTCTGCATTAGACATTGCCCGTCAAAACGCGCAAAAACATGAAGAAGGTCTTCACCACAAAGACAGAAAGAGCACAAAGTTTTTGGAAAAATCGCAAAGAAAAACCTTTAAAATTAATAGCTCCGAAGTTCAATTCATCCAAAGCAACTTGTTTTCTAATTTTCCAGTCTTCCAACGATCAACCTTTAACCTAATCCTTGCAAATTTACCTTACATCCCTACCAAGACACTGAAAACCTTAGATGTCTACCACCGCGAACCCACCCTCGCATTAGATGGTGGCGCAGATGGGCTAGATTGGATTCGCCAATTGTTAACAGATGCACCACGCTATCTATCTTCAAAAGGCGCAATTATGCTAGAAATTGATTCATCTCATGGTGAAGGCGCATTGGCATTGGCGGACGAATTCTTCCCAGAATCGAAAAACGAGTTAGTACAAGATTTGTCTGGGCGGGATAGGTTTATTATCATTCAAACTTAAGTTAATATCTTCGATGTGCAACGCATCAATAGCAGATGCAATGCATATCTTCATTTTTTATGCAAACAAAAATAATCCCCACTTCATCATCAAATGCACTTCCCATCGCACTAAAACTTCTCCGTGCTGGAGAGTTAGTCGCCTTCCCTACTGATACTGTTTATGGGGTTGGCACCCTCGCTTTCAACGCTGCTGGAGCAGAGAAAATTTATCAGGCAAAAAAACGTCCGCCTGATAAAGCCCTTCCTATTTTATTAGCTGATATTGAAGATTTTGAGAAAGTTGCTATTAATGTCCCCGAAATGGCGAGAAAATTGGCAGAGAAATTTCTTCCAGGTGCGTTGACTATCATCTTGCCAAAACACCCTGATATTCCTGATGTAATATCTTCTTTGGACACGGTTGGCATTCGAATTCCCGACCACGATTTTACGCGCACCTTATTGCGTGCCGCGGGACCGATGGCGGTTACTTCGGCAAATATTTCTGGGAAGAATAGCCCCATCAGCGCAGAAGAAGTTTATGCTCAACTAAAAGGCAGGTTGCCCCTAATTTTAGATGGCGGCATAGCCCTAGGCGGAATCCCTTCGACGGTGGTAGATTGTACGGGAAATAAAATGAAAGTTTTGAGAGAAGGGGAAATTAGCGAAAAAAGAATTCTGAGAATTCTCTTAGGGATTATTTAACTATTATTAAGTTGTTTTCTAAATTTTTCTGTATACTTTAGGAGCATTCTCCTCAATACCAACCGCGCTGGAGCTGGGCCGCTCCAAAAAGCGCGGTTTTGGTTTAAGGAGGGTTAAATCAATCGATGGATTGCCAGCATGGTTAAATCATCAGCTGGGGGCAAGGTGGAGACAAAGTCTTCCAAATGTTTTTCAATTTGAACCAGCATTTCCTGAGCAGATATTTCCTGCGGCATGGAAAGCACCTCTTTTATACGCTCTTCTCCGAAAAGATCGCCATCGGGAGAAAAGGCTTCGGTAAGGCCATCTGTGTAGAGCAATAAAATATCATTTGCTGCTAACTGAATATCGCGCTGATTAATTTCTGTCCCTTCAACAACACCCAGTGCCATACCAGTACGGGTCATTCGTGTGATCTCTCCTGTTTTTTTATGCAGGCAAAAAGGTGGGTTATGTCCTGCATTGGCGTAGGTAAACATACCGGTCTTAAGAGAGAGTACACCATAAACTGCTGTTACAAACATACCTTGTTGAGTATCAGGAATCAACAAATCATTAACACGGCGTAAAGCCTCAGCAGGGGATTTTGTATCCAAAATAGCGGTTCTGACAAGGGTACGGGTCAGTGTCATGAAAAGAGCTGCGGGGATACCTTTATCCGCCACGTCAGCGATAAATATACCTAGTTGTTGGTCAGGTAATTCAATTACATCGTAAAAATCTCCGCCCACTTGACGAGCTGTTTGCCAGTGAGCAGCCAGCTCCCATCCTGAAGGTTCGGGCAGTGTATCAGGAATAAAAGCTTGCTGGATTCCGCGAGCGACCTGTACCTCGTGCTCTAAGCGTTCTCGCGCAACCATTTCTCTTTGTAAACGATCATTCTGAATTGCAAGCGCAGCTTGTTGAGCTATCCCAGTGACGATCTCAAGTCGGCGTGAGCGGAAACGACGCCCACCAAGGGCTTCTTCAGCCAGCAAAACACCAAAGAGATTATCTTGTATTTTTACGGGAACAGCCATTAGTAAATCATCATCTCTGTCCAGGTATTCATCGAAACCACTACCCCAAGGGGGCGAAATATCCAGCCAGGAAACGGAAGCAGACCCAAGGTCAAAGAGTCGTAAGAGCATGGTGTTCTTTTCGCGTACACCGTCCAAGAGCGGAAATTCCCCCGGCAAATATATATCCTGCCAAACCAGGAATTTATCTGTATCCGAAAGACCATATTCTTGAGAAGCTATATATTGCTGCTTGGCGTCCTCCCAGATATAGATCGCACAGCGCCCAACACCAACAAGAATCGGCATAACACGGATGATCGCATCCAAAATCTCATCCAGCTCTCCAACACTGGCAACAGCTTGCGCAACCTGCAAGAGGGCAATTGAGGCATAAGCCTGTTCCTGTGCCGAATCATATAGACGCGCATTCTCAATTGCGACTGCAGCATAACTGGCAAAAGTTGAAGTCATATCTTGTGCTTCATGACCATAGCGTCCCGGGGTGTGATGCGAAAGTGTTAGCACGCCAACAGGTCGGTCACCGATACGCAGCGGAGCAGAAATCGAAGAGTAATTTTGTTCATAATCAGCCGCCAACCCGACAGTTCCGAGCATATCTTCTGGTTTTCGAATAACCGGTTTTTGGGAAAGTAAGGCACTGGCTAGCGAGACCGAGGCATCAGCCGAGGAGTAACGTGCGTTTTCTAATTTAGATCGTTCAAGACCATGCGAAGCAGCCAAATAGAGTTCGCCTTCGTCATGTAATAACCAAAGGGCAGAGATCTCACTGGGAAGATTATGCTCCAATTCGGTCAGGACAGCATCCAACACTTGGTCAACACTAACATTATCTGAAAGCAAGCCTGCTACCTCACGCAAACTATCACCAACTTGTCTCCGCCACTGTTCTGAATGATAGAGATTAGCATTGCGAATGGCTACTGCAATATTGTCGCCTAGTGCTTCACAGAGTAAGAGATCATCATCGCTAAAAGCATCTACATGATCGCTTTGTACATCTAAAACGCCCATGACCTTCTCGCCAAATACAAGAGGGACAACAAGCTCTGCTCTGGTATTTTCAGGAGGCAGTGGAGAAAGACGATAGCGAGATTCTTTTGAAACGTCATTAGCCAATACTGATACTTTATTACGTGCCACCCACGGTACCAATCCATTAGGGCTATCTAAATTCAAATCATAATTTTTTAGAGATTCTGTACGCTTGCCACTCCCGCCTTCATAGCTAACGCGCCGACGATTGTGATGCACTGTAAAAAGATGGACATGAGAATAGCCAAACTTTTCTGTAATTAACTCAGCAACATCTGCCATTAATTTATTCAAGTCCAAAGTTGATGTGGCTTTTTTGCTGACTTCAGCAATAACATCCAGTTGGTCGGCACGGCGTCTTAAGGCACTATATAAACGTGCGCCCTCAATTGCAAGGGCTATATTATCGGCAAGTGCACGCAATACGAGCAAGTCATTTGGATGTAAATCGTTCAGGCGATCACTTTGTACGTCCAAGACCCCAAGAACACGATCTCCTATTTTAAGCGGTAATACAATTTCTGATTTTGTTTCGGGCAATCCTGATAAAAACTGATATAGTGGCTCAGACCCTACATCAGGGCAAAGAACCTCTTCCCCACTGCTAGCTACTTGACCGATCAAGCCCTGCCCAAGTTCAATCTCCAGTGTCGGCGAAGTTTTTTTGCGCCCCTTGCGGGGTGCTCTGGCACCAGAGCGAAAATGCAATATATCTCGCCCATCATCAATGGTAAAAAGGACTACATAATAATAGTGGAATGTTTTCTGAATCAATTTGGTTACACGCTTTGCTAACTCATCCACATCCATCACATTTGCGATTTGTCTGCCAACCTGACGAACCAAATTCAACTGCCCAATACGCCAATGCTCCACAGCAACGCGATGCGCAGTAACCAAAGTTAGCACTGCGATATTTGCAATTCCTTCCAATGCTTCCAACTCTTCTTGAGTAAAAATTTCTCCATCGTCTCGGCTAATTTGCAACACCCCCATGATAAAACCTTGATCTTCCAGCGGAAGGGCTACAATCACCCGATCATTTTCATTTATCTGGGTAAATTTGCCCGTTTCAAAAGTCTGTTTAATAGCCTCCGTTGGGGGAAGAGAGGCGAAAACCAGCTCGTCATCCCAATCTGGCAAACGGAAGAGGCTCTCGTTGAGCCAGACCCTCACCTCACCTTCTATAATCCACGCAACCATCTCCTGAATACGTTCACGTTGAGAAGCCAATGACTTTGTGTCTAATAACTGCCCACTCAGATTATTTAATTTAAGCCAATCTACGGGGTGGACATCTAAATTATCCCGTTTTTTGATGAGGGTTAACGTGTTACCCGCTTCGCGCGTGGATTTATACTTGATTCCGTCCATTAGACTACGGATTAGATGAACACCTAGCCCCCCCACCTGACGCTCGGAAAGAGGCGAGCTCAAATCAGGAGAGGAAAGAGAATCCATATTAAAGGAACGTCCTTGATCTCGCAGCGTAATTACTAGATTGTCTTTTTTGATTTCGCAGGTAATTTTAATCTCTTTATCGGCCATCTCTCCCCCATAGGCGTGGTCGATAATATTCGCACAGGCTTCATCTACAGCCATTTGCACAGCGTAAACAGATTTATCTGTCAGATTAGCCTTTTGGGCTGCCTGCTCGATAAAGGTACGGATAAGATCCAGAGAGCTGTATTTTGCAGGAAAGGTTCGCATGATATATAGACAAAAAACCGCTCTACCATAAAGGAAGCGCGGTTTTTTAATTTAAGATTCGGGCAATCAGGAACTTAGAAGTATCCAACCGCCGGAGCAACTTCATCATAGATCGTGAAGAGGGGCGTAAACCCAACCAAATCAAGTGCTTCTTTGATGCGATCAGAAACTACGGCCAAGACCACTTCACCACGATTAAGACGCTTGCATTCTTTTTGCGTAACAATCAAAACACGCATCCCCGCACTCGACATATATTCTACTTCGCTCATGTCAAGAACGATTTTATGCTGTCCGCTTTTGGTAGTTTCCTCGAGTGCTTCGCCTAATTGGGTAGCAGTAGCACTATCCACGCGACCTTTGACAGTAATTAGGTTACATTGTTTGAACTCTTGAGTAGTAACTTCCATAATTTTCTCCAGATACTGTGTTTTTAAAGACTGCGCAAATTATATCATGGTAAAAGATAGCAGCGTTATCAAATGATAACGGGGAGTGCCTAATATCGTGGGTGCAAACTTATCCTTTCTTTGTAAGAAAGGTTTGATTGATGAGGCAATCTCCCCATGATTCAGGAGATTAGCGCGCTCACTACGTTTGTTCCCGATGATATACACCCACTAACTTAGGCACTCCCTAATAACGCTGCTTTTTCTGTTTTTCTTGCTTTCAATTTACATTATTCTGGCTGTACATCAATTAGCACTGCACGGACTGCGATCCGGTAGTCGTAGCTATCCAATTTTTCATCATATCCTTGGCAAGTGATGAGGGTAATCCAGTCGTAATCTTCGTGCTTGAGGACAGAAAGATCGTCGGGCCAGACTTTGCGCTGAGTGCGAATTTGATAAGTATAGCGTTGCCCATTGGCATGGAGGATGACTTCGTCACCCCACATGAGAGTATGAAGGTCTAGAAAGGGTCCAGGGGAGCCATCTGCCAAGTAGACATGCGCAGTAATAACTGTGTTACCAGGCAAACCTGGGTAAGCTGTGCCTGCAAGGTATCCAGCTTTAGCATCTAACCAGGTGAGATCCCAACCATCATCTTTAAGCGGTACACCAACTACTGGCAGTTCCGCACGCAGGTCTGGAATCTCTATCCAGGTGAAGCCAACGTTTTGGTATTTTTTGGCAGCAGGCTGCTTGGGGAGCGAGGTAATGTGATTTGGGGCGAAGCCAGTTGAGGGCAAGCGTGGGATGTCGATCTGAATCGATGAAGAGACATTATAGTCGTCCACACCTGTAAGGTCCGTTGGATCATACCAGCGCTCTGTCGAATCAGGATTATATTCAGATTGTGTATAGCCTGGACCCGGGTCAATTTCTAAACTAGTCCACGCAACACTGGCTTCGTTGGTTGCTGGTGCAGGTCCGACAAAAATAGTGTCGAAGTTAATCGTGGAGCTTTCACCAAGGGGGAAGTAATCCCAAATAACAGTAATCGTCGCTGTAACCGAATCGTAGGTAAAGCTATCGTATAGCAGAGCACCTACAGGCTGGCTTTCGCTACTAGGAACATAATCCAACCCACTGGGTAATTCATCGGTAACAACCACATCATAGGCGTGTGCACTACTTGCAGTTGTATGGGCAATATCAAGCGAGAATGGGATTGTTGACCCGAGTGTAGCAGTGGTTGAAGCTGTTGATTTATCTATGTCCATATCTGGCTCAACAATTTCAACGGGGAGAGCTTCACTAGCGAGACTGCCTCCATCCCACTGCCAGATAACGGCATTGTTGATTCCGCTCACTCCGTCCACATTGGCAGCAATATCGAGGACATCTACCCAATATTCTAAAGTTAGGGTTCGGTCTGCACCTGCGGTATTGGTGACATCACCAAAATTAAAGGTGATATCATGCCCGCTATTCGTCACAGCAGGATCAGCGAGAGAAGCATCACCTCCGAGTAGGCAGGCATTGACAAAGTTTCCACGACTCGTGGTGAGGTCTGTTGAGGTGATTGCCTGACATTCATCAAAAACAAGACCTGCATCCAAGACATCTACAGCCCGTAAATTGTCTATAGTCACACCAGCTGGAATGACGATGTTGATGCGGTAGGTAAGAATTTCGCCAATGGTCACTTCAGGGAATGTGGTTGGCGTATGGTTCGTATTAATTAAAGCTTTTGAACTAGTGGCTGTAATAGTATCGGTATCATCATCCGATGCTGTTGTGGAGGTAACCGAATCTGTAACTGTGATATCGTTGGTGATTGATGATCCAGAAGGAGATGGGTTGACAACAGCAATCAAGGTAATGTAAGCATGTGCCCCTGAGGCAAGATCACCGCCAATACCCAGTGCAGCATGATTCCATGTGACAACATTGCCAACAACCGAAGTTGGCACAGGCGTTGCGCTCTGGTACGTAACATCACTGGGTAATGTATCTGTGGCAGTAAGATTAGTAAGTGCAGACGCCCCATCATTGTAGATATCAATAGTATAGGAGAGAACCGTATTCGGACCGACCACATTATAGCCATCATCTTTTGTGATCATCAAATCATAAGGATTGAAACCAAAGTCAACAGTCATATTGCCATTATTATCATCGGCATTATCGGCATCATCACTATTTACGATATTGCTATTGACAGCATCTGGCTCACCATTATTGGTCAACGTAAAGTCACCGCTGCGATAAGTATTGACACTAGGAGAGCTCTGAATATTAGAGTCGTTCTCTGAATCGTCATTATTGGCTGTGTTCTGATTGATGGTTGGCGTATAGCCCACAGGCATATCTATTTGAACATAGTAATCATCTTCGAAGAGATCACCAAAGTAATAAAGTCCATCCGCACCTGTGGTTTGAGGGGATACACCAGATACAGGATTACCAGTGCCAACATCATACAAAGTGACAGTTACACCGGCGATGCCCGGCTCTCCAGAAGTTTGCAATCCATCCTGATTGAGATCACTCCAGATAAGTGAGCCGATGGAAACAACGGGGCTAAAGCCAAAGTCAACGGTCATATTGCCGTTATTATCATCAGTATTATCCGCATTGTCACTATTTGCGATATTGCTATCGACACCGTTTGGCTCACCATTATTAGTCAGCGTAAAGGTACCACTGGTGTGAATATTTCCAGCAGAACTCGCAATATTTGAGTCGTTCTCTGAGTTATCGTTGTTAGTCGTATTCTGATTAATGGTTGGCGTGTAACCCGAGGGCATCGTTACCCGAACCTGATAATCGCCTTCAATGAGATTATCAAAGTAATAAAGTCCATCTGCACCTGTGGTTTGAGAGGATACTCCTGAGACTGTGGTTCCGCTTCCATCCAGCAAAGTTACTACTGCTCCAGCGATACCTGGTTCAGCAGCAGTTTGTGCCCCATCATGATTGAGATCATTCCAGACAATCGAGCCTATGGAGACAACAGGATAGAAGCCAAAGTCAACGGTCATATTGCCGTTATTATCATCAGTATTATCCGCATCATCACTACCAGAGATATTGCTATTGACCCCATTTGGTTCACCATCGTTTGTCAACGTAAAGGTTCTGCTGGTGTGGGTACTACCAGCAGAACTCGCAATATTGGAATCGTTCTCTGAATTATCATTGTCAGATGTACTCTGATTGATGGTTGGCGCATAATCTCCAGGCATCGCTACACGAACGCGATAATCACCTTCATTGAGACCGTCAAAATGATAAAGCCCATCTACACCTGTGGTTTGAGAGGATACTCCTGAGACTGGGGTTCCGCTTCCATCCAGCAAAGTTACTACTGCTCCAGCGATACCTGGTTCAGCAGCAGTTTGGATACCATCTCTATTGGTATCGTTCCAGACAATTGAGCCGATCGAAACCGGGGCGTAGAAACCAAAGTCAACGGTCATATTGCCGTTATTATCATCGCCATTATCCGCATCATCACTACCAGAGATATTGCTATTGACCCCATTTGGTTCACCATCGTTTGTCAGCGTAAAGGTTCCGCTGGTGTGGGTATTACCAGCAGAGCTCGCAATATTGGAATCGTTCTCTGAATTATCATTGTCAGATGTACTCTGATTGATGGTTGGCGTATAATCGCCTGGCATTTGTATTTGAACCCGATAATCACCTTCAGGAAGACCACCAAAATAGTAGAGTCCATCTGACGCAGTGGTTTGTGTGGGGACTCCAGATACTGGCACTCCAGTTCCATCAAGTAGGGTTACGATTACGCCTGCTATGCCACCTTCTCCAGAATTTTGAATGCCATTATTATCAACATCATTCCAGATAATAGAGCCAATGGAAACCAAGGGGGTAAACCCAAAATCAACCGTTGGATCATAGGTTGTGCCGGTAGAGTTTGTAACTGTGTTATTGGCGCTTGCTCCAACAGATCCAGGTGTCAAGGTAACAACATTGCTGGATACTAAACCTTCAGCTTCTCCCACGCCATTATCATTGTCATCAGCATTTGTGTTTGGATTTGTTGTATCAGCCGCATTAAAAGTATCTATGGTGCTCTTATATCCTGGGGGTAAAACCTTGACAACATAGCTTCCGGCTGGCAATCCGCTGAAGAGATAATTACCGCTTGCATCAGTGGTCATGCCGCCTGAAGCATCATCGTCTGTGCTCAGAATTCCGTCGGGGCCAACATTAATCTCGGTTGTGCCGTCGCTGGCAAATAACTGCACCGTCGCTCCAGCAATCACTGCATCGGCACCAGTGTATGTGCCATCCGCAACTACATCCTGAAAAACAAGGTTACCCAATTGTTGGCGGTAAAAACCAAAGTCCACCGTACGATTGCTTTGGTCATCCACTGCTTCACCGCTTTCAGGGTTGGTCGTCGGATCGATTTCTCCGGTAGGCTCGCTGCCTCCTGGGCCAAGAATAACATTTTGTGCCGAAACAAAACCCACCGTATTTGCGGTAAAGGTAGTTACTCCATTATCATCGCTGTCTGTTGCTAAAACATCAGGATTGGGACCAATGCTATCACTAAGCGTCCCATTACCAGCAATACTTGTACCACTACTCAGATAACCTTTTAGTGGGTCGCCTGCAACAGTATCCCCTCCCCCAATATTTCGGAAGTTATCTCCAGGAATCACTACTACGTAATTACCGCTACTCAAATCATCAAAGCGATAATGGCCCGTGGAGTTTGTGGTATCAAAACCAAGATAGGTGTCGCCCGCATCAAAAACGCCTGAGGTGGTGCCATCATCTCGGTACAATTCCACGCGCACATCCTCAACGCCAACTTCACTTCCGTCCATCAAACCGTCATTATCAGTATCAAACCAAACCAAATTCCCCAAACTATAGGGTGTTAAAGTCAGTGTATCTTCAGCTGGTTGAATATTTGTAACACCCTGATCATCTTCCAACGCGCCTTGTATAATAGTATTTGTGTACTCGCCAGGAGTAGCACCTGTAACAGGTATCGTCAGGAAACAATCACTAAAACCTGTCGGTAAAGCACCGTTGGAAAGTTGAATTATCCCAGCGCCCGGAGTAGCCGTAAGTGTGCCACCACAACTATTGGTTGGTGCGGGTGCTGAACCACCTGCTACCTGTAAACCTGTGGGGAGGGTATCGACCAATCCCATACCACTAATATTAACTGTAGATGTAGTACGAATGCTGATCGTCAAAATTGAATAGCTATCCAACCCTGACGCTACCGGGTTGGGAGCAAAGCTCTTACTAATACTTGCCCCAGCTAAATTGGTTAAGGTAGCTGAAGTGGGTGTCTGGTTTTGGGCACCATTGAACGAGGAAACAGCCAATGCAGGAATCGTATTTGTGCGATTTCCATTCACAGTCATCGTTACATCAAGCGTCAACGTACATTCATCACCCGCCGCTAAATAACCATCGCTAAAGGTAAAGGTGCTGTTATCAATTTTGGTCAATTTTGCATCAGGTCCACAATTTGAAGCATCAAAGTGGGGAGGGTCTACCAGAATCATTTCCCCTTTTGGATATGCCGTTGCTGGATAATCGGCACGGACAACTGCACCAGGATATACTGGATAACTTGCTATATCTGGATCAACCAGCCACATATTATCTGTAAAGGTGATCCCGGTTAACTCTGCACCAGTATTTGGATTTCTGAGAATAATACTCATCTCAGAATCAGCACCGCCATAGACGAGTTGAGGGTCAAAACCTTTAACTATTTCGAGATCCAAATCCTCAACGGTAAGATCGTCACTGGCTGGACCCTGTGCATTCATGGTCGAAGGTGAACTTTCAATTTGGGCAACTACATTTGTAGCAGGAATGGTGTTCGTATGGGTAGTAGGGTTATTCCCATTGGTAGATTTTCCCTGAACGTTTACGCTGATGGTACATAAACCATTAACGCCTCCTACTTGAGCCGGGATAGAACCTCCCGTCATTCGAATGGTTTGCGTTGTTGGGAATGAAATTACCCCACTACCGCATGTTGTGCTCGCATTTGGGATTGACGCAACCACGACACCATTCGTGGTCGAGCCGGGAAGAATATCATCAAGTGAGACGTTTACAAGGTTAGCCATGCCTTCGTTTTCCAGAGTGATCGTTAGTGTTGAGAGACCATCAGGAGAAACGACTGTAGGATAAAAAGCTTTTTCTATGATCAACGTGCTGGGAGTGCTTACAGTCAGAGTATCTGTGATATTACCAGAAATCGTCCTGTCTTCAGCGGTGCTTACATTAGCAGGTGTAATAGTATTATCATAATCAATTCCTGATCCAGCGCCTGTAATACTGGTGACATAAACATCAATCGTACAGGTAGCCCCCGCAGCAATCGTGCCCCCTGTAGCAGAGATCGAGGCCGCTCCATTTGCCGGAGGCCAGGCTCCGCCCAGAGTGCCACAATTTGTAGCCGAGGGAGCAGTGGAGTTACTGACCGTTACACCCGCCGGGAGAGTATCTGTAAACTGGAAACTTGTAAGCGCGATATCTGCAGGTGCTGCAAAAGTTAAGTGCAGTTGTGAATTTTCACCGATATTTATTGAAGAAGGTGTAAATGTTTTAGACGCAGTAATACCAGTGGTCTCAGCATAAACTTCAACTGGCGCTGTAGCCGCTGTTTTATTTTTAGGTCCTTCATCCGTCGTTAATGCATCGACAAGAATAGTATTTACATATGAAGCCGATGGCGCAGCTATATCAGTGGTCACAGTGGCAGTGATCGTACATGTATCATTTGCGGGGATCGTTCCACCGGTCAACGTCACCATCCGTGGTGGTGTACCTGTTAATGATACTGTCTCTGCCCCCCCCGAGATACATGTGGTTGCTGCACTTCCTGGAACGAACTCCAGATTATTATTCGGTGAAGTAGGCAGGGTATCACTTACACTCACATTGGTGTAATCAACCCCGGGATAATCAGGATCAGTAAGAGCATTGGTAGGGTTTGTCAGTGTAATAGTAAGCTCATTTGTTCCGCCCGCTTCAAAATTTGCGTATTGAAAAATTTTTGAGACACTTACAGCCTCAACTGTTAAAGTTCTATTGCGATTATTGCTATTAGTTGGGCCTTCGGCAGTGGTTACAGAACCGGGGGGTATGTTATTTATATAAGTGCCGCTCGAGGCATCCACAGTCGGTCTGACATAAACTTGAATATAACAATTGGTTGATCCAGAACTTCCTCCTGGCCCAGCTGGCATTGAGCCATTAGCAAGGATAATATCTCGAGTGCCAGCTACTGCTGTTAATGTGGGAGTGGATGTATCATCACAAGTTGTAGAAGGTGTAACTGAAGGGGGATAAGGTGCAATTTCCAATCCAACAGGCAGAGTGTCAGTCAAACCTATTCCCGTTAATGGTGCCCCATTGACGGGGTTGTAGATATAAATTCTCAGGCGGCTCGCATTTGGATAGATTACAGGATTGGTCTGAAAGAATTTATTTACACTCACTGTTTGCACATCAACTATGGCAGAGGCAGGAGAGGCATTTGTTCCGCCTTCATCGGTCGTGATGGAGCCAGTCGGGATAGTATTTTGGTAGTTATTTATTGCCGGGGCGCCAGGGAGAGTAGTCACCGTGGCTGTGATCGTACAGGTTCCAGGGCTGGCAATTGAACCGCTGGGAATAGTAGCTCCTGTCAAAGTAATTGTATCGTCAGCGTAGTTAGTGGTGGCAATCGCAACAGCTCCTGATACACAGGTTGTGGATGGAGTAACAGGATCAGGAGCAGTTGTGGCATTATAGAACAGATTGCTATTAGGAGAAGTTGGCAAAATATCTGAAAGGCTTGCATTCGTAAAGTTGTTCGGAGAGGGATTACTGATCGTAATCTCCAGCGTAGTGGTCTGGCCAGCCGCAAAATCAGGATAAGTAAAAGATTTTGCAATTGAAAGAGATTGCACATCCAGACTTCCTGATGCTGGCGCATGATTTTCAGCACCTTCTGCAGTGGTCAAATCACCAATACCAATAGTATTTGTTTTTGTTCCCTCAGAAGCGCTCATCAAGGCTTCGACTGTTGCCGTGATCGTACAACTGGCGCTGGCTGGCAGCGTACCACCTGTCAGGCGAACGGTATCATTAGTGTTTGGATTATCAATAAAAGAAACGGCTGTGGAGATTCCTCCCGGGGTGCAAGTTGTCAAACCTGTGCCAGTAACAAATGCAAGACCTGTCGGCAATGTATCATCCAATGCTGCACCGTTGTATACAAATGGCGCATGGTTTTGGATGGTGATGGTCAAATCGCTAGTTCCGCCAATCGGAATTGGCGAGGTGACAAAGGCTTTTGTCAAAGTAAAGGCCTGCACGTTCAAGTCGGCTTCAGCAGGGTCAGCGTTGGTCACCCCTTCCCGTGTTTCGATGGAGGAGCCAGGTGTACCTGAGCCAGCAGGAATGGTATTTGTATATGCGCCCTGAACAGTAGAGGTAACATCGACAGAAATGACACAATTACCATTCTTTGCGATCGTACCATTGTTCAACTTCACAGAAGTATCATCAGGATCCAGTGATCCTCCAGCCGAGTCGGTAAGCGTGCCCCCCCCGCAGCCACTAAGACTGGCGTTAACGGGAGTTGCCAGTTTTACATCACCATTCCCATTTGTTGGCAGAACATCAGTAAAGATTGTTTCTGTCAGCGGATTTTTCGCGTCGTTATTATGAATGGTGATCGTCAATGTGCTGGTATCCCCAACAAATATTGTATTCGGAGCAAAAGCTTTGCTCAATGAGGGTGCTTCAACACCAATTACGTTCAATGTGGCACTGGCCGGGGTTGTGTTCGAAATTGGGACAGGAGGACTAGAAGGACTGTCAGGATCTATCGTTTCTGAAGACAATACACCGGCAGGAATAGTGTTGATCAGGTTACCAGGCGTAGTAGAAGTAACGTCAATTTCAACATAACAACTACCAGGAAAACCACCAACCTGAGGAGGAACAGTTCCGCCGGTTAGTTCAAAATCTCCTCCACCTATTGCTAGCGGGCTATTATCGATAGCCCTCACTGTACCACCACAAGTATTCACAACAGTTAGCGGATCTGCAATCGTAATCCCCGCGGGCATATTATCTTCCCAGAATGCACTCGAAAGCACATTTGCGTTCAAGTTATAAACAGTAATCCTAAGCTTGGACGTTGCCCCTGAAACAATAGCGATTGGCGTAAAGCTTTTGTTAATTTCCGCCGGAACTGTCACCATAGCGGGCGCGGCTTGGGCGTTCCCAAGATTTCCGCTTAACGGACTAGCAACTTGCAGCCCTAAAAAAATCAGAAGAAAAACCAATCGAAAAACAGGGCTAATACCTTTAACAAATCGTGACAAACTCATAATGCATACTCGAAAAAAAGAACCGTGCCTTAAGAAAAAAAGGGCGGTTTCGCTCTTGCTTCTCAGTGACTTAGCCAAAAAATTGGCAGCGACCAAATTCAGTCACAGAATCATTGCATCCTACTTAAAAAAAATATGTGTAATTCTACACACTGTACATTATAAACTATCATCATACTTCTGGGTTGATTTTAGTTTACAATTTTGTATACCATGGTCACTCTTCTCGTCTTTCTTAAGACTCTGACAAAATATTGACACCCCCCTCCACATCAGGTATCCTTGCCCCCGTCTGGGCAGGCTCGGCGCGGCGGAAGACTCTTAACCCCGCCAGATCCGAAAGGAAGCAACGGTACAGAAATCTCTCTGGGTGCCGCCGATTCCCTGCTCAGGCACTTTTGCCCCCATTCCAGATAAAAACAAGAAACTATAAAATGTCTCGTTGGATACAAACCCTCCTCGCCATCGCACTCGGTCTCGCCGCCGGGTTATTTTATGGTTGGCGCATCGCCCCCGTTGAGTATGTAGACCTCGCCCCCAACACCCTGCATGCCGACTATCGCGCCGAATACACCCTCATGGTCGCCGAAGCCTATCAAAACGATAGCGATCTTAACCTTGCCGCTCGCCACCTTGCCTTGCTCGGTAGCGCACACCCCGCTGAAATTATTCAGGAAAATCTTGATAACGGCAACTATGACCAGAAAGAAATTAGAATCCTTGAAGAACTACTTGGGGAGATAGAAGCTTGGCAGCCAACTTTAGCAGAGTCTGCCCCATGAAGAAGATTCCCGCCCCCTGGCATCTGATAATCGGACTCATCCTCGGACTTGGGCTTGGTCTCGTTATTTCATGGGGGATCGCCCCCGTAGAAACAACCGACGCGCCTCCATCCCTGCTACGCAGTGATTTTAAAGACAAATACCGCGCCCTCATCGCCTACGCCTATGCTTCTACCGACGATTTTGACCGAGCAAAAGATAGATTAGCCTCCCTTAACGACTCAAACTCAATCGAAGCCCTCCAAAGCCAAGCGCAACGTGCCCTGGCAGACGATGCCTCCCCAGAATCAGTAGATGCCCTTGCCGCACTGGCTGCTGATTTAGAATATGAGACAATCGCAACTCAGATCACTGCAACGAGTACACGATTCTTCACCCAAACACCTCGCGCCTCTACCCAAACAGGAACGCCATCCACGCCTTCTCCCACAGAAGCTGCCACGCTCACGTTAACACCCATCCCGATTAATACGCGCACCCCACCCGCCACAACGGAGGCAAGTCTAACGCCGGGTGCGCCTTATATCCTCCAAACGCAGGATGAGATTTGTAGCACAAATATCTCTGAAGGCCTGATGATGGTCTATGTGAGTGACGCATCCCAAAAAGCGGTTTCAGGCGTTGAGATCATAATCGAGTGGGATGGAAACGAAGAGCATTTTTTCACTGGTCTCAAACCCGAGCTGGGCAATGGCTACGCCGATTTTACGATGGACACAAATCGAAGCTACTCATTACGCCTTGCAGCAGGCAGCACCGCCACCACAGAACTAAGTGCGCCACCCTGCCAAGATGATGATGGAAATCATTATTGGGGCAGTTTACGCCTCAGGTTTCAGCAACCTTAAAGAAATTTCAAAGTTCTTTCTTGCCTTAAACGCAAATACCGAGTGTTTTGGAAACACTCGGTATTTTTTTTCTTTATTCACTAATTCTCAGGGTTTAGGGCATTGGGTTATTCAACGCCCAGTCATTACCCAACATAATATCCACATCTGAACCTGCGGCAGGGTCAAAACGAAATTTAACCTGATGGTTGCTATTCGCCTGGACAAGATCAAGAATATATCGCAGGGTATATAGATCAGCATTGCGCAGAACAACCGTTGTTTGATCGTAGGATGTATCTGCGCTACCAATACCAACTACATTCATCCCTTGCGAAGAGAAATAGACTTGCGAACGCGCCGCAAGTTCTGTCGCCTCGGCAATGCCATATGCGCCATTCAATACATTGACGCGCGAAGCTTCGGCTTGCATCAGGGCAACGGGATCACCCACCGCCTGAGGACTAAGCGCACCACTTGCTGTAAAAATATCATCTCGCAAAACGCGAATTTGGTCAGGAATGGGTTTAACAATAGAAAGACCATCAGGGGATGTTTCGATAACGCTCATTTTATAATCAATAACGCCGCGCTTGATCTGACTAACGTCAATTTGAGTTGCCAATGTCGCTAACTTCAACGCGTCTTCAAAAGACATATTTGTTCGCAAACCTTTGGAAGCTTCTTGATAGACATCAGGTGCGATTTTTACCATATTGGGGAAATTTTCTGGCGAAAGGACTTGATCTCGCAATGCCATAATAACTTCTTGTTGATGTTTGGCGCGGTCAACATCACCATTCTCAAGGTGTTTTCGCTCGCGCGCATAGGCAAGTACCATATATCCAGGGCGAACCGCACACCCTTTCTCAAAAGCTTGCTTGGGTTTAGGACCAATCGGGTCAACACGTATTTTCGTATCAACACACATATAAAGCCCGCCCATGGCATCAATCGCTTCTTCAAAGGCACGGAAATCCACTTGAGCATAATATTGGATAGGAACACCAATAAATCGCTCCACTGTTTGGACGGCTAAGCCAGGTCCACCGCCTGGTAATTTGTACTGCTCACCAAGCGCATAGGCTGTATTGATCTTTCCATAACCAAAACCACCGGGGATATCTACCCACATATCGCGTGGAACTGAAAGCATCCCCGCTGTTTTGCTAAGAGGATCAATCGTGAAGAGAATCATTGTATCGGAGCGTGGCGCATCAATCTCCAGATCTCGTGCATCCAGCCCCAAGAAAAGGATCGTAACGCGGCTGGCACCATCCCAGGATTCAGGGAGATTGCTTTCGGGGGCTTCAACAACAACTTCAGGCTGTGGCGCACCATCAGCAACAGGAGTTGCCTCCGGAGAATCGACAACTGCCAAGCCTGGAAGGTTAAGCATTTCCATACTAGCGACAAAATTGCGCAAAAAGCTAAAAGCACCAAAAGCCAAGCCTAAAGCGACCAGCCAAGTAATGATCATCCCAAGAGGCAATTTTTTTAATATTTTTTGAAAATCAAATTTCTTTTCTGTCATATTTCTTTATCCAATTTTAGAAACGATAAGTTTTTTAGAATTTACTAAATCTTAGATAACTTAACGATTCAAATTTCTTATTTCAACTTCATATAAACCATATCAAGACCCAGTTTCTCAAGCCCAATTTCTGCCCAATGTTTCATAAATACTGAATCTTCTTCCAACGCGGACATCATCGCGGGGATTGCGCGAGAATCGGCGATGGTTGCCAAGGCACGCACCGCCCCCAGACGAGCCGCTTTGATTTGGAGTGTGTTTTCTCCAGTCATTTTTTCTTCAAGGACTGTCAATAACGCTGGAACAGCTGCTTCACCGATTTTAACTAGAGCATTAGCAGCTAATGTTGAGACCATCGAGTCGGGGTCATGCAGCGCGTTAATTAACGAGGAAACAGATTTCTCATCCGGATGAACCGATAGGGCTAATGCGGCGCACTGACGTACTTCAACAGACTCATCATCCAGTGCGGGGAGCATCCAGTTTACATCTGCTGTTTCAATTTGCGCCAAGACACTTAGTGCCCACCAACGATGGTCGGCATCTGGTGAATCCAAAAGGTCCTTTAACGCAGGGAAGGTTTCCTCACCCAATGCGACCAATTGGTTCATCGCAGTTTCGGCGAGGGCTTCGTCTCCACTGATTAGGTCAGCAAGCAATGCATCCAAAATATTCTATTTAGGTTCAGGTGGCGGGACGGGGAGATCGGCAGAGGCGGTATCTACCCACTTATCGCCTTCATCGATCAGCATGACGGGAATATCGTCTACGATGGGGTATTTGCGCTCACAATCTTGGCAGAGAAGCCAAGCATCTTTTTCTAATTTGAGCAATCCTTCTGTTTCTCGCACACAAGCCGGGCAACGTAAAATTTCGAGCAAATCTTGACTTACCATTTTATTTTCTCCTTGTACAAGGCGGTATTTTACCAGATTTCAGACTTTAGACTTCAGATTTCAGCGTTCAAACTCTAAGGGAAAACTTGCAACCTTCAACCTGAAACTTAGAACTCACTGGCACTTCCCCTGATCTTTCGCTCTCTTCTCAGCGTTATTCGTGTCTGGGCCATACTCGCAAACGGCTTGCCAGGGTTCATAATGTGTGTTGAAGACATCTTCAAAGAAAACTTGTCCGTCTCGAAAAACAGAGCGGGTTACTGAGACATCTGCGCCATCAGCAGACCAATCAACTTGCTTAATTTCATTTTTTGCCAACTCATCATTTTCTACAAAAAGCGGAGCAGGTGCATCAACGACATTCTGCGTGCCCGTTGTCTGCCAATCCACTGAGCGCCCATCGGCGGTGGAATAAAATTTCCACTCTAGCGTGTTTCCAACAAGATAGGTTTCCATCAACAGCCAATACGGAGTATCGTTGGTAAACTTAAAATCCACCAGCGGGAAGTAGACTGTTGCATCCAAACCAACCAAATCCTGGCTGCGGCTTCCATCGCCACTTTGCTCATAATAATAAACGCGATACGCGTGCGAGTGCCGCTCTGCAATTGGGAGACCGGCAAAAAATGCCGTGCGAAATAAGGTCGTACTAACCTGACAAACACCACCGCCCACGCCCTTAATCGTTCGCCCGCCAAAGATGATCAGTGCTTCAGCATAGCCGTTATCCAGGCTAATATCACCCAGCACGCTGCCCATCGCAAAAGTCTCGCCAGGCGCGATCATGACGCCATGAAAAGCCGCCGCTGCGGTTTGGATATTTTGAATACGTTCTGCGCTGGAGCCGTAAAAATAAGATGTCTCGGCACTTACCAATTCGGTAATTCCCAATTCGGCTCCAGTCGCTGTTTCCAACACGGCGGGTTCCTCTGAAATGACCTGCATGGTAATTTCATGCGCGCCTGTCAAAATACTTTCGTTAATAAATTGGACGCTGGACTCAACATCTACGACGCGCCCAATTACGGATGGTCGATAAATTTCTAGTTGATGGGTATCATCGTTGAAGATGAAACGAGCGTTCTCGGCGGGACGGTCTACCTGCGATGCGATTTCGTTCAGCATTTCGTATAATGCGCCCGAATCAAACGCGACCTCTAATTTGGTTCCATTTCCTGAGGCAGTTTCTCGCACGATGAGCATTTCTGCCACTCTCGGGACGTCGAAAACCCAGGGACCGGGATCAAGTTCGGTTGCGCCACTCAAGCTCAAGGTCAGGGGCGCACTCAAAATCTGACGCGCGGTATCCGCTTGGGAGGAGACATCCAAAAGATGCGGCGGAACTTCTTCCACAATCAGATTAACCTCCCCATCACGAAAGCTTTGCAATTGTGTGCTGAGGGAAATCAGAGCGGAATCTACATTCATAAAACGTCCAAGCTGACCAGGCTGGGCGATGACTTCGGTGCCCTGAATGGCAAGGGAGGCTTCGACGGCGGGCTGGTTTATCTCAGCTGCCAATCGCTGCAAATATGCGTAGGCAACGCCTTGATCTAAAATGATGACCGCTTCGGCCGATTTGCCAATTTGACGGGAATCCATTTGGTCACCAAAGGCGCCAAAAAGACCACCAGAACGCCCCAGTTTATACGCGGACTGGGCAGACGCGGAGGCATCAAAGACCATCCCCAATTCTGCGGGTGAGGCTGCCCAAACCCGCTCGCCATCTCGCATAAGAATTTGCCCCTGATAAGGGAAGGTGAGCTGTTGGTTGAGCGTCACGGATGCGTCTATAGGGCTCATACCAGATAAATCTACCCCTGCCACAGAAATACCAGGAAAAATCCGGCCAGCATAGACAAGCTGATAACCGAGCGTCCAGACAAGGAGGGCGGCTATAAACAGCAAAAATCCGCCAAGTAAGGCAGCGAAAATTTGCGTAACGATTTCAGTGGTGCGAGAGGGAGATCGATAGGAGGTGGTTGTCATAGAGGAGGATTATACCGTGTTAGGGGATTTGTAAATTGGGAATTGGGTGTTCGCCTTGCGCAATATATCATCCCGTAGCGAAGCGGATGAGACGCACTACGAAATACGTACTTTTGGCACCAACATCGGCGTATTCTTTTTATACACCGCATAATCTTCCCCAAATTCACGGAGTAATTTTCGCTCTTCAAAATGTGCCCCGATGATCGTATAGGCTGTTAATGAAATATAGAGCACAAGCATATTCGCGGTCATTACGGGCGTTAGCCAAACAAAAAGCAGACCAAAGGTATAAAGTGGATGCCGCATATATTTATAAAGACCTTTCACAACCAATCGGCTCTCCCCCTCCACGCGTGGGGAGATGATTTGACGTAAACCTGCAAACTCCCAGACATCGGTCTGCGAAAGACCGACAACTTCACCAATCGCGGCAAGTACTTGCCCAAAGAGCATCAGATAAAGCCACGGCTTCGGAACTGAATAAAGCGTACTATCGGGCAAAACCTTCGCCAGCCACAAAACGGGGAGTAAAGTAATCACCGAAAAGATATTGAAAAAGAGACGATAAAAACGCATCGTCTTCGCACCGAGCCAATTTGTCAACTTCGCTCTGAAAATGAGTGCTGCCATTACTGAGTGAACAAGTCCCCAAAGAATTACCGATAAAATTAACCAAGTCATAAAATTTCCTTTTTTATGGGACGCGGATTTGCGCAGATATAGCGGATTCTCGCGGATTTAAAAACTTTTTTTGTTGTAACACTTTGCGTTACAGCAAAAAAAGTTTCATTCGCGTAAATCTGCCTGATCCGTGTAAATCCGTGTCCTATTCATTTACCCAAACGCAGGCACTTCAACCCTCTGCCCACCAACTTCAACCAAATAATAAGGCATCCACGCCACGCCAAAATCATCTACAAAGATATTTGTTTTCGTCGGCTTTAGGCTTACTTCGCTGATTTCGTTGACCACACCCCCCCAGCGGTCGCCGATTTCGTCAAGTTTCTCTTTGAATTCGGCTTCAAGGTCGCGGATTTGTCGCTCGTAGTCGTCAATCGCTTCAATGGATTCTTCCACGTCCGCTTTGGCTTGTTGCGTGAGCCGACGTTTGGTCAGCGATGTTGTCATGCGTCGGCGGCGTTTGCTGAACATGCTCAGAACATTCTCGGCGTGCGTGCCCATCTCTTCCATTTTTCGGTCGGAAAGCTCATCTTCATCTTGGCGCAACTCGCGCTCTTCGCGCTTCAAGCGATTTTCGAGTGTATCCAATTTCCGTTCGTAGCCGTCACTAATTTTGTCGATTTCGGTATCCCGTTTTTCACGGGCGGCATCGGCGCATAGGCGCATGAACTCTGATTTCGAGATTTCAGGTCCCGCATAAATTTTCAATTTTACGTTCGCACGCGCCTTCAAAGTCGTCGAGCGGTAGAGCCAATCTTTGAAATCACGCTTGAGTGCGTTCATCAATTTGGCGGTGCTCAGCGGCGGCTCCAGCCCCACAAATCGAGATTGTGGGGCTGGCATTCTTGTCAATAAATCACTCTGCACGCTCCCGAAATCGTCCCAGCGTACCACGCCGCGGGGGTCGGGGTTTGCCACCAGACGCGAGCGCGAGATTTCGCTATCCACGCCATGTTTTCGATTTAGAAATCGCACGGTGGCGGATGCCAGCAAGCTCGGTCTATAGACGATGCCGACTTGTTCCGCATCCACGCTGAGGGGGCGATTTGCCGCGTCGAATGCTTCAGCCAGACTTAAGTTGAATGGCAGAAAATGCTCGCTGAAGCTAGACGGAATCGCGGGTCTCGTTTCGCTGCTGCCGTCGTGGGGATGTTTAACGCGCTTCCGTTCGGGGCGACGAGGCGTCTTTTTAACGGAAACAGGCTGATAACTTGCGAGCGATTCGCCCGTGTCCTCTAATTTGCTTGGCATTTCCTGAGCATCTTCTGGCTCGAGCCACTGTGCGTTAACCAATCCGTTTAAGGCGGGAATCTGCGCCCGAGTCATCGGTCCCGCCAAATAATTCATCGCCCAGCGTGTCCGAAATAGCGCAGGCTGCTTCTCGTGGACATTATGCAAAATAAAGGAACGCTTTCCGAGACTGGAAATGAGCTTGTCGTAAGCCCGCCGATTAAGGCCGCCCGCCGCGCTCTCGAGACCATCGAGAAGACGGGCTTTATCCTGCTCGGTTTGGAGTTTACCGATGAACCAAGTGCCCGCGTTGGAGAGGGCTTTGTAATCGACATCGACAGGGTTCTGCGTGGCGAGCATCAGCCCGACGCCAAAAGCGCGCGCTTGCTTGAGCATCCGCAAAAGCGGCGGCTTGGACGGGGGATTTTTCTGCGGCGGGAGATAGCCGTAAATTTCATCCATATAAAGGAGGGCACGCAGAGATGTTGCGCCGCTCTGGGTGCGCATCCAGGTTTCGACAGCCGAGAAAAGGAGCGTGACGAAGAACATGCGCTCGGTTTCGCTTAGGTGAGCGAGATAAAAAACGCTGTGGCGGGGTTTGCCTTCGGGCGTGTAGAGCAAATCGGGAATATCGAGGGCTTGTCCTTCGCGCCATGTCTCGAAAGAGGGCGCGGCGAGGATGGCGTTAAGCTGCATCACGAGTGCTGTGCGGGCTTTCGCGGGGAAAAAGCTATCAACGGGCAACGCGCCGAGTTTGTCGAAAGGCGGATTTTGAGTTTGGAGAATCAACTCGGTCAGGTCGAGGCTTTTGCCTTTGCTCCAGGCATTTTCGAAAATATGTGAAAGCAAAATATGTTCACGTGAGCGGAGCGGATCAAGATCATCTTCGCCGATCAAGCCGAGCAACGCGGTGACGGTGCTGCTGATTTTCTCGCGCAGAATTTCGCGGTTTGATTTCCAATCCATATCGGGGACGGCCAGCGAAGATAAAACACTGATGGGGATACCTGCATCCGAGCCGGGGGTGTAGACAGCGAATTGGGCGGCGTTTTTTAACGCACGCAAACGGGATGAATCTATATCCCATTTTTCGAGACCATCCTTCCACATTTTCGCGGTTTCGGAGGCGGTTTCTGCGACACTTTTTCCACTGCGACGCGCGGTTTCGGGGTCGAGCCACGGCTCAAAATCTTGCGGAGCTAAATCGGGAAAATGAAGCAGGAGATTCGTTAAATCACCTTTGGGGTCAATGATTAGCGCGGGAATTCCCTGCAAAGCGGCTTCTTCGAGGAGGGTTACACAGAGTCCCGTTTTGCCCGAGCCGGTCATGCCGGTCACGATGGCGTGGGTGGTCAAATCGGGCGGATCGTAATAGAGGGCTTCGTCTCTGGGTTCGGCTTGGGGGTTTTCCAGGGTGCGTCCGAGGTAGAATTTTGATTTGGGCATGGAGACTCCATAAAAATGATGAGTGATAAGCAAAAGACTAGAAAATGGAAAGCAGGATTGCTAGAGAGATGAAAAAGGAACAATATTCTTTAGAACGGGTGTGCTAGGTATAAATTTACCCCACTTTGGTCAAATTCGCAACATTTTGATAAAAAAACAGGGCAGGTTTTTGCCTGCCCTGCACATTAATCATCTGTTTCATCATCATCCGATTCGTCATCATCATCTGGTTCATCATCATCCGATTCATCATCGTCGTCTGTTTCGCCATCACCGTCCGATTCATCATCATCATCTGTTTCGCCATCACCGCCCGCTTCACCATCATCACCTGATTCATTATCACCATCTGATTCGCCATCACTGTCCGTTTCACCATCACCATCTGATTCGCCATCATCTTCAGCTTCATCGTCATCATTCTGTTCTTCGTCGTCTTCGGGCTCAGGTGTCTCAGCACCATCTTCTTCAGATTCAGGCGTTTCAACCTCTTCTGGTTCATCAAGATCTTCAGCAGGCATTTCTGTTGGAGCCACGCTATTTTCGTTTTCAGGATGGCTCAAGGTAATTTCATTTGCAAAAACAACACCATCTGATTCTGTGCGACCACTCACGATGACATCTGATCCAATGCGGATATCTGCATCAATATCTGTTTGATCGGATACGATCACCGGTACACCCGCGACCTCCCACTTGCTCCCGTCTAAAAGCGTGACCACACCCTCAAATCGGATTATCGCCACACGGCTGTAGGCTAAAAGTTCTTGTACCTCTTCTCGGCGTTCTTCTTCGTATTCCGCTTGCAATCGGGTGCTTTCATCATCATCAGCAAACCAGACACGCGTATTTTCCCAACCGCGCTTGACGGTGTATAGACCATCTCCAGGCAGTGCCGAGTTGGATGCACTAACAAGCCCCGTTCCCCCGACAAAGAAGACGAGCAGCAATGTTAGAGCAACGGTAGCAAGCCTAAAGTTGAAGAGCGAGGCACGTGGAGCAGGCGCGGCATCCCTTATTTGGGCGGCATGTTGCAACAGACGGGTACGTCCGCGACGGACCACATCATCCGAAGCAGCGGGAACAGACGCGGATTGCGCATCCATAGCTGCTTCTAATAAAGGGCGTAACTCTGCGGAAAATTCAGGGAATTCTGCCAAAAGGGTTTCTATATCTGTGCCATGCTCAAGAGTATTTTGGAGCATAGCTTCGAGAGCTTCATATTTATTCATTATGCTACCTCCCCGACCTGTCGTCGGAGCGCAGCCAAAGCTCGAAATTGAAGAGCTTTTATTGCGTTAGATTTTTTCTTCATTAGTGCTGCTGTTTCTTCAAGAGAGTAACCTTGCCCAAAACGCAATGCGAGAACCATTTGTTGATCAGGCGTGAGGTGCTGGAGGGCTTCTCGGGTAAGGTGATTTTGGTGACTACGATCAAACTCTTGAGATGGGGTATCAGATTGATCGACCAGATCTTCGGGCATTTCTGTTGTGGGACGGCGATAGTGCCGGCGAAGATGATCTATGATCATATGCGATGCGGTTGAGAGCAACCATGATTTGATATTTTTCTTGGGTCCGCGTTTTTTCTTGACAGCTTCCAGTAAACGAAGAAAAACATCGCCAGCAATATCTTCGGCAAGCTTTTCATTATTAAGCCTGTAGAGCGTAAAACGATAGACATCCTGAAAATACAGGTCATAAACTGCGCCAATAGCCTGCGGATCAAGTTTCCGGAGGCTATCCAAATCACGCTGTTGCTCAGACAAAGAAGTTAGATTTATGATCATGAGTTGGGTTGAGAAGTAATTTGAAATTGTGTTTTTCATTTACAGTATATCACTTGTCTTCAAGCATCTATTTACTACTGAATAACCTCAAATACCACTGCCTGATCGTCTCTGAAAACTTCTCTCAAGCCAGGGTCTTGCTCAGCCACACGAATAAAGTTTCTGTGCTTTAAGTCGCTATGAACAAAGCGGGCATGAAACCGACTGTCAATAAATCGCGAAGGCTGCTCCACTTTTCCTTGTGTGATAAGTATCCACAATGTATATAGTTCCTGATCATAAAATTGCATGTAGGTCGGATCAAGCCCTGTCAAATATGTATTATGCGTATTGTAATAAAAAAGACGTGGAAAGTCGTCCCAGTCGGTTTGAAAAACTTTATCGTTTTTTGCGCTATTTTCAATTAACCAAGCAGATGCATCTGCATATAAGCTATAAGGCTTGGACTTTTGAATACTCAGTTGTGTAGCGGGTAATACCTTCACAATAGATACTGCCACTGCGACGGCAAAGATAATTGGCAAAACCTTTTGAATACTAAAGTTCTTTGCTTTGGAAGAATCCAACTTAAGATTTGACAAAAGAGGTGCCCAAGCAAAGGCGGCAAAGATCAAAGCAAAAGGCGGAAAATATTCGATAAAGCGGCGAGCCTGAAAAAGCATAAATCCAAACAGAAGGGTCGCAAGAAGTCCGGTTCCCGTTCGAACATCCATTTTCTTCCCGGTCAAACCAAGAGCTACTATTCCACTACCAAAAGCGATCAATGCCAGAAGGGAGTTCTTTAGCAATTGACCTGTATCATAGGGATACCACTCATTCCCAACGCGCACCGAGGTTGCATCGATCAGTTTTGGCATCATATGGCGAAATGAAAAAACAATATTTTCAGGGAAATAAGGATTTATGAGCAGTCCTAAAATTATGCCAACGCCAACAAAAAGTATTGAGCGATACTCAAAACGATGCTCCAATATTGCGATCATAAGCAAGTGAAAAAGAGCCAACAAAGGCAATAATGGAAAAGCATCATATAACCAAACATACAGGAAAGCCAGCACTCCTAAACGAAGATGTTTACCTTCCAATAACCAAGAAAAGCCAAGCGCCAGCACACCAAGGGAAAGGGATTGAGCTCGAGTAATACTCATGCGGTACAAAAAAGCGTCTGAAATCCCTAAAAGAGCCAACGCCCATAACCAGGCAAGCGGAATATATTGTTTTCGAAATAAATGCCAAATAGCTAAAAATGCCAAGCTAGAGAAAATAACTGCGGACCATTTTGCGCCCAGACGAAGATCATCAAAAGTAAAAGGGATAAGTACTACGTGGAAAAGAAAGTGATGATCATAAAATTCGTCTTTATTTAGAATAGTTTGTGGTAACCAAGTAAATTCTGGCTTCAAGCCCTCAGAGCGCATCAGCTTGGCAAATTTGATATGATAAAAGCCATCATTATCTGGCATATCTGGGAATGAAAATTGTACGAAAGCCATGCTAGCGACAAAGAACAAAAACAGCCCTAAATAGAGAAAGAAGACCTTGATTTCTAATTTTTTCATTATTATTACCAGAAAGTGGCTCACCCAGAAAAGCTAGGTGAGCCACTTTCTGTATTATTTAGCCAAAGTTAGTCATTATCATCGTCGTCATCATCGTCATCGTCGCCGCTCGAATCGCTGTCATTGTCGTTGTGATCATCATCGTCGTCGTTTGAGTTGCTATCATCATCGTCATCGTCGTTGGAATTACTATCATCATCGTCATCGTCGTTGGAATTACTATCATCATCGTCATCGTCGTTTGAGTTGCTATCATCATCGTCATCGTCGTTGGAATTACTATCATCGTCGTTGTCGTTGGCATTTCCGTTGTCATCATTGGTGTTGTCATCATCCCAGCCGAGGTCTGCATCAGCATCAGCCAATTCAATTTCACGGATAGTGAAGGTGCCATCATCATTGACAATCAAGTGCACCTTGACTACAGTACCGGTCTCCAGAGCACCCTTGATTTCAGAAAAGTTAGCCAGGTCAAAAACCATACCATCTATCTGCACTTGCCCGTCGCCAACAACTTCGAGGGTTCCCACATATTCCAAATCATTATCGGATGACGAGCTATCATCATGAGAATCGTTGGAATTACTATCATTATCGTTATCATCGTTAGAGTTGCTGTCGTCATCGTTACTATCATCGTCATTGGAATTGCTGTCGTCATCGTTATCATTATCATCATTGGAATTGCTGTCATCATCATTGGCGTTATCGCCTAGATCATCATCTGAGTCACTGTTCGAGTTATCGTCCAGTTCAACAGATTCATTAACAGATTCAGCACCATCATCCCCGCCAGAGGTTGGGGCAGCTCCACATGCACTAAGTAACATGCTAGCAACAATTAGAGCAGTAAACACGAGCAAGATTTGTCTTTTCATCAGTTTTTTTCCTTTTATTAGTTGGATAAGTCTTATCTACATAGTCGTTGAACTCTCAAAAAGGTTACGGGGAATAAAAAAACTGGGCAATAGCTTAACTATTACCCAGTTCTGTAGAGAAAGAAATATCAAAAAAACTATTCGCTATATATCTCCGTTTACGTTTAACTTTTCTGCAATCTGACTAGATGAGAATTTTTAGGGCGCGTATACTATCAAATTATCAAAGCCGACAACAACGCCTGGATCATCAAAAACACCGCCAACAAGCCCGATATATCCTTGAGAAAAACTGGAATCCTCATCATAAGCAGTTGCAAGAAGAATATCATCAACAAATAATTTGAATTCATTCCCTATACAAGAGGCGCTGAGATTCAAGGATTTTTTATTCTCTAAAGAGGAGAGGTGATCCCAATCGTATAGAACGACGAATTCATTGTTAAGATACTTGTAAATGATGAAATAACCATCTTCGTCAACTTCGAGTTTATAATAGTTTTCATTATCAATATAGCGGCACATGATCCCGAATCCGCCTGTGCCATTTGCTGATTGTAGAACCTGTACATCTACATCAATAATGATATCTGTATATTCTTTGTTGTTATTTCCCCAAATATCATAATTCACTTCATCAACCGCAATGATATATTGTCCATCTTTATATCCTGAAGAGCCAGCCTCTGTATCTTGCGCACTCCAGCCACTATTGCTTGATGAAAAATCGTCTTGGGCAATGATATTACCTGTAGGTTGATCTTGAACAACGGGCTGAGGCTCTTCTTTCTCTACAAAACCGATTTCCCCTCGTCTGGCGGCTTCGATCAGGGGAAGAGCGAGTTTGATAGGTCTTAAAGCATTAATAAATCCACCTGTGGGCACACAACTATCATAATCGTCTACGACGCCATCTCTATTTGTATCAGCCAAGGAACGACAATCGACATATTGATCGTCTCCACCATACCCAAGTTGAGTGGGAACGCCAATTAATTCTTCATTGCTATTCACTGCCAAACCGCCACTATTCCCGCCTGCTATCGTTGCAGAGGTTTTGATAAAGGCACGTTGTCCAAATCCCGCTTCGGCAGTGAAGCCGCCAACATCACCAGAAGTGAGAGTAATGGTCTCTCCACCAATGCCAGGGTATCCCATGATCGTTATATCGCCACCAAGTTTTAAGGCATCAGAATCCCCTAAGGGAACGGCTGGCAGATTCAAAGTTGCGTAATCAACCGGATTACTGTTGAGATCAGTTGTGACTCGAATCACCGCTAAATCCAAGCCTTCATCGGCTTGCATCACCTCAGCATAATATCGTGCCTCGGCAGGGTAATTAGGGTCTGTAGTTAAAGCGACCACCAATCCTTTTACATCATAAAATTTATCAGAAAGCACAACATGAGCATTGGTCAGAATAAATCCATCTGGAGAGATGATTGAGCCAGAACCAGTCCAACCTTCTACCAATTCGCCATCTATTTCAACAACAGCGATAATTTGCACGACTGCCTCATAAAGATTTTCAGGTGCAACACCATTTTCTATTTCTACTGCTGGTTGCGCAGCAAATACAGGAGAAGGTTCCGCAGATACTTCAGCCGGGGGAACAGAGGCTGTAGTATCCTCCCCCGAAGAGGCAAAGAAAACCACACCAAGCGCAATTGCCCCCGCACATAATAGACAAATAGTGATAATACCGCATGTGATCAAGACTGTTTTTGTATTCTTATTCATAGTAACTTCCCTTCTAGTTGGATATAAAACCGCATCTCTCTTGATTTGGGCTTGGGTACTGATCTCAAAGAGATTCTAAAACCAAGCATAGACTATTCTATTTTTATTCTGATGTCTCTGGCGTTACCACTTGTGCTTTAACTCTTTCAAATTCTTTCAAAAACTCTTCTGCAATATCGGTATTATAAAACACAAGTATATTTTCGTCATTGCGCTCTTCCGCACTGCGACTAAAATTATATGAACCAGTGATCACGATTTGCTCATCAATGATGAAAACTTTATGATGCATCAAACCGTCGATGCCGTCTGTGTGGACATCGTAGCCTGCTTGGGCAAAGGTATCATATTCTCCACCCTGATTGGATCTCATTTGACTATAATCCATCACACCCGCAACAGTGACTCCCTCCGCGGCACGAGCTTGGATGGCTTCTGAGATCGGGTCAGAAGTAAAGGAGTAGGCCATGAAGTAAATGCTCTCATCTGCGTTACTGATCAGGTCAACGATCACATCGGCAACACCATCATCGGGAGAGAAGTAGGTTTCTATCATCGTCCCATTTACAAAGGTGACGGGGTTCGGGGTATCTGAAACAGTGTCGGGACCAAAATGATCATCTTCAAACATCTCATTGAATTCAGTTTGGTAATTTTCGATAATTTTCTGAGAATGGATGCGCATCAAATTATTATTATCTTTATAACCGCCCCCAATTGTGAAGTTCATTGAGCCGATCCAAAGCTCTGAGCGGTCAATGATGACGAATTTATCATGCATCAATCCTTCGCGCCGATCACCGAGAATAGTGATGCCGGCACCAGTCAGCTCTTGGGGCACATCCCGGTCACGATTGCTGCTTTCCATGACGATGCGAACTTGAACACCACGATGGAGCGCGTCTAATATAGCATCACGGATGCTCCACAGGCTAAAGCTATAGACGGCTAAATCTACGCTAAGACGAGCGTCATCTATAGCGGAAGCAAGCCGACGGTCGGGTCCGCCCCGCAGAGAATCCGCATCAGGGTGGATCGGGTCAGTGAAATAGAGTTCGTACCAGCCGCCATCCACGCCATATCCAATATCCAATGGAATTTCAATTACTTCATTTTGTGCATTTTCGGGGAGTTCGATTGTAGGTAAAGTGGGCGTTTCGGTTTCTGAAGAGAATGGCTGACAGGCGGCCAATAAAAAAAAGAGCAAAAGTACGATATTTTTTCGCATAAAAACCTCGGTGAAATTTGATGGTTCATTATACTGCGTGGTGTATAATTCTGCCCGTTCTAAAACTAAAAACTCAGAAATGGGATTTATATGGCTCTCGCAGAATTTGTTCATACTGAAGTACTCAAACCCCGCCCCCTACGCAAATTGACAAATGCGATTCTTTTGCGCATTATCCCTGAAAAAGTTAAGGTTGACCCCGCAACACTTTATCTCAACCCGAATGATCCTGTCCTTTCTGGTGCGCTTACTTTGCGCGTTTACGAGAAAAGTGAGATCGCCTTTTTCAAAAAGCATTGTCGTGAAGATATAGTCTTCGTTGACGTCGGTGGCAATATTGGGCTTTATAGTGCGCTCGCGCTGCATACGCTAAACAGCAATGGACAGATTATCACGCTAGAGCCGCATCCTGAATCTTTTGCGTTACTTTCAAAAAACGTGGAAGTCAATCAAAAGGCGCGCGGTACGAAAGATGCTCCAAAAATTAATCTCTTTCAAATGGCGGCTTCATCACAAAGCGGGTCACGTACTCTCGCTTTAAACCCCGAAAACAAAGCGGATAACAGAGTCTCTGATGCGCCCAAAGAATGGGAGAGCATCCCCATCGAAGCCAAATCAATGGATGACCTTCTCGCCGAGCAAGGTATCGAGGAAGTCAATTTTGTTAAGATAGATGTGCAGGGTTACGAGCATAGAATCATTTCTGGCTTTATGGAAACTTTGCGTCGTTCTACAAAAACAATCCTCCTAACTGAGTTTTGGCCCCAAGGCATGAAAGCTTCAGGCGGCGACGCACACACCTATCTCCAGATTTTGAGTGATCTCGGCTTCACGCTCTACGAACTCAAAGAAAGACCCCTTGGGCATATTGAGCCACTCGAAGATTGGCAGATGCTCATTGCACGTTTGCACAGACGCAAATATACCAATCTGATTGCAGTCAAAGGGTATGAATTATAGAATTTATGGAGTCTGAAATCTCCAGATTTCGGCTTTCAAGAAAAATCAAAGTCTGGAGACTTTGGACTCCAGCTATAGAAAAAACAGCACCGTTTAACTTAGAATCACCATCAGGAACTTCTCTTGAGTAAAGAATCGAACGCAAATAAACAAATCGCGCGCGCTGCGGGCACCGTCATGCTGGCTTTCGCCTTCGGGCAGATCGTTGGGCTGCTACGGCGTATTCTCGTTGCGCAGGCTTTTGGCGCAGGCGCAGAGCTGGATGCCTTCATCGCCGCAAATCGCGTTTCAGAGACTCTCTTTAATCTCGTTGCAGGTGGCGCATTGGGATCGGCTTTCATCCCGACTTTTACGGGGCTTCTCGCGAAGGATGAAAACAAATCTGCGTGGAGGTTGGCAAGCGCAATCGCCAACTGGGTCGCGCTTGTTTTGAGCTTGCTTGCCGCGCTGGCAGCAATTTTTGCGCCCCAAATAGTGCGTCACGCATTAGCCCCCGGCTTCTCGGCGAATCCCGAACAATTTGTCTTAACCGTAACGCTGCTCCGCATTCAACTCGCTTCGGCATTTCTCTTCGGCTTAAGCGGGCTAGTGATGGGAATTCTAAACTCGCATCAGGTTTTCCTGATCCCTGCGCTGACACCATCCATGTATCAATTGGGGATGATTTTTGGCGTTTTCGTTCTTGCCCCCCAAATGGGCATTCGCGGTTTAGCATGGGGTGTGGTGATTGGGGCATTATTTCATTTAGTATTGCAAATTCCGGCATTACTTAGGCTAAACCGCCAAGATGCGAAGAACACAGAGAAAAAAATCACGCCATATATCCTTACCTTAGGCTTTGGCGACTCAAACGTATTTGAAGTTCTTCGTCTAATGGGACCGCGCCTTTTGGGTGTCGCCGTCGTACAGCTCAACTTCTGGGTAAATACCTGGTTGGCATCTAAAATGCCCGCTGGCTCTGTTGTCGGGATTGAATTTGGATTTGCTCTCATGTTAATGGCGCAGGTCGCAATTGCGCAATCTATTGCCACAGCCGCAATGCCGACATTTTCGGCACAATACGCGCTCGGCAAATTAGATGAAGTCAGAAATTCTCTGGCAGCAACGATCCGCGGGGTTTTATTGCTCTCTATCCCTGCCGCGGTAGGCCTCATTATTTTGCGTGTTCCACTCATTACCCTCCTCTATCAGCGTGGAGAATTTGATGCACATTCGACAGAATTAGTAGCATGGGCATTGCTTTGGTATGCAGTCGGCTTGGTTGGCCATTCGGTGATGGAAATTCTGGCACGCGCTTTTTACGCACTACATGATACAAAAACCCCTGTTCTGGTCGGAATCGGTGCGATGAGTTTGAATGTGTTTTTCAGCATCGCCTTTGCCGCGCTTTTCAGGCAAATCGGCTGGATGCCGCACGGCGGCTTGGCTCTCGCCAACTCCCTTGCTACTGCCCTGGAGACGGTCTTGTTAATGATCTTGATGCGAAAACGCTTGAGCGGAATAGACGGCAAGAATATCGCGCGTGGCTTTGGGCAGGCATCCTTCGCCGCGTTAGGGATGGGCATCGCGCTAATTTGGTGGATGCAAACCCAAATCACGTCCGCAACGTGGATGATCGTATTGGGCGGTCTCGTGATTGGGGGGATAGTCTATCTTTTGGGTGTTTGGGTTTTGAAAGTCCCGGAAATGAGAGCTGGGATTTCTTTTTTGCGCAGAAAATTGGGAAAGTAAGAAGTGACGAGTGAATTTTACGTTTCACTCGTCACCCATCAAGTCTATTCGCTCACACGCTCTATCTTCGCCCCCAAGGCTTTAAACTTCTGCTCTACATCGGCATAACCGCGATCGATTTGGCTGATATTTCTGATCGTAGATGTGCCATCTGCTGCGAGTGCTGCGAGAAGTAATGCCATACCAGCACGAATGTCGGGGCTGTCAACATTTTCGCCAAAAAGCGGAGAGGGTCCCTGCACGATACAGCGATAGGGATCACAGAGAATAATTTTTGCACCCATGCTCACTAATTTATCGGTAAAGTACATCCTGCCCGAATACATCCAGTCGTGGAACATGACAGTGCCTTCTGATTGTGTGGCAATGGTAATCACGATGCTAATTAAATCAGTTGGGAAGGCGGGCCAAACATTGGTCTTGATTTCGGGAATCGCATCTCCATGATCGGGGATGACTTTAAGTGATTGGTCGCTTGAGATGAGCAGATCGTCACCTTCAACTTCCCAAGCAACGCCCAGCCGCTCCATGACAATTTGCACCATATCAAGATATTTGACGCCCGCATTACGAATGCGGATGCTCCCCTTTGTAACCACAGCCGCCCCCACAAAACTGATCACTTCAAGATAATCTGCACCTATCGTGAATTCTCCACCATGCAAAGATTTTACGCCTTCGATTTTCAAGGTGTTTGAGCCAATTTCGTCAATTTTTGCGCCCAATTCGTTTAAGAAATAACACAACTCCTGCACATGCGGCTCAGATGCGGCATTACGGATGATGGTCTTCCCCTCTGCGAGGACGGCAGCCATAATCGCATTTTCTGTGGCGGTGACACTGGCTTCATCAAGCAAAATATCTGCGCCATTTAAGCCATTGGCTCGAAACTCAAAAACGCGGTCGAAGCTTACTTCTGCGCCGAGGGCTTCCAATGCCAAGATATGGGTATCTAGTCGTCGTCGCCCAATCACGTCTCCACCGGGGAGTGGCAGACGAAGTTCACCACACCGAGCTGTACAGGGTCCGGCAAGCAAGATAGAGGCACGTATGCGACGGCTGAGTTCCAAATCCAAGGAAAGAGGGGTGAGATTTTTTGCGGTTATTTTCCATGAATCGCCGCCCAAATTTTCCACATCCGCTCCCATGCTTTCCAGTAATTTTCGCATATCTCGCACATCTCGAATTTCAGGAAGATTATGCAAAATAATCGGTTCTTCGCTTAGCAAGGTCGCTGCCAACATTGGTAAGGCAGCATTTTTATTCCCTGCGGGTGTTATCTCACCCTTAAGCGGGATTCCACCTTCAATTAGGAATTTTTCCATTGATACTCCTTTAAATTAGGAAAATTGTAAAGCAGAAGGGGAAAAATAGCCAATAAGTACTGGGGGTACATTACAATAATGAAAGCCTATAATTAGCGTTTTTGCTGTATTTTGCAGATTTTTTACTATATAATGTAGATGTATGAATTTCTCTATTGTGATTCCGCTGATCTTGGGATGGGCTGCCGCCTTACTCGTGAACTACCTCGCTGACGTTTTGCCTGCTACACGCCAATTGGCATCGCCGGTCTGTAGACAATGTGAAGTCAAATTTGCGTGGACAGAGTATCTCATGCTCAAAAAATCTTCCAACTGTGATCACCCTCGCGGCTGGCGAACGTGGTTAACGCAAGTTCTAGGGGTTGCAACAGCAATTTATACTTGGCTTTTTCCACCAGAAGCATTGGGCTTTTGGTTAGGCTTCTTTTTATTAATCTATTTTGCAGTAGTTTTTATTATAGATATTGAACATCGTCTTGTTTTACACCCTGTGAGTTATTTTGGGATTGCTTTGGGACTATTGGTCGGTACGAAACTACATGGATTTTCTTCTTCTCTACTTGGCGGCATAACTGGTTTTGGGATAATGTTCTCGCTCTATTATCTCGGGGTACTCTTTGCCCGCTGGATCTCTCGTCGGCGAGGAGAAAACGTCATTGAAGAAGGCGATGCACTTGGTTTTGGCGATGTTAACTTAGCTGGTGTCTTAGGTCTTATTCTTGGCTGGCCGCTTATCTGGATCGGTATTCTAACGGCAATTTTGGCTGGTGGTGCTGTCAGCCTTGTCATTATCTTGGGAATGCTGGTTCTAAAACGTTACGAGTCTTTTGCTGCAATCCCGTATGCACCATTTTTGATTTTGGGCGCAATTTTTCTACTTTATTTTTAGCATGACTTAAGCATGACTTACAATTACCAAAGCCAAAGGCTATGATAATTATAGGATAATTAGATTATGAAAAAGCTGATAAAAAAACTCTTTGCGAAAAAAAGAAAAACGCGAAAGACAAAGGGGCAGAGTCTTGTTGAATTTGCATTAACACTGCCTATTTTGCTAATGCTGCTTTCAGGATTAACAGAGTTTGGGTTTATGCTAAATCATTATCTTGCATTAGTAGATGCTACTCGTGAAATCGCGCGTATGACCAGTAGTTGGGGGCATGATGAGACAATACAGATCGGCGGCAATGATGTCACTTTTTATGAGGCTGCTGCTGGAACATTAGTAAATGTCATAGAGCCTCGAAAAACAGACTCTGGAAACCCAATTTCTTATGACCCTAATGATACAACCCGGAAAATAAAGTTTTTAGAAGAACGGCAAAACTGTAGTGATGATGAGTTAGCAAATAGTGAGTGTAATGAAATTATCATCTCTGTTTACGGTATAGATAGCGCAACAGGTGCAGCTTTGGTACATAGACATCATTGGCTAGAATTAAATCCTGTATATGGATCTGGCCCGCAATATGCTTATCAACACGGAAATGGTCGGTTTACGGCCGCTGTAATTGATCAAAATATTTCAGCAATTACAAAGGTAAATGCAGGGATTGTTCTCGTTGAAGTTTTTTATAATTACGAACAAGTTCTAGGACTACCTTGGTTGGCTATGCTTCCTGATCCTTTTTTACTTCATGCCTACACAATTATGCCTTTATCTTCAGCGGAGCCAGCAGCCCCATAATTTATAATAGAAAATTGTATATATATAGGGAAAAATAATGAACCCTGAAAGAAAAAAAACAAAAAAAGAACGCGGTCAAGCTATTATGTTTGTTGCAATAGCTTTTGTAGGTTTAATTGGAATCATTGGGCTTATGATAGATGTTGGCACTCTTTTCCTTGAATCTAGTAGACTAAAAAGATCAATAGATGCAGCAGCCGTAGCCGCATCTCTTGAGTTTCGTGAGGGGATTACGCCACTTCCAGGTGTGCAACCCCTTGATCACCCAAGTTTTATTAATGCTACAAAAGAGTTTGTTTTGCTCAATATAGATGATGTTCAATTGGATGATGATGACAAAGACGGTAATGGCTCAATCGAACAAGATGAAGGCGAGGAGGGTATTCATACTTATACCTGTGACCTGACAAAAGTGGTTTCTGAGCCTGATAACTATGCTGGCTTATGCCCAGACCCAACACCATCTGATCCCTCTGATAATCATTTATACGCCAGCGGTGATTTCTTTCGAAAACTGATCCGTGTGAGAGCCACAAAGCTGGTGAACTTCAACTTTTTACCTGTTATAGGTATTGAAGGTACCACAATCACTACAGATGCCGTCGGCGAAGCCGCTTCTGTAGATATTGTGCTTATTATTGATGCTTCTACCTCTATGGCCGATCAAACTGACCCGGCAAATGGTGGAAAAGATTTCACCATTTGCAATCACTCTGTAATTTCAAATCCTTATACCGATGGCTGTCAACCTTTTGAAACCATCAAAGCATATGCCAAGGATTTCGCAAATCAACTCCTTTATCCTTATGACCGTGTTTCTGTAATTAGTTTTGACCGTTTGGCTCATAATGTTACTGTTGCCAATAATGGCTGGGAGTACGATGCTTCACAGGTACATAATACGATTGACAGCTTGCTGGTCTATAACGATGATTTGCCTTTATGTATTAATGAGCGACCTGGCGCAGGGCTTTGTGGAAGCTACGATGCTAATGGAAATTTTTCAAAACCGTGTCCACATTGGGAAGACACAGGTGGGCTTAGCGGCGGTGATGCTGCATCTTGTACCTCCAGTAATGTCGGTGGTGGCTTGAAACTTGCCAACTTTCAATTCACGCGAGATTTACGCGAAGAGGCTCTGTGGGTTATCGTCCTCTTAGCAAGTGGACCTGCAAACGCAATCTCCCCTACTCTAACTCATCCACTAGGCTACTGCCCGCCCGGCACTTCAAATCCGCTTCCTGTTATTGCTGGATTTCAGCAACCCCTTTGTCGTGACGACCAAGCAGGTGTCCGTCATGCTCCTGGAAGCATAGACTACGACGGAGACGATTATGCACGAGACATGGCTGATGATATTATTGCTGATGGGCAAGGCGCGGTTATATACACAATCGGATATGGTGGAGATGGCGGTTTTGCCAACAACAAGGTAACCAATGATACCCGCCACAGGCTAGACCCTTACGACAAAGATATTGCTGAACAATTATTAATTTATATCGCCACAGAAGCAGGCACTGTTGATGATTTAGGTTTGTACATATCAGCCCCTACGAATGCAGAACTTGTAGAAGCATTTAAAAAAATTGCTGAAAATATCGCTACAAAAATTTCACAATAATTTTGTTTTTCCTTTTTCAAAAAAGAGAGCTTATTATGATTAAACTACCTCCTTCTCATAAAAGAAAAATAACTAACCAGAAGAAAGCACAAAGTATGGTTGAGTTTGCCATAGTTTTGCCCATTTTGTTATTACTTGTTTTTGGTATTATCGAATATGGGCGGCTGTTTTTTGCCTGGATATCCGTTGAAAATGTAGCCCGTGTTGGCGCGCGCTATGCATCAACAGGACAATACGAAAACATTCATTGCCCAGATCTAGACAGTGGCGCTGCAGATGCAGATGGCGATGGTGCTGGCGAAAATTGTGCCGGGCTTGCTGAAGATGCAGAAAAAAATATAGCCCGCATAGAATCTATTAAAGAAGAAGCATCTGGCTTATTTTTTGGCAACCCCATTGTTCAAGGAGTAGCTGATGATGCCAACTCTTATTACAATATCACCGTTTGCTCTGGAAACACAGCTGAATATAACTTCACACGCCCCAATATGGGCGGAGATATTTACAGCGGATGCCAAACTGTTGGCGGCGTAGATGGAGAAAGTGCCGCAAACCCCGGAGAGCGCGTCATTGTCTCTGTTGATTATAATTTCCCTTTTATCGTTACAAATCTCTTTGGCGGCCAAAATGATAGCGGTTATTTTCATCTTGGTGCCTACAAAGAAGCTACCGTAGAGCAATTTCGTGTTTCACGCGTTGTTAATATTGATGATGACTTTGAACTACCAGACTTACCCACACCTACCCCCCCACCAACAGCCACACCAGACTGCACTGGTCTTCATATAGATAGTTTTTCTGTTAATGGAGATAATCTTCAAGCCTCTGTAAGCAATGACGGGACTGCAAATATGCCATTAACTAATTCAGAACTTACTTGGGTAAATATCGGTGGAAGCAATCCTCGAGTTGATTGGTTTCAGTGGTCTGGTAGAAGATACTATGGTGGCAATGATTACGATTCCCCAACAACTAGCACTTGTACTGGTAACAGATGTGATTTCCCTGCCGGGCAAACTTACCAATGGGATGCTGATTTTGACGGAGCCGTAGAACCCCTCTTTGGTCAATTTGATCTTCAACTAGAGTTCGCCGGTTACTGTGTTCTTAATGGCCCCAGCATTGTCGTTCCTACCCCTGCTCCAGACTGTGACCTGATTGAAGTGAAAACAGTTTGGTATACAGGAGATGATTTTCGTGTCAAACTCAAAAATAACAACCACGTAGACCTACCCTTAAAAAAATCATCTCTGACCTGGTCTCAATATCCGGCAGAGGCATATATCAATGCGCTAAAATGGAACTGGATAACCTATAATAGCGGTGATTCTTATACATCTCCCTTTGACGCAACTTGCACAGGAGGAGATTGCTCCTTCCCACCATATAAAGACCGAGTATGGCTGGTTGACTTTAACAAATTGCCTCTCAACCGCACGACCGGCAATCATGAGGTTACCCTGGAATTCGACGGATTTGCAAGTACTTGCGAAAAAACCGTCTCCTTAAGTGCAAGTTGTTCTGATTTGAGCATAACCAGCGCACTCCAAATGACTGACGATATTGCCAATAACGAATCTGTACTTGGCATGGGCGTCAGAAACGCCAATAATGTGCCTATGCTCATGAATAAAGTCAGCATAATTTGGCCCCAAAATACCCTTTCTTTCCTGGCGGGAGGAGGCATCTGGCAAAGCAGATGGAGTCCTGGTTACGGAACACAAAATTATACAGGTGATTGGGATGGAAGTTATGTCTCTCCCGCAGTATTCACAGATCCGCTTATCTTTGAAGCAGATCAACCATATACATGGGAGACAGGCTTTAGCGAGATAGACCCTCCGGCTCCTGCATACGGCGTATTTGGCATCGAAATGGAATTTGAGAACAGTCGCTGTACAATTTCAGATACAATCACCATCGCATCACCCACCCCAACACCTACACCCGATTGTAGCCTGATCTCTATCAATAATTTCCGTGTTGCCTCCAGTCAAAATCATGTTGATGATGACAATGTTAGAGCAGAAGTCAGAAACGATAACCCAATGCCCATGACACTAACAGGCACAACTTTCTCGTGGACCAACCCCTACGGAAGAGGCATAGATTGGATGGCATTTGGCGGAAACACCTATTACGGTGGAAACAGCTACAACTCACCTACCGTTGTCAGTGACTCAAATATTGAGCTTCCTGCAACCACAACCTATACCTGGGACACAGACTTCACAGGCTGGGACTATCCCATGTATGGTTCTTACGAACTATCCCTGGCCTTCGAATCTGGTCCTTATCTCTGTGAAATTACAGATTCAATGGAGCAAGGAACACCTACGGCAACCCTTACACCAACTGTTACGCGTACACCAAGCAATACACCCTCCCCAACACAAACCTTTACCCCCTCACCAACGCCAGATTGTGAGGACATAGTTGCAGGCAATCCTTACTCGGCTAGTAGTGGCAACAACAGAGATAACATCATGATGCAGGTAACAAATAATAATCCACAACCCATACAACTAACCTTCACCACTTTCACATGGGCAAATTACTATGGCAATGGCGTAGATTGGATGAGCTTCGGCGGCAGCACCTACTACGGCGGCAACGACTACACCTCCCCAACAACAGCCACTTCTAGTATTTGGCTACCCTCTGGCTCAACCTATACTTGGAGTGCCGACTTCACAGGTTTCGACTACCCAATATACGGACCCTTCTCAGTAGAGCTCACCTTCGAAGAAGATGCAAGATGTTCCGTATCTGGCACTTATAGTGAAAACACACCAACTCCCTCATTCACGCCAACAGCAACATTCACCTATACGCCCACAAATACACCAACAAATACATTGACCGCAACCAACACCTTTACCCCATCGCCAACATTAACCCCTTCAAAAACACCTACAACGACACCCTCACCAATCACCACGCCAACCTTCACACCTTCACCGACACCAACAATCGATTTCGATTAAGGTCTCAAAAAAAGCCTCTTCATAATGAAGAGGCTTTTTTCTTGGGATGAAAAACCGCGTCGTACGTGTTTCAATTTGCTTCCATTCAACAGGCATCTTGCTTACCCAAGCAGGGTGCCTGTTTTTGTACTACGACATTCATGGCACCCTTTTTCGTGTATAATCGCCCTGCTTGCGGAACACATCCACAAGCGGGAAAGACAGCGCATGAGCTTAGTCAGATAGTCTATTAGTCTACAGGTCTAAATAGTTTTTTGGTCATAGTATTCGACCATTAAACACCTCGACCAGTTAGACAAATTAGACCATCCGACCAAGCTGACGAGGAAGAGGGTTCCCCATCGCAAGATGGGAATAGTCCTCACCTGCCCTTCTCTTACTCGAAACCCCCTCTCCTGCGAAGCGGGAGAGGGGGAGCGAGCAAAGCGATGCGGAGGTGAGGGTGAAAATCGAAAGATCAGCGGAAGCCCTCCGTGGTGTGCCACCACCCGACCACCTTTCTCTCCAAAAAAGACCTTGCAACAATGCCACGACGGGCAACCTCGCGGACAAAATGTAAAGGAGTGGCTCAGAAGTATCAAGTTTGCAAGTGGCAAGTAAAACCTTAAACACAAAGTTCACTAAGGTTCTCAAAGAAAAACATAAAAAAGCTTTTCTTTGTGCTTTCTTCGTGCCCTTCGTGTTTAAATTGCTCTCCCATAAACTTGACACCTGACACCAAAACACGGAGGAACTCCCATGTGTGGAATCGTAGGTTATATCGGACCCCGCGACGCGACCCCGATCATTCTCGGCGGACTTAAACGCCTTGAATATCGCGGCTATGACTCGGCGGGAATCGCTGTCTTGCAAGATGGCAATATCGAAGTGCGCCGTGAAGCGGGCAAACTTTCTCGCTTGACGGATACTGTTTACCAATCCCCCATCTCAGGAAAAATCGGAATTGGGCATACGCGCTGGGCAACGCACGGTGCGCCCAACCAGCAAAACGCGCATCCCCACACGGGGCAGACGGGCAAAGTTGTCGTCGTCCATAACGGAATTGTCGAAAACTTCCTCGAATTACGCGATGAACTCAGTGCAGAAGGAGTCAATTTCAATTCTGAAACCGACTCTGAAACCATTGTCCATCTTGTAGAACATTATATGGCGAGTGGGCTTGATCTTGTTGAAGCAGCACGCGCCACATTTACGCATCTCGAAGGCGCAAACGTGATTGTCGTCATGTCTGCCGATGAGCCAGATAAAATCGTCACGGCGCGCATTGGGAACGCGGGCGGCGTAGTGATCGGCTTCGGCGAGGGCGAAATGTTCGCCGCCTCCGACATCCCCGCTATTTTGGAGCATACCCGAGAAGTCGTTTTTCTCGAATCGCATCAGATGGCGGTCGTGACACGCTCGGGGGCAGACTTCCAGACCTTAAACGGTAGCAAGTTAGAAATACGTCCGCAAACAATTGCTTGGGATCCGGTCGCCGCCGAAAAGGGCGAATATCGACATTTCATGCAAAAAGAAATCCATGAGCAAGTCCGCTCCCTCACCGACACCCTCGCCGGGCGCGTCGATTTTGAAGAGGGGCGCATCCGCCTGCCGCAGCTCAATCTCACCCCCGAACTCGCCCAACGCATCCAAAAAATTTATATCGTGGCGTGCGGCACGGCGGCTTACGCGGGCATGGTCGGCAAATATCTGATCGAAAAAATCGCCCGCATTCCGGTTGAGGTCGAAATCGGCTCCGAGTTCCGCTACCGTGACCCCATCGTGGATGAAAACACGGTCGTGCTGGCAATTTCGCAATCTGGCGAAACGGCAGATACGCTGGCGGCGATGGAAGAGGGGCGATCAAAAGGGGCGATTTTGTGGAGCATTGTGAACGCGATTGGTTCGCAGGCGATGCGGATATCGGACGGCGTAATCCCCATGCAGACGGGACCGGAAATTGGCGTTGCCTCGACAAAAGCCTTCACCGCTCCGCTCGTGGATTTATACTTGCTTGCCGTTCTATTGGCAGATTTGCGCGGGACACTGGATGCCGCCACCCGTAAAGAAATGGTCGCCGATCTGCGCTTTGTGCCTGATCTCGTCGGGCAAGTATTAGAACGCGAAGATGAGATTGAAAAAGTGGCTCACGCATTGAAAGATATTAAAGGCTGTCTCTATTTGGGGCGCGGAATCAATATGCCAATTGCCTACGAAGGCGCGTTGAAGCTAAAAGAGATTTCCTATATCCACGCCGAGGGCTACCCCGCAGGCGAAATGAAGCACGGACCGATTGCCCTAATAGATGAAGAGATGCCCGTTCTTTGCCTTGCACCGCGTGACCCCTGGCACGAGAAGATGATTAGCCAAATTCAGCAGGCGAAGGCACGTAACTCCCCCGTCATCGCAGTCGCAACGGACGGAGATGAGGTCATCGCCGACATGGCGGACCACGTCCTATGGATTCCCGAAACCCCGTGGATGCTCAGCCCGGTGATTACGGTAATCCCGCTTCAGGTTCTGGCGTATCATATCGCTTCGCTGCGCGGGTTGGATGTTGACCAGCCGAGAAATTTGGCGAAGAGTGTGACGGTGGAGTGATTTAGTTTTCAACAGAATACAAAAAAAGCTTGTTTGAAGATTTCTCTTCAAACAAGCTTTTTCTTATCTTTACTGATCTATTTCTTTTTCTTCAAATTTGCGCCCATCCGAGCGAGAGCATCGCCCTTCGTAAATTGATAACTAAACACACCGCCCATATGCATCAGGAACATGAGCATCACACCTTTTGAAAGCAGTCCATGAAAAGTTTTCGGTGGCACATCTTTAATCGCATCAGCTGTTACGCCACCGGGGGAAAAACCAAGTCCACTCAGGCTCAACATGCCCAAGCCACTGCTTAGCATCAGAATAACAAAAGCATACAGAAGGATATGATTCCATTTGAACGCCTTCAAACGCAAAGGTGATAACCCAGCAGGTTCTTCTGGCCATGGCTCAAAAATACGCCAACCCAAACGTAGCACCATCAAAATTAAAATCGCCCATCCAAAAGTGACATGATTTTGATACATCTGATCTTCCGATGCTTCTGGTGCAAAATGTGTCATGAAAAAGCCAAAGAACAACGAGGCCAAGATCAAAAAGGCCGTTAGCCAATGGAATATTCTTGTTACGCGTCCATATGTAGATGGTCGTTCCTTCATAAGTACCTCTCCTATTTTGATAAACTTTCTCAACTATTTCCTGAAACACTACATTAAAAGAAAAGATGCGCTGCAAAAACTTTTTCCAATTAGCCAGTTTTACACTATAATCTCCCTCATGTTTTTACCTACTACTCACAAAGAAATGGATGCCCTCGGCTGGGATTCGCTCGACATCATCATCGTCAGCGGTGACAGCTATATAGATAGCCCCTTTATGGGGACTGCCGTGATCGGCAAGGTCTTGGCTGACGCAGGATACCGTGTCGGGATCATCGCACAGCCTGAAACAAGAGACACGCGTGACGTGGGCAGGCTCGGCGAACCCAAACTTTTTTGGGGCGTGACCGCTGGCAGCATAGACTCGATGGTCTCGAATTACACTGCCCTCAAAAGAAAACGTCGTACCGATGACTACACGCCCGGCGGGGAAAACAATCGCAGACCCGACAGAGCAACTATTGTTTACACAGGCCTGATACGCCGATTCTCCAAAGAAACCAGCCCCAATTACCCTACGCCCCCCATCGTTCTCGGCGGGATAGAAGCCAGCCTGCGTCGCGTTCCCCACTACGATTATTGGACCAATAAAATTCGCCGCTCTATCCTCTTCGATGCCAAAGCCGATTATATTCTCTACGGCATGGCAGAAAAATCGACCTTAGAGTTTGCCGCCGCTCTCCGAGACGGGAAAAACCCACACCAAATACGCGGATTAAGTTATATCACCAAAGAAGCCCGCGAAGATTATCTTGAACTCGCCCCTTATGAAAAAATTGCCCAAGATAAAATGGCATTCATTGAGTTCTTCCATACTTTTTATAAAAATAATGACCCTATCCCCGCGAAAGGATTAACCCAAAAGCATGGCGACCGCTATCTTGTCCAAAACCCACCTGCGCTCTATCAAACAGAAGAGGAATTAGACGCCGTATATGCATTAGAGTTCGAACGCTCACAGCATCCCTTCTACGCAAAAAACGGCAAAGTGCGCGCACTAGACACGGTTGGCTTTTCTATCCCCACGCATCGTGGCTGTTATGGAGAGTGTAATTTCTGCGCTATCGCTGTGCATGAGGGGCGCACGATCCGCTCACGAAGCCAAGATTCGATTGTGGGTGAAGCTAAAACGATTACGAAGCACTCTCATTTCAAAGGCTATATTTCAGATTTAGGTGGACCAACTGCAAATATGTATGGCTACGAATGCGGGAAAAAATTGAAGGCTGGCAATTGTCCAACCAAGCGATGTGTCAGCCCCGTCATCTGCCCCGTTATCAAGATCAACCACCGTCCCCACGCCGAAGTTTTAGAAAAGGCGAGTAATATCAAAGGCGTCAAGAAAGTCTTCGTTGCATCCGGTTTACGCTACGATATGATTCTCAGCGACACCCAGCACGGGGACGATTATCTGCGTCAGGTCGTCACCCATCATACATCCGGTCAAATGAAAATTGCACCAGAGCATACCGAAGATCACGTTTTGATGAAAATGGGCAAACCTGGCACAGAATCTTTAGTCAAATTCAAAGATCGCTTTGAGCAACTCAATAAAAAAGCGGGCAAAAAACAATTTCTGACTTACTATATGATCGCTGCCCACCCAGGCTGTGATGATAATGATATGCGCAAAATGAAGGGCTTTGTAAGTAGCGAATTGCGCATTAATCCTGAGCAAGTACAAATTTTTACCCCCACACCTTCCACCTACTCAAGCGTAATGTACTGGACAGAAATGGACCCGTGGACGCTCGAGCCCATGTTCATAGAAAAAGACCTCAATAGAAAAAGAAAGCAGAAAGATATTATTACGCAAAAATCGCAGCGTCGGCGACGATAGTATTTCTGCCGAAGCACATAATATAAAACTCGCAGAACTTAGTTCTCTGCAAGTTTTTGGTTCTCTTCCAAGCCTGCCCTTGTCAAGAAAATCACTGCGAACAAGATTAAAATCCCCCCCAATAATTGGCTAAATTCCAAACGCTCTCCCAGCCACCAGGCTGCCAAGCCAACTGTAACGAATGGCTCAGTCGTGGAGAGAATCGCCGCATTCGTCGAGCCGACTTTCTCCAGCCCCGCAAAAAATGTCCCCAAAGCGATGATTGAGCAAATGACCGTTGCGGCGATGGCTACCCAGCCGGAGATTTCATTCGGGGCTTGAAAGCCGCGTATAGCAACTATGCCCCCAAAAGAAACACCCGTTGAGAGCATGATGACCGCAGTTGCGCTCCGAATATCTACTTTCTCCATCAGCTTTCCACCAACCACGATATAGCCTGCATAGAGAAAAGCGGCCGTCAACGCAAGAACGATGCCCAAAGAAAACCCATCCCCATCGGGCTTAAGAGTAAAAGCTGTGCCAAGCAAAGCTAATCCCAATGCACCGAGTTTTGCTTTGCTCAAGCGTTCCCGAAATGCGATTGCACCGATCAAGGCTACAATCGCGGGGTAGAGATAGAGCAACAACCCAACCAATCCTGCCGCCGTCATGGAAAGGGCAGTGAAATACGCCAGCGTTTGGGCAACGTACCAAACCCCACCAATGGCAATTAAGCCCAGCAACGTTTTACCGTGCGGAAAAGGAATGCGTCGCACCAGCATCCAACCGACCATGATGACGCCCGCAATCAAGAAGCGTAAAAAGAGCAGCGTAATCGGTGTCGCACCGGCTTTATAGGCTAATGGCGCGAGCACGGCCATTGTCCCGAAGGCGATGGAGGAGATGATGACCAGCAATGCGCCTTGAAATTTTTGCATAGAAATTATGTCAGAGCCATCTCCACAGCCGCTTGCGCGTGGATGGCTGTCGTATCAAAAAGGGGAATATCCGTATGCTCCTGCTGAACGAGCATCACGATTTCGGTGCAGCCTTCGATAACACCTTCTGCACCTTGCGCGCGCAAACCATCCATAATGCGTAGATATTCACGGCGGGATTCGTCGCGCACCACGCCAACGACGAGTTCTTCATAGATCACACGATGGACGATCTCCCGCTCAGCGCTTGAGGGCAGAATCACGTTCAAACCATGTTCGTCCCGTAAGCGTCCAGCGTAAAAATCCTGCTCCATTGTGAAGCGCGTCCCCAATAATCCGATATTTTTAATCCCATCCGCTTTGATGCGATTTGCGGTTGCGTCGGCGAGATGCAAAAGGGGAATATCAATCGCGGCTTCGACTTGCGGGGCAACTTTGTGCATGGTGTTGGTGCAGATGAGCAGGAAGTCTGCGCCCGCGTTTTCAATTTGCTTGGCGGCTGTAGACAGAATCTTGCCTGTGGCATCCCACTCACCACTATGCTGGAGTTCTTCAATCTCCTGAAAATCGACACTGTACATAGCAATTTTGGCAGAATGCAGCCCACCGAGTTTTTCTCTGACGAGTTCGTTGATCCAGCGATAGTAGAGGGCGGTGCTTTCCCAGCTCATCCCGCCGAGTAATCCGATTGTTTTCATTTTGCTCCTTTTATCTTTTCAACTTTGTTTAAATAATCATCAAGCTGAGCAGAGTCTGCACTACAGCCATTTTCTAAAAGACCTATATACCCCAGCAGAACACCGGACTCTACTTCGCCTCTTTCATGAAGTGCTTTCAGAAACGCATACATGATTCTATATGAATCTTTTAGCGTTATTTTCTCTTCAAATTCTTTGTCGTTGATTGATGGTTCATTTGATTACATTCCTGTTCACGACCTAATCTGTTACTAAAACAAAGGCATAGTCACCAGCAGGATAATTATTGATGTAGTTTATTGCCTGCTCAATGCTTTCTTGGGCATGACCATCTTCATAGTTGAAGTGCCAATTATCGTAATTATGTTGATAGCAATCAGTTTCCAAAGCAAGCACATCGCCACCAAGGACAAAATGTCCGGCCGATTTGAAATGCTCGAGCAAATCAAGAGCATCAGTTTTAGACCAGGCAACTTCACTCAAACCGATATGCTCAAGCGATATTTCTTTTCCCTATTAGATGTGGTGGGGGATTCATATTTTATTTGTTCGCTCCACTAGATATTCTTATTCCCACAAATCGGTACTCAAATACTTTAATCCCGAATCATTAATTGTGGTCGCGATAGTTTTGCCCTTTAAAGGACCTTTAAGGAGTTGAATAGCCGCGGCAATATTTGCACCTGAAGAAAAACCTGCGAAAATCCCCTCTTGTTGAGCAAGTTGCCTGGCTCTTTTAATGGCTTCTTCATCGGAAATTTCTATAAAACCATCAACGTACTCAGTTTTTAAATATGGGAGATCTGTCATCGAATATCCACCACCCTGAATACGATGATTGGGATTTGTAACTATTTTCCCAGCCAATACCGCCGTACCTTTCGGTTCTACAATAAAACACTTGATGGATGGGTCGTGCTCTTTGAGTGCTGCTGCGCATCCTGCGAAGGTGCCCCCTGTTCCAATAAAATCACAAAATCCCTGAATCTTTCCTTTTGACTGTTTTATAAATTCTGGTCCTGTCTGAAGGTAGTGTGCCCTGAAATTGCCTACCAATTGAAATTGATCCGCACGAAAGGCTTTTCTTTCTTTTACCAATTTCTGCGCCTTGATCTCAACTAATTCCAAATCACCACCTGAAACCTGCCCTGGGACAGAGTTCGGCAATTGATCAACAAGTACAACTTCAGCCCCTAAAGCCCTCATCATACGCGCTCGCTCACTGGAGTTTCCTTTAGACATCACCGCCACAAAAGGATATCCTTTTACCGCACAGACTATCGCTAAACCAGTGCCTGTATTGCCGCTGGTCAATTCCACAACTGTTTGACCTGGGTTTAGTTCGCCATTCTCTTCCGCATCCTCTATAATCTGGCGGGCAATTCTGTCCTTTTTGGAAAACCCAGGGTTTAGATAATCAAGCTTTGCAAGGATTTTTCCATCCAGATTTTTGGTTATTCTGCTTAATTCAACCAATGGCGTAGAACCAATAGCTTCTATAGCTGAGGGAATAAGAAAATTTTCTCTACTCATTTAGTATTCCTTATAGTTAAGAGACACAATTATTTTGACCCCTGTTTTACCCTTGCCCCAGTAGATTCAGGATGCTTCTCAATAATTGCCGCATAAGGGCATTCTCCTTGTCATTTTATTCTGATATTTTACCCCACAAAAAAAAGAGCCCAGAAGAAAATCTTCTGGGCTCTTTGACCATTCAAGTCAATCGTATTTCCACATCCTTCGTATTCTTCCCTTCTCCCTTTCAATTTTTCTACCCACAAGCCTTTGCCAAAGGAAAAGTCCCGCATATCTTTCTAACTTAACCGTTGGGACTAAAAATTCCTCCAGGACTTTATCTGATTCTTCGTTTGGCAATATAAAGGACCACATATGCAAGGCTCCTCTGTTATTCTCTGTCAAAACCGATTTGAAGTATGCGTGAGGAATTGGCAAGGAAACATCATCGTCGTCTTCTGACTTCATTTTCAAAATAGGTACATCAAAATTGAATATGGGGCCACTAATTACATAGGTTTCATATATTTTTTTTGGCGCATCAAGTTGCCTAATCGCGTCTTCGAGCTTCTTCCAAATCTTTCGATTAAAATTTGGTCTTTGCGGAGACATATTTGAAAGCAAAAAAGTTTCACTATTTTGCAAATCCGTATCTCTCTGATCTGCACTCGGAACAAGGTGCCCACGATCATAACCAGACCCTTTATAGACTTCCAAATCAGCTCTAAACATTTCAGGAACTCTATAATCTGAACGAAAATTATCAGCTCTCTCAGCGTCTGTTTTATCGTCGTCAATAACATCAGGATCGACAATTTCCAATGCCCACTTAGCTTGCCTAAAATAATACGAATATCCTATCACGAAATGCCTGTTATACAAAATTTGGTCTGCTGCAGGCACACCGTATCTTATTTCAAGTCTGGAACCAGCGAAATCCATCATTTTCTACTCCTCTAACTATATTTATAAGAAAGGAAACCAATAAGCTAATTAGAATATACAATTTTTCTGTTCTGATTACAAGCAGAGGAACTCACACCCCAAAAATGCAAAAGGGAATCCCCGCCCCCGCCAGCTTTTCGATTTGCTCCACGCGTTGCCCAAGGTATTCCTCTAGCAACGCCGCGTCCATCTCACATAATTCGGGATGCTTGCCGATAATCGCCGCGTAGGGGCACTGCCCCAAAATGATGCGCGGACCTTCTGCGTGCGCCTCCCAACGGGATTGGTAGCCGAGTTTGTTGAGGTGTTGGACGGTATCTTTTAGTCGAATCATCGGGGATGAAATACTCGTCTCGCGCGTGTGTGAACTTGCCAGCCTCCGAGCGAGATTTTTTAGCACCCCAGACTTTTGGCGCGCGTTAACGCTACCTAGCATCTCCTCAAGCAGATGATGAGATAGCGTGACCAAGCCATCCCCACGGATGTGCCGAGTGATACCATAGATTTTTGTGGGTCTGCCGCCCTTAATCCCGGCATCCTTTTTCCCAACTTCCTCTATCCGTCCATCCTTCTTTAAAAGTGACAGGTGGTGCCGCGCATTTGCGGCGGTCATCCGTAAATCCCGCGCAATCTCAGCAGAGGTGACAGCGCGATGCTTTTTAATATAGGTGAATACTTTTTGGCGGGCAGTGGGCATGGGAATATCCAAAGGTCAGAACTGCACTGCATCTCCAAGATGCGTTGCGGTTTGGGATAGCAATACACGCGCGTTGGCAAGGCCCGATGTGCAACGCATCCAAAAAACGGATGCAATGCACATCTATGTTTTCCTTGTCATATCAATAATATGATTATACTCACTTTCTTAGTTTCGACAATATATATCTATGCAACCCCGTTGACTTGTGAGAAAGGCACCACTATAATCTTTTCGGTTAATACAAAAAACAAAACTCCACATTAAGCTTTTCTCTGTGTTCTTTGTGAACTCTGTGGTGAAAAAATACGAGGAGATTCTAAATGGAAAAAGAAGGAATAAATTCTCCCGGTTATGAAATCCCTGAAGAAGTTGAGGGCGTGGTCTCAATTACAAGCATAGACCGCATTTATAACTGGGGACGGCGTTCGTCTGTCTGGCCCCTAATGTTTGGTTTGGCATGTTGCGCCATCGAAATGATAGCAACCGCCGCTGGGCGTTATGACTTTTCACGCTTCGGCATGGAAGTAATGCGCCCCAGCCCCCGTCAAGCCGATTTGATGTTGGTTTCTGGCACAGTGACAAAGAAGATGGCACCCACCATCGTGCGTTTATATAACCAAATGCCCGAACCAAAATATGTTGTCGCAATGGGCGCGTGCGCCTCGGGTGGCGGCCCTTTCAAAGAAGGCTATAACGTGGTCTCTGGCGTAGATAAACTCATCCCCGTTGATGTTTATATCCCCGGTTGCCCCCCCACCCCCCAAGCCCTGATTAACGGCTTGATTAAACTCCAAGAAAAAATTGATGGCCAATCCATTAAAACCGTGCGCTGGTATCAAAAAGGCGACACTGCCGCAATCCCCGTTCCCATGCTTGGACCTGACTTGATTTACCAATCCAGCATCCCCGCTATTAAAGAAGCGGCACAGGAGGAAGCATAATGACTGAGCTAAATTTCTCCCGTTTCGGAGATGGTGTTGTTACCGATGAACGCGACGGCTACGAAGGCTATCTCGTTTCAGCCGACAAATTGATTGAATTTGCCACCACTTTACGTGATGAGTTTGAATTTGATTATCTCTCCTCCGTCACTGGCGTTGACTACCCTGAAGATAGCAAATTAGAAGTTATCTACCACGCCTATAAAACCATCGGTGGTGCAGAATTGGTCTTCAAGGTTCAAGTAGACCGTGAAAACCCCGAAGTTCCTTCCCTAATAGATATTTACCCTGGCGCAGACTTCCAAGAACGCGAAGCCTGGGATTTACTCGGCATCAAATTCACTGGTCACCCCGACCTACGCCGCATCTTGCTCTGGGAAGGTTTCGAAGGACACCCCCTTCGCAAAGATTGGCAAGAAGCTTATTACGAAGCCGACATCAAACCCTACAAATCTCGCTGGCCCGAAGCCGAATATACCCGTGCAGAAGCTAAAAACCCTTACGGCGCAAATGTCAAATACCCTGACAAATTTGACCCCGAAAAATGGGTACCCGAAGGCGAAGATATGCTCTACGGCTCACTCGCCAAATATGAGACCACCGATAAAGATGGGTTGAAAACCGACCATCTCACCGTCAATTTGGGACCTCAACACCCCTCCACGCACGGCGTTTTCCGCATCGCGGCAACCCTAGACGGCGAAAAAATCATGAATCTCAAACCCGTCATGGGCTATTTGCACCGCAACCATGAGAAAATCGGCGAACGCAACACCTATCTCCAAAATATGCCCTTCACCGACCGCCTCGATTATCTCTCCTCGATGAGCAACAACTTCGGTTATGCCATCGCAGTTGAAAAACTAATTGGCATCGAAGTCCCCGAACGCGCCGAATATATCCGCGTGATTATGGCAGAGCTAACCCGTATCCAAAATCACCTTTTCGCCATCGGTATGTTCCTCAACGACATCGGCGCATTCTTCACCCCCTCCCTTTATGCGATTGAAGAACGGGAATTGGTGCTAGATATCTTCGAGATGGTCTCCGGATCACGCATGATGTGCAATTATTTCAGATTTGGTGGACTCGCCCGCGACCTTCCGGCTGGGTCATTGCAAAAGATCAAAGACCTGGTCTTCGACAGATTGCCGCGAAAAACAGACGAAATGGACAGATTCCTCAGCGAGAACGAAATTCTCCGCTCCCGAACAGTTGGACAAGGATACCTTTCCACAGAAGATGCCATCAAATACGCCGCGGCAGGGCCAATGCTCAGAGCATCTGGCGTGCCTTACGATATTCGCCGTGCCGACCCATACAGCATCTACGACCGCTTCGACTTCGACGTAGCCGTCCGCTACAACGGCGATATTTACGACCGCTACATCATCCGCCTAGACGAAATCCGCGAATCAATCAAGATTCTCCAACAAGCGGTAGAGCAAATCCCCGAAGGCGAAATCCAAACAGGCAAACCCCGCTACCAGATGAAAGTCCCCAAAGGCGAATCTTATGGTCGCGTTGAAGGACCCAAAGGCGAGCTAGGTTTCTACCTCGTTTCAGACGGTACTGGCAACCCATATAGGTACCACGTCCGCGCCCCATCCTTCATTAACCTGACAGCCTTCGGACCGATGTGCAAAGGGCTAAAAGTGGCAGATGTAGTCGCTGTACTTGGCTCAATTGATATCGTACTCGGCGAGACAGACCGATAGGAGAATAAATATGTATGGATTAGGATTACTCAAAGGTCTCGGCGTTACCGTAAAACGCTTTATCAACACCTATGTAGATGATTTTGAATGGCGTGGCAAACGCTATTATACAGACGAAGGCATCGCTCATCGCTCTAGCAAAGATGTAAAGGGTATCTTCACCATTCAATACCCCGAAGAGAAATTACCTGTACCAGAAGAATTTCGCTATATCCCCTTTTTGGTCTACAATGAAGGTGAAGACGGCGAGATTGAAAACCGCTGTACCGCTTGCGGTATTTGCGCAAAAGTCTGCCCACCACAGTGCATCTGGATTGAGCGCGAAGCCGACCCAAAAACAGGTCGTCCCGTTCAGAACCCATCAGCCTTCACCATTGACGCCGACATCTGCATGAACTGCGGACTCTGCGCCGAATTCTGCCCCTTCGATGCGATCAAGATGGATCACGATTATGAAATTGCCTCCTACGGGCGCACGGTCTATCATCTTGAAGATTTGATGAAACCTGCATCTTATTACGATGAGATTCGCCCTATCAATAGTGCAAAAGAAGCTGAAGTCCGTAAAATAGCTGAAGAAGCCAAAGCCGCTAAAAAAGCCGCTCGAGAAGCAAAAAAAGCTGCTCTTGCAGCAAAAAAAGCAGGCTAGATTAAAGATTTGAAAGTTGAACGTTGCAGGTTGGAGGAGAATACCCCTTCAACCTGTTTTTCTAACTTGTTGTTAAGACTTGATTGGTAGAATAATGCGTATTGCATAATATTTTTTACTCAATACGCATTATGCAATACTTACATTCCCAATTATTACCTCTGTGCACACTAAAAACATCGCACAGAAGCACCCCAAAGAAGGTAAAAAAATGACCCAGATAACAAAAGATGCAATTCTTGCCGCCCTCAGCAATGTAATGGACCCAGACCTGCACAAAGACCTCGTAACCCTCAATATGATTCGTGACGTAGTCATCGAAGGTGATACTGTCAATTTCAGCATTTTCTTGACAACCCCCGCCTGCCCACTAAAGGGCAAAATCGAAGCAGACGCACGCCAAGCCGTTGAAAAAGTAGATGGTGTCAAAACCATCAATATCAACATGGATGCCGATGTCCCCAACGATGGACGAATGCGCGGTCTTGTCGATTCCACCATCCGCAATGCGATTGCCGTTGGCTCTGGCAAAGGCGGCGTAGGTAAATCCACCGTCGCTGTCAATCTAGCCGTTTCATTGGCAAAAAGTGGAGCCAGTGTTGGCTTGCTAGATGCAGATATTTACGGGCCCAACATACCCACCATGATGGGGGTCGATAAATTACCCCCTGCTACCAAAGAAAAATTGATGCCTGCTGAAGCCCATGGCGTAAAAGTCATGTCGATGGGCTTTCTCGTCAAACCCGGTCAACCGCTCATTTGGCGCGGTGCGATGCTCCACTCTGCGATTCGTCAGTTTCTCACCGATGTTGAATGGGGCGAACTGGATTATCTCATCGTTGATCTTCCTCCGGGAACCGGCGATGCTCCTCTCACCCTCGCCCAATCCTTCCCGCTTAGTGGCGCGATTCTTGTGACTCTCCCGCAAATTGTTTCTTTGGAAGATGCAAGCCGAGGGTTGGGGATGTTCGAAAAGCTCGAAGTCCCTCTTATGGGCGTTATCGAAAATATGACCGGTGACGTTTTTGGTCACGGTGGTGGCGAATCCCTCGCAGAATCTGCTGGAATCCCCTTCTTAGGCTCTGTACCCATGAACGGATTTGTACGTCTCTCGGGAGATCAGGGGCAACCAGTCGTAATTGCCCAACCAGATTCTGATGCCGCCAAAGCGATGCAAGAAATTGCTGAAACTGTAGCCCAAGCCATTAGCATCGCAGCACTGGATGAAGGTGCAAAAAACGCTGAATTGAAAATTAATATCACAGACTAAAAATAGTAGAAGACAAAACTGAAAAAGGGCGGGGCTTCAAAACTCCCGTCCTTTTCTGCTTAACGGTATAATAGCGGCTATGCAATCACATATTATCGGAATCCGATTTACCAAAATAGGTAAAATTTATCACTTCGACTCTAGCGGTGTGCCAGAAATATCAGTTGGCGACCACGCTATTGTAGATACTGCACGTGGAGATCATCTTGGCGAAGTAGTTCAACTCTCTGAAAAAGCACCTGAAAATCAAAAAGGCGGCTGGAAAAAAGTATTGCGCCGTGCTACCCCAGGAGACCTGCTTCTGGCTGAAACATGGAAAGCCAAGGAGACAGCAGCACTAATAGACTGTCGTGATATTGCCAGCAAGATGAAACTCCCTGATGCGAAAATTATCAAAGCCGATTTCAACTATAACGGCTCATGTCTAACCTACCTTTTCAGTCATGAAGGCGATAAGAAAATCAACCTGAATAAATTGCGTAATGCCATGCAAAAAGAATACAGCAATACAAAGGTTGAAATGCGCCAAATAGGTCCCCGCGATGTTGCCAAAATTATGGGCGGCTTGGGCGCATGTGGGCAAGAAAAACGCTGCTGCACCATGTTCCTGACCGATTTCAGCCCCATCTCAATCAAGATGGCAAAAGCGCAAGGCATTTCTCTCGCGCCTTCTGAAATTACCGGCATGTGCGGGCGTTTGCGCTGCTGCCTGATTTATGAATACGAAGCCTATGCCAAAGCACGCAAAACACTCCCCAAGCGTAAAAAACGCGTCGTCACCCCGAAAGGCGAAGGCAGAGTGATAGACCTAAACCCTCTCACTGAAACCGTCGTAGTTCAATTAAACGACGAAGTTCGTGGCGCACGGCATTCCTTCCATCGTGATGAAATTGAACCGTGGAATGAGCGTGAAGCCCTTCGCCGCAAAGCTGCAGAACCCTGCAACGAAAATTGCAATTGCGGGCAAAAGAAAGATGACCAGCCCCAAGGCAGATAATTGGGAAAGTCCCCAAAAAGTTCTCGTCATTCTTGCTCACCCAGACGATGCCGAGTTTTTCTGCGGCGCAACTTTAGCACGCTGGGCAAAAGCGGGACATGAAATCACCTATTATCTCCTAACTTGTGGGGAAAAAGGCAGCAGCGACCCAAATACCTCTGGGGATGATCTCTGCCATGTGCGCCAAAAAGAGCAGAAGGATGCGGCGAAAATCATCGGTGCGAAAGATGTCCATTTTCTGGGTCGCCCGGACGGTTATCTTGTTCCCGATATGGATACGCGATGCGCGGTGACGCGCATCATCCGCCAATTCACGCCCGACATCATCATCACCTGCGATCCAACTCATCTTTACCACAGTGTTTCATATCCCCTTAATCACCCAGATCATCGTGCTGCAGGTCAGGTTGTGCTAGATGCCGTTTTCCCTGCCGCAGGAAGCCATCTCTTCTTTCCTGAGCTTCTTGCAGAGGGATTCGAGCCACATATGCCACGTGAGGTCTGGGTTTCGCTAGCTACTCACCCCAATACAACCATTGATGTCACCGACACTTGGGAGACAAAACTACAAGCCATCCTTGCCCATAAAAGCCAGATATCTGACCCTGAAGGTCTGGCTAAACGCTGGCGCGCTCGTGAAAAAACTAAAAACAGTTCCGATAAAAACCCACGCTACGAAGAACATTTTCGCGTTCTCCGCTGGAAACAGTAAACTTCTCACCTTCTTATACTCAAGGCAGTGCCTTGAGTATTTTTCTATGGAGACATACTATGCCCAATTTTCTAAATAAAGCCGAAGACCTTCTTGTCTACACACAGACACTGCGCCGAGATTTTCACATGCACCCCGAGCTGGGATTTGAAGAAATCCGCACAGCCGGAATAGTTGCCAAAGAGTTGCGCGCCCTTGATCTTGAAGTAACAACGGGAATCGCAGAAACGGGCGTAGTCGCTTTACTCGAAGGCGCAAAGCCGGGCCCTGTCCTACTGCTTCGTTTTGATATGGATGCCCTCCCCATCACCGAAGAAACGGGGGCGGAATATGCATCTACGACGCAAGGGAAAATGCACGCCTGCGGACACGATGGTCATGTTGCTATTGGATTGACGGTGGCGAAGATGCTCAATGAAGTTCGCGACGATTTAGGAGGAAGCATCAAATTCGTCTTTCAACCAGCCGAAGAAGGCGTAGTTGGGCAAAAGGGAAGGGGCGGTGCCGAACAAATGATGCACGAAGGCGTGTTGGAAAACCCCAAAGTGGATTACACCCTCTCTCTGCATTTATGGAACAGTAAACCCCTCGGATGGTTGGGGGTTGGCGCAGGTCCTGTTATGGCTGGCGCGGAATATTTCAAGATCACGGTCTATGGGAAAGGTGGGCATGGAGCAATGCCGCATGTTTCCGTTGATCCGATTCTGGCTGCATCACAAATCGTGAACGCGTTGCAGAGCGTGGTGGCAAGAAACGTCCATCCACTGAAGCCTGCCGTTTTAACGGTAGCAAGTATGCAGGGGGGCGAGGCTTTCAACGTCATCCCATCAAAAGTTGAGATGACAGGCACAATCCGTACATTTGAAACGGAAACCCGCGAAATAGTCATCCAACGCTTTTATGAAATTATAGAAAACACAGCAAAGGCGATGGGATGCACCGCTGAAGTTGAGTTAAAACAGGTTTCTCCAGCTGTAATTAACAACAGAAAAATAACAGAAAGTGTACGGAAAGCTGCGCAAGAACTATATCCAAAAACGGAAATTGATACGGGACTTTATACAACAATGGCCGCCGAAGATATGGCCTATATGATGGAGAAAGTACCCGGATGCTATTTCTTTCTTGGCTCTGCAAATGATGAACAGGGACTGAATTTTGACCATCACCACCCTAAATTTGATTTTGATGAGGCTGTTTTGCCACGTGCAGCAGCGTTGATGGCAGCTTCGGCTGTTGAAATCTTGAAATTCAAATGAAACGTGCGGAGGGTTTAGAAGGTTACCAGGGTCATGTTGTAATATGACTTTTAATCACTAAAATGGTTCTTATAGACGCACCCGCAGTAAAACGGAGGAGAAAATGAAAAAGAACTTTTTTATTATGCTATTCTTAGGCATCTCCATAGGGGTTATTTCGAGCAGTTGTAAGCCTGAACCTGCCGAGCCAGATTCTCCTGAACCATCGCCTGTGGAGTATTGCTCACCTGATAAATTAGTCGCGCCAAGCCTAATACCAGTATCGGATGAAGAATGCACTGACGCAGGCTGCGTTACTAGCTCGACCCCAACCTTATCTGTTTATTACGTTGCGCTAACAGCCCCTCAGCCATCCACCAATACTGATTGTATTCCAGAAGAAACCCATTTTTATCTGTCCACAGGCCCAGATTATTTAGATGAAATCGGTGGATTTTCTCCTACGCAAGAGTGGAATGTGACAGTACCGCTACAGCCTGGTAAGAAGTATCGCTGGGCAGCAGCCGGGGTGAGTAAATCAATTGAAGGCCCTCTATCTCCATACGATTATTTCATTGCAGGCCCGATTTGTACTGTCTCTCAAATGATTCCGGCCACTCAACTTGAACCATCGGATGGCTCAATTGTTGATACGCTACTTCCTACTTATAAATGGGAAAATCAGAGTTCGTGCACTCCCTTTATGTACACAGTGGAATGGGCGACTAAACCATTCTCAATATCATTTGACAGTGATGGATGGCTTACAACAGAAACAAAAATAAACGAAGACATATTTAATCCAGTGACTTCTTTGAGCCAATCTGAACATACCCCTTTAGAAGACTGCGAGACGTATTACTGGCGTATACGTAGCTCTGTGCTTGGTAGCGAACAAAGTTCAGATTTATGGACATTCACTGTACAGTTACCAGGATCAACATGCGTAGAGGTTCCTTTGCCTATCGAGGAATTCCCCCCACCTGATTTTATAGGACTTAAGAACGCCAACTGTCGTAGCAATCCTTGGATCAATGGAAATGAGGTTGGCTTACTTTCAATGGGCGATACTACCACGCTCTTGGGATTAAACGAAGATGCATCTTGGGGGTTTTTCAAACTTATCAATGAGAGAGAGTGTTGGGTGCATATGAGTGCTGTCGAGATACAGCCACCTGATTTAGTATTCAATCCAGCACTTTATCCTGTGATAAAACATGATCCACCACCAGAATCAGAATCTACAGGAGAAACAACACCTGGCTCAACAGTATCTTGTTCCAGCATCACCGATACCAGAGCTTGCGAAGCTAATTCTGCGTGTTCTTGGGATAGCAGAGCAAATGCTTGCAAAGCTAAATAGCATCAAAAAAGCAGGACTTTCGCAACATGAAAGCCCTGCTTTTTTGACTTAAAGATTAGAGACTGTGCTTCCCTAGAAAAACATTATCGCCAAACCTCTCGAGAGTAAGGCGGTGACCATTGCTATTACAACTGTGAGCCCGGTGATGACAAACATATCTTTTGTGCCAAGTTCACGACGGAGTGCGCTCAGGGTTGCCAGACAAGGCACGTAGAACATCACAAAGACTGTGAAGGTGATCATTTGCACAGAGGTCAGCACAGTGTCAAAGCTCATTGAGCCAAGTGCCTGCCCAAGCATGACGAGCGAAAGTTCTTTGCGGAAGATGCCAAAGATCAGTGGAACGCCTGTAGCGGGTGGCAAGCCCAAAGTCCAGGTAAAAGGGCGGGCGAGCGAATTGAAGAAATCTGCCGCGTTGAAGAAATTTGCCAATGCCAAAATCGCACTGCCACCAATCAAGAGGGGCCAAGCTTCGACAAGAAATTCCTTGATTCGAAACCATGCTTTCTGTGTGACCGTGCGTAAGGTGGGAATCCGATAAGGCGGGATTTCAAGAATCAGCCCAGGTGTATCTTCAGGGATCATCAAAGTCAGAACACGGCCGACCAGTGCAATAACGAAAATATTGAAAAGATAGAGAACCAAGGCCATAAAAGGTCCTAGGTAAAAAGCAACCAAACCAAAAACAACGGAAAGAATCGCCGCGCAGGGAACGAGCGTCGCCAAAGCTGCTGCAACAAATCGCTCTTTGGGATCATCAAGAGTGCGCGTGGACATAACCGCCGGCACATTGCAACCATAGCCCAAAATAAAAGGAACGATCGCTTTCCCATGCAAACCAATACGGTGCATCAGCGCATCCATCAGAAAGGCGACGCGAGACATATACCCCATATCTTCGAGCAAACCCAACCCCAGAAGGAAGGGAACAAGGTAGGGCAAAACAATACCGATACCGGCAACAACGCCTTGTAACGCCCCTACTGTTATTTCGGTCAGGAATTTCCCTTCACCAAGACAAAGAATAAGCTCTTGGGTAATTTTATCGAGATAATCCATGAGAGGCGTTTCAACCAAGACCCCAACGCCATAGACGACTTGAAAAAAGGTATATAGGATGAGTACCAAACCAACATATCCCCAAAAAGGATGGAGTAAAAGATCGTCAATTCTGTCGCGCAAATTGATGCGTCGCTCACCACGCGTCACAAATTCACGCTCCAATCCACCGGCTACTTTATGACGCGCCATACGATCATCTTCTGTCATTAGCAAATAGTTGCTTGTATTAAGCACTTTTACTTTAGAAAGACTCAATGCCTTCAAAAAGAGCCCTTTCACACCGCGCCCACGGCTAGCCACAATAGGCAAGACGGGCACACCCAATTTTTCTTGCAAAGCAGGTCCGTCGATTTTTAGCCCCATTCGCGAGGCTTCGTCCATCATATTCATGGCAACGATCACAGGCACTTTCATTGCAAGCAATTCTAATGTCAGTTCAAGGCCCTGCGCAATATGAGAAGCATCCAATATGTTGATGATCAGATCAACATCTTCTGAAAGCAAATAGCGGCTGGCTTCCCGTTCCGCGGGGTTTGTTCCTGCAAGCGTATAGGTGCCGGGTAAATCAACAACTTCTATTGTCTCGCCGCCAACGCGCACACTACTCTCAGTAAAGGTAACTGTCGTTCCTGTAAAATTCCCTGTCTCAGCTTTATAGCCTGCAACTTGATTAAAAAGCGTGCTTTTGCCACAATTTGGCTGCCCGATTAACGCTACTCGCATTTACTTTCCTCAACCTTAATTTTCTCTGCAATACCTCGCCCCAAAGCAATTTCACGACCATGCACATCCACCAGCAAAGGGCCACCCAAAGGAGCTGTCCGCAATACACGCACGCAGTCACCAGGGTATAAACCATGCTGAGTCAATTTATCTTCCAAACCCGTCCCACCATTCAGGCTAAGGACACGTACCCGCTTCCCTTTTTCTACATCCAAAAGAACCATCTATACCTCTACAAAATATTTTAGATAAGTTATATCTTAATTATCATCCTTAACCAAGTGATACTCATCACTTCTACGGTAAAATTAGTCATGCAAGTATAAATCAAAACAGGAAAAAAAAGATGAAAATCCTCCAAGAATTAATTGATTTTCTCAAAAAAACAAGCCGAATCGCCGTGCTAACTGGAGCTGGGATTTCTGCGGAATCCGGATTAAAAACCTTCCGTGATTCTCAAGATGGACACTGGTCAAAATACCGCCCAGAAGATTTGGCAACTCCGCAAGCCTTCGAACGTGACCCAAAGTTGGTCTGGGACTGGTACGCGATGCGGCGTGGGAAAGCTGCTGAGGCCTCCCCCAACTCTGGGCATTTTGCCCTCGTGGAAATGGAACGACACCTGGAGCATTTCACCCTCATCACCCAAAATGTGGATGGCTATCACATCCAAGCCGGGAGCGAAAATGTGCTTGAGCTACACGGCAATATTCAGCGTGTCAAATGCTATGATGGTTGTGGTGTTGTGGATAGTTGGGAAGAAACAGATGACGTCCCCCGCTGCCCCAAATGCAACGCCTACCTACGCCCCGATGTAGTCTGGTTTGGCGAAAGCCTGCCCCGCAAAACACTGGATGATGCTCTTCATGCAGCATATCACTGCCAAGCCTTCTTCTCTATTGGTACATCTGCCCTTGTGCAGCCAGCCGCATCACTGGCGCATACCGCCCGTCAGCAGGGCGCACTCATCATCGAAATTAATCTCGACCCAACGCCGCTCACTTCACAAGTAGATTTTGCCCTGCATGGCAAATCTGGTGAGATTTTGCCGCAGTTGGTATCAGGAATGGTGAAACACGGATAATGGTCTAAACCCCTAATCAAAAATATAATAATATTATGATTAAACATGCTTGAGTTAATATCTGCATTTGGTTATTTAGGGTCTTCCCAAATCACTATAGCAGTATTTAGTATATTAAGGACTAAACTAATCTCAATTTTGCTAGGGCCAACTGGGTTAGGGATCTTTGCTCAAGCAAAAAGCTTTCAACTTATGGTTCGTTTAATGATCACATTGGATCTAGAAGAAGGAATAGTTAACCTCATCGCTAATACCCAAGATGACCTCGACAAACAAAAAAGGATTATATTATCCATAAGTTTAGTTTATGGGTTTCTAGGTAGTTTAACTCTGCTACTCTGTTGGGCTTTTAGACAACCACTATCTGAATGGATATTTGGAACCGATATATACGGAGATCTTATAGTATTTGTAGGGGTGAGTGCATTTTTCTTCGCTCAATATCATTTATTGCTAAGTTCTTTTCAAGGTCTTATAAAGTGGAAATTGTATTCCATCGTTTCGATTGCTGGTTATGCAATAGGCATTAGCATATCGGCAGCATTTATTCTGTTATTTGGAATAAAAGGGGCTGTATTGTCGCTAGTAATTACACAAATTACTGGCATCGCCTTCAGCTTGATCTATATAAAACTGACTGCTCCGTGGGTGAAAATTGAGGGCTTTTTCCCTGATTGGAAAGTTATCAAAAAACTAAGCAAATATATTGGTCCGCTTTTAGGCGGTGGGCTTATTTTGTATTTCACCGACCTATATATTCGCAGGACTATCATTATTCAACTCGGCGCAAATCAAAGTGGGATATTTCATGTTCTAGGATCAATTTCAGAAGTGTATTTTTGGTTTATTCTTCAACCGGTGCTCGCTTTTAGCTTACCTAAAGTAGCAACGCTATTGAAAGAAAAAAAGACGATTGTTGATGTACAAAACAACGGTATACAATTGAGCCTATTAGGCCTTTTTCCAATTATCATGTTAGCATACGGACTACGCGAAGTTTGGATACCACTGTTATTTAGCACTGAATTTCTAGAATCTGGAAACCTGTTATTATGGTGGCTCATTGGAGATATTTTTAGAGCTCTTAGAATAATCATCGATATTGATCTAATCCCTTTGAGCCGGCTCAAATATATAACTCTTCAAACAGTTTTTTATTGCGGAGGATTAATCATTATGACGGTTCCATTCATCCCCTATCTGGGATTGAAGGTCGTCGCAATGGGCTACTTAGTTATCAACATCATTGTCTTTCTCATATCCTTTGTATATCATATGGACAGCATGGCATTTAGGCTCAGCCCGGCCAACTTTATTCTACTCAGCAAGGGCTCTGGATTACTTGCACTTGGGTTTTGGTCATCGTATTTCTATGAACTGAATGTAATGCGCATAATGCTCAATATATTAATTTTGCTTATGATGTATATCTGGTTATTAAAGCAACCAGAAAAGGAGTTTGCAAAGTCCTATATCAGGCAAAAGGCCATGATTTTATTAAAGAGATCAGAAAATATAAAATGAAAATATATCAACATGTCAACTATAAAATTATGAAAAACTTGTCCTGATGCCATATTATATTTGAGTAATAAGGGGAACCTCGAACAAAAAAAACTGCTCTGATTAGCAGGTTTTTCTATATTTTCTATTCTAAATTCTCTATTACCCTAACTCAACATTTGCTAGGCACATAACAGAAAAAAAATATATATCCTTTTAATTTTTGCTATTATCAATACTTCTTGAACCAAACAGTATGCTACGCAGACGGTATTTGGTCTCATCAGTCATCCTTTTTTGTAATTGCTCTATTAACCAACTTTTGATTAAAATTGGAATATTAAATAAAAAAATCCAGAAAAGAAAATCAATTCGGTTGAATTTTTTTGCACTAGTTTTGAATGTTAGATAAGAATAAGCGTCAGTATTGGGAAGTAGTAAATATCGTATAATACTATTTCGAGGGTAAGGCTGTTCAAATGTTGTGAATTTTTCATATGACCCTATCATTTCAATTAACATCATAGTAGTCAAGCATTTGTAACATTTACCACAATTTATTTCAACATCTTGCTTATCCCATTTTTGACATACACGGAGATTCTCATGAGCATGTTGCCATTCAGAGATAGCTTCTATCTTTTGTAATCTCGTGGTTCTAGTTGTATGGTTAATTACATCAAGGGTTTCAGTAGAATATAGAGGAACACTCAAAGTGTATAGATCTGGGATATTAAACTCAATATAATCGCCATCTGCGGGATGATAAAAACGTTTCACCAAATTACCTAATAAGCAAACAAAACTGATTTGAGTAGGAAGATACCCATAATCCCAGCTAATACGAAATTTTGAAAAAAAATAAGCATTACTCTTGGCAACGATTAAATTTACCCCCAGCTCTCCGAACAAGTCTAAATAAGACTTATGAAGTCGATTAAAATATACTTGATCATCAAGCGCAACGTCGAAATCATTGAAACCATGAATGAAAAGACTATGTGTGATCTGGGCTTCAAGAATCGGTTCATTTTCTTTTAGGTGTGAATATAGGGTATACATTGAATCAGCACCCCCAGAAAAAGAGTTCATGACACCAAAGGGTTTTTGTTTTGGTTGAAATACTTCTAAGGATTGGTAGCGAATATTTATCGGCGAAAGCTCAAAGGCTTTATGATAAATGTGCATAATTTCTCTCAAATTATATGCTAGCTTTGGTGATACTGGACCACGTACTTCGATATCCTCCTGATAGTACATTGCCGGGATGAGCATACCTAATAGAAAGGCTTCAATCCGCAAGCTTATGTATTGTTCATATTCTTCAGGAAAGGAAAACCATAAAGTTTTAGGGATATTTGCAATTTGATTGGAAAATTCAATTGGCGAAGAAAGAGTTATCATACCGTTATCTACAATAATCTCTGGTTGATGAATGATCATTCGTGTTTCTCCTAAAAAAAAATAAGTTATATCTATCCACTATCCTACATCAGGATAGGCTGATAACATTATAAAGGATTTTAATTCCGGCAAGAGGTTTTAGATTTACAAATGATTGTTTTAAATGATCTTAACTCTTAAGGAATAATCCAAAAACTTTGAGGATGCTATTTCCAAAAGGTTATTTGTCTTCATAATTTCATATTCTTAGCTAGGATTATTGTATTTAGGCTGGTAAAATTCCCATTAGAGTAGTCAGAAAATTAACCCTTTCACCTAATCTATAAATTTTTTGGAGGTTATTTTGAAATTTGTGCTACCTCGTGTTGTGCGGGGCAATCGAGGAGATATTGCTAGTCGTTGGGGAATTATTAATGGGCTTTTTTGTTTAGGGCTTGAAGATGTATCCATTTTTTGTGATTCGCCTAAAAATGTTCCTCTCACTCCTTATCCCTTATATTCTTATGGCAAACTGCATAATCTGGTATTTACATCTGAAGGAAGGAAAGCTTTAAAGGCCTCAGATACAGTATTGTGGGTCGGGGGACATGATATTCAAGATGATTCAAGTTTAATGAAAATAACATATTTATGGGTTTTCTTCCGAATCTTCCGTGTAATGGGATTGCGCGTTTGGTGCTTATTTCAGGGTGTAGGGCCAATTAACACATCAGTAGGCAGACTGATTGCTAGGGGTGTGCTTAAGGTAATCGACCTTTTTGTAGCGAGAGATTCTGGTTCATTACAATTATTGCAAGAGATCTATCCACGTGGCAAATATATTTACGCACACGACGGTATTTTTATGCCGGATTTTGAAAAAGTCCTACCCAAATCAAAAATCGAATTGTCGAGTGACTTTATAAATATTTTCTCTAATAAGGATAATATTGTTATTGGCTTTAACATACGAATGTGGTTTCATTTTAATTCTAGCCTCCTTCCTTATCATTTACGTAAGAAAGCCTACAAAAATCGTTCAAAAAAATCAATGAAAGAATTGATTGCCTCCTCTTGCGAAGTGATATCGAAATTGCGAAAAATCTATAATACAAAAATTGTCCTTATTTCAGCATATCAACCTGGAGTGGTTTCTTGGGAAGATGATATCCCTTGGTTAAAGCAAATAAAAAATTCGTTCCACGAAGATTCTGAAGTTATATTATTAGACTCGCAAATGACCATGCCTGATTATTATAAGATGATGTCTTCATTTGATTTAGTGATCGCTATGCGCTTACACTCCACATTGACAGCGTTACGCTTTGGGGTACCCGGAATAAATTTAAGCTATACACTGAAGGGACATAACATCTTGGCAAATATGGGCTTAGGTGATCATGTAGTTAGTATCGAAGATTTTTTAATATCTCCTGAATCTGTTCTTGAAAAAACAAAAAATATCTTAAATAATTATGATTATCATCAGAAAAAAAATAATGAAGCTGTGGCGGCTGCTATACAATTAAATGCTTCAGTGATGAAAGATATATTTAATTAATTTTATTCTCTATGACAGACCCACTATTGGGAGCTACTTATTAAAAAAGTAGCTGTCAAGAAAGGATGTATACAAGCAAAAAAGTGCGGATATTACGCGTTCCAATCGTCGAGTTTTTCATGGAGGGAAGAAAATTTCTCCAACTAGATTTTGCCAAAATTGGTGGAGAAATTTTTGGGTATTGGAGTATAATTCGGTCAACATGAAAACAATCTGTACTTTCTCCCTGATATGCATATCCTTGAAAAACCGACGTAGGTGCCGGGCAGTTATACTTTAAGTGAGTTTTCTCATTGCTAATCAAAACGCTCCCCGGTTTCGGGGAGTGTTTTTTGTTTTCAAGGGTAGTGGTTCAATGGTTAGAATGGCGTCCTTATAAGGCGAAAGATGTCGGTTCAAATCCGACCTGACCCACTTATACAACCTAAGAGTTTATAGACGATTTCTATTTTCTAAGAAGCCGCTGGATACAAATCCAGCGAGAGCGGGAAGATGAAGCTATCATGGAAGCAAGTTCGATTCACGGGCGTTGCGGGCTTAGGCGTTCCAATCGTCGAGTTTTTCGCGAAGGGTAGAAAATCTCTCTCGCAGGAGCAGTGCGCCAATCCCAAATAAAATCAGGAAGATGCCTGAGCATCCAATCAGGATCAGTGTGCCCAATCCTTCCAGTAATCCAAAGGTGATCGTTAATACACTGACGACAAGGAAGATAATGGGGGTGATAACCAAGCTGCGTGAGCGGGTGATGATCCCGTAGACTAAAACGGCGATTGCCTGAAAGAAAAGCACAACGAAATAAATAAATTCTTCTTCGGAAACCATCTGAAAATAGGTTGTGCTGAGCAAAACAAGTTGCGAGAGCATCCCTGTGATGAAGGCAGCGGTCTTGCTCTCGTTCTCACTACGCACGAGCAAGTAGTGCATAAGCATCCCCAAAGCAGCCGCAACAACAGAGAAAAATTGTGGCTGGTCAACTTCAAAATTGCTCAAGATCATAAAATAGGACATTAGATAAAAGGCATTTGCGGGGAAGCCGAACCAGACATTTTTATTACGAAATGCGTGGATCGCGAAAAGAGTCGCCGTGACAGCAACGGGGAAGCTTGCTACAAGCCCTGAGTTTTCCAGGGGAGCACTCAACGCGACGAGCGTGCCAAGGATCAGACTGCTACGCTCCAACATCTTCCGCCATTCGACTTGCTTTTCTTCTTTCCCAACGAGGAAGCTGATGCCGTAATATAAAACAGCGACAATAATCTGCGGTAGTAACCAACGATCTTGATGGAGGTATTCCAGCAAAGCAAGGATGCTGAGAGGCAAGTAGTAGCTTGCCAGATAGCCTAAAAGCGCATTTTTTCGATAGCGCGCGTATGCAATAAAGAAAATTGTGTAAACGCCAAAGGAGATCATTGCGGGGATAGCATTCATATCCAGATTTGCGACAAGATATACGCTATTGATGAAGACGAAAATGCCTGATGCAAATTGTAGTGGTAATTGAAGAGGGCGAGCAATTTTGAGAACACGCTCAAATATTGCATCAAGAGTAAGCCACAACAAACCGACAATCAGGAGAGTGTACGTTAGCCCATCCCTGACATTATATTCATCCAACAAGGCATAAACAGCAATCCCAAGTGAAAGATGAATTCCAATTTCCATCCAGTGAGCCTGAAAGATAAAAGTCTCTAAGGCATATAAAATTGCCAAGACAAGTGCGTACCATCCAAGGGTTGTTCAGTTCTAAAAGATACGGTTCTATGTTATTCTCTTTCTAAAAAACTAAAGAGGAGAATACAAAATGTTAGACAGTTTTTTGTTTCAAATAGAGGATCATCGTCGAGCCCAAGGTCGC